>Ga0187858_10001019_pt1 | contig 32896 bp, 29 predicted proteins | sample June2016WEW_8_15_FD_133015 | JGI IMG/M metagenome (GOLD analysis project Ga0187858, IMG submission 133015) | Peatland microbial communities from SPRUCE experiment site at the Marcell Experimental Forest, Minnesota, USA - June2016WEW_8_150 | ecosystem: Environmental > Terrestrial > Soil >...
CCACCTGCCGCCGCTGTGCGCCGAGCGCCATACGAATGCCGATCTCGCGCGTGCGCCGCGCCACGGTGAAATGCAATACGCCGTAAATGCCGATCACCGCCAGCAGCAGCGCCGTGCACGCGAAAGTTCCCACTAGCGAAGCCCCCATCTGGTAAATCGACACCGTGCGATTCAGAAACTCCGGCATGGTCCTGACGCCGAAGATGGGCAGGGCGGGATCGAGCGCCTTCACCTGGTGCCGCAAGCTTGCCATCAGGGTGCCTGGATTTTCGCGCGACCGTATCAGCACCCTCGCGCGGCCTTGGTACTCTTGCGCCAACGGAACGAAATAGTAAGGCGTGGCCCCTTCCCCGAACGTGACGTATTTGCCGTTGCGCGCCACCCCGATCACCTCGATCGGCGGCCCGTCCCAGCTCGTGGTGAACTTGCGGCCGATGGCTTGCTCTGGCGTTTGCCAATAGCGCCGGGCCAGCGTTTCGTTGATCACCGCCACCCGCGGCTTCGCTTCGGTGTCCCGATCGTCGATCGCGCGGCCGGCCACCAGACGCGTGCCCATGGTTTCGAAATACCGTGGTCCGACCCGCGTAAGGCCGGCGCTATTGTCTTCGCTGTCCGATCGGGGGACATAGCCTTCCGGCCTCACTGGGGTGCTGGTGTCTTGGGTATCCAGCGGCAGCGGAAACGCCATGCTCGCGGAGTGCACGCCGGGGACCGTGCGCAGGCGCTCCAGCAGGCTTTGCTGGAAGAGGCGGCCGCGCGCGGGATCGTAGCCTTGCAGGTCCAGATCCACCGAGAACATGACGATGCCGGAGCGGTCGAAGCCCGCGTCGACTCCGCCCGCGAACTGCATGCTGCGCAGGAACAATCCGCCGCTGATGATCAGCACACAGGAAAGCGCCACCTGTGCCATCACCAGCAGATTGCCGTGGCCGATGCGTCCCGTCTTCATGGCGGTCGCCTGGTCGGCCTTGGAGGCGCGCAGCGCCGGGACCAGCCCGAACAGAACCGCCGTGACTAGCGACAACAGGAAGGTAAATGGGAAGATGCGGAAATCGAGACGCGTCTCGTAGTTGAGATCGGCGGTTTGAAAATCGAGCGTCGGATAGAATCCTTTGAGCAACTCGCCAAACCACATCGCCAGCACGATGCCTACCGCGCCACCCACTAGGGAAAGCACCACGCTTTCCGTGAGCAGTTGGCGCACGAGCCGCGCGCGGCTGGCGCCCACGGCGATGCGAATCGCCATTTCTCGGGCGCGGCCGGCCGATCGCGCCAGCAGCAGGTTGGCCACGTTAGCCGAAGCGATCAGCAGCACCAGGAGCACCACCCCCACCATGAGGGCGGTGGTTGCCGGGATCACGCCAAGAGCTGTTAGCCAAGGTTGGCTGCGGGCGCCGCCGGGGATCAGGTGCACTTGTAGATCGGCATCGGTTTTGGGATACTCCCGCGCGAGTTGCCGCGCGACCACGTTCATGGCCGCCTCGGCCTGCGCCCGCGTCACGCCGGGCTTCAGCCGGCCGCGCAGGTTGATCCAGCGATTGTCGCGCCCTTCCATGTAGTTGCCGTCATTGGGTGCGATGGTCTGCTGCATGGTGACCGGCACCCATACGTCCGGTATGAAATTAAATAGCTGCGTCCCGATGAAACCGCGCGGGGCCACGCCCACGATCGTGAACTGGTGGCCGTTGATCTTGAGCGTGCGGCCCGCCACATTCGGATCGCCCTGAAATCGCCGCTGCCAGAAGTTGTAATTGAGCACGCAGACGGGGTTCTTGCCCGGCTCGCGCACCTCGTCCGGCAAAAAGCCGCGCCCCACGACCGTATGCACGCCCAAACCCGAGAAGTAATTGCCGGTAACGATTTCGCCCCAGATCAGCTCCGGCTTTTCACCCTCGGTCATGCTGAGTGGGATGCCTGTGTGGCCCATCAGGTCCGACAGGCCGGTTTCCTGCTTGCGGTAATCCAGCAGCTCGGGATAGGAGAACGAGCCGATGCCACTCCAGTGGGGCGAAGTGAAATAGATGGCCACCAGGCGGTCCGGGCTGTCGACCGGCATGGGGCGCAGCAGGTAGGCGTTCACAATCGCAAAAATCGCGGTGTTGGCCCCGATGCCCAAAGCCAGCGAAAGCACGACCACGGCCGTGAATCCGGGAGATTTCGCCAGAACGCGGCACGCATAACGAAGGTCCCGCCAAAGGGTGTGCATCGGGTGCGTGAGTGCAACTGCCGGACCACTCGTACCGCTTATTTCACAAGGCGGCCCTCAGGGAACTGTCCGCAATTGGAATGCGGCGTGTCGATTTCGGGTGGTGGATCAATTTGGAATTGGAATTGGGGGCTTCCCGCTGGGGGACTTTCTTGGGAGGCGGTTCGGCACGGAGAGCGGCAGGGGCTCGAATCAAAAATATGACAAACGAAGCCAATTTCCACATAAGTTTTTTATGTCCCGGTATGCCCCTGCCAGACAGTAAGTAGCTTGTTTTCAAAGGTCTATGCCGATATCCGGCAGAACGCCTCGCAGCGAGTACCGGGAACCCTTGGTATGATCCGGGGGCGGATTGGCGAACTTGCCCGCGACCCTTCTTAACCCGAGCACACTGTAACACGGCAGCGATGGGCGGAGGGTGGGATATTTAACAATTATCTATTGTTTTCAATGAGCTGGCGGTTGTGGGATCGTTGTGACTCCGGCCCGGTCAAACCTTGGCGTGAAGTCAGGCGGGGGCAAATGGCGCATTACCCGATTCCGCAAGGCGATCCCATCGGCAAGCACAAACACAGCCCTGACCTCCGACACCTGCCACGATTTCTTAAATGCGGTCTCGTATGTTGGGAAGACACTCCCTGACGGTCGTGGCTCCGATCAGAGCAAGCGGTGCTCCAATACGCAACTGTAATTCCGGACTCGTCCTGTGCTATGGTCTAGTCTGAATCCCGTTCGGAGGTGACGCTTGCAAGCCACCCTATCCCCGCCGCGGGCGCAGGAATCCATCCGTAGCCCGCAACCGCTCGCCCGCAATATCGCCGTGGACGCCTATCGCGGCTGGGTGATGCTGCTGATGATGGCCGAAGTGCTCGAACTGGCGCGTGTCTCACAAGCTTTTCCCGGCAACTGGTTCTGGGCCTTTCTGGGCTACAACCAGACGCATGTGGATTGGGCTGGCTGCTCGCTGCACGATTTGATTCAGCCGTCGTTCTCCTTCCTGGTCGGTGTAGCGCTGCCTTATTCCATCGCCAGCCGCCTGGCCAAAGGCGGCACGTTCGGCAAGATGTGGGCGCACGCCATCTGGCGTTCGTTTCTGCTGATCGCGCTCGGAATCTTCCTGCGATCCATGTACAGCGCGCGTACCTACTTCACGTTCGAAGACACCCTTACACAGATCGGCTTGGGATATCCAATCTTATTCCTGCTGGGCTTCCGCCCGCCGCGCTGGGCGTGGATTGCGCTGGGCGTGGTCCTTGGCGGATACTGGCTGGCGTGGGCGCTGTACCCAGTGGCCGGCCCGGGCTTCGACTGGCAGAGCGTGGGAGTCCCGGCGAACTGGGCGCACCACTATACAGGATTCGCCGCGCACTGGAACAAGAACGCCAACCTGGGCAACGCCTTCGATCAGTGGTTTCTGAATCTCTTTCCGCGGTCGCAGCCGTTCGTCTTCAATTCGGGCGGATATCTGACACTCAGCTTCATTCCGACGCTAGGCACCATGATTCTGGGCTTGGTGGCGGGCCGCTGGCTGCGCGCCAGTGCGCCCGCGATTCCCATGAAGCGCCTGCTGATCGCAGGCGCGATCGGCATTACCTCCGGCCTGTTCCTGCATTTTACCGGCATCTGCCCAGTGGTGAAGCGCATCTGGACTCCGAGTTGGACGCTGTTCAGCGGCGGCGCCTGCTTCCTGCTGACGGCGGCCTTCAGTTGGGTGATCGACGTGAAAGGTTACCGCAAGTGGGCCTTCCCGCTGGTGGTGATCGGCGTAAACTCCATCGCGGCTTACCTGATTGCTCACCTGTTCGAGCGTTTCATCTTCAGTTCGTTCCGGATTCACCTGGGTCCGAATGCCTTCAAGATCCTCGGGCCCGGCCTGGAGCCGCTCCTGCTAGGCATGGCGGTGCTGTTGAGTTACTGGCTCATTCTGTTCTGGATGTACCAGCGGAAGCTCTTCCTGAAGATCTGAGCGCACAACCCGGCCGGCGCGAACTCGCATGAGACGTAACCTGCCCATCGCGGTGTTGATCGTAGTTCTGTGTTGCTGGCTGGTGTACCTTGGCGATTACCTCTCGCTTCGCTTCAGGTTTCCGAACCACCGTGAGCAGTTCGCAACCTTTCAGGTAACCACCTATTACGCCGTCCCCATGAAGGACCGCAAGACGGACTACATGTTTAATCCACCCGCTTCGCAGACTTGCGTGAACTCCTTGTTCCCGCATTTCGGCGACACGCCCTGCTGGTATCTCAGCCGGCACACGCGGCAGGAGATCGATGTGGGCGGGGCGCAGCCCGGTCCGTAGGGAGACGGTCGAATCGTTGTAAGAAATAGGCAGTCCCACGTGGGGCGGGCGTTTTCGCCCAACGCCACTTAGTTTGGCCGCCGGCAAGTGGTTAGTGTGCTGCCGTGGGCTTCGGCCCACGGTCAGAATTCGGCGAGCTGAAGCTCGCCGCTCTCCAGAGCACCAATCTGGAGGTTGTTGATCTGGCGCGGGCGAAGTTCCATTTGCGCGATAGGCAAGCAAGGCTCGCCTGCGCTGGCAGGAGTGCCAGCGCGGCAGGCAGGAGTGCCTGCGCCACGCAGCGGTGCAAGGTTTCCGACATTGGTGACGGACCGCCCCGGTCCCCTCGCGCTAAATCACGAACCAAACAGAGGTGCTCTGTTTTGGTTCAAACACCCATGGACTCCAGCACCATGCCGATTGAAGTAATAGCGCCAGTTGGCAGCCCGCCTCCTCCTGTTGTAACGTCAAAGAGACGGGCGTCTTCGATGAAAGACAATCGGAACACCAAAACTCCGGCCGGAATCGCCAACACGCTGGCCGCGCATCGGCAGCAGCGCGGGTTTTCCGCGGCCGATCTGGCCGAACGCACCGGCATCAGCCGCCAGACCATCTACGCCATGGAAGCCGGCAGCTATGTGCCGAATACCGCGGTCGCCCTGCGCCTGGCGCGCATCCTCGAAGTGCGCGTGGAAGACCTTTTCTCCCTCAGCGGCGACGCACCCGCGGCTCCTCTCCATACTGCGCAGGTGACTCTGCTGCCGCACGCCGACCGCGCGCGGGCCGGCGAGCCTGTACAGCTTTGCCGTGTGGACCGGCGCATGGTGGCCTCGGCGGCCTCGCCTGTCCCCTGGTATCTACCCACCGCCGATGCGGTTCTGCTGGACGCCCCCGGACGGCTCGGCAAAGCCACCGTGCAGCTCTTTCATGGCGAATACGATCTCGGCCAGCGGATTCTGGTGGCCGGCTGCGATCCTGGAATTTCGGTGCTGGCGCGCCACATGCTGCGCGCCGGAGTAGAACTGGTCGTCGCGCAGCGCAACAGCTCACAAGCGCTGGCCTTGCTGAAGCAAGGCGCCATCCACGTGGCCGGTACGCATCTGCGCGATGAAGCCACCGGCGAATCCAATCTACCCGCCATCCACCGCATCTTCGCGCGGCGATCCGTAGCGGTGATTTCGCTGGCAGTCTGGGAGGAAGGCATCGTGGTGGCCCACGGCAATCCCAAGTCGATTCGCTCGATTGCGGACTTCGCGCGGCCGGACGTCACCATCGTGAACCGCGAATCCGGCGCGGGCAGCCGGGCCCTGCTCGATGCGCATCTGCACCGCCTGGGGATCGCCGGGCAAAAGGTACGTGGATACCAGAGCCTGGCCGGCGGTCATCTCGCGGCCGCCTGGCAGGTGCGCTCGGGGGATGCGGATTGCTGTATCGCCACGCGCGCGGCTGCCCGCGTCTTCGGGCTCGATTTCATTCCGCTGGTGAGCGAGCGCTACGATCTCGCTATACGCCGACAGCACCTGGACCACCCCCCGGTTCAGACGCTGCTCGACACGCTGAATCGCGCCAGCTTTCGCAGGGAATTGGAAGGGCTGGGCGGATACGATACCAGTTCAGCCGGACGCCGGCTACTCTGAATCGGGCCCCGTTCCCCCGTCGCACGCCCATTTTGGGGCGCTTGCTCACACACCGCGAAAAGAGTGCTGTCCAGCACGGAGTCAACGGAACATTCATGTTTTCAATTGTGCTGCGGCTCCAGGTTTACTTCACCCCCGCGTGCCGTGATCGCGGCCACACTTGCCGCGCGACTCTTTTCGGGGAAACAGGGTTGGGCACTTTAGGGAAAGGAGGGAAGCACACACGATGATGAACTGGATACGAAACTTAGGTTTTGCCTTACTGGCGTTTCTTGTGACCGCGGACGTCGCCCCAGCCGGCATCGGCGGGATGAGAGGTTTTGGCCGCGGCAGTGGCCAGTGGTCTCGCCAGACCACCAAGACGGGACCTAACGGCCGCCAGAGAAATGTCCAAGTCAATGGGTCTTATGGCAACGGTCAGCTCACGAGGAACAAGACCGTCACCGGGGCTAACGGCAAACAGGCTACCGCCAACACGACTGGCACTTACGGCAAGGGCCAATTCACCAAGGACAAGACCATTACCGGACCCAATGGTAAACAAGCGACGGTGGATACGACCGGCACTCGCGGCAACGGTCAGTTCAGCAAAGACACGACCATCACCGGACCGAATGGCAAGCAAGCGACGGTAGATACGACCGGCACTCGCGGCAACGGTCAATTCACCAAGGACACGACCATTACCGGACCGAATGGCAAGCAAGCGACGGTAGATACTACCGGCACTCGCGGCAACGGTCAATTCACCAAGGACAAGACCATAACCGGACCGAACGGTAAACAAGCGACGGTGGACACTACCGGCACTCGCGGCAACGGTCAATTCACCAAGGATAAGACCATCACCGGACCGAATGGCAAGCAAGCGACGGTAGATACTACCGGCACTCGCGGCAACGGTCAGTTCACGAAGGACAAGACCATCACCGGACCGAATGGCAAGCAGGTCACTGTACAGAGCAGCGGATCAGCCACTAAACAGCAGTAAGGTCAGCGGCTCTGGCGGTTTTCAGCATGGGCGCTCTCGCGGGCCGTTTGCGGGGGCGCCTGTTTTTGCAGCCCACGAAGTCACCTCGAGTCGGGTTGGCAGGCGAAAGCGCCTGCCCCACCACCAGTCAGGACGGTGCTCCGGGCTCATTGCCCTTATGCGGCCGCAGCGCGCGCGCGATCAGCCCCAGCCCTCCCACCAGCAGCACCAGCATCACGATGGTGTTGAACAGGCTCGTCGGCTGAAAGTAGATATGCATGTTGGCAATCACGCCCGCCAGTATGAACAACGCGCCAGCAGCCGTCAGCAGCCTCCCGATCACGCTCCGGCCGTTCCAGAACAGCAAGCCGATGCCGAACAACATCGGCACAAGGGTGATGCCGAAGGTGTTTGTGCCGTAGAAGTTCCAGTAGGAGCCTACCACGCTCACCTGATTGGTCAGCAGATATCCGCCCACGCAAGTCATCACGAACCCGATCAGGAATTCGCCGAGCCCGCCGGCCGTCCCACCCACGTCGCTCATATTCCGGTCTGCCATACGTCCGAGGATAACGCCATTCACGCCAGTTTGAAATAATTCGTTCCCTTTTCTTTTCAATCGCTTGCCAACAAGCAGCCAGCCCGCCCGGCGCCATTCCGCGCGCGCCCCTCGTACAATCGAATCAGGAGGAAGGGCACTAGTCCGCAGGCCGCCCGCATAACAGCATGAAAACTTCCGAACAGGACAACCAGCCAGCCCGGCTGCAACGCATCCTCAAACAACTACAGTCGGACGAGGATCGCGCCGAGTTCCTCAGCCTCTACGATGGGTTCAAGGAAGATTTCAATCCCGTCGGGCCCATAGAGGAAGGGCTGGTGACGCACCTGGCGCTCATCTCCCTGCGCATACGCCGGTGTTTCTACCTGCAAACCGATGTCATGCAAAGGGGCATGGACGCCACCCGCACCGAGGGCGACGACCACGATACGGCCGTGGGCCGCGCTTTCATGCATGATCTCCAAGGCGCCAAGGAACTCGACAAAATCAGCCGCCAGGGGAGCCGGCTCCAGGATGACCGATCGCGCAGCCTTAGGCGATTGAGACAGTTCCAGGAGATCCGCCAGCGCCGAAAACCAAAGTCCGCGGCCGACACTCAGTTAGAGTTGCTCAAACCCTACACTTCTGTTGTACAATAAGCTGATGTCCGGCCGGCCCTCCATCTGTCGTCCCGGTTTGTTTGGTTCCGACTAACCTCGCGCGATTCCTCTGTCTTCCGTTGGCACTGGAGATTCTTAAGTTGTAAGGAGGCTTTCGTATGCGCGAGGTTCTAGAAGAAGTCCGGCAGGATCTGCCACACCTTGTAGGGCCGCTGCCCGGCCCGCGCGCGCAGGAAGTGATCGCGCGCGACCAGCGTTTTGTTTCCCCGTCCTACACCCGCGGCTATCCGCTGGTCGCCAGCCATGCGCAGGGCGCCATGGTCGAGGATGTGGACGGCAACCGCTTCCTGGATTTCAATGCGGGCATCGCTGTAGTGGCTACCGGCCACTGCCATCCCCGCGTGGTGGCCGCCATACGCGAGCAGGCCGGCAAGCTCATCCACATGTCGGGCACCGATTTCTACTACGAGTCCCTGGTGGATCTCGCCCAGAAGCTGGCGGAGTTGGCGCCCGGCGGACTGGAACGGCGCGTATCCTTTGGCAACTCCGGCGCCGAAGCCGTCGAAGGCGCCATGAAGCTGGCGCGTTACTCCACCGGCCGCGACAAGTTCATCGCCTTTCTGGGTTCCTTCCATGGACGCACCATGGGCGCGCTGTCCCTCACGGCGCGTAAGGCAGTGCAGCGCCGCGGCTTCGGATCACTGGTGCCGGGCGTGATTCACGCGCCTTATCCCTACTGCTATCGCTGCCCCTTCGGCCAGACTCCGGACAACTGCGCGGTCGAGTGCGCCAAGTACATCGAAGATACCTTGCTGAAGACCATCGCGCCCGCCGATGAAGTAGCGGCCATCGTGATCGAACCCGTGCAGGGTGAAGGCGGCTACATCGTGCCGCCCGCGAAGTTCTTCGATGAGCTGGCGCGCATCTGCGCGAAATACGGCATCCTGCTGATCTGCGACGAAGTGCAATCCGGCATGGGCCGCACCGGAAAGATGTGGGCTTCCGAGCATTTCCACGCGGTGCCCGATATTATGGCGGTCGCCAAGGGCATCGCCAGCGGCCTGCCTTTGGGCGCCACCGTGGCGCGCGCCGACCTGATGCGCTGGCCGCCCGGCGCGCACGCATCTACGTTCGGCGGCAATCCCGTGGCTTGCGCCGCGGCGCTGGTCACCATCGAACTTCTCGAACAGGAGTTGATCGATAACGCCGCGCGCATGGGAGCGCATCTCATGGCGCGCATACGGGATTGGCCGGCGCGTTTCCCCATCGTGGGCGACGTGCGCGGCTTAGGCCTGATGCTGGGCGTCGAACTGGTGCGCGATAAACAATCCAAGACCAAAGCCCCGGAGCTGCGCGACCGCGTGGTGGATCTGGCGTTCGAGCGCGGGCTGCTTATTTTGGGGGCCGGCGATAATACGCTGCGCTTCAGCCCTCCCCTGATTATTTCGCGGGACCAGTGTGACTTTGCGTTGGACACTCTGGAAGAGTGCCTGGCGCTGGCGTTGCGCGACTAAGTGGCGCAGGCACTCCTGCGACGCTCGCACAGGGTAGGCGCTTTCGCCTGCGACAGCTATGTCCTCCAGGTGCCGCCCATGGCAGAATTCACTGTGAATCGCGGTTGGCAGGCGAAAGCGCCTGCCCCACGGCGAACCAACAGCTTGAGACCTTTGGTGGAGAAGCATTCAGCCTGCCGGGACTTCCACCACGGGGTGCTAGACTAGCGCCGATCGGCAATCAGGCGCAGCGCCAGTTCCATCTCTTTATCCTTACCCGCCAGCAACTCCTCGATCGAGTAAGTCACAGGGTAGTCCGGCGGGATGCTGTGGGTCCCATGCTCGGAGCCATCAATCGCCATATAGTAAGTCATCAATCGCACCGGCAATCGGATCTTGGAATTCGGAAGTATGACCTCGACCCCCGGACCGGACGTGTTCCCATAATAGCCGCCCGCAGCCTCCTCTCCAATGAATGTGGCCCGATGGTGATGGTGCAGCGTGGAGAGGAACTCACAGGTAGTCGAGAAACTCCCTCCATTCATCAAGGCAAAGACTTTTCCCGCAAAGTAAGGCTGGCGCGGCTGCTGCGTACCCCAGTTCTCGTGAGAAGTCAGCCGGTACTTGCCATTCGGCATTTTGGTGACACTGTTTTCAGGGATAGGCTTGGGATGGTTGGCGTACTGGAAGAAATCGAATGTAAGCTTGTTGATGACCAGATCGCTGTAATACTGGAAGGGCTCCGCCGTCAGATAGGCGAACAGCAGCTTTCCCAACTCATCGGCGCCGCCTCCGTTATCGCGCAGATCGATAATCAAGTTCGAGACTTTCTTCTCGTGCAGATTGCTATAGACTTCCTGGAAGAAGGCGCCCAGCGGCTTTCCGTCCTCGGACCTTCCGCCAAAACCATACACCTTGAGCACACCTATGCCGCCTTCATCGAGCAGCTTGAAGGTGGCTGCCGAGCTTGGCCGCTTCTCTTGGGGAAGCCCTGCCACACCTTGGAGCACAGCATGCCCCGGCTTGCCGTCGAGCTTGTAATCGATGTGGAACGGGCTCTCCACGCCGGCCAGCGCGTAGAGCGCTTTCGCGAAGCGGAGATCGTGGCCGATACGCCACGGCCCGGCGGTTGGGGTATCGCCGTCGCCATGAATAGACGCCAGCATCGTGGCCATGATCTTCTCGGCCGCCACGCCATTGATCGATTCAATTTCGGCGCCGGCCAGCCGGTTGCTCTCGGAGTAGTCGCGGAAGACGTAGGTCTTGCGATCCAGAATGCGCACCTCGACGGGCATCAAAGGGACGGAATCGGTCATCTCCTTCTCGACTTGTTCGGGCAAGCGCAGCGCTGTATGGCCGCACTTCAGCGCTGCGACAGCCGGCGCCAGCACGCGGTAGAATGCGAGGACGGACATGGGCTGGTTTAGCTGGTCATCGGCGGCGGCGAAGATGCGATCCAGCTCCGGCTTCGGCGTATAGCGGTAAATGCCCGGATGCCCTTCCTCGAGAGCGCTGCGCATCACGCGGAAGTCCTCTTTCAGGAGCATGGCATCGAGGGTCTGCGCCGCAAGCAGCGGCGCCCAGCAGAGCAACAATAGCAGGAAGCGCATCGAATCCTAGTATATGTCTCGCAAGCTGCACCTTCGTATCCGGAAAGGCCGCTTTGCGGTCTGCCGGCTCGCACCTCAGGAGACCGTGCCCTCCTGGGTTTCGGCGGCCGATTCGTTCACTTCGGTGAGCCGGACTCGGGACGAGCTATCGATCGTCTGTGCGGAGGACGCCGTGCCGCCCGGAATCCAGTGCGCCAAGGGCTGGCGGATTCTGGAGGTTCAAGGACCGCTGGATTTCGCGCAGACCGGAATTCTCGCCTCTTTAGCCTCGCCCCTGGCGGATGCCGGCGTCAGCATCTTTGCGATCTCCACCTATGACACGGATTACGTGCTGGTCGAGGAACAGCATCTCGATTCGGCGGTGCGGGCGCTGACGGCGGCGGGCCACACAGTCGAGCGGTAGGTAGGTTAGAATCGTCGCTATGTTCCGACTTATCGCGCGGATTCTGCTTTCCGGCGTCGTTGCCTTTGGCTTCGTCGGCTTGGCTTCGGCCGCCGAGCCCACACTGCCCGTCCCGGCCAATCTCTCGGCTGAGGAGATTCCCGCCATTCCCGCGAGCCTCATGGAGGAGATCGCGCCCTACACCGAATTCCGTACCGCGGCTTTGATCGACTGGCATCCCACGCGGCGCGAAATGCTCATCTCCACGCGCTTCGGCCAGGCGCCGCAAATCCATCGTGTGACGCACCCGGGGGGCGCGCGCACGCAGCTCACGTTTTATCCCGACCGCGTGCAGGGCGGACGTTACCGGCCCGATGGCAGCTCGTTCATGTTCTCCAAGGACATTGGCGGCGGCGAGTGGTTCCAGCTCTACAATTACGACACGCGCACCGGCCGCGCGGCGCTCCTGACCGACGGCAAGTCGCGCAATACCGGACCAGTGTGGTCGTGGGATGGCTCGCATTTCGCCTACGCTTCCACGCGCCGGAATGGCCGCGATACGGACATCTACGTTGGCGTGCCGGAGCATCCCGAGGAGGCGCGGCGGGTGGTGGAGGCCGATAGCGGTGGATGGGAGCCGGATGAATTCGCGATGGACGACCGCATGCTGGCGGTGACGCGCACGGTGTCGGCTTGCGAGTCGGCGCTGTTCCTGGTGGATACGGTGACGGGCGAGAAGCGGCCGCTGAGTCCGCAGAAGGCGGGCGTTTCTTATAGGCACGCGCGGTTCGACCAGCACGGGAGAATCTTCCTGATTACGAATCAAGACTCGGATTTCGACCAGCTCGCTATGATGGACTCCGGCACCCAGCGAGTGACCATTCTGCGGCCGGGCTTGCACTGGGATGTGACTTCGTTCGATCTTCAGCGCGACGGACGTTTCATTGCTTACATCGTGAACGAAAACGGTTCGGATACGTTGCATTTGATGGATACGGAAACACGGGAGGAGCGGCCGCTGCCCAAGCTCCCCTACGGCAGCATCGGCGACTTACGCTTCCATCCGAATGGCCACGATTTGGGATTCACCATCGCATCGGCGCGCACGCCGTCGGATGTTTACTCGATCGATACACTGACCGGCAAGCTCGAACGCTGGACGGAAAGCGAAACCGGCGGCCTGGATGCCTCGCAGTTCTCCGAGCCCGAGCTGATTCGGTGGAAGTCTTTCGATGGCCTTACCATTTCCGGATTTCTCTACCTTCCGTCCAAGCGGTTTACGGGTCCGCGTCCGGTGATCGTCAATATACACGGCGGTCCCGAAGGCCAGTTTCAGCCCGGCTATCTGGGCGCCCTCAACTACCTGCTGAACGAGTTGGGGACCGCCATCATTTTCCCGAACGTGCGCGGGTCTACCGGCTACGGGAAGGCGTTTCTGAATCTCGATAACGGCCGCAAGCGCGAGGACTCCGTGAAAGACATCGGCGCTTTGCTCGATTGGATTCAGACGCGCTCAGACCTCGATTCCAAACGCGTCATGGTCACCGGCGGCAGCTACGGCGGCTACATGACGCTGGCCAGCATGACGCACTTCAACGACCGCTTCCGCTGCGCCGTGGACGTGGTGGGCATCTCCAACTGGATCACGTTCCTCGAGCACACCGAAGCATACCGGCGCGATCTGCGCCGCGTCGAATACGGCGACGAGCGCGATCCGGAGATGCGCGCGTTTCTCGAATCCATTTCGCCGATGAACCACGTGGGGAACATCGGCAAGCCCATGTTCATCGTGGCCGGCAAGAACGATCCGCGCGTGCCCTACACGGAGGGCCAGCAGATGACGGCGGCTATTCGCGCGCATGGCGTGCCCGTGTGGTACCTGCTGGCCGCCGACGAGGGCCACGGGTTCGCCAAGAAAAGCAATCGCGATTTCCAGTTCGCGGCCACGGTGTTATTCGTGAGAAGGTATCTGCTGGAGTAGACGCCGCCGGGAGCCGGGGTTCTAAGATGGTGAGTGGAGATATGTATTGAAGAAAGCCCTGCTGCTGGCGCTGATCCCGCTGGCCGGTCTCGGCTGGTGGATCTATCACCAGAAGAGCGAAGCGCCGCGAATCCCTTTCGCCAAAGTCGTTCGCGAGACGCTCATCAGCACTCTGCACACGAACGGAAAAGTAGAACCGATCCGGTGGCAGGCAGTGCGCGTGGAGCGCGCCGGGTTGGTTCGGGGAGTGCCGGTTCAGGAAGGACAGGTGGTGAGCGAGGGTGCTCCGCTGGCGATCCTTCGCGACACTGGATTGCAGGCGGATCTGGACGCGGCCGAAGCGCGCGTGGCGCAGGCGCGCGCGGACTTGGCCAACATCGAACGGGGCGGCAAACCGCTTGAATTGACAGGCATCGAGGGCGACCTGGCGCGCGTTCGTGCGGAGAGAGAGGCGGACGAGCGCGAGTACAACTCGCTGCGCAAGCTGGCGGATAAGCAGGCAGCCACGCAAGTGGAGGTGCGCGCGGCCGAAACCAAGCTACGTTCCGCGGAGTTGGCGATCGATGCGCTGGAGAAACGGCGCGCGGCGCTCGTCACCAAAGCGGATCAGACGGTGGCACAGGCCAGGCTGCGTGACGCGGAAGCGGCCCTGGAACTGGCCAAGAGCCGCATCTCGCAAACCGTAATTCGCGCGCCGATCAGCGGTACTGTCTACGATCTGACCGCCCGCCCGGGGATGTATCTTAACGCCGGCGACCCAGTGGCGAACGTCGGCCAAACCAACCGTCTGCGCGTGCGGGTGTACGTGGATGAGCCGGAATTGGGCCGTGTGCAGGAGGGCCAATCGCTGGCCATCACCTGGGACGCTCTGCCGGGCCGCACCTGGGAGGGCACGGTCGAGCGCAAGCCAGCCGATATTGTTCCGCTGGGAACCCGGCAAGTGGGCGAGGTGCTGTGCACCATCGATAATCCGGGCCGCGAGCTGATACCGGGAACGCATGTGGATGCGCACATCCGCACCGCCGCGGTTCCCAACGCCCTGACCCTTTCGAAGGAGTGTTTGCGGCGCGACGCCGGCGGCGTGGGAGTGTGGGTGCTGCGCGGGGACCATGTCGCGTGGCAGCCGGTAACCACGGGTATCTCGAGCATCACGCGCGTGCAGATTCTGTCGGGGCTCGCGGAAGGCGACGCCGCGGCTCTGCCCACGGAGTTGACGCTGCACAATGGCGATGCGGTGACGCCAGCGATTCAGTGAGCCGGCGTGGCGCACGCTTTGGCGAACGTGGGTTGAAGCCGCGGTTGGCAGGCGAAAGCGCCTGCCCCACGACTAACGCATCCTGGCGGCTTCGTCCTTCATCACCTGCGCATTGTGCCAGGCTTGCTGCGTCAGCGGACCCTGTATGGCAGCGGCTTCCTGGCTGAACTTGACGGCTTCGAGCACCAGCGACTTCTTTAGAGTCGTTTTGCCGAGCTGATAATTGGCCAGGCCCAGATAGAACAGCGCGCTGGCCTTCCGCGCAGCGTTGCCAGCCACCAGGGGCAGAGCTGCGCGCAAATCCTTGTCGGCCTCGTAATACACTCCCTTTTCCGCTTGCACGATGCCGGCGACCCAATAGCCGCTCGCCAGCCCGGCAGTGCGCTTGCGCTCCCAGTCGGCTGCGGGCATGCCTTCCGGCCGGCTGCGCTTGTTCAGCACCACCGTCAGGCGCTTGGCGCAAGTCAGCGCACGATCCATCTGCTTGCGGCTGTAGGCCGTCTCGGTCAGCACCAGCAGCGCGTCGTCGTTCTCCGGAAAGTTGGCAATCGCTTTCTCGGCAATGGCCGGGATCTTCGCCGCGGCGCCCGTCTTGTGCAACGCATAGAAGTATGTGCCATAGGCGTCGGCGAGGTACTTGCTTTTGGGGTTTTGCTGCTCGAGCGCGGCGATCAGGTCCACCGTGGTTTCGGGCGGCGATTGAATGGCGGTGGCGTACAGGGCGTACTCCGTGTACAACTCGACGTCGCGCGCGAAGGCCACGTGATTGTTCCAGGCTTCCTTGGCTTCCTCATTGTCGGGAGCTGGCGCCGAGATCACATCGCGTGCCAGCTTGCAGGCTTCCGCCGACAGGACCTTCACCTGGACGGCATCGTTCTGCGCGGCGGCATCTTTCAAACGTTGATATGCGGTCTCCAGACTGCCGGGTCCGATGACCAGGGGCGCCAGGAGAAATGCGAAGCTCACCACAGTTAGCATACGAACCTCCTTGGTAACTGCAATTGCATTATAATTCAAGGGGCCCCGAATTAAAAGGGTATTCAGGTATAAAAACTCTTATAACTTGTGGCGCACTTCAGCGTGCTGCTGTGGGCTTCAACCGACAGTCAGGATTCGGCGAGCTGAAGCTCGCCGCGGCATGCTGCCCAGAAACCCACGCTGGAAGTTAGGCGAGCAAGCTCGCCTGCGCCGGCAGGAGTGCCGGCGCGGCAGGCAGGAGTGCCTGCGCTACGAAGCTTGCGCCACCAGGTAAAGCGTGGGTGCGCCAAGCTGAAACGGCGCACGGTCCAGCCCGGCATAGAGCGCCTTCGTTTCCAGGCCGTGTTGCGCCAGCATACGCTGGATTTCGGCGGCCGTGTATACCCAGTGGGTGGATTCCCCGGTTTCACTCTTTCCATCGCGGAGGAACGTGTAAGTGGTGTCGAGGCAGCTATGGAAGGCGTCGTATTCGTTGGCGATGAGCATCACCACGTCACCGCACCGATACCACTCGCGTTCCTGAAATGTGGGCAGGATCGATTCCGCCGCCACGCCCGTTTGCAGCACAAACCAGGCGCCAGGCTTGAGTGCGCGTCCTACAGCAGCCACGAATTCCTGCATACCAGCCGGCTCTAGGTAGCCAAAGCTATTGCCGAAGCAGAAGGCGCCGTCGAATTCGGCGGTCCAAGGCAGCCGGCGCATGTCCGAATGGAGCCACTGGATGTCCAGACCCGCGGAGGCGGAACGCTCGCGTGCTTCCTCCATGAATTCGGCGGAGAGATCCACGCCCGTCATGCGGTAGCCGCGCGCGGCCATCTCGAGCGAATGGCGGCCGTTGCCGCAGGGCACGTCGAGCAGCCGTGCGCCCGCGGGTACTGCAACCGCCTGCTGGATGAAGTCCGCTTCGGCGCGCGTTTGCTGCGGCGAGACCGCGTTGCGCCACAAATCCAGCGCCAACCCGTGAAAGAAGCTCTCATACCAGCCTGGTTTCACGCCGTCAATGTAGCATTATGCGGCATTATGCAGCATTGACCCGTGTGATATAAGTAGGGTTCCTTTCATGCGCGGCAAGACGTTTTACGGTTGGTGGGTTACGGCGGCGGCGTTCCTGACGTTCGGCATCGCCGTCGGTTTGCCGTACTACAACATGCCGTTCTTCTACGACTACTACCAGCGCGAATTCCATTGGACGAAGGAGCAGATCACTTTCGGCTTCCCGTTGGCGGCGCTGCTGACGTTGTGGATCGGGCCGGTGCTGGTGCCGCGCTTCAGCCCGCGCAAGCTGATCCTGGTGGGAACGGCGCTCACTTGCGCGGCGTTTGTGGGCTTCGGAACCATGCACGGCACGTTGTGGGTGTATTACGCCATGTGGTTTCTTTACACGATGGGGTACATTCTCTCCGGGCCGATTCCGCACCAGCTTGTGATCTCGCACTGGTTCCGGCGCAATCGCGGCAAGGCCATGGGCGTCTTATATGTGGGCGTGGGGCTGGTCGGGTTCCTGGGCTCGTACCTCGTCAAGCCGCTCACCGAGAACACGAATTTTCATAGCGCGCTGATCGTGTGGGGCGCGCTGATGTTTCTGGCGTGGCCGCTGGCGATCTTCGTAATCCGCGACCGCGCCGACGACAAAGGGCTCTATCCGGATGGCGACAGCCAACCGGCAGCGGAGCACGGCATCGAACCACATACGTTCGGCTATCTGCTGCGGCATTATTCGTTCTGGCTGCTATTGATCGGCAGCTTCTGCTCCATCGGCGCGATCGGCGCGGTGAACTTCCATATGAAGTTCGTTTTCCTGGATCAGGGCTTCACGGATCGCACCAAGGAAGGATTGACGCAGCTCAATGCCACGTGGCGAGTGGCATCCATGGTGATCCTGGCGACCAGCATCGCGGGGCGCCTGGCCATCGGCGGGCTGGCCGACCGGTTTTCGAAGAAATGGGTCATGACCGCCACTTATTTCCTGGTGGCGGCCACCATTCCGATTCTGCTGACCGTGAGCCCCTCGCGATCGCCGGTAGCGTTCGCGGTCTTGTTCGGATTCGGCATGGGCGCGGATTACATGCTGATCCCGCTGATGGCGGCCGAGCAGTTCGGCGTCAACACATTGGCGCGCGCCATGGCGATTATTCTGCCGGTGAACACCATCGGGCAGACTTGGTTTCCGTACTTCGTTTCGATACTGCGCGAGCGGTTCGGCAGCTACGGGATCGCTATGGGAGCGGTGTTCGCGGTATCGGTGATCGGCGCGCTCGCGATCTTGCTGCTGCCGCGCCACCAGGCACAGGATGAAGCATTTCATATACAAGACCCTCGACGAGTTGCGGCGCGCGGGTGAGGAGACCGGCGCGCAGCATGTCCGGTTCACTGAAAGCCCCGACGAGGTGCGGCGCGTGCTGGCGCGACCCGTATCCGTGGGTGCTTTCACGGTGGGGAATTCGATTGCCATTCAACCCATGGAGGGCTGCGATGGCAAGCTGGAGGGACGTCCGGACGAGCTTACCTGGCGGCGGTATGAACGCTTCGCGCGTGGCGGCGCCAAGCTGATCTGGTTCGAAGCCACGGCCGTGCGTGCGGACGGGCGCGCCAATACACGCCAACTCTGGATCACGCGCGACAACGTGGCGGATTTCGCCAAGCTGCTGGCGCGCATGCGCGCCGTGCATCGCGAGCATTGCGGCAATGACGGCGATTTGCTGATGCCGATACAGCTTACGCACTCGGGCCGCTTCAGCGTGCCACGGCGCGCCATCGCGTACCACAATCCGCACATCGACCGGAAGACCGGCACGCCGGCGGATTACCCGGTGATTTCCGATGACGAGTTGGAGCGGCTGGAAGACGATTACGTGCGTGCAGCCGGGCTGGCGATGGAAGCCGGGTTTCAGGCCGTGGACATCAAGGCCGTGCATGGCTACCTGATCAGCGAGTTGCTGGGCGCTAAGACGCGCGCCGGCCGTTACGGTGGCCCGCTAGAAAACCGTGTGCGGCTGATTCGAAATATCATCGGGAAGCTGCGGGCGGCCTTCGGCAACCGGCTCCTGATTGCCGTGCGCATGAACGCCTTCGACGGCGTGCCGTTCCATCGCGATCCCGCCACGGGCGTGGGCCTGCCGTGCGATTTCGAGACGCCCTACCCATACGGATGGGGCGTAGACCCGGCCGATCCCTTGCGCGAGGATCTCACGGAGGTCAAACAGGTCATCGCCTGGTTCCGCGAGTCCGGCGTCGCGCTGCTCAACATTTCACTGGGATCCCCCTACTACAATCCGCACGTCGGCCGTCCGTTCGAGAAGCCGGACGAAGGCAACTACGAGCAGCCCGAGCATCCGCTCGCGGGCGTGGACCGGCATTTTCGTATCGCCGGCGAGTTGCAGCGCGCGTTCCCCGATCTGCCGATGGTGGGGAGCGGCTATAGCTGGCTGCAGAAGTATGCCATCCACGCGGGCGCCCACAATATTGCCACCGGGGACATTCGCTTCTTCGGAGTGGGGCGGGGTGCGTTGGCTTATCCGGACTTCGCGCGCGATGCGCTTGAGAAAGGCGAGCTGGACGAGCGCCGCTGCTGCAAGACGCTGACCTTCTGCACCTATTTGATGCGGCAGAAGAACCATCCGTTGGGGCAGTTTCCGACAGGGTGTCCGCCGTTTGATAAAGAGGGTTACGGAGAGGTGATCAAACTGGCCCGGCATGCGGTGGGGCAAACGCTTCCGCCTGCCAAAAAAGAATAGTTGGCAGGCGAAAGCGCCTGCCCCACATGCAAGCGAATCGTGTACACTCAACAGGTTGTCCGTCGATAAATTCCCCTTCGAAATCCAGGCCGAATGCCCGGTGACACGGGCGCGCGCGGGCTTGCTCCATACCCCGCACGGCATCGTCGAAACTCCCGTATTCATGCCGGTGGGCACGCAGGCCACGGTGAAAGGACTGACGCCCCGCGACTTGGCGGATGAGCTCGGCGCGCAGATCCTGCTGGCGAACACTTATCATCTTTATCTGCGGCCCGGGCCGGAACTGATCCGCGCGATGGGTGGGCTGCACCGCTTCATGTCATGGCCGCGCGCCATCCTGACCGATTCCGGTGGATTTCAGGTGTTCAGCCTCAGCGGCCTGCGCCAGATCACCGACGGGGGCGTCGTCTTTCAATCCCACCTGAACGGCGACACCCACACGTTTACGCCGGAATCCACAGTGGATGCGCAACTGGCCTTCGGCAGCGACATCCTCATGGTTTTGGACGAATGTCCCGGTTACCCCGTAAGCCACGAGTTCGCGCGAGCGGCCATGGAACGCACGGTCGGCTGGGCACGTGCCGCGTGCGCACATTTTGAAAAGCGGCGCAGCGAGCTAGCCACCCGCCACGCCCTGTTTCCCATCGTGCAAGGCTCCATGTTCGCGGATCTGCGGCGCGCCTGCGCCACCGAGCTCGTGGAACTGGATGCCGACGGTTACGCGATCGGCGGGTTGTCGGTGGGCGAGCCGCGGCCTTTGAGCCTGGAGATGGTGGAGACCACCGAGGCGCTGCTGCCACGTAGCCGACCGCGCTACGCCATGGGCGTGGGCATGCCGGAGGAGTTGCCCGAATACGTGGCGCGCGGCGTGGACATGATGGATTGCGTGCTGCCCTCACGCAACGCCCGCAACGGCTGCCTGTTCACCTCCGCGGGCGCCGTGCGCATCAAGCAGGCCCGCTACAAGGACGATCCCCGGCCGCTCGACCCGAAATGCGCGTGCTATACCTGCACCAGCTTTTCCCGCGCCTATCTGCGGCACCTGTATCAAGCCGGGGAAATCCTGTACGCCATGCTCGCCACGCTGCACAACGTCACCCGCTACCTTGACATCATGCGTGCCATCAGGCACGCTATACTATCTGGTGGATACCCTGAATACTTACGAACCGTGCGCTCCGCGCCGGTTGAAATCGAGTAGTTTGCCAACGTGGTCCTAAATCTGATTTTCCAAACATCGTCCCCAGGCTCGTCCATGCTGGGCTTCCTGCCCATTCTCCTGATCTTCGGGATTTTCTACTTTCTCCTGTTCCTTCCCATGCAGCGCCAGAAGAAACAGCAGCAGAAGATGTTGACCTCCTTGCAGAATGGGAATGTAGTGCAAACCAGCGGCGGCATTGTCGGGACTATCATTTCGATCGGCGAGGACGAAACGCTGGTGATAAGGGTGAAGCCGGACAATATCAAGCTGCAGGTGGCCCGCAGCGCGGTCTCCAGCCTGGTCTCCGGCGAAGCGAAGAAATAAGAAGTACAATAGTTTACCATCAAGGCATTTTCCTCATGCGAAAAAATGTGACGGGCAGAACCGTGGTCATCGTTGTGACGATACTGGTGTGCGTTTTCGGCATCATAGGCTTTCCGAAGTCCAAAGACGCGCTGGTGGATAACCTGCGCCACAATATCCGGCTGGGACTGGACCTGAAAGGCGGCAGCCACCTGATCTACCAGGTGCAGGTGCAGGACGCCGTCAAGACGGAGGCCGATCAGACTATCGAGCGGATGAAAGAAGAGATGCGCAAGCAGACGATCGATTACGCCGGCATCGACCGCAACGATCCCGCCAGCGTGGAAGACGCCGACAAGATCGAAATCACGGTTAAGGGCGTGCCGGTGGCGAAGACCACGGCTTTCCGCAATCTGGTGTCGGAGCGCTTCGGACAATGGGTCCTCACCCCGGTGAACGCCACCGATTACCGGCTGAATATGCGGCCCTCGGAACTGGTCACGCTAAAGCGGGATACTGTGGATCGCTCGATTCAGACGATCAGCAACCGGATCAATCAGCTCGGCCTGACAGAGCCTACTGTTCAGCAGTACGGCCAGGCCGGTACGGATTTCGAGTTTTTGGTGGAGCTTCCGGGAGTGGACGATCCGGGGCGCGTGAAAGAGATCATGCAGACCACCGCTCAACTGGAGATCGACGACGTAAAGGACGGCCCGTATGCCAGCCGCGAGGCGGCCCTGGCGCAGAAAGGCGGCATCCTGCCGTTGAACACCAAGCTGGTGCGGCAGGCGCCGGAGGGCGACCGGGGTGAGGCGTGGTTCCTGGTGAGCAAGACCGCCGTGGTGAAGGGAACGGATCTGCGCAATGCGCGAGCAGGCCAGGACGAGTTCCGCAAGTGGGAGACAAATTTCACGCTTAGCCCGGACGCCGGCAAGCGCTTCGCCCGCTATACCGAGTCCAACATCGGAAACCGGCTGGCGGTGGTGATGGATAATCAGATTCGCAGCGTGGCCACCATTCAGAGCCGCATCGAGGACAGTGGCCGTATCACGAACATCGGCAGCGAGCAGGAGGCTTCCGATCTGGCGCTGGTGCTGCGGGCGGGCGCCCTTCCGGCGACCATCCAACCCATGCAGGAACGCTCGGTCGGGCCGTCGCTGGGCGCCGATTCGATCCATGCGGGCATCGTGGCGGGCCTGGCCGGCCTGGCGGCGGTGATCGTGGTGATGCTGGTCTACTACAAGCGCAGCGGCGTCAATGCGGTGTTGGCGCTGTTCCTGAACACGGTCATCCTGATGGCCGCCCTGTCCTACTTCAAAGCCACCCTGACCCTTCCGGGTATCGCCGGAGTCATCTTGACCATCGGTATGGCGGTGGATAGCAACGTTCTGATTTTCGAACGCATCCGGGAGGAGTTGCGGGCGGGCAAGGCCATCGTTTCGGCGGTGGATGCCGGCTTCGGCAAAGCCTGGTGGACGATCGTCGATACGCACGTCACCACGATCGTTTCCTGCGCTTTCCTGTTTATCTTCGGAGAAGGGCCGGTGCGGGGCTTTGCCGTCACCCTGGTAATCGGCCTGATCGCAAACGTATTCACGGCGGTGTTTGTGTCGAAGGTGATCTTCGACTACGAGTTGTCCGGAAGGCGGCAACTGGCCGAGTTGAGTATATAATGATGTCGCGGCAGGGCGCCGGCAGGAGTGCCGGCGGGCAGGCAAGAGTGCCTGCGCCACGACGGATGGAACAATTATGAAAAGTCCGGTGTCAAAGTGATGTTAAGCACCGGTATGGCGTTTCTCGATGCAAATTTTTAAGAACACAAATTTCGACTTTCTGGGCTGGAAATGGCCCTTTATCGGCGCCTCCCTGGTGCTTTCCGTGGCGGGGCTTACGAGTATCCTGCTGCATGGCGGGCTGCGGTACGGAATCGATTTCAAAGAAGGCACGCAGATGACCGTGAAGTGGAACGGCGCGCCTCCGGAAGATAAGATCCGGACCGCGTTGTCCAAGTCCGGCAAGATCAGCGGCGAGATCAGCGTGCAGCCGTTCACCAGTATCGGGGCGGAGAACGAGGTGGTCATCGGCACCGAGCGCATGTCCGAGGGACAGATGAATCTCGCCCGCAAAGCCATGCAGGACACCCTGGAGACCACTTTCGGCCAGCCCCAGAGCGGCAAGCTGGACTTCAACAACGCGGGCGTCAACGAACTGCTGGACAGCCTGACCGTGCCGTTGCAACAGGCCGGCATTCAATTGTCCGACCAGCAGCTCAAGCAAATCGCCGCGGACATGCTGAATTTCCGCAACACGCCGCCGCGTTCCGGCTTGATTGCCAGCTTCGATCAACTGTCCGCGGTGCCGGGGGTAAACTCTGCTATTATTAGCGTTCTAAAACAGCAATGCTACCTGGCTCCGTTTTCGATCCTGCAGGTCGAGATGGTCGGTCCCAAGGTGGGCGCCGAGTTGCGCACCAAAGCGGTGTTGGCGACCCTTTACGCGCTGGGTGGAATGTTGGTATATATAGCGTTTCGGTTCGAGTGGATCTACGGGGTGGCGGCGGTGGTCGCCTGCTTCCACGATACGATCATCACCATAGGGCTGTTTTCGATCTTCAACAAGGAGATCACGCTCACGGTGATTGCGGCCCTGCTGACGCTGGTCGGCTATTCGATGAACGATACGATCGTGATCTTCGACCGCATCCGGGAGAACATCAAGCTCCTGCGCCGCGAGCCGTTGGAGTCGCTGATCAACAAGAGCGTCAATCAAACCCTGAGCCGGACCGTCATGACCTCGGGTCTGACGTTTTTGACGGTCATCGCCCTTTTCCTGTTTGGCGGCCCGGTTTTGCATGGCTTTTCCTTTGCACTAGTGGTAGGTATTATTATCGGTACATACTCTTCTGTGTTCGTGGCCAGCCCGATCGTGCTGTTCTGGCACAATTGGACTGACAGCCGGAAGAGGACGGCGCCGGTCCCGGCGGCCCCTAAGCCGCAGCCGGTGCGCAGCAGTTCGACGAAAGTGGGGAAGTGAGTGTACGGACCGGACCCGGAGCGTCCGGGGCCGGCTAGAGCAGGATTGGGGAGGAAGAATGGCCCCGGATCCGCGCGCCGCGCGGGTTCCGGCGGATGAGGAGAAACTGGTATGTTCGAGCAAACGTTTGTCGAAGGTGTGGGGAAGACCCGTAAAACCTGGACGGTAATGCTATCGTTTATCGGCCAGATGTTCGTGCTGGGTGTCGCGATCCTGATCCCGATGATCTATTTTGACGCCTTGCCCAAGAGCCAGTTGACCAGTTTTCTGGTGGCGCCGCCGCCACCGCCGCCACCGCCGCCGCCGCCGGCTGCCGCGCCCAAGGTAATCAAGGTGATTCCGCGCCAGTTCGACGCCGGACGCCTGATGGCGCCCAAGGTAGTCCCCAAGGAAATCGCCATGATTAAAGAGGAAGAACTGCCTCCGCCGTCCGCCGGCGGCGTGGTGGGCGGCGTACCGGGCGGCGTGCCGGGTGGCACTGCCGGCGGCGTGATTGGCGGCATCATCGGATCGGTTCCGACGGCCGCGCCCCCGCCTCCTCCGCCTGCGGTGAAGGTTGAGAAACCGGTCACGCCCCAGCGCATACGCGTGGGTGGCAACGTGCAGGCCGCGAAGCTCATCCGCCAACCCAGGCCGATTTATCCGCCACTCGCCAAGCAGGCGCGCATCTCGGGGCATGTTATCCTGAACGCGGTTATCGGCAAGGATGGAACGATTCAGAATCTTTCGATGGCTAGCGGGCACCCCCTGCTGGTGCCGGCCGCCATGGAAGCGGTGAAACAGTGGGTCTATCAGCCGACTCTGCTGAACGGGGAGCCGGTGGAAGTGGTAACTCAGATCGACGTGAATTTCACGTTGAGCCAGTAGCAGGGTGTGGGCCGGCCCCCCAAGGGACCGGCTGGTAAAACAAAATTCAACTCGCAGGAGAAGAGGACGATGCTTTTGCAAATGGTTTGGTCGTTTTTACTGCTACAGGAGGGGGGGGGCGCCATCGGATGGGACCCCCGCTCCCTGTGGGCACAGATGGGCGTCCCCGCCAAGTTGGTGGTGGTCTTGCTGTTCATTATGTCGGCATGGTCGATCGGCGTCATGATCGACCGCCTGCTGGCATATAGCGCGGCGCGCAAACAATCGCGGGCGTTCGCACCGGCGGTGGCGGGAGCCTTGAAGGAAGGCAAACTGGACGAGGCCATCAAGATCGCCGACCGGTACAAGAAAAGCCACTTGGCGAAGGTGGTGGTAGCGGGTCTGCAGGAATTTCAGGCCCACCAGATGAGCGCCGAGATTCCCGGGGAGGACATCGAGGCCTCCCAACGGGCTCTGGAGCGCGCGGAAGCCATCGTGCATGCCGAATTGAAGCGCGGCATCAGCGGCTTGGCGACTATCGGTTCGACGGCCCCGTTCGTGGGACTGTTCGGAACGGTGGTGGGGATCATCAACGCGTTCAAGGGGATTTCGACCGAGAAGTCCACCGGTCTGGGCGCCGTGGCCGGTGGTATTTCCGAGGCCCTGGTGACCACGGCTATCGGCCTTTTCGTGGCCATCCCCGCCGTGTGGATGTTCAACTACTTCACGGGCAAGATCGAAGCCTTTGACGTAGAAATGGGCAACTCCAGTTCCGAGCTGATCGACTACTTCCTGAAGCGGTCGCAGCGCGGGACGGCCGCCCGTAAGTAATTAGAGGAAGCAAAAAGCAACCGGCGAGTTGAATCGGGGCGTCCCGGCAGTGCGCCGGGCCGCTCCGGACCCAGCCCGGAAAGGGAGGCACTACAATGTCGGTAATCCTCAAAGCGAAAGCGCTGCCGCCTGTGGCAGATATCAACGTAACCCCGATGGTGGATGTGATGCTCGTCCTGCTGATCATCTTTATGGTCATCACGCCCATGTTGTCGAAGGGTGTCAGCGTGGATCTGGTCAAAACCCAGAACCCGATCGCCATGCAGGCGGCCGATAAGAGCGACGCCATCGTGGTGGCCGTCACGCGCGATGGCAGAACCTATCTCAATACCACCCAGATGAACGCCGAAGAGCTTCCGGGCAAGGTCAAAGATATGTTGACGAACCGGCTGGACAAGATGTGCTTCGTAAAGGCGGATTCCCGCGCGAAGTACGAGAAGGTCGTGGACGTGGTGGATAATTTACGCGCCGCTGGCGTCGACCAGCTTGGGCTGCTAACCGATCAGGCGGTGCAGAAGAAGGGGCCGGCTCCGGCCGCTCCAACGGGCCAGTAAGCGGTGTTTTTTAGCGAGAACGAAAAGGAGTAATTCAAATGGGAATGGCAGTGGGTGGAGCTAAGGGCGCCATCTCCAGCATTAACATGACGCCGATGATCGATGTGCTTTTGGTGCTGATCATTATTTTCATGGTGATTACGCCGCTCACGCCGAAGGGTCTGGAGGCGCTGGTGCCGCAGCCGCCGCCGCCCGGTCAACAGCCGCAATCGGACACGCGCACCGTGGTGATCGTGATCAACAAGGACAAGTCCATGATGATCAACCAGGAACCCACCACCGAGCAGGCGTTGGGCGGACGCCTGGAAGAGATTTTTAAGACCCGCGCGGAGCGCGTGGTGTTCGTCAAAGGCGACTCCGATCTGGAATTCCAGTATGTGGCCAAGGCTATCGACATCGCGCACGGCGCCGGTATCGACAAGGTCGGGCTCATGACGCAGAAAATGGAGAACGGACAGTGAGGAAAAGCAAACTCGTTGTGGTGCTGGCGATTGCCGCGCTGGCGGTTTTCGCCACCAGTTGTGAAAAGCTGAAAGCCCGCGACCAGTTGAATAAGGGCGTTCAGGCATACAAAAACGCGCAGTACCCGCAAGCGGTGGAGCGCTTCAAGACTGCCGTCGAGTTGGATCCCAAGTTCGCCACGGCGCGGTTATATCTGGCGACGGCCTACATGATGCAATACATCCCGGGCGCGGACTCGCCGGAAAATATGCAGATGGCCACTGCGGCGCAGGATCAGTTTCAGAAGGTCCTGGACCAGGACCCCAAGAACGAGCTGGCGATCGCTTACATTGCCTTGCTGTACTTCAACGAGAAGAAGCTGAACGACGCCAAACAGTGGTATGAAAAGCTGGTCTCCGTCAATCCTAAGAACAAGGAAGCGTACTATACGCTGGGCGTCATTGCCTGGACCCAGACCTTCCAGCCGCGCATGGAAGCGCGCGCCAAGATGGGCATGCGGCCGGAAGATCCAGGCCCGCTGAAGGACAAGAAAGCCCGTGCGGAGCTGGCGGCCAAGAACGGACCGATCATCGATGACGGCCTGAAGAGTCTCGACAAGGCCCTGCAGCTCGATCCGGAGTACGAGGATGCCATGGCTTACGAGAACCTCCTCTTCCGCGAGAGGGCGGACCTCGAGGAGACTACGGAAGCCTACAAGAAGGACACCGAAACCGCGGACAACTGGGTCCAGAAGAACCTGGAGACCAGGAAGATCAAGGCCGAGCGGAAGCCTACGGGCGGCGGCGGTATCACGACTGACACGAAGTAGCGTGGGGCAGGCGCTTTCGCCTGCCAACCCGCAGTTCGCTACAATCGAATTAGTGTCTCTGGAGTTGTCCAGTTCCTCACAGACTCCCCCTGCAATCCCGCCTCCCGACCGTATCGAGCAATTGTCTGGGGAACTGGATGCCAAAATCCGGGAGTACCGCCCCCGCGAGGGTCCCCGGGGCGGCTTTGTCGGTATGCTGGAAGAGTTGAGGGCGACACTCTCCAACCGAAAGCCGGATGTATAGGAGCACTATGAGCGCGACCAAATCCTACGACGAAATTATCGATTTCATCGCCGCGGGCACAACCCCGGAGACTGTGGTAGCGTTCCGCCCTTCCGATGCCGTACGGCAACGCGTGGCGGAGTTGGTCGAGCGCTCCCACAACGGCAGCGCCTCTGCCGAAGAACAATCCGAACTTGAAGACTACCTGCAGCTCGAGCACATCATGATCATGGCCAAAGCGCGGGCGCGGCAACACACACGGCTTGCCAACTGACGTAAACGAGTCACTGCGCCGGTTCGTCGCGGAACGCGCCGCGTATCGCTGTGAGTATTGCCTTCTTCACGAAGACGATTCGTATTCGCCCCATCAAATCGACCACATCGTTAGCCGTAAGCACGGCGGATCGTCGGATCCCGGCAACCTCGCGTATGCCTGCATTCGATGCAATGCGTGGAAGGGGAGCGACATTGGCACGGTCGATCCCCTGAGCGGAGCGCTCGTGAATTTCTTCCACCGGCGGCGCCTGCGCTGGGATGACCATTTCCTGCTTCGAGGCGCCGTAATCGAGCCGCTCACACTTGAGGGGGAGGCAACCGCACGGCTACTGAAGCTCAACCTCGACAAGCGCGTTGTGGAACGGCGGCGCCTGACGACTGTTGGCCGGTACCTCCGCTGACATGGGTCGCTCTGCCTCAGGGCAATCGCGTCCAGTCGATTTATATTGCCACGGTCGCAGGCTGCCCGGGACGAATGCATCCCCCGGTCGTTGCAACAAAAAGGAAAGCGGTGGCGTAGTCCGGCCGGGGCAAATGCACGGCAACGGGCTTGGCAGGCGGAAGCGCCTGCCCCACCGTTCAGGCTACAATCGAATTAGTGTCTCCGGAGTTGTCCAGTTCCTCACAAACCCCGCCCATAGCTCCGCCTCCCGACCGTATTGAGCAGTTGTTTCGGGAACTGGATGCCAAGATCCGTGAGTACCGCCCCCGCGACGACCTCTCTTCCCTAGAAAAGGCTTTTCGTACCGCCGCCGAGTTTCACAAAGGCCAATTGCGCGACTCCGGCGAGCCCTTCATGGTGCATCCGCTCATGGTCGCGCATATCCTGGCCGGCATGCGCATGGATCTGGTTACCATTGAAACCGGCCTGCTGCACGACCTGGTGGAAGACACCCGGATGACCGCGGAGGAAATCCGCGCGGGCTTCGGCGACGAGGTGGCGCGCTGCGTGGATGGCGTCACCAAGCTCAGTAAACTCGACATCTTCTCCGCCGAAGAGCGCCAGGCCGAGAGCTTTCGCAAGATGCTGCTGGCCATGGTGGACGACATTCGCGTCATCATCGTCAAGCTGGCCGACCGCCTGCACAACATGCGTACGCTGGGCTATCTGAGCCCCGACCGGCGCGAGCGTATCGCGCGCGAGACTATCGAAATCTACGCCCCCATCGCGCACCGCCTGGGCATGGGCAAGGTGCGCGGCGAACTGGAAGACCTGGCGTTCCGCCATCTGGACCCGGAAGCTTTCGAAGAGATTGCGCGGACCATCGAGTCGAAACGGCACTCCAACGAGGAATTCCTGACCGAAATCCGCCAGACCGTCGAGAGCGAGCTGCGCCGCGAAGGCATTCCTTCGCGCGTGGAAGGACGGCTCAAGCGGCCGTATTCCGTTTACCAGAAGATCAAGCGCCAGAAGATCGGCATCGAGCAGGTCTACGACCTGATGGCGTTGCGCATCGTCACCGATTCGGTGAAGAACTGCTACGCGGCGCTGGGCGTGATCCACAACGAGTGGCGGCCGATTCCCGGCCGCATCAAGGACTTCATCGCCATCCCGCGCCCCAATCTCTACCAGTCGCTGCACACGTCGGTGGTCGGGCCGCACGGCCAGCACTTCGAAGTGCAGATCCGCACCGAGGAAATGCACCGGATCGCGGAAGAAGGCATCGCGGCGCACTGGAAATACAAAGAAGGCAAGAAGGGTCCGGCGCCCGACGACCAGCGCATCGCCTGGCTGCGCCACCTGGTCGAGTGGCAGCGCGAGATGCAGGACGCCGGCGATTTCATGTCCACCCTAAAAGTGGACCTTTACCCGGAGGAGGTCTATACCTTCACGCCGCGCGGCAAGGTAATCGCCCTGCCCCGCGACGCCACGCCCATCGATTTCGCCTACGCCATCCACTCCGACGTGGGCCAGACCTGCGTGGGCGCGAAAGTGAATGGCCGCATCGTGCCGCTGCGCTATGCGCTGCGCAACGGCGACATCGTCGAGATCCTGACCCAGCCGGGCCACCAGCCCAGTAAGGACTGGCTCACGCTGGCCAAGACGGCGCGCGCCCGCAACAAGATCAAGCACGTCATCAACGCCAACGAACGGCTCAAGGCCATCGAGATCGGGGAGAAATACCTGGAGAAGGAAGCCCGGCGGCTGGGCGTGGCGCTGAGCAGAGTTTCCAAAGGCGATCTCGAAAGGGTGGCCGGCGAGTACGGCTACGGCAAGATCGAAGATCTGTACGCCGCGCTGGGCTACGGCAAGTTCTCCGCCCGGCAGGTGCTGCAAAACCTCGCGCCCGACCAGGTGCTGCCGGAGGCCGCGGAAAGTTCCAAGCCATCGGAACCGGAAGCGGCGCCCACTCCACCCGGCTCGGCCCGTGGTCCGGAAGGCGATGCCGTCATCCGCGTGAAAGGCATGGACGATCTGCTGGTCTACCGCGCCAAGTGCTGCAATCCCATTCGCGGCGAAGCCATCGTGGGCTACGTCACGCGCGGCAAGGGCGTGGCCGTGCATTCCAAGGCGTGCAGCAACGTGCAGAACCTGATGTACGACGTGGAGCGCAAGATCGAAGTGGAATGGGCTCGTAGCACCGCGGATGCCTTCCCGGTAAAACTGGTAGTCCACACCGACGACCGCCCCGGCATGCTCAATCAGCTCACGTCGGTGCTTTCCGACGAGAGCACCAATATCCGCAGCCTGGAGGCCAAGACCGAGGATGTTGAAGGCGCGCTGGTGGAGATGATCGTGGATGTGCGGGATAAGAAGCAGCTCGAGAAGCTGGTGAGCGCCATGCGGCGCCTCTCGGGCGTGCGGGACGTGGAGCGGCTTTTGAACTGACATGACCGGCAGCAGCGATCCCGAGCACATCGCCATCTCGAAATCCAAGGGCGTCAAGATCGACTGGAAGGACCGGCACACCAGCGAATACGGCCTCACGTACCTGCGCGACAAGTGCCCTTGCGCCACCTGCACGGGCGCCCACGGCACACCGCCGCGCCAGCCGGAGGCGGCTTCGTCAGCCTCGCCGTTCCAGATGTACAAGCCCACGTTGAAGATGCTGAGCGTCGAGCCGGTGGGCAACTACGCGATCCGCATCCACTGGAGCGACGGCCACTCGACGGGCATCTATTCCTGGGAACACCTGCGGGAGATCTGCCCGTGCGCGGAGTGCAAAAAGAATCATTAGCCGCAGATGCACGCGGATGCACACGGATAAGATGTGGTATCCTCTACCGCATGTCGAGATTGCTTCTGATTGTGCTATTAACCGGCTTGGTGTGCGTGCCTCTGCTGGCCCACGATATCTCTGGGAACTGGGAGTTCGCTGTCGAAACCGGGGCGGGCAGCGGGAGTCCTTCGTTCGTCTTCAAGCAGGACGGCGAGAAGCTCACTGGAACCTATACGGGGCTGTTCGGCAAAGCCGATCTGACCGGCACGGTGAAGGGAGACCAGATCGATTTCAAATTCAATTTCGAGTACTCCGGACAAAGCGGAGTGGCGCACTACTCGGGCACGATCGAGAGCGCCACGCAGATGAAAGGCAAAGTGGAGTTCGGGGATATGGGCGAAGGCACCTGGACGGGTACCAAACAGAAGTAGGCGGGCACGCCCGCGGCTGTTGCCGATTTGCCTAGAGCAGCCGGAAGTTCACTTCGACGTAAGCCTGCACGACGACGGGATGCCCATCCTTGTAGCCGGGCCGGAATTTCCACTTCTCGACGGCTTCGATGGCCTTCTCATCGAGTCCAAGACCAAGGCTGCGCACGACTTTGAGATTGCGCGGCTTGCCGGTCGTGTCCACTTCGATGACCAGTTCCACGGTGCCCTGATACTTGGCCTTGCGGGCTTCTTCGGAGTACTCCGGCTCTACCTTGTAAAGCACAGTCGGCGCAGTGACGCCGCCGCCCATTTTGAATACGCCTCCACCAACGCCGCCACCCTCACCGGGGCCGAATCCACCGCCCCTACCGGAACCCACGCCACCGCCATTGCCGGAACCAATTCCGCCGCCGGAACCCGGACCATTCGAGGGTGGACCAAGTTTCGCAAGCGGGTCGCCGTATTGGGCCATATTGACCTGCGGCAGACTCACGTCCGGAGGCGCCACAATAGTCGGCTCCATGGGCAACTTCGGGTTAAGGTTGTTGTACACCTGCACAGGGGGAGTGAACTGTTTGAGGGAGGCCTTCGGCAACCTGCCCTTAGCGGCCGGAAGGGGGGAACGATCACCGCCACCGCCACCGCCGCCCGCCGGTTTGTCACCGGCCTTGGGAACGTACGGCGCGATATCCGGAGCAATGAGCGTGGTGGCGAGATCCTTCGCCGCCTTCTGGACCGCTTTGCTCGATGCCACCGTGAAGAGCAGCACCACCACACTCACGTGAATGGCCAGAGAATAGGCGCCGGACTGCTTCTTCTGTCCGTACTGGCCCCAAATGTCCTTGACCGCTACGGGCTTCGACGTGAGCTGCAGCGGGGGAAGCTGCGGCGGGTGAACGAGATCGCGAATACTTTCGATCAGCGACTTGTACCAGGGCGTTTCCACATCCGGCGCCAGCAAATGGTCCAGATGCTCGTTGGGATCGAACGGCGCAGGGCCACTCTGTTCGGGTAACGGGGTGCTGTTTGTGTTCTCAGACATCATCGTCGCGATGGCCCCTCCCAAGGGTAGGAGCTCCGCTCA
>Ga0187858_10001020_pt1 | contig 32859 bp, 22 predicted proteins | sample June2016WEW_8_15_FD_133015 | JGI IMG/M metagenome (GOLD analysis project Ga0187858, IMG submission 133015) | Peatland microbial communities from SPRUCE experiment site at the Marcell Experimental Forest, Minnesota, USA - June2016WEW_8_150 | ecosystem: Environmental > Terrestrial > Soil >...
CGCACCCATGACGGCCGCCCGGGGGCCGAACGTCGCGGGATGAATGACGACGTCGCCCGCCGTCTTGCTGAGGGCCCTGGCGTTGACCGTCTTCCTGACCCTGTTGAAAAGGATGTCTCCGGCTGATTTCGGCCAGTTCCACTCTCGAAACTCCATCACTTTCGCGGATAAGGCTGATGAGCTTGACTTTGTTGATTTCGCTGATGAACTTGGCGTTGCCGGCTTTGAATTGCGCCTTCCTGAGGACCCCCATCCATGTGTTGGGCAACCTTATTTTATAAGATTATTTCATTCTTTAATAAAGTAATACCTCAAAAGGCAAAAAAGTCAAGGTTTTTCTTTTTGCCGATAGGGATGACAAAGCCGCCAGATACGGAGTGGAAATCGAAGAAGCTATTTCGCAAGTTAAGCGATATGAAGGTAATAGCGATGGATGAGGAGCCTCACATTAAAACCGGTCCAGGCAAAAGTGTAGCTTTTTAGCTTTTGGGTAGACCTCCTCCTTGTCTTAAACCGTGTGGACATGGTGTGGATAAAACCGTTAAAAATGGCTGAGTTTTAATGACTCAGGCTGAAAACCAGAAAAGGCTAAATGGTTGAATATAAATAAATAACAGATCGTTCCTGAGAGGATTCGAACCTCCGACCTTTGGATCCGGAGTCCAACGCTCTATCCTCCTGGACATATGGGGAAAACCCGATTTCCAGGGTGAATTGTCTTGTTTTCCTTTACGCACCTTTAGTCAGGATTAGGCGGGTTTACGCATTTTTTGTGACACGGCTGTGACATGGGAAGGAGTTTGGCTATGGGAGCGACCTCTGCATTGCTGAGGTCACAGTCGCTCGAAATGATGCTGGCCAGGCTGGACTCCGAAAATGTCTGGGTGGCTCGGCAGAAGGTCGACGGGGGCATCAGCTGGAACTCGTGCTCCGGCCGCTCGACATCCGCCGGCGCAAATTGCTAGAATTGACTTTGGGGAGTAGAGTAAAAGATACCTGATCTGCTCTGCTGCAAAGAGTTTTTTGGCCATGCGCATCTTATCAAACATGCCGACTGCTCCGTTTATGTCGAGCGAGCAGTGCCCGGGAACCTTGTCGGCCAGAGCTGGCCGGCTGCTTTGGTGCCTGCGACCATCCCACCCCTTGCAGATAACTACCCGGGCATCGTATTCGTCGTCAGATGATCAACACGTCAAAGGGCGGAGACCTCAGACGCCTCTGCACGCGGCGGGAAAAGGGGAGTTATTCTTATGAAAAAAACCACATCCGTCATTGGGCTCCTGACGATTCTGGTCGTTACGCTATCCGCTGTGGCGACGGACCAAACGAGGCTTCTTGAGCGTTATAAAATATGGCTCGACGAGGAGGTTGTCTACATCATAACGCCTGTGGAAAGGGATGTATTTCTTAAGCTCCGGACGGACAGAGAACGAGACCTTTTTATCGACGCCTTCTGGAAACACCGCGATCCGACCCCGAACACAGCGGAGAACGAATTCAAGACGGAACACTACCGCCGGATCAACTATGCCAACCATTATCTCGGTCGGGAGGCTCCGTTCCCCGGCTGGAAGACAGACCGCGGCCGGATGTATATCCTCCTCGGCGAGCCACAAGAAATTCAGAAGTTCACGGGCAGGGCCGGCGTTTATGAGAGCGAAATCTGGTTTTATCAGGGGAAGGCCGACCAGGACCTCCCGGCCGGATTCTATCTGCTGTTCTTTAAGAGACACGGGCAGGGGATGTACAAACTCTACAGCCCCCTCATGGACGGCCCCCAAGCCCTGCTCTCAAACTATAGGGGGAACCCGAGCGATTACACGAGCGCCTACAACTCTCTCCACGAAATCGACGCGAGTCTGGCTGATGTCTCCATGAACTTGGTGCCTGGCGAATCGGGCAGCGCCCTTGGCCCGCCGTCCATGTCCTCGGACATCCTCATCCAGCGCATCGAGTCGATGCCGTCACGGATCGCCCAGGATAAATACGCTCGGAAATTTCTCGAGTACAAGGACCTTGTCGAAGTCGAGTATTCGGCCAATTACCTTGACTGCGACAGTTTGATCAAGGTCTTCCAGGAGGTGCCGGGACTTTATTTCGTCCACTACGCGATTGAACCCCAGCGTTTGTCTGTCAACCAATATGAGCACAAGATGTACACGACCCTGAAGGTTAGCGGCCGGGTTACGACCCTCGCCGACCGGCTCGTTTATCAGTACGACAAGACTGTTCACATTGAAATGCCCGAGGCTCAGATGAACGAGCTCAGCCGCGTACCGTTTGATCTTTGTGATGTCTTTCCGATCGTCTCCGGAGAGTTCAAATTGTCCATCCTCGTCAGGAACGAGGTGTCCAAGGAATTCATGTCCGTCGAGCAGGCCATCCGAGTCCCCCAGAACGGGCCGGCCGTCCAACTAACCCAGCCCGTCCTCGGGTATAAAGTGACCCGCCTGGATACATCGCAGGGGAAAATCAAGGCCTTCCGGATAGGGCCCTATCAGGTTTCTTGCCAGCCGGGCCGGATCTTCACAGCCAAGGACACGCTCGCCGTGGCGTTCCAGCTCAACGGCCTTTCCGAAGACCTGGCCCATAGTAGCCAGGTCAAGTTCGTATTCCTGAAGGACAACCAGCCTTTCCGGGAAATCACCCGAAAACTCTCGGAGTATCCGAACCTTCCGAACGTGGTCGAGGAGATTCCTCTGTCCGGTTTCCCTCCGGCCCACTACAAGGTCCAGGTATCTCTCCTCAGCGGGGATATCGAGGTCGTGAGGGCGGGCGAGGAGTTCGACCTAACATTCGCAGAGTCCTTGGGCCGCCCCTGGTACGCCTTCGGGGTCCTCCCCGAGCCGGGCTATAACTGGATCGTGGGCATCCAGCTCTTCAATCTGGGTCGGTTCGACGAAGCGCGCGCTTTCTGCGAACGGGCCTACTGGGCGAGCCCAGAGTCGGTGGAAACCACCTACGGGTTGGCACGGGTTTACTTGGCCTTGGCCGAGTATTCAAAGGCCGTCCAGGTCCTGAAGCCGTTTCTCAACCGGCCACAAGGGACTTCCTACGACATGTACGTCCTGGCCGGCGAGGTCTTCTGCAAGTCTGGCGATTTCGCCAAGGCTCTCGACGCCCTGGAGCAGGCGGTTTCCCATTATGGCGTCAACGCCGCGCTCCTGAACGCGATCGGCGAATCCTATGAGGGGCTGGGGAAATCCTCCGAAGCCCTAGCCGCATTTGAAAAATCGCTTCAGATAAGCCCTGACCAGCCGGAGGTCCGGAAGAAGATTGAAGATCTGAAGGTAAAGAAATAGCGGACGTCATCCTTAAAGAATGGACCAAAATCAGGGGACAGGTTCATACTTGCCAGAAAACTCATATTATTTCTGGACCATTCTTAAGGGATGAGGTCTCAATCAATGCGAAGGTTTAAAAATCCCACTTCAGCGAGGCACACTAAACGGGGTAGGTAACCCGTTTGAGGAAGGGTAGGCGGGCGGGGGACAGCCTTACGTGCAAAACGATATGATTGACATCTTTTTTTACCCGAGCTATAATTTATATAATTAATTCATAACAATCCAAGACAAAAGGAGAAAAGGCCAAATGTCTAAAACACAAAACAAAAACATGGTGAACCTGAGATTCGATGAAATCCCGGCTCGGTGGTATAACATTCAGCCAGATTTGCCAGTGCCGCTGCCACCGCCCCAGGACCCGAAGGAAGGCCCTTCTCGCCTACAGAACCTTCCGAATCTCATGATCGGCGAATGCCTGAAACAAGAGTTCTCAACAGAGAGATGGATTGATATTCCTGGCGGCATCATGGACCTTTATGCTAAGGCCGGAAGACCGAGACCCCTGTTTAGAGCGACAAATCTCGAGAAAAAGCTCGGGACACCAGCCAGGCTCTATTACAAAAGCGAGTTCTTCAGTCCAACTGGCAGCCATAAGGTCAACACCGCACTGGCTCAATGCTGGTATGCCAAGCAACAGGGGTTTGAGCGGGTGACAACAGAAACGGGAGCAGGACAGTGGGGAACAGCGCTTGCTTATGCGGCGGCCTTGACTGGCCTGAAGTGCACTGTCTTCTGGGTGAGAAGCGTATATAATTGGAAAAAAGACCGCTTGTCATTCATGAAACTCTTGGGCGCAGACGTTCATGCCTCGCCCAGTCCGATCACTGAGGTCGGTAAAGCCTTATATGATAAGAATCGGGAACACGTGGGATCCCTGGGCATTGCCATTTCCGAGGGCCTGGAGGATTCCCAAAAAGACTCGAAGGCGACTTATTGTCTGGGCTCGGTCTTGAATCATGTCCTCATGCATCAGACGATCATCGGGTTGGAGGCCAAAAAGCAGTTCGAACTTTTTGACGACTATCCTGATATCGTTATTTCCTGCTTTGGCGGCGGTTCAAATTTCGGTGGGTTTGCCCTGCCCTTCGTTGGAGATGTCCTCAAGAAAGGAAAGAAGATCAAGTTCATCGCTGCCCAGAGTGAAGTCGCTCCCAACCTGCAAGGCGAGTACGCGTACGACTTTGCTGATTACGCCGAAATAACGCCCATGCTAAAAATGTATACCTTAGGCCACAAGATTGACATGGAGCCCATCAAGGGTGACGGATTGCGGTACCACGGCTGTTCGCCGATTATCAGTCTTTTGCGGAATAAAGGTTATGTCGACACGGTTGCCTACCCGAAAGATGAAAAGCATGTCTTTGAGATGGCCAAGATGTTCATGGAAACAGAAGGATGGCTGCCGGCTCCGGAATCGGCCTATTCGGTCTGCTGCGCCATCGAAGAGGCCATCAAGTGTAAAGAAACCGGGGAGAAAAAGGCGATTGCCTTTAATATCAGTGGCCACGGGTTCTTGGATATGTCCGGATACCGAACCGTCCTGGGGCTGGAATAGATTCTGAAAACGAGTATGAAGATATCTTTTATTTCGTTATGCTTCGCAGTTTATTAAGCAGTCGGCGAGCTATTGGTTGGAGGCCAGGGCCGACGGGTGCTCACTGATTAGGAGAGGCAGCGGAGATCAGCGCAGAACATAAAAGGACCGGATAGCGTGTCATCCTTAAGACAGAGAAGATCGATAAGCTCCTAGGCAAGGCGCCATAGTCCGGAGTTTCAGATATCCTGTGTAAACCGGAGTGTACTGAAAACTGTGTAAACCTCCTTGAAGACATAAAATGAATCAAGACGGTTCCAGCGGCATTTGACCGGGACGAACTGAAGAAACCGCCGAACGAGAAGGGCGTCAAGTTCCCGGACAATCTTAACGTCTTTAGTCGGGACGTTAGTAAGGAGATCCTCAAGACGCTTCTCGGCAAAGAGTTGACCGACCATCTGGGGTTCGCAAAACACGACCAATTTGGACCAGAATCCGATATGTAGATCGGACTAGCGATTCATAGGTCCCTAGTACGAAGGTCCCCTGGTACCTATCGAGGTGCCGGGGGACCTTTTGTTTCAGATGCTGCCGAAATGCTTGCCCCCCATCTCTATCCAGGTCCCTTTGCCACTTTGCTGGGCTTTGGTCAGGATCAGGTGCGTCGCCGCCAAGTCTTCGATGGCAATGCCCAGCGACTTGAATACTGTGACCTGGTCCGGCGCGGTGCGACCCGGTATCTTGCCCACTAGCACCTCACCGAGTTCGCCTAGAATGTGCCTGTCGTCGATTACCCCCTCCCCACGCGGAATCAGGAACTCGCCTGACTCGGCCATCATGGCCTCGCGTCGATCGGCGTAGAGGCGGGCCTTGGCCACCACTTCCGTGTCTAGCTCGCGATTGGCCGGCAAACAGGCGCCGACCGCGTTGATGTGGGCGCCGGGCGCCACCCAGCGACCCAACACCACAGGATCTTTAGACGTGGTCACTGTACAGATAATATCTGCGCCCCGCACAGCAGCTTCAGCCGAGTCCTTCACTTCCACGTTGATGCCGTGTCGCTGCGATTCGCGCGCAGCGAAACGCCTGGCCCCTTCCTGAGGCAGGCTGAACAGTCGGACCCGCCGGATGTCCCGCACCGCGAGCATGGCTTCCAGGTGCGTGCGCCCCTGGGTGCCGGCCCCGATGATGGCCAGGTCATGAGCATCGGCCCGGGCCAGCAGCCGGGTCGCCACGCCGCTGACCGCCGCCGTACGAATGGCAGTGACGGCAGTGCCGTCCACGATCGCCCGCAGCGATCCTCGTTCTGTGTCGAAGAGCAGCACTACGCCCTGGTGTGAATCGTATTCCGTGCCCAGGTTGGCCGGGAATACTGTGATCACCTTGACGGCGACGAAATGGATGCCACCCAGATAGGATGGCATCAGGCCCATGATGCTCTGGCCGTCCGGCAGCAACATGTGAGTGCGCAGCGGCAGGATGGCATCTCCGCTGGCCAACATCCTGAGCGCGTCCTCCATAGCCGGGATGCATTCCTTCATGAGCAACAGCGCAGTCACCTGTTCCTGATTGGCGATAAGAACCGGCATGTTCAGCCTCCTATATGGTCATAGCTAAGTACCGCGGAACCTGGTTTCTTAGCTCAGATTAGCTGTGGCCTTTGTGCATACTGCTGCTGAGGTGCCGGCCTCTCCAAATCCAATAGCCGATACCGAGGACAGCCCAAGCACCGAGGGTCGCATAAGGACGCCAATCGGCGCTAAGCCCCGCTATGATTATCACAATGGCGCAGGCCATACCGGAATAGGACCACGCTTTCACCGCGTTCCTGCTGAGTTTGAACTTCGCGCCACGATGTAGCTCCGGGTAGTGATCAACCAAACGTGACGCGGACAAGCAGTTACTGAAGTATTTCAGCATGGATGGTATGTTTATGGCCAAGAACAGGAAGGCCAGGCTCGATGGGATAAGCAAGCCAACGACACCGCAGATGAAGACTACGGTGATCGAGACGTAAGGCGTCCCCCATGTAGGGTGAATCTTTGCCAGGGCGACGGGTAATGCTCGATCGCGCCCCATGGCGAACAGAAACCGGCTGAAAACTAGATAGGCAGCGTTCAAGGAAGTGCAGATTGCCACTGTTGCTGTGGCGAGCATGAGCGGGGTATTCCACCTCCCCAGAAACAGCTTGCCGGCGTCGAACAGTGGTGCGCGGCTCACCGCCAGGTTAGCAGCACCAACCACTCCGAGCGCAATGAAGGATGTGGCAATGGTGATGAATAGTCCCAAGGCGGCAGCTATGATCAGGCCCCTGCCTATGACCGCAGAGCTATTCTTAATTTCCTCTCCAACATCAGTGGCGGTTTCGATGCCGGTATAAAGCCCTACTAGCAACGGTACAGCGGCCAAGATGCTCCATACCCCAAACGGGGCAACGGGAGAGAAGTGTACCGGCTTAATAAATCTGATACCCGCGAATACGAATACGGCAAATGCTGAGATCTTGAGAAATACGAGAACGCGTTCGGTTCTTGCCGCAACCCGGATGCCGAAGAGATTAAGAAGATAAAAAACCAAGAGCAATAAGAACATCAAAGGTCGCCGCGGCAGTTGTATTGCCTCGGTCAGATAGTTCACGAGAACCAAGGTTAACACATTCAAGATGCCCGCATAAGCTAGGATTCCAATCCAAGTGACCATAAACCCCACGGCAGGATGGATAAATTGGGTGGGCCAAGCAAAAGATGCCCCCGATCTGGGCACGGCTGACCCCATGAAGGAGTAGACGACTACGAAGATGGCCATCGGCACGGCGGCGATTAGCAGGGAAATCAAGGCCCCTGACCCAGCCACTTTCGCCGCGGGTTGCATAACCGCGAAAATGGACACGCCAATCGCGGCACCAATTCCAATTGCGATTATGTCGATGAGGGTCATTCCCTGCTTGAGAGATCCTTGGGGAGTTCCCTTGTCTTTGTTCATCGTTCATCACACGACTTGCCGATGATTTGTCCCGATGTGAACCTTAGGCAGTCTATTAAGGCTCCTTTCTCCCGGGTTTCTCTCATTATGCCTAGACCAATTTTAGGCGTCCGGTTCTGTACTTCAGACAGCATCCCAAGGCTCAATAGCAAAATTATGCCGGAAGGCAAAATTCCCGGACTTTAACCCGGGGTATGAGTTTTCCGCAGTGTTAATGCCTGTTTCAGCCTTTCGACAACGATTTTTTCATCGCCGTCTCTTAGACCATGCGTATAGATTTGAAATTTGTGCCAAGGCTCTAACGTCGTTACAAAATTTATGATTGGGTCTCCCTCCCAAAGTATATCGGCAAGTTTTTGAATCGTGATTCCGAGTGCTCTCTCATCGATAGTGAACACTACACTTATGCCGCCTTCAAATACGGATTCATGGGGAAAGCCCTTCCTTTCATATACTTCCGTCGTCACATGGGGAAGGCCCTTAAATTGCTCGGCAATCCAATGGGCCATCTTAGCATTTCTGGCCAAAACAGCCTTGTGATCTAAGTTTATGTATCGTTTTATTGCAGCAACGAGTCCAACAATTTGTTCCTTGCTTACTTTAAGCCCCTCCCCGATTACGCGCCTAAAATGGGGGATCGAGTTTAGAGCAACAGCGTCGACAAGTTCCTTCTTGCCATAGACAAAGCCTGTGTCACTGGGTGCTTCTATAGATTTTCCGCCACTGCAGGTAACAAGATCTGCCCCCATTTCTATGTACTTTCTCAAGAATCTTCTCCCAGGCTCGCCTCCCTCCTCTGGAATGTGAGGGGCATCAACCAAAACTGGAATATTATGTTTCCTCCCAATTTTTACAATTTCCTCAACAGAAAGCGTATATGGGGAAGGCATTGATTGCGAGCAATCGACAAGAGCAACAATTCCCGCTGTTCTGGCGGTTATAGCAGCTTCGATGTCTTCGGGAACTATTTTGAAGCCTTTTATCGTATATCTATTCTCTTCCTTATCGAACACTGTTGGAAACCATGGCTGGACACCATAGTACGTTACGTGGTCTGGTCTATCTTGCTGAGCTGGATACAATATACCTCGAATCATCTTTGGTTTTGATCCTAGCGGTATAGGAGGGTAGTCGCCGCCGACTGTAACGAGTTTTGCGCCAGAATTTGTAAGACAACAGACATAATTCGTTTGATGACCCCTCTGTATTATCACTTCGTTCTTTAGTTTGTATGGATACTCTGTATTTGGAAGTTGTTCCATATACGCCATCTCTGTGCCGGTCATCATCGCAGCGGTTGCTAACGTTAGGGCCGCGCAATCCCCTGAAGTTATGAATGCGGCCTCGGCCCCACAAATCTCAGCTATAACCTTGCCGGACTCTCTGAGCAACTCGTGCATATTGACACACTCCATTGCTGCTTCATTCATAGCCTCGATAACTTCTGGAGACAAGATGGCGTTGCCGTATGCGGTGCTATAAGGATATCCAGCCCGAATGGCGGTTTTTATCCCAAACCACCTCTCATAAATCGACTTTTTTTCTTTACTTTTCTGCGAAATCATATTTTTTTCTCCTTTCATTTTTTTTACATTAGCTTCTATTTCACTCTCAAGAGGCCTAATGTCAGCATCGGATACACCAATTACTGAATCATGTTTCAACGTGCGAGCAGGGTGTTTGAATTTGGTATATCATTAATGGCGGAAACTCTAGCATAGAATCTCCGCTCCAAGCAGGGGAGATTCTTGTTGCCCCCAGAATTTATTTATAGCGACTTTAATACTCACAGGAAGCCTTCTTTGAATTCTTTTTTTTAATATCACATAAAGAGGCATTAGTCAACATTTTTATATAGTACTTCTGCAACTTATATATTATTAATAACAAGCTGGTTAATATATGCTTAACAATATTTATTATTTTACTTATTTCTATTAATATACTATTGACAATACCAATATTTCTATGTTAATGATTTCCTAAGATTGCGTAAGAGTGTGATGAAGAGGTCTCGGGTTTCTCATTTGGCTCGCTTGCTACCAATAGATCTAATGAGCGTCAGCTCTTTGGGATTCGATTCGTTGATAGAAGGCTTTGCTAAGATCCCCAAAACTGTTTTTTCATTCATAAGTCTGTCGCTCCAAGTGGCGAGAGAATTCCGCATTCCTAAGCTGGTTGAGATAGTTTCCGATAGCGTAACGAATCTGGAATCTAACCAATTAAAATATTATCTTCGGCCGAATCTGAACTACGTCGCCTACGCGCAACAATTTTATTACGCGTGTCCTGGTTTTAATCAAACTTATTTAATAAATGGTCTCTTTAACAATTCCTATTTTGGGGAAAGTACCTTGTTCTCGGGATTCTCTATCTCAATAGAAAGGGTAATATTAACTTCATATGCAAAAAGGAATAGTGTGAATTTAAATGGACAATATAGATAAAAAGATATTAAGAATTATTAGTAAGAACGCCAAGATCAATAATGTTGAGTTAGCAAAAAAAATAAATCTTACTCCGCCTGCAACAATGCAGCGCGTTAGAAGGCTCCAAAAGGATGGCGTAATACTCGGATATAAAGCTATATTAAACAAGAAAATGCTCGGAAAGAGCTTATGTTGCATTATAGCCATGAAGCTGACGAATGAAACAGGAACTTACGTGGGGACTCTTATTGAAAAACACCTTAAGGGATTTAGTGGAATCGAGGAAATTCATCTTTTAACTGGAAGGTACGACTGCTTAATCAAACTCTATGTCAGGGATGTTGATGAATTAAGGGAAATTATGCTCAAAAAGCTAAGCAAAGTGAAAATATTTAGCCATGTAGAAACTTTCATATCACTAAGTTCTTTCGAAAATCCGAACTTTAACTTGATTGATTAAAATGAATAGGACGATGTCAAATTGGTTCAGTAATTTTAACGAAAACGAAGTGATATGAATTGATAATATTAACATTTCTTAAGCGAATAAGAAGAATAAGTAAAGGAGGGGCTATGTGCAAAAAAATAGTGAGAGGTTTAGTGTTTCTTTTTTTATCGGCGAGCCTGGCAAACTTTATTATGGCCCAAAGACAAACAGGATCTATTGTCGGAAAGGTTACTGACGAAAGGCGAGAAACGCTGCCCGGCGTAACTGTAAGTCTTAAGGGACCTGCCTTGATGGGAACTCTTGTTTACACCACAACCGGGGGCGGGGATTTCAGGTTTCTAGTTGTTCCTCCGGGAAGTGACTATGTCATTACCGTGGAGATGTCTGGATTCGGGACGGTAATACAACGGGGGATAATCGTCAATGTGGGAAAAACGGTAACAATAAATATCCAATTAGAACCTTCAACTATTAAAGAGGAAGTTGTTGTTAACGCAAAAACTCCCACGGTGGACATCACGAGTTCAAAAGTCAGTGTTAATTATTCAACAGACATCATCAATAATCTGCCATTTGCCAGGGATTTCTATGACGTCATTCAGTCCGCGCCAGGAGTAGTTTCCGAAGGCGACCCTAGTAAGCGGACTTTTTCTTCGTTTGGAGGTACTGTAAGAACGAACCAGGTCTCACTTGATGGAGTGAGCATTACTTCCCCCACCGAGGGTACGAATGAGGTGGGAATGCCCTTCGATATCTTTGATGAATTCGAATTTGAATTTACGGCTCACCCGGCAGAGGTCGGATCAATAAATGGGCTTTACGTTAATATCGTCACAAAATCCGGGGGAAATGATTTCCATGGCCAGCTAAGTGGTTATTACTTCAATAAACATATGACTGAGAGTGTAATCCCTCCATCAACAGCTCAAGCAGTAGGCCTTGAAGCGCCAAAAGGATTTATAAACTGGAACGATTACAGTTTCAACTTGGGAGGGCCGATAATCAAGGATAAATTATGGTTCTTCAGTAACCTAGACTATGTGGGTGATGTCGGACAGGCAGAGAGCATCGTAAACGGAGTATTCAATACACCTCACAAGGAAATCCAGACATTTACAAAACTTACCGCGCAGCCTCATCCGAATTTGAAAATTACGGGGACATTCTCTTTTAAGGACTGGAAAGAACCCTTTTACGATTTTGCGGACGAGGGTTTTTATTATTCTAATAGTCGGGCAGCCTATGTCAATGGTGCCCACAATTATCTAGGGCAGGTCACGGTCAATTGGATCTTGGATATGAACACCCTTTTTGACCTGCGATCCAATTATATACATAATTATGATCCCTGGAGAACTGAACCTGGTGTTGATCCAACTACTCTAAGCACTGAAGATCTCGTTACTGGAGTTAAGAGTGGTCCCCTTGTATATAGTAGAAACCTAACTGAGAACGCCTACAATTTTATTTTAAGCGGGACTCGATTCATAAATAATTTCCTTGGTGGAAGCCATGAAATCAAGGCGGGGGTCGGGTATGAGATAGCAAATGATGATTTTGATCCTTATAAGGTGAATCCGATCTATGAATTCTTGGCCAATGGTGACCCATGGTGTTTGGATACCGGCGTCGGAATGTTCATGGCCTTCCCCTATGGAAACGAACTAGGCGATACCCCTCAAAAGGTAAACGTTCGAACATTTAGTGCCTATCTTCAGGATGATATCAAGATTGCCAACAGATTAACCCTGAATTTAGGTATTCGCTACGATGAACCTCACGGGGACATACCAAGCGTGTCACTAAATCCCTCGAATAATCCTGTCTTGGTTATGCTCGCTCCCCAAGTATTCAGTCCAATGACTCTTCCAAGTTACAACAACGCTGTTGTTTGGAAAAACCTTTCGCCCCGGCTAGGACTCGTCTTTGATGTCTTCGGGGATGGGAAAACTGCCCTAAAAGCATCTTGGTCTCGCTATACTGAACCTTTGTTGGGCACGAATCTTTTTGGCACTGGCATTAATCAACCCGGTTGGTTGATGGCTATGTGGATAGATACCAATATGAATAGACAAATCGATGTTACAGACAGCTTCATTCCAATATCCGTGCCCCCTAGTCCATTAACTCTAAATGCATCAGACGTGCTCGATCCAAATCTTAAAGCGCCGTACACAGATGAATTCGTTGTCGGCCTAGAACGGGAGCTATTCAAGAATTTCAGCGCATCAATCTCCTACATCAACAAGAAGGATAACAGAATTATTGAGGACCCTGAATCCTTTAGGGGATTAAATGCAAACAGCGGCTGGTGGGTGCCCTATACGGTCAATGATCCCGGGCCGGACGGGACATTCGGTACTTCTGATGATGGAACTATAACCGTCTATGCTGTTAAGAATGGTGCTCCGGAGAGCCTGCTTAAGCTCCAAAATTGTCCTGAGGCAGTAAGGAAATATCATGCTGTTGAATTCCTCCTCAACAAGAGGATGTCTAACGGCTGGCAGCTTCTTGGTTCCCTAACCTTCAGCAGCTTCAAAGGAAACGTCGGCGCTAATTATAATGAATCTGCAGGATATGGACCTGATAATGCTTTCGCTTCGCCGAACTGGCTAGACAATAGGTATGGCGACCTCGAAATGGACCGGCCTTTTCAGCTTAGACTTCAGGGCTCTGTACAATTGCCTATTGATTTCATGCTTAGCGCATACTACTTATACATGTCGGGTGCGCCTTATGGACGAACTCTTCGAGTATTCTTTCCCAGTAATACTGATTATGATCCTTCCAATCCTCCATATGTTGATGTCTATGCACAAGCGCCCGGAACATACCGGCATCAGTCGATGAACAACCTCGATATCCGCTTAGAGAAAAACTTCAACATTGCCAAGCGAGCTAAGCTAAGTATATTCCTCGATGCATTAAATGTATTAGGGGAAAACTGGATTGATATCAACCAAGATCTTGGCGGTTGGATTCTTCCCGATGGGAGTTTCGTCAAATGGTCTAATTACGGTATGGCCACCGGTATTAACGGAATGAGGACATTAAAGGTAAGTGCTCGATTCACTTTCTGAGGCAGCATTAGTCAATTCGGAACAAACTTATTAAAGCTGGAGGAAAGAGAACAGCGGGACGAAGGTTAGAAGGTGAATCACAAACGAATAGATAGGAAATGAAGAGGGCGGGACGGGCAATGGCTCAACGATGGATCGTGCAACCGGCTCCGCCCCTAGAAGAACGATCGTCTCTGAAGTTATGCCTTCGGCCTGGCTAGTGCAACGGATGGAATGCCGCTCTGTAACTGGGCCATCTTAGATGATCACACACACGAGTTCTTATCTCTAGATGTGGATCGTCAGTTCAACTCAGAGGGCGTTCTGGATGGTTATATGAGTACTTTATTCGTCGCGGCGCGCCAGTATACAATAGGTCCGGCAGTCGGCCTGTGTTCACTGCAAAGGCCATGCACAACTGGCTTGGGCGACGCGGACTTGGGATATCATATTTCGAGTCGGCAGTCCCTGGGAGAATGGTTCCTCGGAGTCATATGTCGGGCGCCTGATGTACCAAGTATTGAATGGAGAGGCCTTTGATGCGCCCTTGGAAGTCAGGGTTGTAATAGAAGACTGGAGGCACGAATATAACCAACATCGGTCTTACAGCTCTCTGGGATGCAGGCCTCCAGCGATAGAGATCCGGCACCTCAGAGGTGCCATATTGAGCGGAGATAGATCAGGAGCGAATCAGGAAATAGCAATCTATGGTCTTTATTATCGAGGATTCCAAAATGTTAAAAAAGTGGTTACTTGGGAGATATTAAAATGAGGAATATTGCTAAAAATTTTATTTATTATCTTATTCTATTCCTTTCCCTTGGGCTTCCCTCTGCATCCTTTCAGCTTCAATCAAAACAAGAAAAGGCATCACAGACAGCGAAGCCAGAGGGCACGAAATCCTTTACAGAATTTATAATAGATTCCAGAAAGTATGAAGGATTGTTTAACCTATATCAAAAAGAAAATAGAATCTATCTAGAAATACTCCCGGAACAATTTGGAAGAAACTATCTGCTTTTCCCTACCTTATGGACCTCTGTTCCTAACGGCTTAAGCAGAGATATCTCTCCTTTCCTTGAATCTGGAGTAACTTTTCCCGAGAAAGTATTCACATGGGAGAAGGTTGATAATAAAATCCTGCTCATATGGAAAAATGCCAGCTACAAAACAGTAAAATCTCCTCAGCTAAGACGTGCTCTGAATAACGTCGTCCCTCAATCGATTGTCCATATATTTAACATAGAATGTGAACCTCACCCGGAGAGGCATAGCTTCTTGATTTGCCTAGATGAGTGTTTCTTCTCAGATCTTCAGAACCTTGGTGAATTTTATAGTTCAGCCTTGAATCACCCTTATGCCGTTGATAAAGGAAGAACCATATGGGGTAAGACCATGGCCTTTCCTGAGAATATAGAGCTCGGGGTGCGCTATACCATGTTCTCTTCAAAAAAAGGATATGAGCTTGGTGTTCCGGATCCTGGGCTTTTTACGACATCTGTGCGTTACAGTATTTGTGAACTGCCTTTGAATAATGGATACAGGCCTCGTTTAGCAGATGATCGTATTGGTTATTTTTACACTAAAGTTAATGATTATGATCGAGATGATATTGATGGAGTTGAGGTCCGTTATATAAAACGATGGAACTTGGAGAAAAAAGAACCAGAAGCGAAGATTTCTGAACCGAAGAAACCTATTATATTTTGGCTTGAAAATACTGTTCCGCTTGAGTATAGGAAGCCTTTGCAGGAGGGAGCTCTTTGGTGGAATAAGGCCTTTGAAAAATTAGGATTTAAAAATGCCATTGTGGTCAAGCAGATGCCTGATGATGCAGAGTGGGATTCGGCTGATATGCGTTATAACACTATTCGCTGGATCCCAACTTTTAAGCGGGGCATGGGAGGTCATGGTTCTGGATTTGTCCGGACTAATCCTTTTACCGGCCAGATACTTAAAGCTGATATAATGATATACGCTCCTTTTAATTTTATCTTCGATTATAATGCTTTATTTTATCCACTCAACTCCCCTCTTGTTGGCAAGGAAAATGGATCTATGCTTTGGGGGATTAATCCCTTTTATCAAGATAATTTAGTTCTCGAATTTGAAAAGAATTTTGGCATACTTGAGATGCTTGCCAGCTCTAGAATAAATAACATAAAGGATGTTCCTGAAGAATTCTATTATGATTCCATTAGATATAAAGTTGCCCATGAAGTCGGCCATACCCTGGGATTGAGACATAACTTCAAAGGCTCAACTACTATCGCCCTTCAAGATCTGCAAAATATCGAGGTCACTCGTAAAGAATCTATTGGTAGTTCTGTTATGGATTATGTACCTTTAAATTTAGCTCCTAAAGGAGTGAAACAGGGTGATTATGAAGCTAGAACCCTAGGTGCTTATGATTATTGGGCGATTGAATACGGGTATATACCGATAGAAGCCGAGACACCTGAGGATGAGCTTACCCGTCTAAATAGGATTGCTTCCCGATCAACAGATCCTTTGTTGACATTCGGAACCGATGAAGACGCCAATGATTTAGGCCTATTTTCCACTAGCATCGACCCCATGTGCGCTCCCTTTGATCTCAGCAGTGATCCACTTTCCTACACAGAACAGGAGATTAATCGCATAAAAGATATATGGAGACAACTCGAGGGCAGAACTCTGTTTGAAGGAAAGAGTTACGAATACTTGAGGAGTGCTTTCGAGATGAGCCTCATAAAATATTTTCAGGCTATAAGTAGATCGGTAAAGTGGATTGGGGGTATATATCATACCCGTGCTCATGTTGGTGATCCAGGCAAAGTCCTTCCGTTCAAAGTGGTTGAATATGAAAATCAGGTCCGCGCGTTTGATATAATAAATAACAACCTCTTTAATGCCGATATCTTTAGCTTTGAGCCAGCATTTATACAGAAACTTCAAAATAGCTGGTTTTCAGATTCGGAATTACAGCCTCTATTTTTGAAAGAGGCACAAGAGGAAGGTTATCGGGTCGACTTCTCTCTTTCTAACACTTTGGAACAATTCTATCAACAAATTCTAAACATGCTACTTGATCCCATGAGGTTGCATCGAATTCAGGACAATGAGACAAGTACGGAGGGGAGGAAGCTAACCTTAAGCAATTACTTCAGCAAGCTACACACAGCAATTTGGAAGGAATTGAAAGAGGGTAAGCCAGCGGGAACATATCGAAGAATTCTCCAAAAAGAATATCTGGATAAAATAAGAACGTTTGTGAAAAACCCCTCTCCTCCTGTTGGTGCTGACGTTGTCACTCTCTGCCGCTATCAATTAAAAGAGCTTGATAAGGATATCATTAACTACCTGAGAACATATCCCGAGATCGACCTGATGACTCGTGCTCATTTTGAATATTGCTCTGACATCATTACCCAATCTTTGAGAACAGATTTTACAGGGAACTCGATAAAATGATGTGGGAATAAGTGTTTTGCGAATCCAAGAGCATGGAAAGAGATACGAGCCTATAACCCTTGATATTATTAATAATCAGGACGTTCTTGATAGGCTCGTTTATCGATAGTATGGAGGTTTTCTTTATGCATCGTTTAAGGTACTTTTTCCTCTGTTCTTTTCTTATAGCTGGAATATTTTTCTTGCCCGACGCTATCTGCTGTGCCGATTCACCTAGCTTCAGTGCAGGAATTTTAGATCACATAAAATGGCGAGGAATCGGGCCTGCGGCTTTCGGAGGTCGGATCGCCGATATTAAGGCTGTTGTAGATAATCCGAACATTATATTTGTTGCAACCGCGCATGGTGGGATCTTTAAAACCGAAAATAATGGAGCGACCTGGAAGGCTGTTTTTGATAAAGAAGGAACCTCCCTCTCCATGGGAGCCATAGCTATCGCACCTTCTGATTCCAACGTTATATTGGCGGGCACCGGAGAGCCTAATAACCGGAATAGCAGCTCATGGGGGGATGGAATTTACAAATCTATCGATGGCGGAGAGACATGGAAGTATGTGGGCTTGAAAGAGACCCAACATATAGGTAGGATTGTCATTCACCCGAGAAATCCGGAAATTGTTTTCGTGGCCGCATTGGGACACCTATGGGGTCCCAATATGGAACGTGGGCTTTATAGAACAATAAATGGGGGGAAGACATGGGAGAAAGTTCTTTATATTAATGAAGACACCGGAGTTGTAGATGTTGCGATGGAAGAAAATGGCAGAGTTCTTTATGCTGCGGCATATCAGCGCCGGCGGAGAGCCTGGGGATTCGTTGGCGGAGGGCCATACGGCGGTATTTATCGTTCAACGGATGGAGGGGATCACTGGGAAAAATTGGGCAACGGGCTGCCCGAAGGTGATAACGGCCGTATCGGATTAGATATTTCTAAAAGCAATCCGAACATTGTTTATGCGCTTATTGAAAACAAGAATGGCGGAGTGTTCAAGTCAGAAGACAGAGGTCAGAGCTGGACAAGAGGATGCACATTTAATAATCTTTTATTTTCCCCTGTCCTCCGTCCCATGTACTTCTGCCAGATTCGTGTCGATCCTTATAATCCAGATAAAGTCTGGGTGTTGGGGGCTTGGCTTTTTGTCTCTAAGGATGGCGGAAAAACATTTACAAATGAGGGTACGCTCGAAAAGGTACATTGGGACCTTCACGCATTGTGGATTAATCCAAACAATCCGGATTATCTTCTTTTAGGGACCGACGGAGGAGTTTATATATCTTACGATGGAAGCAAGGCTTGGACTTTCGTAGACAACATTCCTTTACCTATGTATTATGCAATAGGAATTGATAATCGAAATCCTTATTGGATATATGGAGGAACGCAAGACTGCGGGGCCTATGGAATCCCCAGCAGAACCTCTTGTAGACAAGGTATCTTAAATTCTGATGTAATAAAGGTCCTGGGCGGAGATGCGTTTTATACCCTGGTTGATCCTAATGACCCAAACGTAATCTTTGCAGAAAACTATGCCGGGGGGCTTTTTTTCATAAATATGAGTACTGGAGAAAAGAGGGACATCCGTCCTGTCCCAGAGGATCCGGAAAAAGATCATTACAGATTTAGCTGGAATAGCCCCCTAGTTATGTCACCTCATGATCCCAATATTCTCTACTATGGTGGGAATAAGGTTTTTAAGACATCTAACCGGGGATATACCTGGAAAGAAATCAGCCCTGATCTTACCAATAATCGGGATTGGAAGAAATTTCTCATTATGGGAGTTGAAAGGAACGAAAACACTCTTGCGCGGGATGATGGCGTGCTCCATTATGGGGCCATTACGGTAATTTCAGAATCTCCAATTCAGCCTGGGCTAATCTATGCGGGAACAGATGATGGGAATGTTCATGTAACTTTTGATGGAGGAAAGAACTGGCAAAAATTAACAGAAAAATTTCGCCTTCCTGGACCTCGTTTTGTCAGCCGAATTCAAACTTCTCGTTATAGCAGGGAAACAGCTTACATATCTTTTGATGGTCATTGGGATGATGATTTTGCACCCTACCTATTTAAGACCACAGACTATGGAAAAACCTGGAAGAGTATTTCTGCGGATTTACCTGATGGTATGGTTGTGCATACAATTGCTGAACACTCGCATAATCCGAATCTCCTTTTTGCTGGGACAGAGTTTGGGCTGTTTATATCCATTAATGGCGGTAAGAATTGGGCGCTTGCAAGAGGCAATCTGCCCCGGGCGGCTGTGGACGACATTATTGTCAATGAGAGAGATAATGATCTTATTCTTGGGACCCATGGCCGGGGTATTTTCATACTAGATGATATTACGATGCTAGAGAAATTGGATGATAATGTACTGAATTCAGAAGCTTATTTATTACCGCCTAGAGCGGCTGTCCAGTTTTATGAAACCGAGGGGCTTACTGATCAGGGAAGTGCAAAATACTATGGTCCTAATCCTGATTATGGCGCTTTAATTACGTACTATCTGAAAAGCGATCCTCCGTCCGATAAGGATATCTCTGGTGAAGCCCCACATGTCAGAATTCTTATTCAAGATAAGGAAGGGAAGGTAGTTCGCGAACTTTTCGGTCCGGATAGAAAGGGCTTTAACCGGATTTCCTGGGATTTACGCTATCGTCTTTCTTTTGACCCGAAAGGACTAATGGAAAGCCCTAAGGGTCCTTTTGTTCTTCCCGGGATTTACTCAATCATACTTATTGCCCGCAATCAAGAAGTAAAGCAGGAAGTTGAAGTCACGATGGATTCTAGAATAAAGACAACTCAAGGGGCGCTTCTTGAAAGGTTTGCTGCCAGTATGACGACAAATGAAATTCAAAGAGCTTATATAGAGGGCCGGAGAGTTACAAACAAGATGGGAGAAGAGCTGCGGGACATTGAAGAGTTATTAAAAGATCAGAAGAATGTCCCTGCGGAAATTCAAAACGAAATTCAGGATATTGCTATTAAGGTTAAAGAGATGAGCATTGCCTTTGAAGGCGGCTGGTTTATAGGTATCGAAGAGGAGATTAATGGATTAGCGGGTCAGATTCAGAATTCAGCTTATCCACCGACTGAGGCAGAGTTAAGAACTATGCAACATCTTTTTAATAAAGTGAACAAATATGTTGAAAAGGTTAATGCTCTTATCACTCAGGATTTTCCTGAATTGATGAGACGATTTGAAAAAAGCAAGATCCCCTATCTTCCTTTTTCTAATCCGATTGAGCCTGCAAAGCGCTATTAATTTATTAGGAGTATTAATACATCAGAATTCATCAGTCAATGGTAAAGGCCCACACCAATCCTGAGGAATGTACTGTTTTAGATTTATTCTCACAATAAGAACGAAAAAACAACGAACCCACAGATAATCAACTAATAGACGAGGCAACTCTAATGAAATGGAACAATTCAAAAAAGCTATTCTTCTTTATTCCCTTTTGTACTCTTTTCTCAATTTTTCTGTTTTCCTGTAAACAAAATACAAGAACACCGTTAAATAATCTCCGCTTTGGAATATCGTTTACAGATGATGTGTCACATATTCCCCTCAACGGCCGAATATTGTTAATGATATCTTCTGATGGGTATCTTGAGCCACGGTTTCAAATCAACTCGGGCCCCAACACTCAGTTGATCTTTGGCCTTGATGTGGATGGATTGAAACCAAACGATGAAGCTATAATTGATGAGACTGTTTTCGGATATCCTCTTGAAAGCCTTGCAGAGATTCCCACGGGTGAATACTGGGTCCAGGCTTTGCTTCATCGTTACGAGACTTTCGATCGCGCAGATGGCCATAAAGTAAAATTGCCTATGGATAGAGGAGAAGGGCAGCAGTGGAATCTTGCTCCCGGGAACCTATTTAGCACACCCAAAAAGGTGTGGATCGATCATAAGAAATCTGACCTGATTAAGGTCAGCCTTGACAGAATAATCGCGGCCATTCCCGCACCTGCAGAAACCAAGTATATCAAACACGTTAGAATCCAGAGTCAGTTGTTGACGAAGTTTTGGGGGCGTCCGATGTATCTCGGAGCCCATGTTCTTTTGCCTGAGGGTTATGAGGAACATCCTAATGCCAGGTATCCTCTCATCATTAACCATGGTCATTTCGCCTATACATTCGAGGGCTTTAGAGAGATTCCTCCGGATCCTGATCTCAAACCCGAATACGACGAACGATTCAAGATTGAGGGTTACAATAAAATCGTTCAAGAATATGCCTATAAGTTTTACCAATATTGGATAGCTCCAGATACGCCAAGAATGATCATTATCAGGATCCAACATCCTAATCCCTACTATGATGACTCTTATGCCGTGAATTCGGCGAATGTCGGTCCATACGGGGATGCTATCACCTACGAGCTCATCCCCTACATAGAGAAGCAATTTCGTTGTATAGGGAAAGGCTGGGCGCGGTTTCTTTATGGTGGATCAACAGGCGGATGGGAAGCCCTTGCAGATCAAGTTTACTACCCAACCGAGTACAATGGGTGTTGGAGCTTTTGCCCTGATTCGATAGATTTCCGAGCTTATACTGTAGTGAACATATATGAAGATAAGAATGCATACTATTTAGATAGCAGATGGAAGCGTACTTCAAGACCGGGCTCCCGAAATTATCTTGGTCAAATCAGAGATACTCTTGAGGAAATAAACCACCTTGAGTTGGTGCTGGGAACAAAGGGCCGTTCGGGAGGGCAATTTGATATCCATCAGGCCGTCTTTTCGCCGGTAGGAGATGATGGCTATCCAAAGCCCATTAAAGATAAGATGACCGGTGAAATTGATCGTTCTGTTGCCGAGTATTGGAGGCAGCACTATGACCTTCGGTATATTCTTAATAGGGACTGGAAGGAAATTGGCCCTTATCTTAAGGGCAAAATCCATATTTATGTTGGTGATATGGATAATATATACCTAAATAACGCCGTATATCTAATGGAAGACTTTCTCAAAAGCACCAACAACCCCTATTATGAAGGTGCTATAGATTATGGTGATAGGTTCGAACACTGTTGGAGTGGTGATCATAAGAACCCGAATTCAATTTCCAGACTGACAATTGAAAAGCGCTTTATTCCTCTGATTCTAGAGCGGTTGCTTGAGACCGCACCTGCTGGTGCAGACATAAAAAGCTGGCGCTACTAAAGAGCATTGCGACGAGGATTAAAAGCCGGAAGACCATTGTTTTGTAAATTCGTTTCAGATATATCAAAGAACGCTTAAAATATTTATGATTTCTCCGGACACGATCTATACCTTATGAAAACATATTATCAGAGGATTAATTTAGCAATAGCGCTCAACCAAGTAATGATATCGATTATGCGACTTTTTTTCATAGAGCTTAGATAGTAAAGGAGAACAAGATTGGACATTCTTAGGAAGTTGGGAGTGAAAACAGTTATCAACGCTTGGGGCCATGGAACCGGGCTAGGCAGCTCCGTTCTTTTTGAAGAGTCAATTGAAGCCATGAGTGATATTGCACGAGTATATGTTGACTTATATGATTTAAGTGTCAAAGCAGGAGCATACGCTGCGGAGCTTGTAGGAGCCCCAGCCGCTCACATAACTTCAGGAGCCGCTTCAGCTCTAGTATTGGCAACCGCAGCTTGCATGACCGGGAAAGACATAATCAAATTACAGCAATTGCCCAATACAGAAGGCTTGAAAAACGAGATAATTATTCAAAGAGCCCACATTAGCGTATTTAGTCAGAACTTTAGGATAACCGGCGCGAAATTAGTTGAGATAGGAATCGAGGGAGCCCAGGTCGAGCGCTCGACATTGGAATCCGCGATAACCGAAAAGACAGCAGCGGTAACTTATGTTACGTCTGAGCATGCCATTTCACATACAAATAGCCCTCTCCTATCTTTAGAAGAGATGACTGAAATTGCTCACGACCATGGCTTGCCAATAATTGTAGACGCTGCTCCTGAGTCCTTATCCGGCATTAAGAAATTGATCGAGTTGGGAGTTGATTTAGTTGCTTGGAGCGGGGGGAAATTTCCAAATGGTCCTGGTTCTACAGGTTTTCTGTTGGGCAGAAAGGATCTTATCGAGGCTGCTGAAATGCATTCTGGATTGCATCCAAGAGCAATTTGCCAAGGCGTTGGTAGACCGAGCAAAGTAAGCAAGGAGGACATTGCAGCGTTAATAACTTCCCTAGAAATTAGCGCGAACGATGGCTATCAAGCCGAAATGAAGAAAAAATATGAGGAAAGAAATCGCTTTATAGAAAGTGAAATAAAAGATATACCCCACTTAAGAACATCATGGCTTATGACAGAAGGTGCGAGAGTTCCAATGCTCCATATAAAGATCGATGAAGAATCGATGGGTCTTACTGCATCAGACGTAATCGAAGCTGAAGAAAAAGGCGATCCATGCATAATGCTAGGCAGATGGAACGTGAAGGAAGGGATAGTGCAGGTCAATGTCGAAACGCTACGAGAGGGCGAAGAAAAAATAATAGCTAAGAGACTTAGAGAGATATTCTTAAAGAATAAATAGTCGAGGAATCAACTTAAATATACTCAAATCCACCTTGTGGACATCATTGTTCGTCGTCAGGCGGTTTTGGACTCGCGAGCTGATTTCCGATAGTAAAAAAGCATATATGGGCCTTAACGCCCGTCGTCAACATACAAGTTCCTCAAGTGGCTAAAGAGTGTGCGGGCAGGGCAGGATCAGCTGAGACGGTTATCTCTGCGACGTTCCCAACCCGCCCGGATTTGGGCCTGGGAGGCCCGTAGCGAGGCGATCGGCTTGGGAGGGGTTGCAAATATAGCATAGGTCGAGTTACTCCCTGGAGGGAAGGGAGGCCTGTAGCACGGCTGGGGAGTCCTCCCTGCCGACCCGCCACTCTTGAATCCATACCCCAGCCTGTGTTATTTTGATCTTCAAGGGGAGGCAGTAACCAGGTGAAAAGTTTTGAGTTGATCATCTCTCTGATCATTGCACTTTCCAAGCTTGCTTGGCCGGCCCTACTCATAATCGTAATCTTTGTCTTCAAGGAAGATATTCGGGCGCTACTGAAACGACTTCGCAAAGGAAAGCTTCTTGGCCAAGAGCTGGAGCTTGACCCAGAAATCCAAGAATTCCAACGGACTACAGAACTCGCCGAGAAGGAAGTCGCACCCCCGATTACGCCGGCAATCTCAGAATCGGTGCACGTTGAGGGACAAGCAAGTGTGAAGATTCAAGTCCCAACCGATACGGATGAGGTACTGTCGCTTGCCGCTTCCAGCCCTGAGGTGGCGATAATCCGCCTGTCTGCACTTCTTGAAAGAGAACTCCGGCTTCTCCTGGGAGACATGGGCATCCTTCCTGGGAATGATCGATTCCACCCGATAATGGCCACGGGCTTGCTCATAAACAAAGGATATCTACCAAAAAATACCATCACATCTCTTCAGAAGTTCTGGGAGCTCCGCAACAAGCTGGTCCACGGTCAATTTCCTGCGGAAAAGCGAGAGATCCTGGCAGTCATCGACATCGGGCTGTCGTTGCTTCGGACGTTACGATCGATTCCGCACGAAATCAACCGAGTCCACAATCCTGGAGTGGCCGTCTTTGAGGACCACCTGTGTCAGAGACAACTAACCGGCGTGGTAGGACTTGTTTTAGAAACGCAAAGCCCTGGCGGGATGGAAATGAAAAAAAGGATTTTCCCGACGACCAGGATCGGCTACTACCAGATAGGAAGACGTGTTGCCTGGGAATGGAATTTCAACAACAAATGGGGCGAGACGTGGTATCGAGATCTCGATACGGGAGAGCCACGAACGGCATGGTCAAGTTCTGCTGAGTTCGTCGGCAGGCACATCGACGAATTGTAGTTTCGTCACGGCGAACAACAGCTGGCATTGAGGCCAGTGGGGGCTGGTGATCAGCCCCCGTGTGTGTGCGGGACGGCGTAACGCCGGAAAAGGGCCTCATTGCTAGAGACGAGTTTGAGGGGCAGAAATTCTCATCAACGAGACTGGCCCTAAAGCATCAACCTTGCCTGGCCCAGGAGCTTTCGAGGCCTCACGTTCTGTGGCATAATTAAAATAACAAGATGAAAGTGCTCCTGGCTCTACTCCTGCTCCTCCTAACTGCTCCCCTTCTGGCCGGTGAGACCTACACTGGCAAGTGCGTCATCGTCCATGATGGCGACACCATCTCCGTGATGAAGGCTGGCAGGGCAGTGAAGATCCGCCTTGAAGGCATCGACTGCCCGGAGCTGGGCCAAGACTTCGGGACTAGGGCCAAGCAGTTCACATCCGGCATGGTGTTTGGGAAGGATGTCGAGGTCAAGGAAGACAACCTGGACATGTACGGGCGGATGGTTGCCAGGATCTACGTCGAGGGCAAAGACTTGTGCCTTGAACTCGTTAGAGCCGGATTGGCTTGGCATTACAAGCACTATTCGTCAGATCCCGTGCTGGCTGAGGCTGAGGAAGAGGCCAGGAAGGCGCAGAAGGGGCTGTGGTCGATGCCGAACCCGAGGCCCACCCTGTGAGTATCGGAGGGTGCATAGGAGGCAGGGGGAGAGCCGGCAGAGCCGGCCTCCCCTACTGGTGCGGGACGCCGTGGGTGGCGGAATTGCGCCTCATTAGTAGAAACGACATAGCCCCGCTGTTTTTCTCAGCAATTAAATGGACCAAATTAAGGAGCAAGTCTAATCGTCCGAAAACTCACATAATGGGTGGCACATTTTTCAGGGATGAGGTCCCTCATTTTTCTCAGGCGCCCGAGGCTTTTGGCCCGGGAGGATGAAGTTCACTGTTACATCTTGGCGAGATTGATTACCAGATTGTAAGCAAACCAGCCGTCGCCCGTCACAAATATCAGGGGTTTTACATTCGCAACATCACGCATAATACCTATTCCATCAGAGAATGGTATGAATGAAACGATTTTTGTGTATGGAATCCGGAGGCTCGTTTGAGGTCCCCCAAAATAGAAGGTTTTGTCTGTCATGACTACAACACCCGTACCAACACAAATGCGCTCAGTGTGCTCAACAGGATGGCCCTTGAAAGCTCCGAGCCTGTAGTAAACGCCCTTCATCACGCGGAGACTCACGCCCTGAGACCTGCCCTCATATTCCCGGCGAGTTTTATCCTCAAGTAATTTTGATCCAGGGAAGGCCCATACAATTTGTTCGCCTTTTTGTACATTGACTGGCATGTTTCCTTCGATAACCATTCTGTGTGGAACTATACCATTAAGCACATCGCGCAGGACGGCAGATTTAGCAGTTTTTGTTAGTGCCCCGTTAACATCTAACTCGCCTTGAGAAAGTGCAAAATGCTCCTGGAATTCGACAAGTCGCGTCTCGCCTTCCCTATCAACTATTCCGCCCTCTAAGAATTGCTCAACAGAATTCTCCCAGCCCCTTATGAGAAGTGCTTTTCGATCAGAGGAAGGAATAAAGGATGATTTTTCGATTTCAGAAATCGTTTTTTCTAGCGTATCAAAGTTGTCTGATTCTTTGATGGCATGTGACACCGCATCAACGATTTTTTGCTGTCCGGCTTGGGTAATGCGCTCACGCTCCTGGTATTGTTTCTCGCAGTCGTCATGCTTGCTTTGGAGAAACCCGGCAGGCTTTCCGCAATACTTACAATTTCCCAAGATAGCCTCCTCTCCAATGGATTTTTGAGATGTTTAAGCCCCATTGCCACCTACCTCAAGTGCCCGAGGTAACTGACTAAACCACGCGTACTTGAATTAAAGACCAGCTGTACAGCCTCGGCCCAAATGCCCATCATCAATCTCTGTGTTGGCCTGATTCTACTGCAATGCCGCCGGCGAGGCAATGGGAGAATTCCCGGCCTGGCCATGGCTACGGCATCGGCCCTGGGCCGTGTAGGAAGGGCGGTCGAAGGGACTCGTTTACAGCCAGATTTAATAATCAGGCGCGAGTTCCAAGTATCGGGTTGATCGAACACAGTCATTAGCCTTGACTTAAAGTTTCATCAGAAACTATACTAAAAATGCTAGGTCGCTTTCGGTAGTAAGGGGATTGGAATTGTGGCCTCTAATATTCAAGAGTCGGCCTGCTTCTTCATGGCGTAATGCAAATCTATATAAAAAGGGACTTTGTTTCTGCGTTCTTCTTTTCCTCCTTATTCCATTGGCATTTGGTTGGGGGAAAGACGGTCATTTATACATAAATAAAGTCGCCGTCCAGAAAATCCCCAATGAACTTCCGGCATTCCTGGCCAAAGCAGCCGAGCAAATTATCTACCTTGCCCCCGAGCCTGACCGCTGGAGAGAGGCTTCTGAATATACTTTAAAGAACTCCCAGGAGCCTGACCATTTTATCGACCTGGAGAAGCTGGCCGGGTTCGGAGAGCTGCCGAAGGGACGATATACGTACTACAAGCGGCTCTATGAAAAGAGAGCCTCTATGACTCAAGACCGGGACGATTGGTTGCCAGAGAGCATAGGGCTTCTTCCTTACATCACAATCGAGGTCTATGACAGGCTTAAGGTTGCTTTCCGGGAGTATCGTACTCTTCAAGAGTCGGGCCAATCTACTGGCGCAGTGGAGAAAGATGTTGTTTTCTATGCAGGCTGGCTAAGTCACTATGTTGGCGACGGATCTCAACCCATGCATGTAACTATCCACCATCATGGATGGGTGGGCGATAACCCCAACGGTTACTCAACCGACCACAACATCCATTCGGACTTTGAAACCCGATTCGTTTCACAGAATATAACGCCTCAAGGATTTGCCGATTTGGTTCATGCTCCGACGAGACTGGAACATCCCTTCGAAGACTTTATGGATTACCTACGTGAGTCGAATAAGCAGGTTGAGCGGCTTTACCAAATCTACAAAAATCAGGGTTTCGAAGGAAGCGGGTCAAAAGAAGCCCTAGAGTTCACAAACGGGAGACTCGCAGCGGCAAGTCAAATGCTACTCAACCTTTGGTATACCGCTTGGCTTGAGAGTACAATTCAAAACCGGTAGGGAGGGGTCATGAAGAAAATTAGCATTCTTGTCCCGATCTTATTTCTGTTAGTAGCATTGGGCGCCCAAAGTAGTCAGGGAAAAACATCGAAAGCCTCAGCCACTCTAACCGCCGCTGAGGCGGCATCGCACATCGGTGAAGTAGCTACCGTATGTGGCGTCGTAGCAGACACACGCTATGCATCGTCAAGTCGGGGCAAACCAACCTTCTTAAATCTGGACAAGCCCTATCCGAACAAGGTCTTCACGGTGGTGATTTGGGGTGCAGACCGCGACAAATTTGGGGAACCTGAGGAGAAGTATCGCGATAAAAGAATCTGCATAACCGGCAAAATCATGAGTTACCGTGGTGCGCCAGAAATTATAGCAACGGACCCAAAGCAAATTCAGATAGTTGAGAAATAGTCGAATTCCTGCTGAGAGAATATTGAGGAGGCAAGAAGCAGGAGGTTGGGTTCAGGTCAAACATGAGAAAGTTCTTAATAGGCTTGGCTTTCTTCATTATATTGGCATGCGTCGCCATCTTGTTAATCAAACCGGGTGACTCCGATCGTCTAAGTAAAGATTTTTTTGAGATTTGGCAACCGATATCTGGTGTCGTGTTGTTTATAGTTGGGCTTGCCTTAGGCATTAGCACCTTAGGCAGGGCGGTTACGAAAAGGGCGGAACGCAAGATGGCTGAACGAAAGGCTGCAGAAGAAGAGCGACAAGCAGCTGAAGGAATCCGTCTCAAAGCGCTCCCCATGTTAATAAATTGTCCTGTCTGCAACAAAGAAATATCGAGAGAGGCGGTGGCATGCCCATCATGCGGTCATCCGATAAACCCAATAGTTACGGCGCAAAACCCGGGGGTGAAAACGGCCGTTCGCACTTGGAACCCTGGAATCGCGGCTCTCTTGAGCCTAATAATCCCCGGAGCGGGCCAGATGTATAAAGGCCAAGTTGGCGCCGGGTTCTTGTGGTTCATATTTGTTGTCGGCGGATATTTTCTATTCATAATCCCAGGTGTGATTCTTTATATCGTTTGCATCTTTAGTGCGGCAGCGAAGAGTTGATAAAACAGGAACAAGATGAGCAAAAGAATTTTGATCAGTTCGGCTTTGATGGCACTCGTGGCGGGGATGGTGACAATTCTGGTTACCTGCAATGGGTCAAAGCCACTTAATGTAAAAATCAAGGTAGGCGTTGTGATGAAGTCAGGTGATGTAAAAATTGTTGCACGACAGGACCTCATCACTACTAAAGCCGATATTATTGATTTATGGGAAACATCAAAAAAGAATAACAAATGGAACCCTGATCTTATAAGGAAAGATACCCAAGAGGAATTAGGATATGATGCCAAAATTAACTCATTCCGAGAATCAATTAATGAGAAAAGCATTCCTATTAACCAATTACGTGCAAATTTACAACGACAGCGAGAAATTCTTGCCCAACGCCTTTATGAGCATATTGAAAAATCGTATCAGGAGGCACCCGGTTCACTCAACGTAAGTTTCAGTTATTTGACCAACCATTCTGTCGGGCTGGATGAAGCGGGGCTTAGGGCCGTAGATAATAAATATAAGCAACTTATAGATGACAATGCGAACCCATGGGCAGAGGTCAAGCAGTTTTTGGAGACGAGATACGCTGAGTTTAAAGAAATTAAGGGTTCGTATCGTAGGTATGTTAACGCTCTTGCTGCCGTTAATACGAGCAAGGAACAACACGAACTAAATGATTTACTTAAAGAGCGAGAAAAGTTCAGCGAATACTTCAGTAAAAAGGTTGCCGAAAAAGATAAGAGTTATTTCGAGAAAGCCAGGAGCGAGTTTCTTCTCAAGTTCAAAGAAGTTCTCGTGTCCGTATTCAAAACAGACCTAAATGGAGAAGCCAACGTAAGAATTCCAAAGGGCAAGTATTTTATTTTTTGTAGTTCTGAAATTGGCTTGAATCACATAACTTGGGATTACGCTACGACCATAGCAAAAGAAGGACAGTATATTGAACTCGCTAACGACAATGCCTCCTCTTTTGAAGACGGAAAAACTGCTCAATTATTAAAACTTCTCTATGGGCCTCTTGCCAAGCCAGAGGGAATCCAGCCCACGCCCAAGTAGCCCTGATGACCTGCCTCCGTTAAATGGGTCCAAGTATAATGAGAAGAACCTGAGAGAAGGAGCCTCGCCCAAAAACTGGTTTAGCCAAGAGTAGAGTTTTCTGGCTTTTTGAACCCCCATCGAAGGCTTCAAATCCTAAGATCGCTATCTGATATAGGGTGTATGTAAGAGCTTTGAATCTGACTTGTGGTAAAACATCCGGGACACTTCTCTCTGAGCACACAAGGACTACAAATAGGTAGTAAGATCTTTTTCCAATCCGAAATAGAATCACGCGAGAAGGGCCAAAGCTGCCTGGGCAGTAGGCAAAAGGGGAGATTATAAATTGAGGTATTGAGATTTCGATGATGTAGATGTTGTATCGCAGCGTGAAGTTGTGACATATATTCTACGGGATCGACCCATACTTCTTTGATATTCTCCCAGGCCTTTCCTGTTGATTCCATCCCCATGAAAGCTACATGTAAAACAAAAGGAAAGTTGCGGTAGATAAATTCTGCAATTTGGAGAAGGCGCCGGTAATTATTGCGGATAATGACAATCCGTAACTCAACCTGCTTATTTAGACGGGCAAGATTATGCAATCCCCGAACTGTTTCTTGAAACGCACCTTTCGCGCCCACACAATAGTCGTGGATTTCATCTACATCCCCGTAGATAGAGACACAGAATGTAAGGTTAGGAATATTGATATCTGCAATTCGCTTCGCAAACTCAAAGTTGCTCAGTCTTCGGCCGTTTGTTAGCAGAAAGACGGGGACGGAACAAACGCGTTTCTTACAAATCTCTAATAAAGTCGATAGTTCTTTTTCCTTAAGAGTTGGTTCGCCCCCAGTGAAAGTAATGGGTGAAGTGCTTCCCCGTGGGACATGCTTTAGGGTCCACTTGTTCTGAGCGAAAATGTCCTTCGGATCTGGAGCATTAGGCTGGGGACAAGCGAGGCACCGGCAGTCACAGAGATTCGTAACAAAAATGACATTGTGCCGAGACCTAAGGTCCCACAGTTTGGTAACACGGCCATCCGGGTTCAAGCTGAGGATATCTCCATTGTGAAGGTCTTCAATGTATTCACAGGGGACGCTTGTAATATTGGGAGCCCTTCCTAAAACATATTTAGTTGGGATTTCAGCACTCGAGACGGCGGCCATATGTCCTGAGCACTTAAGAGACGAACTATTCGTTACAAATACAGACGTCCCGTGAAAAGGCAGTCGGAACCTCGATCTTGAAACAATCCCAATAATGTGCTCTGAAAAGCCATTTGCAACACCTCGGGCCTGTTTCACAGACTGACATCCTTGATATCACGGTTTGTTATCCAGGACCAAAAGACGTCTAGGGTCTTTTTGTCATTTGCTCTAAGGATGTCGAAGAGAAAATCAAATAATTGCATATTTTTCTTGCAGAAGTCACTTGAGGGCCTATGCCCTATAATATCTCCACTTTCAGCATAGTTGCGGATTGGATCAGAGCCGCAATAGAGTTGATAGAAACAAGTAGCACATCCAGGTAGAACCTCTAAACAAGTTTGTCGTGTAATCTCGCGGAGGCGCATCCCGCCAAAAATGTCTTCATAGTTTGACGAATGGACATTACCTAAATAAAAACTGAGATCTCCAGAACGTGCAAGCATTCGTGATTCATCAGTTGGAAAAACGTCACCGTTGTAGTCATAAATAACACCAGATATACCGGCACCAGAGGGGGATTGGAGATCGACGAAGCCGGTAGAAAAAGGAGTAAGAATTCTGTTCAGAAGAAGGCTGGCATAAAATTCGATAAAACGGTGACCAGACTTGTTTATCTCAAGAATATAAGCAAACGCGTCCTTGTATGCAGACACAAAATCTTCGATCGGATATCCCAAGGTTGTCCATTCAGTCTTCGCAATTCCATAAGGGTTGATAGCTCGAAGGAAGATTCCGGAAAACCCCTTGTCTAAGTACTCGTCGATTACAGACCTGAGTCTTGGCAAATGATCTCTCGTAATTGTCAGGAGGGGCGAACACGCATCTTGGCCAACAACTGACCGAACAAGAGGGAGATTCCTGAGAAAGTCATCATAACTGCTATTGCCATCTCGTTTGATTCTGTGCAGATCATGTAGCGGCTTAGGCCCGTCCAGAGATGTGGAAATGCGAACCTTGTGCAAGCGAAGATATGCAAGTATATCTTCAGTGACTAATGTTAGGTTTGTGCAAAGCACAAATTCAAGATACTTACTTGCAATTCTGTTAAGTTTCTCGGCGTATTCAATAATGTGCTTGACGACTTCCCAATTTAGTAATGGCTCTCCGCCCTGGAACTCGATCTTGATCATCGGGGAGGGAGACCTAAAAATCATTCTTACGACTTCCTCGGCTGTCTTTGTAGACATTTGAAGAGTGTTCGTCGTCAGGCGGTTTTGGACTCGCGAGCTGATTTCTTAAGCTCTGGATTCCATCTCTCATGATAATTTAGCTGACGCCGTTTGGCAAGGCTTCAAGCATGGCC
>Ga0187858_10001026_pt1 | contig 32690 bp, 30 predicted proteins | sample June2016WEW_8_15_FD_133015 | JGI IMG/M metagenome (GOLD analysis project Ga0187858, IMG submission 133015) | Peatland microbial communities from SPRUCE experiment site at the Marcell Experimental Forest, Minnesota, USA - June2016WEW_8_150 | ecosystem: Environmental > Terrestrial > Soil >...
TGCGGTACGGCAAATGCACCAGAGGCAGTCCGTTGCTTACAAATGTCGCTCCTGCCGGATGGATCTGCACCTTGTACACGGGCGTGTCGATAGCGTGCGCCTCCGGAGTGGTGTCGAGCAAGCCTATGCGCTGCCCGCCGAACGAAGTGAACCGAATATCGTCGTCGGGCCCGCGCGGCATGGCGGACACCCGGATCAACTCGCTGCCGACCATTACGGTATCTCCCACCGCGAAGCCAGTCCACGAGAGGATGCGTATGCCGCTGCCTCCCGAACTAGCGTCTGACAATGTGACGGCGGTTTCCAGCGTGCATCGAATGGTGGCACGCTCCACGGGGCTGCCCTTGGCGTCCAGAACTTCCACCAGCGAATCAAGCGGCGAGCCCAGGCGATTGGCATTCACTTCGAACACCAGGTTCTCGCCCTTGCGCGCGGTGAACCGAAAATCGTTTTCGCCGACCAGCAGCTTGCCGTTCACCGTGACGGGCACCGCGATAGATTGTGCCGCGGCGACCGACGTGTTCTTGCCGTTCGATTCGACTTCCGGCTCGTCGCCCAGCGCCAGCTTCACCTTATTAAATGTCTTGCCCGCAGCCACCTTGGGCCGCACGATCACCGACCACTCATCCTCCGGCGAAGGCTCGCCCTTAACGGCTATCTGTCCCTTGCCAAGGTTGTAACCGGCGAGCGTGATTTGCGCCGTCTTGCCCTTCTGTACGCCCAGCGGATACGCCGAGACGGCCAGCGGGAACTTACCGACCTTGATGCGATAAAAGCGCCGCCCACTGCCACCCTCTTCGTAGTCCGAGATCTTGATGTAATAGGCGCCGTCCTTTTCGAAGCGGTGCGCGAACCGCTGTTGCGAGCGGCCGCCATCCAGGCCGTACTCCTTGACGAGGTTTTGGTCCGCATCGTAAATGCTCACCACCGGCTGCAGCGCGGAGCCCAGCATAGCGGCGCCGTTTTCGAACACCAGTTGCTCACCTGCCTTGACGTCGATTTTGTAATAGTCCACGTCGCCCGGCTTGGAGATCGTGCCCACCAGAATCGCCGGTAGGTAGGTTACGACTGCCTCCTCGGGCGTGTCGTTCGGCTCGCGGTCCGCGCTCTCGCCATAGTAAGGCTCAATCAGGAAGCGCGCCTCGGGACTGGTGCCGAGCGGAGTCTGCAAACGGAAATCCACCGGCCCTATGTCGGCATCCGGACTGATATCCAACTCGAGGGTGACCTCGTTGCGCGGTGGGAGCGGACCGAGATCGACCGTGGAGATCCCCCCATTGGAGCCCAACCGCACGTCCGGCTTATCGGGCAGTTCCTTCACACGCAGGATGCGCGCCTGTATCCCCGGCTCGCTAAAGAACACCGCGCTGGCCTTGGCCAGATTCAGACCTTCGACAGTCAGTTCCGTGGTGGTCCCGCGCGGCACACCCAGCGGAGAGACGGAATCGATGGTGGGCGGAGTGGTGCGGTTACCGGTCGGCCACTCTGTGGTTGTGTTCGCGGCGAAAGCCGCAGCGCAAACCAAAATCAGTATCAATCTCATAAGCCCCCCGTGGCGCAGGCACTCCTGCCTGCCGCGCCGGCACTCTTGCCGGCGCCAAAATCCGCCTTGTAAATCTCGTACGATCCATCAAACCGCCCTACCGCAAAACTCTTCCCATCCGGCGCAAAAGCAAGCGACAGAACCCAATCCGGCTGCTCCCAAGTCTTGACCACACTCAAGTCGTCCGCGCTGAAAATCTTGACTTCCTTATCCGCAGCCGCCGAAACCAGGTACTTGCCGTCGGGCGACCAAGCCAGTCGCAAAATGGCATCTTCGTGTGCGATCAGCGAGTTCAACAGCACGCCGCTCTTCTCGCCGAGCGACCAGACGCGAATGGTGCGATCCAGCCCGGCGGCGGCCACGCGCTTTCCCGACGGATCGAGCGCCAGCGTGTTCAGACCGTCGGTCGGCTCGCTCAGCGTGTACAGCCGTTCGCCCGACACCACATCCCACACCTTCACGCCGCGGTCGGCCGATGCGGAGACGATCCGCTTTCCATCGGGCGAGAACGCCAGCGCATAGACCGCGTCGATATGGTCCTTCAGCGTGCGGATCTCTTTGCCGGATTCCACATCCCACAGCTTGATGAGCTTGTCGTAGCTGGCAGTGCCGATGGACTTGCCATCCGGTGAGAACTCCACGGCGTAGATGCAATCCGCATGGCCTCTGATAGTGCGCAGTGTGGCGCGCTTCTCGACGTCCCAGATCTGGACTTCGCCGTCGCGCGCAGGAAGACCGCCGGCCGCGGCGAGCAGCTTGCCATCCGGCGAGAACGCCACCGCGCGCACGTCTTCGGCCTCGCCGGGAAACGTCGCGACGAGCTTGCCGGTCTCCGGTTCCACGAGCCGGACTTCCTTGAAGGAGCCGAGCGCCAGCAGCTTGCTATCCGGGCTGAAGGCCAGTGCACTGATAAGCGACTTCACCAGCGCGCGCGGCTTGATATCCGGAATTGGAACCGCGCCCTTCGCCACCACCTCGCCCTCAGCCGGAGGTTTCGCTCCGGCGTCGATCCACTTGCGGATGATTTCGATCTCGCCGGCCGCGAGTGTCTTGCCGTTGAGCGGCATAGCCGGCGTAACCGCGCCCGTAATCCGCAAATACAAAAGGCTCTCGCCGCTCTTGCCGGGCACGATCACCTGTCCGCTATGCCCGCCCTTTTGGATGCCGGCGAACGTATCCAGATTGAGCGTGCCCATCGTGACATTGCCGGCATGGCAACCCGCGCAGTTCGTGGCGAAAATGGGGGCCACATCCTTGGTGAAAGAGGGCGCCTCATCCGCCAACACCGGCATTGCGAAATAGAGCAGGACACCCCCCGCGATGGGAACAACACCCCTCATTCCCGCATCCTCCAAGCTGCTCCCATTCAGCTTACACCCGAGCAGACCGGACGTGCCCGGCCAGAGAGAATCTTGTTAGAGATTGCCAAGAACCGCGGCCATTTCGGCCAGACCGATTGCCTCAAGTCCCTCTCTCATCGGATAGCGTTCACTCCCGGAATTCACGAGGGATTGGCAATCAGGCTTCAGATCCCCGACGGCGAGGTAAAAGCTTTCTTGGGCTTCGCCGACTGGGCCAGGGTCGTTTTTTCCGACCTGACGTGGGCCAGTCAAGGCAACCGCGGCCTGCCGCGCCAGTGCATTCGGAACGCGGTCTGTGCGCGGCGGGGAATCATCCTTGCATATTGTCCATGGCGTGGATGATTTGCAAGGATCACGGATCACGGAAGCGACCCAGGGTAGGGCGTTAAAAGGCGATTTTACGTATCCCTGACAGTGTGAATGCTTCCACATCGCAGTTTCCGGGGATTTTTGCCGGGATCCTTATGAGACGCCGACGGATTGCCGGGGACCGGCGTCATCAGGTCCGGCTCGCTGGCGTGATCCTGCTAGAATGCAATCGATGGCCAAAACTTTAACGGCCGACGACATTCTCCCGCTAGTCGCGTCGTTAACGCCTCAGGAACGCGTACGTCTGCTGCGGTTGATTGCCTTGCCGCAGGGCGAGGACGCGCCCGTTTACCGGTTCGTACCACCTTCACGCGACGAGTTTTCGGCGGACGACGAGCCGCTGGCGTGGGACGCTGACGTCTGGGAGGATGTGGGGTGAAGCGGGTTAGATCCGCCGGTATCCGTTTCGGCTTCCCGATAAGCGGCGCCCGATTTTAATGCTCACACGAAACGATGTCATCGATCGGCTGAACGAGATCATCGTAGCACCGGCGACGCGGACGATTCGAGGATTGACAACCGAGATAGCCTTGACCGTCGATGACGGGATGCCGGCCGCGTGCGCGCTTAATTTCGATCACGTGTCGCTCGCGCAACGGAGCCGAATTGGTCCGGTCCTGTGCTATCTATCGGAAACGCGATGGGCTGAAGTGCGGGATGCGCGCCGACCAGCCGCTCACGAATCTTCTCTTTAACGGTGTCGTCGATAGGCGCGCCGCACCAGCATTTGGCTTCGGCCAGCAAGCTTCCTTATAGAACCGTCACGCCCGCACCCACCGCATTCTTCGTCTTGGGGAGGTTCGTGAACAGGTGCTCCCGGGTCCGACGCGTGAATTGTTCAATACCTTCGCCGTGAGATCGATCGGCTTCTGTGCTCGTGATCGGGTGCACCGCCAGGGTTGCGCAGGTTCACTTGGACGAAACACGCGCGTTCCGCTGAAGTGGCGGCTGTCGCGGCGCATTCCTCCCGCGAAACGCCAGCGTCACGAGCGAAGTATCCGCCACTCTGTGCCATTTTTAGCACAATGAACACATTGATCGACCGCTCCAAAGAAGCTGCCGGCGTTCTTCTATGAATCCGCCCTCGGCAAACGGCCCGTGCGGGAATGGATTTTGGGGCTACCCTTGGAAGACCGGAAACTGGTTGGTCGGGACATTCAGAAAGTCGAATTCGGTTGGCCGCTCGGCATGCCCTATTGTCGCAGCCTTGGCAACAGCCTGTGGGAGGTACGGAGCGACCTGACGGATGGAAGGATAGGGCGCGTGATTTTCTGCGTGGCGCGAGAACGAATGGTGCTGCTGCACGGTTTCGTCAAGAAAACAGCGCGCAGAAGACCCCAGCCCAGGATTTGAAACTCGCGCTCAAGCGTATGAAGGAGGTGCTGTGAGATGAAGCATAGGAAAAGGGGCAAGGTCGGGTCCTCTTTTGATGGCTTTCTGGCCGAGGAGGGCATTCTGGAAGAGTGCGAGGAACGAGCTATCAAACAGATTCTCGCCGATCAGATTAAAGTGCAATGGAGAAGGACCGCCTCACGAAGGCGGCCATGGCCATACGCATGCGAACCAGCCGCAGAGCACTCGACCGTTTGCTCGATCCAGCAAATACGAGCGTTACCTTGCACACTCTGCAACGCGCGGCTGCGGCGATCGGCCGCCAACTCCGGCTGGAATTGGCCTGAAACGGCGGATGCAATTGCGCCTTCATTCGCCGGGAAGTTCCGGCGGCGCTAGGTCAGGCGCTCAACTTCTTCTTTTTTTGGCACAGGCGATACGACCCGATTGCCGGAGCGGCGTTGTCGCTTTTTCGCGGACTCAAGGATCGCTTTGACATCGAAACCATGCTTCGCGGCTTCGCGCTCGCGAACCCGCCGGACTTCATCGACGATGGGGTCCCTCGCCATCACCTATTCTCCCATTCATAGCTTCGTAGCTCGTGGCAGGAGCCGGAGTCAGGAGGGCGGAGCGAAAGCCTGCCCCACTACTGCGGCCTCCAACCGGTCAGCCCAGGCGAAGATCCCCAATTCCCACCTCCCGGCACTGCGCGTGCCAGGCGTCCGGGCTGAGCTTGCCTGACTGCATCTCGCCGATGAGCGCGGGCGGACTTATAGGGACACCGTCGCGCTTCAGGTAAGACTCGCCTGGCTGCGCATGAAGCTCCCATCCGTGGTCGATCAGGGCGAGCGCAAACGACGTCCAGAGCAGGGTGGCCGCGCGGCTGGCGCGTTGTTCGCGGGTGAGCAGCATGCCTTTGGGGTCGCGCATGCGTGAAGCCATGTCCGCCAGGTTCTTGGCCGCGTCGGGCAAGGACTTCACTGTGAGGCCCGCGAGCAACGGAGCGTACTCCGCGACGAAGGCTCTCCACAATGGAATGTGGACATCCAGCCCCACCTTTTCCCATTGCTCGATTCTCAAGGCGGCGGGCTTCAATGCCGGCATTCTGGCCTGCAATAGTTCCAGCTCCAGGGTATCCAGGCCATCGATCAAAGCGATGGCGCGGGCATCGCTCTCCGCCGGCATTTTCGACGGCAACGACCGGGCTGCGGCGATGCGGGCGTGGAGCGGCGGGTGCGTGGCGTAGCGGTCCGTAGTGGTTTTCCGGAGCGCGGTTTCCAGATGCGCGGAGAGCGCTTTCGCGACGCCGGGCGCCGCCACAAAAAGTGCGAAGCCCTCGGCGATGGGCGGGCGGTATCCGGACTGCAAGGCGGGCGCGAGCTCCGTTTGCCAGAAAGCCTGCATGGCAGCCGAGGCCTTCTCAATGGAGCAGAGGCCGTCGATCAGGGCTTCGGAACCCGCCACCCAGCAGGCGAGCTCGTCCGCGCGAGACTCCTGCCTTCGCGACACCATTTGCGTGGCGCGCAGGAATAGCGTCCAATATGCATTCAGACCCGCGACCACCAGGTAGTGGGCCAGGCGCGCCACAGCGATCCTAGTCAGCGCCCGCAGCGGCGCGGATGGAGAGGCCAGATTCATCAATGTGCGGACCATGGTGGCGCGCGTCCTATAGACCCACGGGCCCAGGCGCGTGTCGCCTCCATAGTAGTGGCCGAATTCGTGCGCCAGCACGGCCCGGAACTGGGCGACCGTCAGGATCTGCATCAGGGGCAGGCCCAATCCCATCACGCGGCGGCTGCCGAAGCCCATCGTGCCCCCGCGTTCGGCCACCCAGGCGTTGACGTCGGGAATCAAGTAGACCTCGCGCGGCATGGGTTCGTTCAGGGCCGCGGCGATGCTTTCCAGTTCGGAGAAGAGGCGCGGCTGGCGCGCAGGGTCGAGCGGCGGGCCCGGCGGCACGAAGTTGTCGCGGCGCGGCACCAGCGACCACAAAATTGTCCCCGCCATCACCACACCGCAGAGAAGCAGGATCAAAGCCTGGATATTGGTGGTGACTGTCACCAGGAGATAGGGCAGGTAGACACACAGCGCGGCTAGCAGAATGGTGACGAGGTACGACCCGATCACCATGACGAGGGCGAGGGCCGCCCAGCGGGCCAGAGAGCGGCGGGGAGGCGGAGCTGCGGTGACTGAGGGATGCATCTTCACGGTCTCGCTGGCGGCTGGCGTGGGGCCGCACCGGTTGACAGACGAAAGCGTCTGCCCCACCGGTTGACAGACGAAAGCGTCTGTCCCACCTCCCACGCTTCAGGGCGTTGTCGCGGGCTTCGCTACCTTCACCTCGCCGATCTCTCCCTTGGCGTAGCGGGACCGCAGCACCTTCTTATCCAGCTTCCCGACGCTGGTCTTGGGGATCTCCGCGATGAATGCCCAGCGCTCCGGGAGCCACCAGCGGGCCACGCGCGCGGACAGGAAATCTCGCAGTTCGTCGAAGGTGACCGAAGCGCCGGGCTTCATCACCACGCAAGCCAGCGGGCGCTCATCCCAGCGCTCGTCAGGCACGCCGATGACTACCGCTTCGAGCACCGCGGGGTGAGCGAGCAACTGGTTTTCCAGTTCCATCGAAGAGATCCACTCGCCGCCGGACTTGATGACGTCTTTGGCGCGGTCGGTGATCTGGATGAACCCCTTGGCATCCACCGTGCCGACATCGCCGGTGCGAAGCCAGCCATCGTGGAACTTCTCGGGGGAGGGATCGAGATAGTAGGACCCCGTGATCCAGGGACCGCGCACCTCGATCTCGCCGACCGATTCGCCGTCCCAGGGAAGCACCTCATCGCCGTTCATCAAGCGCAGTTCGACACCGGCGACGACGCGGCCGCTCTTGTTCAGCCAGTCGATCTCGCGGTCGGGCGGCGTACCCCGCGGCGGGCGCGAGACGGCGGCGAGCGGGCTGGTCTCGGTCATGCCCCAACCTTGCACGACGCGCACGCCGTGCCGCTGGAGGAAGCCCTCCTGCATGCTGCGGGGCACGGCCGCGCCGCCGCAGACGACGCAGCGCAGCGACGATATATCGACGCCGTTGGCGTCCACGTAACGCAGCACGTCGTTCCAGATGGTCGGCACCGCGGCGGAGACGGTGGGGCGCTCGGCGGCGATCATGCGGCAGATGCGCTCGGCCTGCAGATAGCGGTCCGGCATCAGAAAATCGGCGCCGGACACCCAGCCCGAATAGGGCAGCCCCCAGGCGTTGGCGTGAAACATCGGCACGATGGGCAGGACCTTGTCGTCTTCGGTGACGCCGATGGAGTTCGCCATGGTGGATGCCACGGCGTGAAGCCAGGTGGAGCGATGGCTGTAGACCACGCCCTTGGGGTTGCCGGTAGTGCCGCTGGTGTAGCACATGGCGGCGGCCGAGCTTTCCGAGACGTCCGGCCACTGGCTGACGGGCGCGCTGGCGGCGATCAGATCCTCATAGCGGAGCACCTCTCCCGGCAGGCCGGTTCCCTCGCCGATGACGATATAGCGCTCGACGGTGGTGAGATGCGGGGCGAGCTTGGCCAACAGCGGGGCCAGCGATCCATCGACGATGATGACGCGATCGGCGGCATGGTTGACGATATAAACCAACTGCTCGGGAAAGAGCCGGATGTTGATGCAGTGGAGCACGGCGCCCATGCAGGGCACCGCATAGTACGCCTCCAGGTGCTCCTGGTTGTTCCACGCGAACGTGCCGACGCGGTCGCCGGCGCCTATGCCGAGCTTGGCGAGGGCCGTGGCCAGGCGTCGCGCGCGATCGGCCACCTGCGCATAGCTGGCGCGGCGAAAATGGTCTCCGGCGTAAGTGGCGACCTCGCTCGACGCGTATATGCGCTCGCCGTGCTCGAAGATGCCGCGAATGGTGAGCGGGAAATCGGGGATGGTGCTGCGTATTTCAGTCATGCCTGGGAGCCTGAGACAGTGTATCGCATCCGGCGGGCATGCGAGCGGAGTTCTCCAAGGTAAGGTACGAGGCACCGGCCGGTAGTGCGCTATTTGTGTGCGCTTGATCCTAGCGGCGGCCGGGAGGACGGTCCGCCAGTTGGATCACAACTGATACCTCTTCAGTACGTCTACGCTGAGCCTGTGTTCGGCAATCCCCTTCATAATGATGAGGGGCTTCATAAGCGGATTGCGAAAACGGAATCGAAACTTCCTTGTCTGCCCCTCCTTTCGGAGGATGCGTCCCCTCTCCTCTTCGCTAAAATCCTTGAGGTGGCGCGAAAACCCAGGAATCTCATATTTCTTGCCCGTTAGCGCCGATAACGGGTCCCTCACCGCCGAAGCTGAGAAGTAGCCAAATTCACCCGACCCGACGAGAGCGCAGGCGAGCAATACTTGCGCATGGAGCGTGTCCTTTTGCGGGCTGAAGACTGCCTTGTCGTATATGCTTTTGATTGTCTGGTCTACATCAAGCAGGCAAACCTTGATTGCCGCGTCCACATCCGCATGCGTGATGTTCAGGGAACTTCGGTCCAAGCACGCACGGGTGGCGTGTAGGCCGAGAGCGTGAGCGTAGTGAGGAAGCCCCTGGCACATCATGGCGATTTCGGACCTTGGCGCACGGTCAATGGTCATCTGAAGTCGGGACATTCCGTTATCGATAATCTGTTCCAACTCCGGGATGGACATAGGGGGCATTTTGGTCTGGACGATTGCCCGCTCAATAGATTCGTGTTGCAAAATCAAATCTTCCACGCTATCGGCGACGCCAACGATGACAACGGTAACGGGCACGTCGTGGTCCGACAACGCCTTAATTGTGTCAGCCATCATCCTACGCGTCGTCTCGTCCATGATGCGGTCGAACTCATCGAAGATTATGATAAACGTCCCGGTCGCCGACAGTAGCGAAAGCAGCCTGCGCACCTCGTCGGGTCCTGCGTTATCTTTAATCACGTCTGCGGCCTTGATAGTCTCCTCGAAAATGCTCAATTGAAAGCCGATGGCTGGACTCTTCTTCAAAAGGTCAACCTGCGAAAACACCTTTCTCCATAGGGTCGTATAGTTGTCGGTGCTGTCACAATTCACGCGTGGCGCGATGACGGTTGACCCAGCTACGCTTAGCCGCGAAGAAATCACGCTTGCGAGGGAAGTCTTGCCAACCCCGCGCTCGCCAAAGATCACAGAATGCCTCCCACGCTGGCTAATCGTATCGATCACGCGGCGCAGTTCCTTCATGCGACCCGCAAACAGCGCGCTTTCGCTCACCGGGGTAGCGGGGGTGAATACCTTAGTGGCCAGAATTTCACGGTCGGGCGGCTGTGGCTGGCCTGTCGCCTCCCTCGAGCTGGTCTTCGCCGCCATGACGCTGCGTCTCCCTTACATAAACCAGCATACATTGTGAACTAAAACATGTCAAGCGTCAAGTATTAGCTTTACATCAGCTAGTATTTGGGCGTAGGCTATCAGTTATGAAAGAAAAAGCCCCGATCAGTGTTGAAGCACCGACCGGGGCCGTGATTCGCACGGCCGAAGCCCGCACGAGTCCTCAGCTCCAGCGTCCGGCTTCTGGTTGTGAATTTCAGCAGGAGATTTCACAATGAACTGCCCGGATTGCAGCCCGCTTGACGAATGCTTTCAGCAGGAAGTGGGAGAACCACTCGGCAGCCGTTGCATTTGTGGATGACTTTCTATAACTTCTGCCGCCGTCATCAGGGCATCCGTATGACGCCCCCAATGGCCGCTGACATCACGGATCATATCTCGAGCGTGGGGAACTACTGGAAGCAGTCTAGGAGGGCCGCCTTACCGGAGCCAATAACCCGCCACCAGCCCGACCATTCCGAAAGCCCATTTTTGGGTCGCGTCTGGATAGCGCCCTGATAGTATGACATAGAGCCCAGACGTTAACATTACGACAGACACCACAGCCCGCGAGATAAACAGCCATCGGTCGCGTGCCGTGAACGTCATTCGCTCTTGCTAGCTACCCAGTCTTTGACAATTTCGACTGCTTCCTTGATATGAGTACCGAAGCCGGGGTCATGCGGTTGCTCAATTCTCTCTGGCGCTCCGACCCGGATCGTAGAACCGCTTCCAATCGATGGGGAACCAACTAAGGTCACGCTTAGTGTATTCGTCTTCGGATCGAATGGGATCAGCTTAAGGTCTTGAGTAGCTAGCAGCCAGCTGTCAGCAGTGGCGGTATTCGTAATCATGTTAGGTTCACTATGTAGTATGCTCACCGTAAATCTCCTTTTGTTGGACGTGTTCCACGCCATCGATCCTGGTAATCGTCGCTACGTCGATTGCGCCACCGACGCCTCTTACGCCGACCGTCCATTTTTGAAGCGTAATGGTGGTTCTCACTAGGAATATCGACAGATCCACACAATCCTGTAGCGGCAGAAATGCGAACGGTATTGGTACCTGTAATCTTCCCTTTAAGGCGTTTTCCAAGCCTGCATTAAGGCTCCCGTAGACACTTTGTACTATGGCGGGCAACTGCTGGTCATAACCCTGTAAAATCCGGTCCGTAATCTCTCGCTGTCCTCCCCACACGGCACCAAAATTTCCGGGCAGCATTTCGACTGGCGATGGCCTAGAAGGTATAAATATCTCAAAAACGCGCCCGTAGGGCGCTCCCTCGTCATACCCGGCTACCAAGAACACCATATCCTGTCCGGGTGGAAGCGATGTCGGCATTGTCGCGTTCCATTGCCGCAAGAAAAACCCGCTTAGCCGGTTGGCAAAGTCTTCGACGGTTAACCTGCCTACCTGCTGCGCAGCCAACTCGGCGTCGAACTCTGGGAGAAAACTATGGGCAGTTCGCGGCTGCGTTGTGCCTATTGCCCCGACGCCATAGGTCACAGCCCCTACGAATTTTTGGCCAGAGAGTCGGAGCAATTTGTTCGCATTGTCGAAGTATGCTGGTAAAAGTTGCGGTTGCGTCTGCGGCTGCCCAGGCACAACTGGAGCCTGCATCTGGGCCATTAGCGTTACCCGGCTGTCTGCGGCCAATACAATACCCTCAGCTCCCTTGAACGCTATGCCGAGCGACATAATTTTTCAAATTCCTTCGCGATTGCGGACCATTCCATATGCATTCCAGGTGACCGAAACGCGGCAAACGTTACAGAGGGCGCGAAGCGGCAGTACTAAAGTTTGACGCGGAATGCCGCCCGTCCGTGCAGCACAAATCACGCACGGTGGGCGTCGAGGTTGTCGGGGTCGGCCCTCTGGCGCTTATGGGTATGCCCACAGCTACCGCTTTGTGCCTAGAGGCGATAGCAGATGATGTAGAATAACGCTTATTTCCTTGTGCGTCAATGGCGAAGATGGTGATTTCACAAAGAATTGGTAACGCTGGGTCCATGGCCAGGCCGCCGACACCCACAAAAGCGTGTCAAAATCGACACGCTCTTATGAGACGGTGTTGCTTCCTCCTTTCACCCGAAGTATACGACGGCGATCACGGCAGATGGGCCGGCACTCCCGGCAAGCGATTGGCGCCATGGATAAAATTAACTCGCTCGGCACGTGACCGGCAACGCGGTTGGAGCCAAAACCAGAAAGAGCCCGCTCGGGCCGGGCACACACAAATAGCGCACTTACCCACCAGCCATGAAGCCCCTGCAACGTTTACAATAGAAGAATGAGCAAACTTTGCCTGCGGGCAGTCGCGATCGCAGGCCTGTACATTTGGGGGGCCGCACTGGTTTGCGCTCAGGAATGGAATACCGTCGAATCCTTGCCCGCCGTGGATCTGAACGGCCTGACGACGGCGCAAAAGGCTACCGTCCTCAAATTGTTGCGGGAGCACGACTGCACCTGCGGCTGCAGCATGAAGCTCGCCGAATGCCGGGTGAAGGATCCGAACTGTTATTACAGCCGGGGCATGGCGTCGTTGATCGTGGGCGCGATCAAGGGCGGCAAGAGCGAGAAGGAAGCGTGGGCGGCCGCCGAGGCATCGCAATACGCGCATCCGCCGGAGCACAAGCTGCTGGAAGATCCGGTGGCGGTGCCCATCGAGGGGGCCCCGGTAATCGGACCCAAGGACGCGCCCATCACGCTGGTGGAGTTCTCCGACTTCCAATGCCCGTATTGCGGATTAGCCACGCCCCAGTTGCAGTTGGTTTTGAAAGTGTATCCCACGCAGGTGAAGCTGATCTTTAAGCAATTCCCGCTGGATATGCATTCGCAAGCGGCCCAGGCCGCCGCCGCCGCGGTGGCCGCGCAGAAACAGGGCAAGTTCTGGCCGATGCACGACGCCCTGTTCGCCAGCCGCACCGATCTTTCGCGTCCCACTATCCTGGCCCTGGCCTCGGCCATCGGGCTGGATATAAAGCGGTTCGAGTCGGACATGGACTCCGCGGAAGTCCGTAAGGCCGTGGCGCGCGACCTGGACGATGGCAGCCGCATAGGGGTCATGAGCACCCCGACGCTGTTCATCGATGGGCGGCACTACAACGGTCCGATCAAATTGGAAGCGCTGAAACCGCTGCTGGAGGCCGAGTTGAAACATTCGGCGAGCGCGGCGAAGACGTCCGCCTCGTCTCACCCTGTCACGCCTTAACCGGCAATCATAAGGCTGCGGATAGACGCTGATGAACGCCGATATTTTTTCATCCGCGTCGATCGGCGTTCATCTGCGGCCCATAATTTCTTTGGCTTTCAGAAAACTGTCACAATTTTAGGCGATCATCGATAAATGTCTGTACGCCGCCGGATCGCCAGCGGAGCGGCCCTTGTGCTGCTCTATTGCGTCATCGTTTTCCTGCTGCCTAGGCCGGTCTCAGTCAAGCCGGAAGGCTGGCGGCTGTTCGGCATCTTCCTCGCCACCATCGGCGGCCTGATCCTCGAGCCGATCCCCGGCGGAGCGTTGGTGCTCGCCGCCGTTACGCTGGCCGCGTTGTTCGGTGGGCTGAGCGCGACGCAAGCTCTCAGCGGGTATGGCGATCCCGTGGTCTGGCTGATGATGGCCGCGTTCTTCATTTCGGACGCGTTGCTTTCGACTGGCCTGGCCCGCCGCATCGCGCTGTTGTTCATGCGCGCGGTGGGCGGCAGTTCGCTGGGTGTCTGCTATGCCCTGTCGTTTACGGACATGGTGCTGGCGTCGGTGATTCCATCCAACAGCGCACGCTCCGGCGGCGTGGTGATGCCCATTGCGCGGTCGGTGGCCGAGCTACATGGCTCCTACCCGGGACCGACTGCGGCCCTGCTCGGCTCGTTCCTGATGACCGGTGTCTATCAGAGCGTCTGCGTCACGGCGGCCATGTTCATGACAGGACAAGCCAGCAACCCGCTGGCGGCCAGTATGGCCACGGAGACCCTGCACTATCCGGTGACGCTGGTGAGCTGGTTTGTGGCCGGCATCGTTCCAGGTCTCTGCTCGCTGCTCATAGTGCCGGCCGTGGTCTACCGGCTGAACCCGCCACAAATCCGCCGCACGCCGGAAGCCCGCGCCTTCGCTGCCGCCGAGCTCACGCGCATGGGTCCCATGGATGGTCCGCAGCGCACGGTGTTCCTGGTTTTCGTGGTGGTGTGCGGACTGTGGGTGACCACCGCGATCCATCACATCGATTTAACGATCACAGCCCTGCTCGGCGCGGTGGCCTTGCTGCTGAGCGGGGTTTTGAAGTGGGAGCAGGTGGCCGGCAACAAGGCCGCCTGGAACCTGTTCATCTGGTATGGTGGCTTGGTGCGGTTGGGACATGCGCTGGGCGACGCTGGAGTCACCAAGGCATTCGCCAGCGGCGTGGCCGGCTTGTTGCCCGGCGCGGGTTGGGTGGCCCTGCTGGCCGTGGTGCTGGCGATCTACTTCTACTCGCATTACGGATTTGCCAGCATCACCGCGCACCTCCTGGCGATGTTCGTGCCGTTCGGCGCGCTGTTGATCGCGGAAGGCGCGCCGCCCGGACTGGTGGTCTTCTCGCTCGCCTGCTTCACCAATCTGTCCGCGGGCTTGACGCATTACGGCACCACGCCTGCGCCTATGTTCTTCGCGCAACACTACGTGTCGTTGCGGGAGTGGTGGAAGACCGGCTTCGCGATCTCGCTGGTGAATCTGACGATCTGGTCTACGGTCGGCTTTGCCTGGTGGAAGGTGATCGGGGTATGGTGAAGCGTCGTTCACAATATGCTAGCAATCTTTGCCAATTATGATCGTTCTCGGGGCGAGACCGTGAGGAGCGGGAGTACGAGGTCAAACTCGCGGCGCTGCGTACGGCCATCGATGACGGCGATGCCAGCGGTGTTGCCGAGGGCAATGTATTTGCACGTGTCCGGGAAACGCTAGCCGTTGGCTCTCTCTCGCTTTTCCCGTCGCGCCGACGCCGACTTCGGTTGACATTGATGCGAAGCACTGGATATGCTTCAGTTTAAATGGCATTGCAAATACCAAAGCAACACCTTCCCGCGATCGGCAAAATCGTCAAGCTATCAGACGCCGCAATCGACGAGTTGATCAAGGCCCTGTCGTCTGCCACGATCACCGCAGAGGCGTCAACGATGGCTGAGAAGATAGCGGGATCGGTTCCGGGCGTTCGGCCCGAAGATCTCGCTGCCATTGTTGAGACCCTGTACTCGCTTTATCATGTACGTGAGTTTTCGGAGGTCCGCCATGCGAGGTTCGTGCGCGACCTAGTGGAAACCATCCTCTCGAACCCAGACTTTGGCCTGAAGAAAACTGACGCGCCTATTATCGGGAAAAAACTTCAGCGGCTCCTGAACGTAAAGACGCTCAACATCTTGTCCAAGGCCATCCGACTTCAACGCGACAGTGAGCGCATCTACTGTGATGCAAGGATCATTTCAGACGTCCGCCCTGTGTTTGGCGATAACGTTGAGGAACGACCAATTAGTGCCGTCATCACCCATACCCTCAAGCTCGGGTACGATGAAATGGGAGAGCACAGAGAATTCTTTGTCGTGCTCGATGAGCAGGACCTGAATGCTCTTCAAGATGTTCTCGAACGGGCTAAAGCAAAGGGTGACACGCTAACGGAAATTCTCAACGCGGCCAGCATCCCTCGGCTCGGAATATAGCTATGCCAACAGCCATACTAGACGACTGCCAAAAGAGAGCGTTTCGATGGGGGCAAAGGTGTGGTCATCGGGCGATAGATGACGCGCTGTCAGGATGGGCTGACGGCCCAGTGCCCGCTGCGAAGCAGTTGCGTGACGAGTGGTCTTATTGCGTTAAATCACAATATGACTTAGATCGACGCTTGGTGCGCGTGTTCAGGTGGTCGCACCGACCACGAACGACAGCTCCCCGGCAAAAACTAGCGCTAGAATTCAAAACCCATGCGGACAAATGGTGGGATGAGACGAGAATCCTGTCCTCAATTCAAGGCAAGATCTTCAATCAGCATTATCAACGAATTATTGGCATGGGCAGACCCGTCCTGCCGCTGATCTTCGCATATCTCAAGGAGCGGGGTGGCCAGTGGTATTGGGCGCTCGAATGTATAACTGGAGAGAATCCAGCCGCGGCAGCCAATACTTTAGCTGAGGCACGACAGTTGTGGCTCGACTACGCGAGTGAAAACGGCTACTTAACGCGATGACGGAAGATGAAATCGTCGCGCTTATCCCGGCGTTGAGAGGAGCGGTGGAGATCAAGAGTCCGGCTGACGAAAACTATAACTGCATCGCTTGGTCTTTAAATGATTTGCATCAATGGTGGTGGCCGACACCAACAGGGACAGGTAGATGGCCGGGCAAATACTGGCCAACAGGGATCCTGAACGAAGAGACTCTGGCAGCTTTCATTGCCTTGTATGAACGCTTGGGCTTCAAAAAGTGCAGTAGCGGAGACTTCGAGGAAGGATACGACAAGATCGCAATTTACACGGACCACCTTGGTACGCCTACCCATGCCGCTCGCTGGTGGCAAGATGATCTCGGATGGAGCAGTAAACTGGGGGAGGAAAACGATATTTTGCACCACTCGCTAGAATCGCTAGAGGGCACGGCGTACGGACATGTTTCCCAGATAATGAAGAAAAAGAGGGGCCGTAGCAGGAATAGTCCAAGAGTGGCCCACATCGAGAAGGAAACAACATAAAGCTGTGCCGTCCCCACACCTAACCCGGTAACACCAAATGCGCGCCCTTTGATGACGCCTGGGTGGCTGGCACGTCGTGTTTAGCGAGCCAACACCGCAGGCATTCTGGTTTCACTCAATCTAGCATCAGCGCATGCTGCCAGAGAAACAAGCCATCGATAAACAAGACGGTGGAGCGTGCGAACCGGCTTCCCGCCGATTACTTCAGGCGATCACGTCGCTATTGATGGAATCTGGTCTACCGCCGTCTTTGCGCGGTGGAATCCGATCAAGGTATCGTGGAAAGAGTGATCAAGACCGTCATCTTCGATCTGGGCAAGGTGCTTATCCCCTTCGATTTTTCCCGCGGGTACCGCGCCATGGAGAAGCTCTGCAACTACCCCGCGGCGGAGATTCCCAAGCGCATCGGCGCCACGGACCTGGTACACCGCTTCGAGACCGGCCTGGTGGCGCCGCGCGATTTCGTCGAACAGCTCAGCCGCATCCTGGACCTGCGCGTCACCTACGAGCAGTTTTGCGAAATCTGGAGCAGCATCTTTCTGCCGGCCACGCTGGTGCCCGAGAGTATCCTGGAGGGCCTGCGGGCGCGCTATCGCATGCTGGTGCTCTCGAACACCAACGCCATCCACTTCGCGATGGTGCGGGAGCAATATCCCATGCTGCGGCACTTCGACGATTTCGTGCTCTCCTACGAGGTGAAAGCAATGAAGCCCGCGCCGGCCATCTACCGGGAGGCCATCGCGCGCGCCCAGTGCCGCGCGGAGGAGTGCTTCTACACCGACGACATTCCAGCGTACGTGGAGGGCGCCCGCCGGCAGGGTATTGACGCAGTAAAGTTCGAGTCGCGCGAGCAACTGGAGCGCGACCTGGCGGCGCGCGATATCCAATGGTGATGATCACGGACCTGGTGCAGATCCGGCTGCTGGGTGAAAAGAAGCGGCCGGAAAACGAGCGGTTCCGCCGCCATCTGAAAACGCGGGACCACTCCGATCGCATTCTGCGCCGGATCGCGGAGGGCATACAGGAGCAGATCGATTGCACGCAATGCGCCAACTGCTGCCGGGTCGCAACGGTGAAGCTATCGGAGCGGGACGTGGAGAGGCTGGCGCGCCATTTCAGCATGCCGGCGCCGGAATTTCTGGCGCAATACACCAGCCTGAGCGAGGACGAAGGCGTCATCCTGCGCCGCACCGATGAGGCCGGCTGCGTGTTTCTCGACGGCAATGCCTGCACGGTGTACGAGGCGCGCCCGGACATCTGCCAGCGGTTTCCGCACCTGGTGCGCGGCAACGGGTCGATCGCCAGCCGCATGTGGCAGTTCATAGACCGCGCCTGCTACTGCCCGATCGTGTACAACGCGCTGGAGGCGTTCAAGGAGGAGACGCGCTTCCGCCGATGAATTCTCAACTGATTCTCCGGCTGGTGGGCTGCGCTACAGCTATACGGCGTGACCGCGCTGGATGGTGCGACGCTCGCAGCCATGCCGGTGGCGATGGCGGCGATTGCAATAGGGGCGGCGTTCGTACCGCCGCGGCGAGCGTCGCGGATCGATCCGATGCGCCATCGTCCGGTAGTAGATGTAGCGCATATGGCGGCTATGGCACTTGCAGCGTATAATAAAAACGGGATTAATGAACGATGCCTAACGCCAGCCTCAAAACCAAGAGTCCGTCGCAGACCACGAAGATGGGTCGGCGACGGGTTCCTATCGCAGATACGAACCGCCAAGGAGTTGAGCAACTCTATGGCGCCTTCAGGCGCGGCAAACCGAAGCTAGTAGTCCCCAGTGGGGAGGCTCGCTTGCTGCCCGGCTCACTCCACTTGTTTCTAACTGAATTGATTGGACTTCTAAATGATGAGAAGTCCGTCATGATTCTCCAGGACCAAGCCACGCTGACGACGATCGGGGCGGCAGCTATGCTGGGTGTCTCCCGGCAGTTCTTGGTCAATTTATTGGAAAAAGGAGAAATCCCATACCACATGGTAGGGACCCATCGCCGCATATACGCCCAGCATCTGTTCCAGTACAAGGCGCGAAGGGATTCCCACCGCCATAAGGCCATTCGCGAGCTAGCTCAAGCTGAGGCCAAGGAGGGGCTTTACGGCAAAACGCCCAGTTCCGGCGATGAGGATTAGTCAATACGTAGCGATCTTAGATGCTTGTGTCCTGGCGCCGATGCCAATCGTGGATACGCTTCTCCGACTGGCTGAGGAGCCTTCCTTCTACGCGCCCAAGTGGTCGACCCACATACTGCAGGAACTCGAGCGAACGCTGAAGGGCAAGTTTGGCTATTCGCCGGAGCAGGTCCAGCGATGAAATCAAGGTGACGAAGAGCGCGTTCCCAGATGCAATGGTCACCGGTTATGAAAACCTGATTTCCACATTGACAAATGATCCGAATGACAGGCACGTGCTGGCAGCGGCCGTCAAATGTGGCGCACATTCAATTGTCAGCGACAATGTGAAGCACTTTCCCGCGGGGGCTTTGGCGCCTTACAATCTGGAGTGCTTAACCGCAGACGCCTTCGTGACTCATCAGTATCACGTCGATCCGGACGCCTTCATCAGCATCCTGGTCGAGCAGGCAAAGGATATTGGATGGACGCTGCCACAATTGCTGTCGAAGCACGTTCCGTCGCTCCCGAAGCTGATCGTCATTCACTAGTTCGGCTGCTGTCCGGCAGGTTCGCCACCGTCACGCTTGAACTGATAGCGATCCCTTTCGACCAGACCTGGATCGGGGGGCGCGGAATCGAACATAGGGTCCCAGACTGGCGGCGGCAACCGGGTTGGGCGGCGACTGGGCGCTGACACGCTATCTGGAGTCGATACTCTACGGGGTGACCGCGCTGGATGGCGTGACGTTCGCGGCCATGCCGGTGGCGATGGCGGCGATTGCGATAGCGGCGGCGTTTGTGATCCTATGGCGGCGTTGCGCGAGGAGTAGGGGGAACGATGCCCAACGCCGTCGTCAAAACTAAAAACCCGTCGCCGGGATGGGTGACCGCGCGTTTCAAACTCGGACAAGGATCGCAAAGAAATCGACCAACTCTACGATGCGTTCAGACGAAGGATGGCTGGCCTTCCGGCCGCCTGACCCGATTGCACGCCAGGGTGGGCGCCAAGAATCCGTCGCTCGGCGGGAAACTTGGCGTGTGGCGGATGTCTTCGGTCCTGCCTTTTCAATATCTTAAGGCGTCGCCAGAGCGGAAACGAAAATGCCGATATGGAGAGCATGAGTCCTATAAACAACCTTTCCAGCAACTACCTGCAGTCGATTTTCAGCAACACGCTCCAGAGCTCCGGCTTGACGAGCAACACAACTGGGAATGCGTCATCGGTCACGTCACAGACGGATAGCCAGCAGCTTTCGCCGTTCGCCCAATTGATGAGCACGCTCCAGCAGCTTCAGCAATCGAATCCCACTGAGTACCAGCAAGTGACGCAGCAAATCGCCACGAATCTGCAAAGCGCCGCCAAGACGGCAACGGCGGACGGCAATTCGACAGCGGCGAGCCAGCTCAACCAGCTTGCGACGGACTTCACGAACGCCTCGACCAGTGGCCAACTCCCCAACGTCCAGGATCTGGCTCAGGCGATCGGTGGCGGCCATCACCATCATCATCACTTCCACGCTGCTTCAACCGATTCCGGCAACAATTCCGGCGACAGCAGTTCGAGCGGCACTTCAAGCAGCGGCGCGAGCCAGACGCTGAGTCAACTCCTGTCATCCGTGCAGGCAAACTCGACATCGAGCGACTCGCTGAATCCGATGACGATTATTCTGAACACGCTGTCCAGCGCCGGTATTAGCAACGGCTAGAATAATTGACGCGGGAGTCGCTCGGCGGCCGCCCTGGCGAATGACGGGGCGTTCTGCTGGGCTGCGGATGACACCCGCCGGGACATGCCAGCGGTTCACAGTCTGGTGCCCGTGAGGCCTCACGAACTTGCAGATGAGGCAACAGGTCGTGGAGCAGGTCACCAGGCAGTGCCCGGCAATCCCCCCCACGACCCCTGCTGCTAGAACGACAGGTGCAGGGACAGTTGCAGAAATCGCGAGCTGCCGATCGTATGCTGGATGTAACCCAGACTGCCCGCCGGAGGGATCTGGGGCGGCCCATCGTAATACGGGAAGAACTGGACATCGTTGTTGGGCGCATCAAAATTGGGGTGATTGAAGAGATTGAACGCGTCGAAGTTGAACCGCAAACGGAATCGATCCCGGAACAGGAACTCCTTGCCCATGGTCATGTCGAAGCGCACCTGGAACGGTGCGCGGAACAGATTGCGGCCCGTGGTGCTAAAAAGCGATTCATAATAATCGCATCCGGACGAATCGCAGGGAGGAACGCCGCTCTGCCCCGGCGCCAGGAACTGCGGCCCGAAATCGGCCGCATTCAGCACCGGATTATTCGGGTTGACACCGGTGGTGCCCTGGAGTTGCGCCTGCTTCGCGGTGACGCCGGGCAGCAACGGCACAATGGGATTGGTGATGTAATCGCTCGAGCCGTAATACTGGCTGGCGACGGAGCCCGAAAAATCGTAGACACTGTAAGGCTGGCCGCTCTGCGCTACCGTCTGTCCGCCGATCGTCCATCCGTTCACCAGATAGCCCAAGGACTGATTCGAAGTCACCTTCGGCAGCGTGTAACTGTAGTTGATCAGAAAGACATGTGTCTGATCGAAATCCGCGGACGCGTAGTTCGATTTCGGATTCAGCGGATTGTTGCCGGTGAAGAACAAGCCCAAGCCGCTTTGTTCGTCGAGCGCGTGAGACCAGGTGTAAGAAGCGGTGAACTGCAGGCCATTCGACAGGCGCTTGCGGGCTTGGAGCTGCAGAGCGTTATAGTTGGAAATTCCTTCGGCCGTGTACAACACGGAATTCATGTCATAACCGATGTATTGCACGCGCGCCGGCGCATTCCCGGCGTATTCCGGCCCCGGGCAAATTTGTTCGAGATTCAGTCCGGGGGCTGGGTAGGCGTTGCACGAGCTAAGCGGAGTCGTGCCGCCGTAAGAATAAATCTGACCGTTGATCGGGTTTTGCGGAGTGGCAATCCCCGGCTGATTGAACGGAATCGGCAGCACCTCGTGCACGCCATGGTTGCCGACATAACCGGCGCTGAAGAGCCAACTGTTGGATGCCTGGTACTGTATGTCGAACGTCCAATTGAGCGTGTAAGGGAGTTTGTTGTTGATGTCGTATCCGCCCATCAGGAAAGGTCCAAACGCGTTGCCCGTGGGATAGTCGCCACTTTCGGTTTGGGAGAGGTTCGGAAGCAAGGCGTTAAACGCCGCGGTACTGGCGGGCGGGGGCGCCAGCGGGGTGGTGCCGAAGGGCGCCTGCAGAGTCGGCGCCTGTCCATTCACTTTCTCGGCGAAGCCGGCCGCCACGAACGGCTCCTGGAGCGTCACACCCAGCGGGCCATTGAACCCGAAGCCGGCGCTGGGCGAGAACTCGCTGAACAGTTCGCCGCGGTCGTAATACATGCCGAAGCCGGTACGCACAGTCAGCTTCGGTTTGGGAGTCCACGCCAGTCCAACGCGGGGTGCAAGTCCCCACTGGTGCTGCTTCAACAGTGAGTTGTTGGCGCCGGAGGTCCCGAACTGCGAATTGTTGCCGGCCACCTCCAGCCCCGAATTCGTAATCGTATCGGTCGACGCATCATAGGAATAGAGGCTCGGGTCGAAGTCGGTTAGCCGCCCGTACTTCTCGGAGAGCGGGCCATCGAAGTCCCAGCGCAATCCCAGGGTCAGTGAGAGGTTGCTGAGGACCTTGTAATTGTCGTTGATATACACGCCCGCAGTGTCCGACCGGTAGTACCGGTTGGAGTTGCCGGCAAACTCGGACGAGTACCGGCCGGTTCGCACGTTGCCTTCGACGAAATTCAAGAAACTGCTGAACCCCAGGTTATCCAAGCCGGTGGTGGTGTCTCTGTTGATGATGTTAAGCTGCGTGTGGTCCCAATTCCCTCCGATGGCGATTGTGTGGCGCCCCTTCACCCAATTGAGAGAAGACCCCAGTTCCCACTGATTCTGGTACATGCCCGCATTGCCAAAACTTACGCTGGGGCCGAACTCGAGCTCGTTGCTACCTAGCGCGTCGGAGATCTGCATCTGAGGGAATGAGGTCGACCCTACGAGGTTCATCCCGAAGTCGTTTGGCGAGAATTGCTGGCTGGTTTGCGCGAATGCCAGCATCCGCGTGAATCCGGCGTGTTGCTGCCACGTCAGGGTCGGGCTCAGGATCACAGTGTTGTTGACGGCGCCCACCTGGCTTCCGGCGGAGAGCCGTTGGGGAAACCCGAGCAGCGAACCGACCGCCCCAAACGGGTTGGTCGTCGGGTTGTTCTGATAGTAATACTTCCCCGTCAGCCGATCCCTGTCGCTCAAGTTGTAATCCACGTTCGCGATGCCCTGATTGACGCTGGATTCGGCGTTAGGCCCCTGCACCACCGCGTCATAACCCAGCGCTGTCGCCGTGGTCTTATCCGTGATCTGAGAGCTGGGGAACAGGTACTGCCCGTTGGGCAGCTTGGCCTGCAGCATGGCCGCCGCAACCGCATTAACCTGCGAAGTGGTAATGGTCTTGCCATAGCTCGTCTGCATCGCATTCACGATACCCTGCAGGCTGCGGTCGTCGGTCAGTCCGATGGGTACGTCCACATCCTTGGTGGCGTCCGCGGCATCCGCGATGCGCACACCCTGATAAGCCACGAAGTAGAACAGCTTGTTCTTCTTGATGGGCCCGCCGATGTTCGCGCCGAACTGGTTGCGGGCGAGAAAGGGGTCCTTGGTGGTGATCGCCGGAGACGCATTATAGAAGAACGGCGCGGCATTCATCACGCTGTTCTGGAAATCCTCGTACACCATGCCGTGCAGTTCGTTGGTGCCGGACTTGGTGATTACGCTGATGTGCGCGCCGCTGTGGGCGCCCTGCGTGGCGTCGTACATGGCCGCGTTCACCGCGACTTCCTGAATGGTTTCCACCGGTGGCGTGGGCAGCGCCTGGCCGATGGCGCCGTACACCGAAGTGCTGGTCTGAATCGCGCCACCGGCGCCGAAGTTTTCACCGATGTTCAGCACGAAGCGGTTCTCGCCCACCTGGCTGGTGGAATTGCCGTTGAAGAGATTGTTGGTATCCACGCCATTCAGGGAGAAGCTGTTGCTGGTATCCCGGTTTCCGTTGGCGAAGATGGCCTGGTTGCCGAGTCCGGCGTTGCTGCCGGCGCCACCGAGCATGTCCGCGTGCACGCCCGGAGTCAGGATCGCCAACTGCGTAAAGCTGCCGGTTCCGAGCGGCGTCTCTTGAATGGTCAATTGATCGACCACGTATCCGTTGGTGGTGTCCACCTGGTTCATCAGAGGCGTCGCTGTCACTTCGACCGTGGTGCTGATCGCGCCTACCCTCAGGCTGGCTTCCACAGTAGTCGTGCGGTTGCCATTCACCAGGATCTGCGTGTATGTTTCGGTTTGGAATCCTTCCTTCGTGAAGGTCAACTTGTAGGTGCCCGCGGGAAGATTGGAAACCGAGTAGGAACCGTTTCCCTGCGTGTGCTGCGTCACCTCAAGGTTGGTGTCGATATTCCGCGCCTTCACGGTAGCGTCGGGCACCGCTGCGCCGGACGCGTCCCTGACCGTACCGGTGATGGCGCCTAGGACGTCCTGCGCACGGATGGGCAGGCAAAGGCCAAGGCTTAACAAGGCAACGAGACAGATGGTCTGCTTGAAATAACGCGTCGGTGTGCTGCTCATCGATTTCCTCCCTTGATTTCGGTCTACCGGCGATCCCCGCCTTCCGGGCCACCCTCCGCCATTTCTCCGTGATACTGACCCCGTGAGTTTCTTGAGCATTGGCGCACTGCCGCTGTAAGCCCTAAAACCGCTTCCCTGCCGGGTACGCAAGCGAGGCGCAACCGGCGATGCTCATGACCGTTTTAGCTATGATACCTTTAAATCTGTCTAAATCAAGTTGAAAATTTCGTTACAATCGGACGCGCTGAAGAGCGCGGAAGACAGCGCGGTTCTGCTTTTTTTTGTGTGATTTAGAAGGAGGCATTCTTGCGGCTTCATCCGCAGCGTCCAGGGACGGTCGGCTGGTAGGAACGAAGGAGCCAGCGGAGTCGCGGACTAGCGAGGCGTTTTTCAGGCAATATCGCTAGCGCTCGCTGTTCCGCGAATCTTGTGGGAGTTGGCGGGCGCATGGTCCTTGTCGATGCCAACACGGAGATCAAAATCGGTGAGATGCCCGTTCTTCGGTCTCGCCGCGGATCGCTCTGCCTTGGCGGCTACCTTGCAGTCAATTTCCGAGCACGCGGTTTTCAGCCCAATCAAGTTGACTATTCCATATGAAAATAGCTGTTGCGCGCTAACCAAAGCCTTCCTGCGCCGTCACACCGGAGCAATCAATGGAATTGGCCCTGCGGCCTTCGATCCGGCGGAAATCCGTGCAACTGCTGAGCAATCTGGTTCGTTTATCGTTTTTGGGACGCCCACGAATCGCCAAGGAACACTCGCGGCGCCCCATCATCCTTAGTAAATGGAAGATAAACAGAGGGTTAGCTCAGTCCAGGGTTTGGGCGGCAACCTGCCAACTTGTCTGGAATGGCCGCTGCAACTCTCGCCCGCTGTGAGGAGCAAGCGTGAGAACGACATTGATACAGGACGTGCGCTTTGCGCTACGGCAGTTACGAAAGACGCCTGGATTTACAGCGACCGCCATAGTGACACTGGCGCTGGGGATCGGAGCGAATGCGGCCATCTTCACGCTTGTGAATGCGGTGCTGATGAAGAACCTGCCCGTAGCCGATCCGAAGGCGCTGGTCCGGATCGGAGACAGCAACGATTGTTGCGTGAACAGCGGGACACGGGATGATGGCGATTACTCGCTGTTTCCGACCGAAACATGGCTGCTGTTGAAGAAAAATGTGCCGGAGTTCGAAGAACTGGCGGCCATACAGGCGGGCTTTGGGTACCGGCCCATCATCGCCCGGCGCGATAGAGACCCTGGGGGCGCGCGGTCGGTGATGGGCGAGTTTGTGTCCGGCAACTATTTCCGCACTTTCGGGCTGCGGTCCCAGGCGGGGCGATTGCTTGGCGACGCCGATGATGTTGCGGGCGCACCCGCGGTTGCCGTGATGAGCCACATGGCTTGGCAGCGTGACTATGCGGGCGACGCATCGGTGGTCGGCAGCACGTTTTGGATCAACACAAAAGCGGTGACCATCGTCGGAATCGCTCCGGCCGGATTTTATGGCGACCGGTTGTCGAGCTCGCCTCCGGATTTCTTTCTGCCCATCGAGACGATGGAGGCACTGGCTAATGTTCACTACGTGCACAATTCCGACGTCCAATGGCTGTATTTGCTCGGGCGCGTGAAGCCTGGTGTCTCAAGGGGGCCTTTGCGGGAAAAGTTGAGCACCCTGGTGAAGCACTCGTTTGGCGAAACCAAAACTTTTTCCTCGGGAAAGGGCAAGACGCTGCTGGCAAAAGTACATGTGACGCTCACGCCGGGGGGCGCCGGTATCCAGGAACTGCAGGAACAATACGCCTCCAATCTACGGCTGCTGATGATCGTCTCCGGCCTGGTCCTGCTGATCGCCTGCGCGAACATTGCAAACTTGCTGCTGGCGCGCGGGATGGCACGCAAGGCGGAGATATCTCTGCGGACGGCGCTCGGAGCGGGGCGAGGGCGCATCATCCTGCAACTGCTGACCGAAAGCGTGTTGCTGGCCGGGCTGGGCGGGATTGCGGGACTGGCCGTCGCCTATGCGGGAGCACGCATGCTTCTGGCGTTGGCATTCTCCGGCGCGCAGCGCCTTCCGATTCACGCCAGCCCGTCGCTGCCGGTGCTGGCCTTTGCGTGTGGCCTGTCGCTGCTGACCGGCATCCTGTTTGGTCTGGCGCCGGCCTGGATGGCCGCGCAGGCGCAGCCGTCGGATGCGTTGCGGTCCGGAGCGCGGACAACGGGCTCGGGGGCTTCCCTGCTGCAACGCGGTCTGGTAGTTGTGCAGGCGGCGATGTCGCTGGTGCTGCTGATCGGCGCGGGGCTGTTCTCGCAGAGCCTGAACAAACTTCAGCACACCAACTTGCGGCTGGATACCAGGAACCGGTATATCGTGCATATCAATCCTCAGGCGGCGGGCTATTCGGCGACGCAACTGGAAGCGCTGTATCGGACCATGGAGCAGCGATTCCACGCACTGCCGGGGGTGAAGAAGGTCGGCATCAGTTTATACACGCCAATGGAAGACAATAACTGGAGCACCGGCGTGCAGGTGCAAGGGCAACCGAATTTAGATGTGGGGGCGTCCATCGTCAAAGTGAACGCCGAGTACTTCGATTCGGTAGGAACGCATGTCGTGATGGGCCGTGGGATCAGCGAGAAGGATACGTCGACGGCTCCTGCGGTGGCAGTGGTGAACCGGGAGTTTGTGAAGAAGCTGTTTAGCGGCGGAAACCCGATCGGAAGGCACTTCGGCACGGGGCCGGATTCAACCGGAGACTACGAGATCGTAGGCGTCGTGGAAGATACCACGTATACCACTGTGCGATGGAGGGAACATCGGATGTACTTTTTGCCGATGATGCAGCGGCCGGCAAGCGCGAAGGGTCCCATCGAGCATGACGAATCGCTGTTTGCCGGGGCTTTGGTTCTGGAAACGGAGAGACCTATCAGCCAGATGGCCGCGCTCACGCAGCGAACCCTGGCAAGCATCAATCCGAACTTGTCCGTCGTGAAGTTCCAAACGCTCGATCAGCAGATCGCCGACCGCTTCACCGAGGAACGGATGGTCGCGCGACTTACCGCGCTGTTCGGCGCTCTGGCTCTGCTGTTGGCGACCGTAGGGCTTTACGGTGTGACTGCTTATGCCGTGGCGCGGCGGACCAGCGAGATCGGGATTCGCATGGCTCTTGGCGCAAACCGCACCGGCGTGATCGCGATGGTGATGCGCGGAGCTCTCCTCCAGGCGGTGCTGGGGCTGGCGATCGGCATTCCAGGAGCGTTGCTCTCTATGCGGTTCGTCGAGTCCCAGCTCTATGAGGTTAAGGGCATGGATAACGGCGTGTTGGTGACGTCGGTCCTTACTCTGGCCGTGGCGGCGTGCATTGCGGGGCTGATTCCGGCGCGTCGGGCGGCCTCGACCGATCCCGCGCAGGCGTTGAGAACTGAGTAGAGCTAATTAGAACGTCTCTCCGATGGCGTTACTACAAGAACACAAAGAGACAAGGATTCCACGGCCACATTGAAATGACGTTGCGATGCAACGGCGTCTAACCTGCCGCCTTCAGCGTCAGACAGCGCCCCTTCGATTGCAGCCTGGCCCGAAGAGTTGCGAACCGTCGAATTGCGAGCGACGCCTTAACTGCCAATATTGTCCGGCCAAACCGCCCAGTCGGGCCCCCGGCGTAATGCCAGCCCGGCACTGCCGCGCGGCAAAGTTGAACCTTGTATGATTGTGTCTGGAGGAGGCTGCCGTGGCTTTCTATCGACAATGCACCCTGAGAAAAGGCGCCTCTTTGGAGGTTGCCTGGATTCCAGAAGAGTTTGCGACGAACGGTAAATACCTGCGGCTTCGTGACGATGATGGTTGGCAGGTAGTTGAAGTTTCTGCTGTGCGTCAAAGTGGCGAGTACCTTCAGGACCACGAACGTGACCATGTGGGACATCGCAGCCGGACGGACATTTGAGTCGCCAGTGCCATCTATGCCGAAACCCAAGCGCCAGATAGGTTTTGGACTCGCCCCTTGCCTTGCGTGCCTGATCGCCCTCGCGACCACCATGGGCGCCTGGGCGCCGGCGTACGCGCAGGAATCACCCGCGTGGCCCGACACCTACGTGGCCAGGCTGCAGGCGCTCGCGCTGGTTGAAACGCTCAATGCGGAGGTGCTTGCGAGCCGAAGTGCGACGCTGACTCTGGAGCGCTGGTGCCGCGACCATCAGCTTGCGAAGGAGCCGACAATTGTCGCGGAGCTTGTGAGAGGCGTCGCCAAGAGCACGACGGCGGAACAAAGACAGCGTCTTCAAGTGACTTCAGAAACTGAAGTGAAATATCGCAGGGTCCTGCTTCGATGCGGTAACCGGGTTCTCTCCGAGGCCGATAACTGGTACGTGCCGGCCCGCTTGACCCCCTACATGAATCGGCTGCTCGATACCACGGGTACGCCGTTCGGTAAGGTTGTGCAGCCACTGGAGCCGTATCGGCAGACGTTCGCGGTCAGACTTTTGTGGTCACCGCTCCCGGATGGTTGGGAGCGCGGTTCAATCGCGGCGGCCACCGCGACCGCCGGGGTTCTTACTATTCCCGATGCGCTGTTCGAGCACCGGGCAGTTCTGTACACACGTGAGCACAAACCGTTCTCGGAGGTAGACGAGGTTTATCGGAGGCAGCTCCTGGCATTTCCTCCGCCGCACTAAAACGTGTCGGCACGGCAAGCCGTGAAGCACCGCGCTATGTTCTACGTCGACGTAAACGATTGGCATCGGGTTCCAAGGTCATCGATAGACTGAGATCCAGTGGACGGTTCCCTCTCGCAGAGGATTCGGTTGCCGAACACAGTCAGACCTCCTTCTTGCAGAGCTAGAGATCGACAACAACGCCACAAATGCCGCTGGCGGCATTTACGATGTTATGCCGACTCCCGGATTATGCCGCGCCAGGGTCGGGCGAGTGCTCCGTTTGCGAAGAATCTCTGCGTCTCAATACTCTCGGAGTCGGCATAATCAGAGACTCTCCAAGAACGCGAGCAGGGAGTCCGGCGGGCGGAAGCGGTCAGGTACGGCGTTCGACGCCGTGGCGTGCGCCAGCGCCTTTTCCTTGAGTTGCATATCCGCATGAAGGTAGATCTGAGTCGTTTCGGTCGATTCATGACCCAGCCAGAGAGCGATCACGCTCAGATCCACGCCGCGGCGAAGCAGAGCCATGGCCGCGCCATGACGCAGAGTGTGAGGCGTAACAGTCTTGGCAACGAGCGACGGACAGGTTTGATGAGCGGTTGTGACATGTTTTGTAACCAGTCGCTGGAGGGCATCGGCGCTGAGCCGGCCTCCGTTTGAACTCGGGAAGACGGCATCATCTGGTTTGCCCTCCGGCCGGGACAACCACTCTTTGAGCACTGCGGCGACATCCGAGCGCAACGGTGTGCATCTCATCTTTCGGCCCTTTCCCAGACACCGGACATGGGCGCCTACGCCGAACTCCACGTCCTGCCGCCGAAGCGACGTGAGTTCACTGTTGCGGAGACCTGTTTGAACGGCGAGGAGTAGGAGCGCTCTGTCGCGTCTTCCGATCCATGTGCCGAGATCGGGGGCTGCTACCAGAGCGGCGCTCTCTTCCTCGGTCAAGAATGCGACCGGGCCGCGTTCATGCCGCTTCGAAGGGATCGCCAGAACGCGTTGACAGTGCAGTGCAAGTGCTGGTTCGCTGATCGATACATACTGGAAAAAGGCGTGTAAGGCTGCCAGACGGTTGTTTCGTGTCCGCGTACAGTTGCCGCGAACCTCTTCCAGATAGTCGAGGAACTTCCCCAGAAACGACGCGTCGAGGTCTTCTACTCGCAGTTCGGAGGGCGCGTGTCCGAGGCGTTCCGACGCGAACTGGAGCAACAGGCGGAAGGCGTCACGGTAAGCCGCTACCGTATGCGGGCTCACGCCCAGCTGTTTCAGCAATCGATCGGTGAAGAAGAGCTGAATGAGGGACTGCAGGCTGGAACCTTTCATCGCTCACCTCCGGTCTGGCGCCCGCCCAGGCGCTCGGTGGCCAGTTGGAGGAGTTCTGGAACAGCTTCCAGATACCAGTAGGTGTGCGCGACATCGACGTGTCCGAGATAGGTTGCGAGCTTCGGCAACTCTCGCCCTACGTCAAGCCCGGCTCGATACCACTCGATGAGTTTCCGTGTTGCGAAACAGTGGCGGAAGTCCTGGAGCCTCGGCCCGCGACCGCTGCGGCGGCTTCCAGTTGGGGTTCGCAATCCGACGACGGAGGATATCCTGGCGAATGTGCGGCGGGCAGCAGACCCCAATAACCGCGTGCCGCGTTCCGAGACAAGAAAGGCGTCAGTCCGGCGGTGCGCACAGAGGCCATCACTCTGTTTGGCATAGTCCCGAAGAGCCGCGCGCGTAGAGTCCGAGACGGGCACGAAGCGCGATTTTCCGAATTTGGTCTGCCGAATCGCGAGGATACCGCTTTCAAGATCGACATCGGATCTGTCGAGCGCCAGCGCCTCGCCGGGGCGGAGGCCGGTAGCGGTGAGCAGGCCTACGAGGGTTGTATATGTCAAAGCTCGCAATCCAGTTGGTGAAGCAAGCCGGGCAGCCTCGGCCATCAACTGGCCGATCTCCCGTTTTGTGAAGATGTGTGGCTTGTTCCGCCGTCGGCGGGCCGCCAGGAGCCGCTGTGGCGGTACCTCAGTGCGGGCGTCAATCGTGCTGAACCAGGCAGCAAACCTGCGAACCATGCTGAGCCGCCGTGCCCATGTGGCGCGTTGGACACCTTTTGGTTCCATCGCCCAACGGAGGGCGAGTTCCGAGGTTATGTGCTCCGATCCCTCGCGCTCAACGAATTCAACAAACTGGCCGAGCGTCCTGGCCGGCTCTTGAAGTTGCGTACCGAGCGCCCGGCGGAGCGCCACATACTGGGGGAGGGCATCCCGTAGAGCACTCATCGGGCACCTCCCATGGCCGGCCACGGTTGGGCGACCGCGCGCAACGCCTCGAAGGACAGGTGGCTGTAAATCGCGGTGGTGTTCTGCGAGCGATGCCGGAGGACTTCCGCAATCTCCGTGAGCGAAGCGCCGTGCCGAATCATCGTGGTGGCTAAACCGTGCCTGAACAGGTGGGCCGCGCCGCGGCCTGAACGCCGAATCCCGGCTCGGACGAGCGCCAGTCGCACGATGTGTCCAACCGCCGCCGGACCGGTCAACCCGACACGTGGCGCCCAGGTCCGTAGAAAGACCTGCCGGGATGAACTAACGCCACGGTCGTCACGAACGTAAGCGGCAAGAGCTTCACCAACGTCGGAGACCAAAGGCAAGTGGTCCACCATCCTGCCTTTGCCGCGGATGACGATCTCTCCAGCCCGCCAGTGAATATCGTCCAGTTCGAGCGAGGCCACCTCGCCGGCTCTGAGGCCGAGCCGAGCCAACAGGAGCAGCACAGTATAATCCCTGCGTCCGCTCGATGTCGATCTGTCTGTCGCCGCCAGAACGCTCTCGGTTTGTTCGGGTGAAAGAAATGACGGCGGCGCCGACATGCGGTACTTACGAACCATAGGAACGGAACTGGACAGGTCCCGCGCGGTCTCGCCGGTGAAAAACAGGAAGCGGAAGAAAGACCGGAGCGATGTGGCCAGGAGCCGGGTATACTCACCCGATCGGTCCTTGGTTTGTGCCACCAGGAAGCTCCGTATCTTCAGCGTGTCGATTGCGTCCTGGCTCAGACAACCCGCCTGGATCGTTTGGGTATTGAGGAAGTCACGAATGAACGGCACGTAGACGTGCACCGAATTGGTCGTGAGTCCGCGATCCCTACGCAGGTAGTCCTCGTATCGCTGTAAATAGGTGCCTGAACCTGATTCGGCCTCCGTCGAGCGGGGGCGCTGGAGACAGCCCCGCGTATACAGATGTTCCAGAAAAAGGCGCACGGTCGCGCGTTCCAGTGCTACGCGAGTCTTTGCCCTTTGAGGTAAGCGGGCTACGAATTTGGCTGCGCTCTCGCTGTTGAGATTGTCGGCGCCGATCAGGTGTTGCTGTGCCCATATCGCGAATTCCCTCGCGATGGCTTGCTTCCTCTGAAGCGTTTCATCGGCATAGCGAGCGGCGCGAAGATGTTGGAGAAACGATTCGATCTCATCTTCGAGCAGACGCTGTAACGTTCCATCTTCCGATGTGGCTGTTGTCATTTCGCTCTCCTGGGTGGCATGGATGCCAGTCGGGAGAGGCAATCTGATTATGCCGCGCCAGCCATCACCCTAACGCAACGAGGAACATTCAGAATCCAGTTCACGCGGCATAATCCGGGAGTCGGCATAA
>Ga0187858_10001040_pt1 | contig 32493 bp, 25 predicted proteins | sample June2016WEW_8_15_FD_133015 | JGI IMG/M metagenome (GOLD analysis project Ga0187858, IMG submission 133015) | Peatland microbial communities from SPRUCE experiment site at the Marcell Experimental Forest, Minnesota, USA - June2016WEW_8_150 | ecosystem: Environmental > Terrestrial > Soil >...
CTTGCTTGGGCAGGATGGGTTCTGGTACTGCTACGCTTACGGGCGTCCGAATCTATACTGCCGGGTCGAAATCGGAGACTAAAAGTAACTTCGGCTTTCGCTCATAAGAAGGACAGAAAGAACGTCCATATATCCTTGAGAAACTTACAAACTGGAAAAGAAGAACGTCGCGATAATACAAAGAGCATGATTCAAGGTCGAACCAGGGGAAAAAATAACCGACCCCCGCTCAATGTACGTCCCCTGAAGTGAGCTTTTCAAGCTTGGAGCCTGAAGGAATAAGACCCCTCAATGCTAGAAAAATGTATCGCGTATTTCTGAGCAGGTTATTCCCGCAGATAACTTGGATTGGGGGCAATGGGTCGGTCCAAACTGCTTCGGGAACGAGAAATCGGGGCGGTCGAGCCCATTGAGGATGAAGCAAGCCACCCCAGCCGTGTGACGGTGGCGTGAGAAAAGCTGGGTGCCTCCGGCGTCCTTGTCTTTTAGAGGCCTATTTCCGGGCTTAACCCGTCCCGCAATCAGCGGGAGGCGCTCATCACCCCCCGACGTGTTTCAGGGGTTGGCCGAGAAAGGCGGTACAAAACCCCTTGACACGCCGGCTCCAGGGAAGTATTGAATAATCATAAGCGTAATCGACCTCGGGGGGGTCGGTTTAATGTGCCTGCCATCTTTTCCATAAAATCCGCCTGAGTCCGTATAGATGCGGCTTACTATGCCCGCAAATCTTCTCACTTTGGAGGGGGAAAATGAAGAAAGGATGGGTCTTGGTCTTGGGTATCTTGGTCGTTTCCGGAGGGTTGTTGTTTGCCCGTGAGCCCAAGGTTGCCCCGGCAACCTTCACCCTGGCAACGCCGGGCGGTGGGGCGCCCAGCATCGGCTCACCACGGATGTCTTTCCGGCTGGCGGGGAGGTCTGTAGATGCGGCTGGCTATGCAGAACCAGCAGGTGCTGGGGACATCGAGACCCCTGGCGCCCCGTATAACACGTCATACGGGTATGCGGCCCTCTATGCTAACGCAGGTTCCCATAACACAGCCGTCGGTTACGATGTGCTCTGCTTGACCAACAATTCCGGCACCGATAACACAGGCGTCGGAAGCCTGGCACTCACTTATGTCACAACCGGCAGCTTTAGCACAGCCATCGGAAGCCTGGCGCTCACCAATGACACCACCGGCAACTATAACACAGCTGCCGGATACCACGCGCTCTACTTTAACACTAGCGGCGAAGGTAACACGGCCACCGGATGTCAGGCGCTCTCGGTCAATTCTGCCGGCGCTTATAACACGGCCACCGGATTTCATGCGCTATACAATAACTATGGTGCCACCGATAATACAGCCATGGGAACAAACTCGCTCGGCGGAGTCACCAGCGGCAGCGACAATATAGGATTGGGTAGTGGCGCCGGCTTTTATATCACGACCGGTAATTACAACATTATTATCGGGTCCTACGGGCTGGCCACCGACACAAATACAATCCGAATCGGGTCGCCCTATTACTCGACGTCGCCCAGCTGGAACACGGGCCAGAATCAAACGTTCATCGCGGGGATTGTCGAAAATCCCATAGACCCTTCACTGACTCCGTCCGTTGTCGGAATAACCAGCGATGGTCGCCTGGGCACGGTTTCTCCTGATTCGCTACCGCCCGGTCCGCAAGGTCCGCAAGGTATACCCGGGCCAACAGGTGCAACCGGTCCCGCAGGCCCTGCCGGTCCTGCGGGCCCTACCGGGCAAACTGGGGCGACCGGCACAATCGGGCCTGCCGGCCCAGCCGGGGCAACCGGTTCGGCGGGACCAATCGGTCAAACCGGACCTGCGGGGCCTGCGGGAGCAATCGGGCCTGCGGGACCAACCGGGGCAACTGGTGAAATCGGGCCTGCGGGACCTGCCGGGGCAACGGGAGCAGTAGGGCCCGTGGGGCCGGCGGGTGCAATCGGACCTGCGGGAGCAGTAGGGCCAGCGGGTCCAACTGGTGCAACCGGTGCAATAGGCCCTGCGGGGCCTGCCGGTTCAGTAGGGCCTGCCGGGCCTGCGGGTCCAACCGGAGCAACCGGTGTAATTGGCCCTGCGGGGCCTGCCGGGGCAACCGGTTCGGTGGGTCCAATCGGACCTGCGGGGCCTCAGGGCCCGGCAGGAGCAACGGGACCTGCTGGTCCAGCGGGAGCGGTCGGTGCAACGGGGCCAATGGGACCGCAGGGACCGGCTGGGTCTGGCTTGGTCTCCGGGTCGGTGCTCCTGATGCGCCCCGGCTATGCCGTCCCGGCTGGCTACATTCTTATCGGTCAGACCGAGATTATAGGTAAAGGGACGAACAACAAACCCCTTCTGACGCCTGTCAATGTTTACGTAAAGCTGTAGAACGGTTTGCACGGATGAGTGGGCGTTATTCATTTAGCAATAGCGGGGGGAATTCTGCATAACGTTAGCGTGAGTGGTCTGCGGGCGTAATGCCAGCCGTGTGCCGGTGGCGTCCCGGCAGGAGTGTAGACCACCCCCCTAGCCGATTTGACGAACTCGTTCAGTCGCCGGGATGCCTGAAGCGGAGTGGGACTATTTCTGTGCTATCGCCGAGACATTAGTCGCCACGCACTGCCAACGGCCGGCCTTTTTAATCCAAGTGTCAGTCCACCTTTCTTGACCACTGAAATCCTTGCCCTGAAATGTTCCTTTGAGTGTATTGCGGCCAGTCACCACCGCCGCATCTCCATAGACCCGTGCCTTCATGTCGTCAGCCACCATGGACGATATCACCACCTCGCCGGACTTCAGGGACGCCAGTTCCTGGGCCTTAGTCGTGACGGACCCATCGCTGTCCATTATTACCCAGTCATCCGCCAAATTCCGGTTAAGGAAAGCGCAATCGGCTTTGACAAAAGCATTCGTGCAATCTTGCTCAAGTTTCAGCAGTTCCTGCTCCGCACTCCCGCTTTTTGGCTTAGCCGGTGCCTGTGCCCAGACAGCGACTGCAGAGACCAAAACAACCGCGCAGACTGCAATAGCAATGTGTTTCATAGAACCCTCCTTTAGAATGATTCAGAGACGCGGGGACGGTAAAGATAGATTTTCCGTAAAAGCTTACCTTCGACTTCCCTTGAATCTCTTGCTGGCTAACTTATAACGCCGCGAGACTATGAAGTCAATCCGAATAGCGGCCCTCCCCCCTCTGGAAGGCACGGAGACCGGCCTGATTCGAGCGTCCCGGCAGGAAGGGTAGACGAGTCCCCGTGTAACAATGGCGTGACAGAATAGGCTGAAAGCGCCGGCCCGCCAACCTTTCGTGTCACCTTTCGTGTTGGTGGCTGAAAACCGCCCTTTTTGGCTCCTTTTGGCTCCCTTGACCCCTCACTAAAGTAGACCTCAATCTGAGGTCTAACTGATTGATTTTATTGGTGCCGGTGGAGGGAATCGAACCCACACCCGAGTTGCCCCGGACGGGATTTTGAGTCCCGCGCGTCTGCCAATTCCGCCACACCGGCACGGCGCGTCAAATATACAATAAAAAAGCGGCCGTTTCTATATCCGCCGCTCCCCGCCCCGAAATTGAATCGCCCCCGGGAGTCTGATATAGTTGGCCCGTGCCGACGCCCGAAAGGATCGACAAGGTCAACCGCGTCCTCTCCCTCCGCCAGCCCGACCTGCGCGTCGTCCTCGAGGGCGTGACCATCGCCCATAACGCCAGCGCCGTCATCCGGACCTGCGACGCCGCCGGGATCCTCCACCTGGACCTCATCTCTCCCAACCCCGAGCTCCTCCGGTTCAACGAGGCCATCACGACCAGGGCGGACAAGTGGCTCGAGATCGGGGTCCACGGGACGGCGGCCGAATGCCTCGTCCCCCTCAAGAAAGAGGGTTTCATGATCGTCGCCACTCACCTCGAGGCCGAGGCTCTTCTCTACACGGAGATCGACTATACCCGTCCCCTGGCTTTGGTTTTCGGCAGCGAGTCGGAAGGGATCTCCGCGGAATCCCTTGCTTTTGCCGACAAGGTCGTCCGGATCCCGATGCTCGGCATGGTCCAGAGCCTCAACCTATCGGTTTCCGTCGCGGTCATCCTGTATGAAGCCCTGCGGCAGCGGGAGGTCGAAGGCCTCCTCGAGAAATCCCGCCTCCCGGGCGAGGAATTCGAACGCCTCCGGAGACAATGGCTCAAGCTTCCCGAATGAAGAACGTGACGTATAAAAAAGGGGGGGCCGCCCCCGAAGGGACGGCCCCCTGAAGACAGGAGTAGGTCATCAGACCTTTTTCAGCATGGGTTTGAACAAGGCTTTGATCTCTCTGACGGATCCCTTGCTCCTCTGGGCGAAGTCCTCGTCGATCTCTTTCATGTTGGCCCTGAGCTCCGGGCCATATTCGTTCTGCCATCTCCTGAGCTCATTCTGGAACGCGTCGGTGTAGCCCTGCCAGGATTGGAGGAAGCCCCGGAAATCTCCGGAACCCGGGTCGCCTCCGTCCACTTTCTCTTCCTCGACCACGACCTCCATGGTCATGGGCTTCTTTTCCCGCAGGATCTCGACCTTGACCTTGTCGCCTTTCTTCTTATCCTGGATGAGGTCGATGAGGTCGTTGGCCGACTCCATGCGTTTCCCATCGACGCGGACGATGACATCGCCCACTTTGAGTTTGGCCTTCTGGGCCGGGCCTTTTTCGGTCAGCCGGGCGACGATGAGCCCCGTCCCTTCCTTGACGCCGAAATAGGCGGCCAGCTCGGGATTGAGTTCCCTGCAGTAGGCGCCGATGTACTTCCGCATTTCCATGGAAGGAAAAGGTGTCTGCGAGCGATAGCCCGGCATCCGCCTCCTGGTCGACGGCGGCTGGCCGGGGGCCGGCTGCTGCGGCTGCGATTTTTCGGGCCCTTCCTGCGGGCTCATGGGCGGGAAAATCCCCGGGAAGCGGAGCTCCATTTCCTTCCGGGCGTTGTCCGCGCTGTATTCCCCAAGCTTCACCTTGACGTCCATGGGCTTTCCGTCCCGTTCGATCTTGAGGACGACGGTCTGGCCGGGTTTCATCTTGCGGATCTCCGCCCCCAGCATGTCGGGGCTGGTGATGTTCTTGCCGTCGAGCGCGAGGATGACGTCCCCCTCGTTGAGCTTGGCCATCTCGCCGGGGCTCTCGGGGTCTATCCCCCCGATCTCCACTTTGCCGGCCTCGTTCAGGGCAACGCCGACGCCCAGCCAGCCCCTCTGGACCTTGCCCTTCTCCCGGATCTCGGCCGCGACGCTCCGGACGACGCCGACGGGAACGGCGATGGCCATCCCCGAGGAGGGCGCTTCGGCCCGGCTCATCACGAACCCGGAGCCGGCCTGCTCCCTGTCCCGGAAATGGAAGACAACGGGCTTTTCCTCCAGGTAGATCCCGCGGAGGAGCCCGACCATCTGCCCCTTCTCATCGACGACCGGACCTCCGCTCGAGCCGGGGGTCACCCAGATGTTCAGGCGGAGCCTGTCCTCGGCGACCGAGCTCACGATCCCCTGGGTCACGGCCGCCGTCCGTTCGGGGGAGATCCCGACGACGCAGACCCAGGAGCCGGCGGAAAGGTTCCCGGCGTCGCCCATGGGGAGCGCGGGCAGGCCCATGCCCTTGGCTTTGAGCACGGCCAGCTGGGTTTCGGTGTCAAACCCGAGGAACTCGGCGTCCAAGGTCTTGCCGTCCGAGGTCGTGATCGTGATCTTCTCGTTCCGCGGCGACATCAGGGCCGTCGTGACGACGTCGCCGTCCTTGTCGATGATGACCCCGGTCGCGACCCGGCGCATGCGGTTTCGGACCTCGACCCGGACCACCGATGGATAGGTCCTCTTAGCGATGTCAGCGATATCCTTCTCGCTTGCGCCCGTCCCGGCCGGCGCCGCCCTGAGGGTCAGGGTCGAAACCAGCAGGACGGCCATGATCATGAGAGCCGGTTTAAAAATCCTGTTCATGGCCCGAAAAACCTCCTAAAACTTGATTTCCGTAGGTCTGACTTCGGAAACCTGCTCCAGTATGTAAACAGTCCGGGGTTGATTGGAGACGTTCCGGAACTCGTTCGAGTAATCCACGGTCTCTAGGACGGGGAGATAGGTCCTGGCGACGCCATCGCCGGCGAGGCCGGAGAACGGGGGCTGCTGAGTCATCAGACCTTCAGAAAGGCCTTTGTCGGCGAAGGCCCGCGGACCCTGGGTATTCACGACATGGACATTCAGGAGCACGAAACCGACCAGGAGAAGGGCCGCCGACCCCGCGAAAGCGTAACGGAAAGCCGCTTGCCGCCGAGCCCGCGCCTGCCTGGCCTCGCCGATCCTCGTGAAGACCCGCTCGTCGAAGTCCGAGGGCGCCTTCACCCTGTTCACCTTGCCCACTAATTCATGCCCTTCCATGTTCGTTCACCTCTTGTTTGGCCGGATAGCCCTTCCCCTCCAGGGCCTTCTCCAGCTGTTTTTTTAGCTGTTCACGTCCCCGGCTGATCCGGGCCTTGACGGTCCCCACAGGACGCTTGATGATCCGGGCGATCTCTTCCTGCGAGAATCCCTCCATGTCCTTGAGCACGACCGGGATGCGGTAGCGGGGATGGAGCGTCTCCAGGGCCTCGCGGAGGTTCCGGGTGAGACCGGGGTCGGCGGGATCCTCGTAAAAAGTCCCGGCCGAATAATGGTTGACGACCTCCTCGATGGAGACCGTCGTCATCCGCCTCGCCCTTTTGGCCTCGGTCTTGGCCAGGTTGGAGGCGATGGTGTAGATCCAGGAGGACAAAGGCGCGATCGGCCGATACTTGTCGGCCTTGAAATAGACCCGGACGAAGGTCTCCTGGGACAATTCCACGGCCTTCTGGTAATCGCCGGTGAATTGGTACAGGTAGTTCACGATCTTGTCCTTATAAAGAGCCATGATCTGGGCAAACGCCTCCTCATCTCCGTCCTGGACTCGGCGGATCAACTCTTGCTCGTCCATTCTCAATTTCATAAACCTGTCCGGCCCCTGAAACGTTGCACTTTTCAGGCGGCCACGCCTTTTATTATATCAAGACGGCGTCAAATCTTCATTTCGCCGCTCTTGGCCTTGATTCAAGAGGGATGCGCCCGGAAAGCGGCAGGATGAGGATTTGACCTCCTCTTATTGCCCGCAAGGGGCGTTTTATACGAAAATAGGCCCGAAAATGGAACTTTCGGCCGGCCATTTCCGTCAACCAGGGTGAATTGAGTGGATTTGAAAGCGATCGTCAGAGAATGCCTGGAAGGCAGGCAGGGAGCCTGGGAAACGCTCATGAACACGTACGCCAAGAGGGTCTTTAACATGGCCTATCAGTTCTCCGGCAGCCGCCAGGAGGCTGAGGACATGACCCAGGAAATTTTCTTCAAGCTCTACGGCTCGCTCGCCAAGTTCGATTTCGAGAAGAACTTCACGGCCTGGCTCCTGACCCTGGCCAAGAACCACCTCATCGACGAGTACCGGAGGACAAAGTGGGAAAGGACCCAGCGTGACGATTTCGACGAACGGGTCCTCCCCCAGGCGTCCATTCCCGGTCCCGAAGAGAGCCTGGCCCGCAAGGAGACCCGAGCCCTCATCTGGGAAGGCCTCAACCGCCTGTCGTCGGAGATGCGCATGGCCGTCATCCTGAGGGACCTCCAGGGGCGGAGCTACGAGGAGATGGCCGAGATCCTCGGGCTCCCCCTGGGGACGGTTAAATCCCGTGTCAACAGGGCGCGGATCGCCCTGGCCGAGGTCCTGAAGGAGAAAAAAGGAGAGCTTTCATGACCTGCGAACGGTTCGAGGAACTCCTGTCCGCGTATCTCGAAGGCGAGCTCTCGGGCGAGGGAAGGTTGGAGATGGACGGCCATCTCGCCGCCTGCTCCTCCTGCGCCGAGCTCCTTTCACTTTTCCGCGAAACGCAGGGAGCCCTGGCGGGTTTCCCCGAATTGGAGCCCGGCCCGGCCCTCATGGCCAGACTCTACGCGGTCCCTGAAAAGAAAAAATTCTTCAAGCCGGTCTTCAATTTTCTCCTCCGGCCCGACCTCCAACCCGTCTTCGCCGCGCTATCCATGCTTTTCCTCGCCGTCTCGTTCGTCTTCTTAGCCCCTCAGGGGCGCGGGATTCAGAAAACGATCAACCGCCAGCTCCATCTGGGCTACAACCAGGTCGAAAAGCTCTATGCCAAGGCGGGGTCCGTGACGGACGAACTGGACTCGCTCAAGAACACCGTCGTCGATTCCATCAAGACCCTCAATCCCATCAAGGGTCACGAGGATAAGAAATAATCTCATCCATTGGAGGTTAAACCATGGACGAAAAAATCGTCATCCAGCCGAAGCCGACCAAGTCGCCGGCCGTGGCAGCCATCCTCTCCGTCATCTTTCCGGGCGCGGGGGCTCTCTACAACGGCCTGATCGCCAAAGGCGTCCTCTACATCCTCGTCTTCGCCGGGCTCATCAGCATCCAGGACGGGCCCGGAGGCCAGCCGTTCAAGGCGTTGATCTTGGCCGGGTTCTATATCTTCCAGATCATCGAATCGGTCAATAACGCCAAGGCCCTCAACCTGGTGGCGGCCGGCCAAAAGCCGGAAGAGACCGCCAAGGTGGGTTTCGTTCCGCAGGTCGTTCCCTCCGGGTCTGTCTTCTGGGGGGTCGTCCTCATCGCGATCGGCGCCCTGGCCATCTTGGCGAATTTCGACGTCATCACCTGGGAAGCCCTGTGGGACTTCTGGCCCCTGGCGATCATCGTCATCGGCCTGAAGCTCGTTTTCGATTCCATCGTCAAGGCCAAGAACGGCAAATAACGGAGGTCAACAATGGCAAGCCAAAAACATCGCGACTCGCTCATCTGGGGGGTCATCCTCATCGTCATCGGCGGGATCTTCCTGCTCGAGACCATGCATGTCCGCGTCTGGCACTATGTCTGGCGCCTCTGGCCCGTAGTCTTCATCGTCTGGGGAGCCAACAAGCTATACTACGGGCTTAAAGAAAGGGGCAAAGCCGAGCTGGTGACGCCCGCGCCGCCCCAGGACAAAGGCCATGAAATTTAGGGAGATCCTCCTCGTCATCGTCCTCCTCGCCGTCGGGGTCGTCGTCTATGAGGTGCAGACGGGCAACTGGACGACGTGGGGCTGGACATTCAATGAGGACGGGGAGTTCTTCGGCTTCGGGAAGGCCTATTCATTCGAGGAAACCCAGACGATCGAGGCCCCCGTCCCCGCGAGCCTCGAAGTGACGAACAGCCACGGCTGGGTGGAGGTCAGGGGGGCCGACCAGGAGACCGTCCAGCTGACGTTCCAGAAAAAGGTCTGGCGGCGGGACGAGGCGGACGCCCGGGCGGTCGCCGACAAGCTCCATTACATCCTGAAGAAATCGGCGGACCGGCTGTCCTTTTCCACGAACCGGGACGAGTTCACGAAGCGGAACTTCGAGACCGGCTTCATTCTCGTCGTCCCCCGGCGGATGACGGTCACAGTCACTAATTCGTATGGCCTGGTGAAGGTGGCTTCCCTCAAAGAGGCCGACCTCAGGAACCGCCACGGCCGCGTGTCCGCGTCCGATATCGAAGGGGCCTGTGCCCTGGAATCCTCATACGAGGACATCGAGGCCGAGAACCTCAAGGCTGGCTGCCGGATCATCAACAGGCACGCTAACGTCAAGGCCCTCTCCGTCGCCGGGGATCTCAGCGTCGATCACTCCTACGGCGAGGTCAGGTTCGAGGACGTCGGCGGGAAGGCCGTCATCAGCGGCTCGCACTCCGAGGTCGACGGGCGCCGGGTCCAAGGGCCCGTGTCCGTCGAATCCTCCTATGAACGGATCTCCCTCATTAACGCCGGGGCGACCCGGGTCCGGGCCCGGCATTGCCGGGTTGAAGCCCAGGACATCCACGGAGACCTGGACGTCGAGACCACCTACGAGCCGGTCAAGGCCATGAACGTCCAGGGGAGTCTCCGGGTGAGCGGCAACAACGTCGAGGTGACGGCTTCTCTCATCAAGGGGCCGGAGATCTCTGTCGCGTCATCTTACGAAAACGTGGACCTGGAGGATTTCTCGGCGAAGGTGAAGATCTCCCTCCGGCATGGCGGGCTTGTCCTGCGCCCGTCGGACCTGAAATTCCCCGTGGATGTCCGGGACGAATACGGGGACATCGATCTCTACTGGCCGGCCGGCGAGGCCTCGCCGCTCGAGGCCCAGGCCAGGGGCGGCTCCGTCCATTGGGGGCTCTCCGGCAAGCCCTCCCTCGAAAAGAGCAACGGAACGTCCCTCATCAAGGCGTTCGTCGAGAACACGGACAGACCTGCGGTTTCCCTCTCGACGAGCTACGGCGACATCCGCATCCAGGAGAAGCACTGAGCCGCGCGTCATAAGAGAAGGGACATGCTCGATGCGGCCGGTCCCCTCGGGGGCCGGCCGTTTTTTTAGGAGTGGCGGGACTTCATCTGGTAGATGCGCTGGGTGATGAGGCCGTTGACCTTGATATTGAAATACGAGATCGTGTTCGTGACGTCCTTCTTGTACTTCGTGACGTAGCGCACGAAATCGGAGCGCTGCTTGGCCCGGAGCAGGTTCTCGAACTCGCTGACCTCGTCGTTGAGCTCGATGACGAAATGGTTGATGGCCCGGTACTGGGCGTTGACGTCGATGAGGTCCTTGCCGGCGAGCTTGGCGAAATCGAGGTGCGGGGGCAGGCTCTGGAGGATGAGCAGGCTCTCGTTGTGGAGCTCGTTGACGGACTCGCCGATCTCCTGGAAATAGGATTTGAACTCGGCGGGTTTCTTCAGCTTGGCCTCGGCCCGGGCGAGGAGCTTCTCGTACTGGGTCTTGAGCGAGATGAGGGTGTCCTTGACCCCGAAGTACTTCCGGGCCGGGTTGAAGAGGTCGACGAAATCGCGGCCGATGTAGATCTTGTCTTCGTAATGGGTCGTCAGCTCCTGCGGGGAGTGGGTGTAGAACTTGATCTCGAAGCGCCGCCCCTCGGAGTCCCGCTCCCGGAGCCGGGCCAGGACGAGGCCGTTGTTCTGCTCGATGAAATAGCTGCTGACGTCGACGAGCACGGAATAGACGGCCAGGTTCTGGACGACGGCCTCCTTGAGGTAGTCGAGGAGGCTTTCCTTGCGGGCGATGAAGTCGGTGATGGTCTCGTCGGACGTCGGGTTCAGGACGGAATAATTGGGGGAGATGAGGTAGAGGACGGGGCCGCTGCCGAGCTCCAGGTGGAGGTTCTTGAGGACGTTCTGGTAGAGATCGTCGAGGAGCATGGGCCGGAGCGGCGGCAGGCCGCCGAGATCGATCTTGGAGAGCTCATCCACTTCGTTCATGGGACTGACCTTGCTCGCGTCAGAATAGTAGCACCCGGCCGAAGCGAAAGTCAACCGGCCGGCTTGGGACGGCTTGTAATCGCCGGCCAGGTCGGGAATAATACGAGCTTCAAGAAGGAGGGGAATCATGTCCCATAGGTCCTCCCTGAGAATGGTCGTCCTCGTCATCATCGCCCTATCTCTATGGACGTCCGCGGCAGCCGCGGGTCTCACTATCGCCCGGGGCGGAAAGGCCGCGGCGGCGGTCGTCGTGGCCGAAAGCGCCCCCGAAACCGAGCTCCAGGCGGCCTCGGAACTGTCTTTCTTCCTCCACCTCGTGACGGGCGGCGACTTCCCGGTCGTCCATGAGGCCTCCGGCCCCGTAGGCCGGCTTCTCGTGGGGGAAGCGGCGGCCCGGCTGGCCGACCCCGCGTTCAGCGTCCGGGGGCTGGCCCCGGAGGAGATCGTCATCCGCTCGGCCGGCCCGGACCTTATCCTGGCCGGGGGCAGCCCGCGCGGGACCCTCTATGCCGTCGCCACGTTCCTCGAGGATGTCGTGGGCTGCCGCTGGTGGACGCCGGCGGCGAGCCACATCCCCTGGAAGCCGACGCTCAAGGCCAAGCCCGTCTCTCTGAGGTTCTCCCCTCCCCTCGAATACCGTGAGCCTTTCTGGTATGTCGCCTTCGACGACACTTGGTCCGCCCGGAACAAGGCCAACGGCATCCGGTCGGGCGGAAACGACCTTTACGGCGGCCGGCATGTTTACGAGGGGTTCGTCCACACGTTCTACAGGCTCATCCCTCCGGAAAAATACTTCAAGGACCATTCCGAATGGTTCAGCGAGATCAAGGGCCGACGGACGAGCGAGGACGCCCAGCTCTGCCTGACGAACGAGGAGATGCGGCGGGAGCTCGTCCGGAACCTCAAGGGCTTTCTGCGCGCGAACCCCAAGGCGACGATCGCCTCGGTCTCCCAGAACGATTGCTTCAATCCCTGCACCTGCGCGCGCTGCCGGGCCGTGGACGAGGAGGAAGGGAGCCCGTCGGGCCTCCTTCTCAGGTTCGTGAACGCGGTGGCCGAGGATATCGAAAAGGAGTTCCCCAACGTCACGATCGACACCCTCGCCTATCAATACACGCGGAAGCCGCCGAAGGTCACCCGGCCCAGGGCCAACGTCATCGTCCGCCTGTGCAGCATCGAGTGCTCCTTCAGCAAGCCGTTGGACGACGAGCGCAACAAGGAGTTTTTCGGCGACCTCAAGGGCTGGTCGGCGATCGCCGACCGGCTGTTCGTCTGGGACTATACGACCGACTTCGCTCATTACGTCCAGCCCCACCCCAACTACCGGGTCCTCGGCCCGAACATCCGGCTCTTCGTGCGGAACAAGGTCCGGGGGATCTTCGAGCAGGGTGCCTACGAGTCCTGGGGCTCGGAGATGGCCGAGATGCGGGCCTGGATGCTGGCCAAGCTGCTTTGGGATCCCCGGTCCGATCCGTCGCAGCTGCGCGAAGAGTTCATCAAAGGGTATTACGGTCCGGCCGCCGGGCCGGTCGCGGAGTACCTGGCCCTCCTCGACAAGGCCGTGGCGGAAGCCGGGGACTACCTCGGCTGTTATTCGCCGCCCGGCGCCAAGTTCTTGTCCCTGAACACCCTCGTGCGGTCCTGGAACATCCTGCGAAAGGCCGAAGAGAGGGTCGAGGGGACGTTCGAATACGGCAGGCGGGTGAAGAGGGTCCGGATGGCCGTTGCCTACGCCGTACTGGCCAAATGGGAGGCCTTAGCGAGGGAAGCCGCCGGGAGGAAGGCCGCTTGGCCCTGGCCGTCCAAGCGCGAGGAGCTGCTGGATTGGTTCCTCAAGGCCGCCCGGTCGGAGGGCGTCACGATGATCTCGGAGGGGCGGGCGCTCGATGATTGGGCCGCAAAAGGCGGCCGTTAGTAATAACGGTGACACACAACTAAATACACTAAATAGAGGCCTGATCCTATTTCGGTAATTAGTTGTGTGTCACCGTAATTATTGGGAACGGAAGTCGGGCTCGGGCTGCGGCTTGTTGCCCAGGATCTTCTCGATCTTGTCCATCACATCGTCTGTCAAGAGTTTCACGGCGTCCAGGGCTCTCATGTTCTGCGCGACCTGTTCCGGACGCGAGGCCCCGGTGATGACCGTGCTCACCCGCGGGTTCTTGAGGCACCAGGCCAGGGCGAGCTCGGGAAGCGAGATCTTCAATCCGGCCGCCAGGCGGCCCAGCTTCCGGACCTTCTTGAGGTTGGCCTCGCCCTCGGGGCCTTCGTAACGTTTCCTCAGCCACTGATAGCCGCGGAGCGAAAGCCTCGACCCTTCGGGGATCCCCTGGGCATATTTCCCGGTCAGGAAACCGCTTGCCAAGGGGCTCCAGACCGTCGTGCCGAGGCCGAAGTCCTCGTAGAGCCGCCGGTATTCGCGCTCGACGCGGTCCCTGTGGAACATGTTGTACTGGGGCTGCTCCATCGTCGGCGGGACGAGGCGCTCGCGGCGGGCGATATGGAAAGCGTCCCGGATCTCCTCGGCCGGCCATTCGCTCGTCCCCCAATAAAAAGCCTTCCCCTGGCCGATGAGATGCGACATGGCCCGGACGGTCTCCTCGACCGGCGTATCCTTGTCGGGACGGTGGCAGAAAATGAGGTCCACGTGATCCATCTGGAGCCGCTTGAGCGAGGCCTCCGTTCCCTCGATGATGTGCTTGCGGGACAGGCCGGTATCGTTGGGGCCGGGGCCGCCCCAGAAAATCTTAGTCGACACGACGAGGTCGCTCCGGTCCCAGCCAAACTTCCTGATGATCCGGCCCAGCATGATCTCCGCCTTGCCGTGGGCATACGCTTCGGCGGCGTCAAAGAAATTCACCCCGGCTTCGTAGGCCGCCTTCAGGCAGGCCGCGGCCGTCTCCTCGCCGAGCTGGTCGCCGAAGGTCACCCAGGTGCCGAAAGACAACGCCGAGATCTTGATCCCCGACCTTCCGAGAAAACGGTATTCCATTCGTCAACTCCTTGTCATGCCCCGGGGCCCTCCGATGAGCTCACTCCGCATAATAGCCGATCGAGCAGAAGCTGACCCAGTGGCGGAGCGAGAACGGCGCCGTCGTCCCCAGGCCGGTCTTCTTGAGCGGCAGGACGCCTTCGCTGTAGGTGTCCGAGTACCGGAAGAGTGTCCCGCTGATCTTCCGATGAGCGGTCCTCCCGACGATCTTCTCCGCGGCCAGGAGGCCGAAGGGGACGGAATACTTGCCGCACCAATAGGTGTTCCGGTAATCGAGATAGGTCCGGCCCCAAAGCTCCCGGGTCAGACCCTCGATCTTCCCGCCGTCCAGAACGCCCGTCAGGTAAGAGCGGATCAGGCGCCGGTCGAGCTCGCGGGCCGCGTCCCAGGCTCTCTCCCCCTCGCCGAAGGCGGAATTGTTGAAGTCCTTTCCGTAATGGTTGCCGTCAGCCGAGATGAGGAAAAAGATGTCCTTCCCGGCCGCGAGGCTCTTCTCCCTCATGTAGTCCGCGATCACGCCGGCGAGCTTCGTCGAGACCTCGTCCATCCTGCCGAACGGCATGGGCGCGATCATGATGGGCGTGATCTTGACCTCGGGGTTGAAATACTGAAGGAACGGCAGCATCGCTTCGATCGAATGCTCGAGCTCATGGGCCTTGTTGCTCGTGATGAAGACGCTCTTGTCGAGCCGCTCCTTGAGATACTCCCTCAGCCCCGAGACGGCGATCGGCTTCCTCAGGCCGGGCCAGGACTTGAATTCATCCAGGATGAGGACGCTGTCGAGGCCGCTGATCTCCTTCCGGACGGCGCCGTGGGTGACGCCGAAGATGACCACTTCCTTGGCCCTGAGGATCCTGAAGAGCGGGTAGTCAACCCGCCCGGCGTAGAGATAATCGTCGTGGGGGGAGATGGCGGCGACGAGCCCCGCGCCGCTGAAGTTCTCCTTTTCCTGGCTCTCGAGATACTCCACGAGCTTCTGCATGCTGGCCGGATTCCAGCAGTAGCCGACATCATCGCGGACGGGCCGCGCGTCCTGGGCCGCCAGGGTAGCGACCATCAAGCCCGAGGCTAAAAGCATCATGAAGATCTTCATTTCTGGCCTTCCCTGAGCGCTCATGTCGCGCCCTATTTTTATCCTATTGTAGCTCTTCTCCATCCTCCGATTCAAATCTTGACGGGATGGCGGCCCATTGAAAAAAACGTCCGGGAATATTAGAATGGGCGGTCATCATGGAGTCATCTGCCCGGTCCTCACGGTCACGCCTCAGGCTGGCCTCGAAGGTTATCCTGCTGATTTCGCTGATGTTATCGGCCCGGCTGCCCTCTTTCGGCTTGGCCGCCGAGGTCCGGGCCGTCCGTGTCGCGCGGGGCCCGAAGATCGACGGCCTCCTCTCGGACCCCGTCTGGCGCGAAGCCGCTCCCTTCTCCGCCTTCCGGATGGCCGAACCCCAGCCGAACCAGGAACCGACGGAAAAGACCGAGCTCCGCGTTCTCTACGACGACACGAACCTCTACATCGGGGTCCTCTGCTCCGACAGCGAGCCGCGGCGGATCGCGGCCAATTCCCTGTCTCACGACAGCGGCGGGGAGACCCAGGGCATGGGATATGGGGGCTATGGGGCCATGCCTCAGAGCTCGAGTGACGACGTCGTCCGCGTCCTTCTCGACCCGTTCCAGAACAAGCGCACCGCCTACTTCTTCTTCGTCAATCCGCGCGGCGCCCGGGGGGAGGGCCTGATCATCGGGGGGCAGTCCAGCCTCAACTGGGACGGAATCTGGGAGGCCCGGGCCCGGATCCTCGACAATGGCTGGAGCGCCGAGATGGCCATCCCGTTCAAGACCATCTCCTTCCGCCCCGGGATCACGACATGGGGCCTCAATGTCGAGCGCATCATCGCCCGCAAGCTGGAGACCGTCCGGATATCCGGGACCAACCGGGACAGCAACTTCTATAACCCCATGGAGGCGGCCGGCCTGACGGGCATCGAAGGGGTCAAACAGGGGCACGGGATCACCGTCCGGCCCTACGGCCTCGCCAGCGCCTGGAACGAGAACGAGGCCGGCACGCACGGAGAGAAGCTCGACGGCGGCGTCGACGTCTACAAGAATTTCACTCCCAACCTGGTCGGCGTCGTCAGCTACAACATGGACTTCGCCGAGACCGAGGCCGACGAGCGCCGCATCAACCTGACCCGCTTTCCCCTGTTCTACCCCGAAAAGAGGATGTTCTTCCTCGAGGGTTCGGAGACCTTCAGCTTCAGCTCGAGCGTCAGCTTCCAGCCGTTCGTCAGCCGCTCGATCGGGCTGTACCAGGGCCAGCAGGTCCCGGTCCTCTTCGGGACCAAGCTCTACGGCAAGGTCGGCCAGACCAACCTCGCCGTTCTCGACGCCCAGACCGACAAGCTCGGCGACCTTCCGGGACGCAATTTCCTGGCCGCGCGGATGACCCAGGACATCTTTTCCGAGAGCAAGGTGGGCTGGATCTTCACGAACGGGAGTCCCACGGGAGAGAGGAATTCCCTCTTCGGCATGGATTTCCAGTACTCCTCATCCAAGTTCCTGGGGGACAAGAACATCATGCTGGCCGCCTGGGCCGCCTACAACTGGAACGAGGAGCCGGGCCGCCATCACGGCTTCGGCTTCCGGGCGAGCTACCCCAACGACCTCTGGAATATCCAAAGCACGTACGCCTATTACGGAGAGGCGCTGGACCCGGGCCTCGGCTACATGATGCGGCAGGCCATGCAAACGGGCTTCCTCAGCGTTTCCTTCCAGCCGCGGCCGGCGGGCGGGCCCCTGGCCAACGTTGTCCGGCAGTTCTTCTTTTCGGCCAGCGGCGATTATTATTGGGACCTCTCGGGAAACCTCGAGACCAGCCGCATCAGCCTCTCCCCCCTTGCTTTCCGGACCCCGAGCGGGGAGCAATTCAGCTTCAGCATCAATCCGAACCGGGACGTCCTGCCTGCGGATTTCGAGATCGCCAAGGGTGTCGTCCTGCCGCCCGGCTCTTATCAATTCACCAGCGGCAGCTTTAATTTCAACTCGGCGAACCACCGGGCCCTGACATTCCAGGCGAGCGAGTCGTTCGGCCAGTTCTATTCGGGCCACTACAATGAGACGACGGTCGGGATGGCGATCAAGCTCAAAGGGTACGCGAATCTGACCTTCGATGCCGACCTCGTCCGGGGCCGGCTGCCCCAGGGGAACTTCAGCGAGAACGTCTATCAGCTCAAGGCCGATTTTTTCCTGTCGCCGGACCTGGGGCTGATGAACTATATCCAGTTCGACGACATCTCCAACCAGCTGGGGTGGAGCGCCCGGCTCCACTGGCAGGTCTCTCCGGGCAACGACATCTACCTCGTTTATAACAAGGATTGGGAGAGGCGCTGGGACCCGACGAGCCGTTTTTATCCCCTGGACCAGCGGGGCGTCCTGAAGATCTCGCTGTCGATCCGACCCTGATCCGGATTATGCGGCTCCCCATCGCATTGGGCAAACCACTCCCCCTTTGGACAGAGGAGCGTTTCTTCGGACCGAGGCGAAAAGCTACTTCTTCTTCAGCGCCCTCATGATCTCGTAGGCGGCCCTCCGGCCCGTGGCATGCCCGATGGTCGCGTCCGTATTCATCGGCGACGGCCAGCGGGACGGCCAGTCCGAGCCGTTTCACGCCGGCGCCGAAGATGCGATGAGATGCCTTCATGGGTGACTCCTTTCCGACGGGCCCGATCCCGGTCATTATATTCCTCCAGGCAACCCCCGGCACGATGTCGGCCGCGTGCCGGGGCCCTGGATCCTCTCGATGAACAGACCGCATGAACCTCATGAGTCGAACGAAGGGCGGAATCGGGCGGTTGCCGGCCGCGGGACTCCAGCCATACGGCATGATCGCCGGGGGCACGCCGAAGGAGCGGGGAACGACCGGAGTTCACTTCCCGCCGGTCAGCCGCCGCAGGAAGTCGCGCGCCGCCCTGGACGGAAGGCCCGGCGGCTCCCATTGGAAGCGGGCGAGGTCGACGCGGCCGGCGCGGTCGACGGCCACGCCCTCTTCCATGAGAAGCTGCTTTTGCTCCTCGTAACCGCGCCTGCGCGGCAGCGAGATCCCGCCGCGGCTGTTGATGATACGGTGCCATGGCAGGCGGTCTTTGTCGGAAGATGCATGCAACACCCGGGCGACTTGCCGGGCCGCACGGTCGTTGCCGGCGAGGGCGGCGACCTGGGCGTAAGTTGCGACCTTACCTCGTGGAATCGCCTTAATAAAGCCCTTGACCCGCTCTTCGAATTCCATGAAATGCTCTCAACCGCGAATCCCAAGATGGCCAATATTCGGAAATGGGCATTGTCTCCCCATTTTAGGGATTCCGGAAGGTCCAGGCGTGGCTCGCGTAACGGGAGTCCCGAAGCGCGGTCACGGCCTCACGGTCCTCGGGGCTCAGGACGAACGGCTCGAAGGCGACCCCGAAAAATTCAGAAAAACCCCGGCAGAGATGCTCGACGGCCCAGCTGAAATCCGTGGCCCGGCCGAGCGCTTCGGACAGCGACGTCATGCCCGGTTCCCCCTCCGGCGATGTCGCCGCTTGCACTTTGGCCCCGGGCCCTGCGACAGATGCCAGGAGGCCGTCGTCTTTCTCGAGGGGGATCGACCCGTGCTGAAGGAAGGCGGCCCCGGTCCTCTTCTGGGCGCTCCCGATGATCTTTTTCCCGCCGATCTCGATCTCGTCCCTGGCCGGGAGGGCGAAACACGGCATGACGCCCCTGATATAGGCCGGCGGCGAAGTCCCGGCCATCCCGGGAGCGAGGCCCATGAGCTCGAGACCCCTCATCAGCGCCCTGGAGATGAGCTGGTAGGATTCGCGAAGGGTTTCGGTGAAGATCCCGGCATCCGACGAAGCGACGGCGTAGGTCACTTCACGGTCGTGCAGGACGAGCTTTCCGCCGGTGCTCCGGCGGACGATTCCGATCCCGTGACGCCGGCAGAAATCGAGGTCGATGACCTTGGGGGCGGCTTGGGAGTAGCCCAGCGAGGCGGTGGGCTTATCCCATTGATAAAAGCGGAGATAGGTCCCAGGGGCCGCCTCGACGCGGTGGAAGAGGAATTCATCGACGGCCATGTTCCAGGCCCCCGGCAGCGGGCCCGGCTCGATCAGAAGCTTCCAGAGTCTCATGGGCATGGGGAAAAAATGGAGCGGGCAATGGGACTCGAACCCACAACACCCGGCTTGGGAAGCCGGTACTCTACCATTGAGCTATGCCCGCTCGCGAACTCCTCGAGGGAGACTGAATTCTAGCATAAATCACCCTCTTGTCAAAACCGCCCGGGTCCAACCGACATTTTGGCCCTTTTTTCGTCCCATGTGCGGGCCTTCAGCTCGACGACCGGTCAGGGTCCCGGGGTCAGGTCCGGCGAAATTTCAAGAGTGTAGGTTGGACCGCCTTTTTTGGCCCCGTTTCATTTGCGTTGACACCTCAGGACGCGGCCGCTATAATCCGGTCCATCGGGCTCAACGGAAGGATAAGGCCATGGCCAAAGAAGATCACCAGTCCAAGCCGGCTGTCCCTGACCATTTCCACCGCCCGGGCGAGACCCGGCTCGGGTCCACCCTCTCTTTCACAGGCAGCCTGGAGGGACACGAGGACACGGTCATCGAAGGACGATTCCAAGGCAAGATCACCCTTCCCTCCGGTTCCCTGACCATCGCCCGGGGGGCCAAGGTCGAGGCCGAGGTCCAGGTCCGCAGCCTGACCGTTCACGGTGAGCTCACGGGCGCCGTCGCCGCCGCCGAGAAGGTCATGATCTCAGAGACGGCCCAGATGAAGGGCGACATCGAGACGGCGAAGATCAGCATTTCGAACGGCGCCCGCTTCAAGGGCGGCATCAAGATCCAAAAGGGCTGACCGGCCCGCTCCTCTGCTATAATACCCTCTGATGCGCCGCTTCGAGCTCGTTTCCGAATTCACGCCCAAGGGGGACCAGGTCCAGGCGATCGAAGGCCTGGCCCAGGGCCTGGAATCCGGCGAGCGCCACCAGGTCCTCAAGGGCGTCACCGGCTCCGGCAAGACCTTCACGATGGCCAACATCATCGAGAGGGCCAATCGGCCGGTCCTCGTCATCTCCCACAACAAGACGCTCGCCGCCCAGCTCTATCAGGAGTTCCGCCGCTTTTTCCCGAGGAACGCGGTCGAATACTTCGTCAGCTACTACGACTACTACCAGCCCGAGGCGTTCATCCCCGCCTCCAACACCTACATCGCCAAGGAAGCGACCATCAACGACGAGATCGACCGCCTCCGCCTCTGCGCCACGAACTCGCTCTTCGCCCGCCGGGACGTGATCATCGTCGCCTCGGTCTCCTGCATCTACGGCATCGGCGCGCCGGAAACCTACTACTCCATGAGCTTCAGCCTGACCCTGGGCGACGCGATCGGCCGCAAGGCCCTGCTGGAGAAGCTGGTCTCGACCCAGTACGAGCGCGCGGAAGGGGAATTCAAGCGCGGCAGCTTCCGCGTCCGCGGCGACATCATCGAGGTTTTCCCGAGCTACGAAGACTCGGCCTACCGGATCGAGCTCGAGGGCGGCCGGGTCCTGCAGATCACTGCCGTCGACCCTTTGCTCGGGAAAAAGCGCGAAAGCCTCGAGAAGGTCATGATCCACCCCCGGACGTTCTTCTCGACGCCCCTTGAGACCCTCAAGGGGGCCGTGGCCGGCATCGAGCGTGAGCTCGCCGAAAGGGTCGAGTACTTCCGGGCCCGGGGCCAGTTCGTCGAGGCCGAACGGATCGAGGAACGGACCCTCTACGACCTGGAGATGCTCCGGGAGTTTGGCTATTGCCCGGGCATCGAGAACTATTCCCGCCACCTGACCGGCCGGAAACCCGGAGAGCCCCCTTACACGCTCCTCGATTATTTCCCGGCCGACTTCCTAACGATCATCGACGAGTCCCACGTGACCGTCCCCCAGATCGGCGGCATGTACTTCGGCGACCGGTCCCGCAAGCTGACCCTCATCGAGCACGGGTTCCGCCTCCCTTCGGCCCTCGACAACAGGCCCCTGAATTTCGACGAGTTCAAAGGCCGCGTCAGGCAGCTCCTCTATGTTTCGGCCACTCCCGGCGTCTACGAGCTCAAGAAATCACCCGGCCATGTCGTCGAACAGCTCATCCGTCCGACCGGCCTGACCGACCCGCAGATCGAGATCCGTCCCATCAAGGGCCAGGTCGACGATCTCATGGGCGAGATCCAGGACCGGGCGGGGAAGAACGAGAGGACCCTGGTCACGACCCTCACCAAGAAGATGGCCGAGGACCTGACCCGCCATTACCACGAGCTCGGGCTGCGCGTCCGCTATCTCCATTCGGAAATCGAGACCCTCGACCGGGTGAATATCTTGAGGGACCTCCGCAAGGGGAAATTCGACGCCCTCGTCGGCATCAACCTCCTCCGCGAAGGGCTCGATCTGCCAGAGGTCTCGCTGGTGGCGGTCCTCGATGCCGACAAGGAAGGCTTCCTGCGGTCCGGGACGTCCCTCATCCAGACGTTCGGACGGGCGGCCCGGAACGTTTCGGGCAAGGCCATCCTCTATGCCGACACGATGACGGACTCCATGAAGGCGGCCATCGACGAGACCGGCCGGCGCCGCGGAATCCAGGAGGAATACAACCGCCGGAACGGCATCACCCCCCAGACGATCATCAAAGGCATCGACGAGGTCCTGACGAGCGTCTACGAACGCGATTACCTGGATTATACCAAGATCTCCGAGGACAAGGACATTTATCTCTCGCCGCTGAAAAGAATGAAGAGGATGGAGGAGCTCGAGAAGCTGATGAAGGAGGCGGCCAAAGCCCTCGAGTTCGAGAGGGCCGCGCAGTTCCGCGACGAGCTGAACAAGCTGAAGAAGCGCGAGCTGGAGCTCGGGCTATAATGGATGGGAGAGCGGGAATGCCTGAAAAAGACAGCCTGAAATCCCTGGCGGCCGATCTTCCCGGCAAGCCCGGGATCTATTTTTTCAGGAACGCGGCCGGCGAGGTCGTCTACATCGGGAAGGCCCGCTCCCTCCGCGACCGGGTCCGGACCTACTTCCTGCCCAACCCGGATTATAAAGTGCGGAACATCCTTCACGAGACGGCCGGCATCGACTACATCCTGACGGGGTCGGAAAAAGAGGCCGCCTTCCTCGAGAACAACTACATTCAGCAGCACCAGCCGCGTTTCAACCTGCGGCTCAAGGACGATAAGAGCTTCCCCTATCTCAAGGTCACGACCGGCGAGAAATACCCGGGGATCTACTTCAGCCGGAAGGTCGGCGAGGGCCGGTCGCGGTATTTCGGCCCCTTCAGCCCCGCCCACCGGGCCCGGACCTCGATCCACCTGGTCAATAAATACTTCGGTGTCCGCGGGTGCGAGGACGCGGTGTTCAAGGGCAGGAAACGGCCCTGCCTCGAGTACGACCTTAAGCTCTGCTCGGCTCCTTGCGTCGGCTACATTTCAGAGGCGGACTATCGGAACGACGTCGAGAACGCCTGCCTTTTTCTCGAAGGCCGGACCCGCGAGCTGGCCGGGGCGTTGAAAAAGAGGATGGAGGCCGCGGCCGCGGGCCAGAAGTTCGAAGAGGCCGCCAGATGGCGCGATATCCTCAAGACCGTCGAGGATATCAGGGAACGGCCGCGGGCGATTTCCGTGGCCCTCGAGGACCAGGACGTCGTGGGCTACGCCCGGAGGGACGATCGGGTCGCCGTTTACATCTTCTTCATGCGCCACGGCAAGATCCGGGACTCGGCGAGCGCCGGGCTTACGGCGGAGGGCGGGCCGGCGGACGGCGAGGTCCTGGGTCGTTTCCTGGCCGAATTCTACGGATCGCGGGATAGGCCGGCGCGGCTGCTCCTCCCCTTTCCGATCGACAGGCAGGGCGAGCTCGAGGGCATTTTGGGTGGGGCGGGAAAGACCGGGGCCCGTCAGCCGCGAGCCGCCGGCGGGACCCGAATAACGGTCCCCCTCTCGGGCAAGGGCCGAAAGCTCATCGACCTCGCCAACCGGAACGCGGAAGCCCTATTCGAGAAGGCGGGCCGCGACCTCTTACCGCTCGAGGAACTGAAGCACGTCCTCGGCCTGCCCTCGTTGCCAAGAACCATCGAAGGCTTCGACATCTCCAATACGGGCGGCCAGGAATCCGTCGGTTCCACGGTCATTTTCAGGGACGGACGGCCCGATAAGAACGAATACAGGAAATTCAAGGTCCGGACGGTCGAAGGCCCCAACGACGTCGCCAGCCTGGAGGAGGTCATCGGCCGAAGGTACCGGCGACGGCTCGAAGAAAACCGGCCGCTGCCCGACCTGATCATGGTGGATGGCGGCAAGGGCCAGTTGGCCGCTGCCCAGAAAGCCCTTTCGGACCTCGGGGTCTCCGGCGTTCCTCTCGTCTCGATCGCCAAGCGGGAGGAAATCCTTTTCACTCCCGATCGCAAGGAAGGGATCCGGCTCGTCCGGACTTCGCCGGCCCTCAAGCTCGTCCAGGCCATCCGGGACGAGGCCCATCGCTTCGCGATCGCCTTCCATCGCGGCCGCCGGGAGAAGCAGAGCTTCGCCTCGGAGCTCGACGGCATTCCCGGCCTCGGGCCGAAGAGAAAGTCGGCCCTCCTATCGAAATACAGGAGCCTTGAGGGGATCCGGGCAGCGACGGCCGAGGAGTTGGCCAAGGTCATCGGCGAAAAGCTCGCCGCCGTCGTGCTGGAAGAACTCCGGCGCGCCTGATCGCCTGGCCGGCAAGTCACACGCCCGGGAGCGGATCCGAAAGACCGGATATCCGTCCGAGCTTTGAATTTTCCCGAGGACTGCGGCATAATAGCCCCTTCCGTTTTTCGAAAGGAGTCTCACGCATGAAAAAGCCCGCGACCCGCCGTCTTGCCCCGGCCGTCCTTCTCGCCGTCCTCCTCGTCCTGCCGGCATTCGCCGACGAGGGCATGTGGCTCTTCAACAAGCCGCCCAAGGACCTCCTCCTGAAAAAGTACGGCTTCGCCGTGACCCCGGAGTTCATGGACCATCTCCGCCTCTCCTCGATCTCGTTCGGCGGCGCGTCCGGCTCCTTCATCTCTCCCGACGGCCTGGTCCTGACCAACCACCACGTCGGACAGGGCGCTGTCCAGAACCTATCGACGAAGGACCGCGACCTGATGAAGACGGGCTTCTACGCCCGGACGAGGGCCGAGGAGCTCAAGGTCCCGGGGATGGAGCTCCGCGTCCTCCAAGCGATCGAGGACGTCACCGGCAAGGTCCTCGGCGCCGAGCAGCCCGGGATGACCCCCGCGGAAGCCGCCGACGCCCGCGGCAAGGTCATCGCGGCCCTGGAAAAGGAAACGGCAGAGAAGAGCGGCCTTCGCGGCGTCGTGGTCACGCTCTATGCCGGGGGGATGTATCATCTCTACAAGTACAAGCTTTACAACGACATCCGGCTCGTTTTCGCTCCCGAATACCTCGCCGCCTTCTTCGGGGGCGACCAGGACAACTTCACCTATCCCCGCTTCGATCTCGACATCTGCCTCTTCCGCATCTACGAGAACGGCCAGCCGTTCAAGAGCGACAACTACATCAAGTGGTTGACAAAGGGGATCAGGGAGGGCGATCTTCTCCTCTGCTCCGGCCATCCCGGCTCGACGGGCCGACTCCTGACCACCGCCCAGCTCGAGTTCCTCCGCGACACGGGCTACCCCTTCACCATCGCCAACTACAAGCGGCGCCAGGCCTACATGCATGAATACAGCAGGAAAGGCGGGGAGCAGGCCCGGGTCGCCCTGCGGAACCTCTTCGGCATCGAGAACAGCCTCAAGGCGACGATCGGCTACCAGTCGGGGCTGCTCGATGCGTCCCTGATGGCCAAGAAGCTCAAGGACGAGCAGGCCCTGCGCGCGGCCGTCGCGAAGGACGCCGACCTCGAAAAGCAGTTCGGCGGCGCCTGGGACGAGCTCGCCGCGGCCGAGAAGGCCTACGCCTCGTTCTACAAGCCGATGGTTTTCTTCGAGAGGGCCAACGGCTTCTACACGACCTACTTCACGATCGCCCGGAACCTCGTCCGCCTGGCCATGGAAAAGCCCAAGCCGAACGCCGACCGGCTCCGCGAGTACCGCGAGGCCGGGTTGCCGTCCGTGGAGCGGGGCATCCTCTCCCCCGCCCCCATCTATGACGAGTTCGAGACGTTGAAGCTCTCCGACTCGCTGGCCCAGCTCCAGGAAGAGCTCGGCGACTGGCAGGAGACGAAATGGATCCTCGGCGGCCGCCCGCCTCAGGACGTGGCCCGCGAGCTCATCGTCGGGACCAAGCTCAAGGACGTCTCGGTCCGGAAAAAGCTCATGGACGGCGGCCTCGAAGCGATCTATCAGTGCCAGGACCCCATGATCAAGCTGGCCCTCCTCGTGGACCCGGTTTCTCGAGGGCTCAGGGCCCGGTATGAAAAAGAAGTCGACGCCGTGGAGACCCGGAACGGCGCCCGGATCGCCCAGGCCATGTTCAAGCTCGAGGGGACGTCCATCCCGCCCGACGCCACGGGGAGCCTGCGCCTGAGCTTCGGGGTCGTCAAGAGCTACGTCGAGAGCGGGAAGAAAATCCCTTATGAGACGACCTTCGCCGGGCTCTACGAGAGATCGCGGAAGGCCGGGAACAAGGACCCCTACGAGCTGCCCGAGAGTTTCCTCAAGAAGAAGGCGGCGGTCAGCCTCGCGACGCCGATCGATTTCGTCTCGACGTGCGATTCGATCGGCGGCAACTCGGGCTCGCCGGTCGTCAACCGGAAGGGCGAGTTCGTCGGCGTCCTCTTCGACGGCAACATCCAGTCCCTGCCAACGCGGTTCGTCTACGAGGACACGATCTCCCGGTCGGTCATGGTCCACGGCCAGGGGATCATCGAAGCCCTGCTCAAGATCTACGGCGCGAATCCGCTCGTGGACGAGATCCTGGGCAAGAGATAGGCGTCCGGAGCGGACGGCCCTATTTTTTCAGCAACTCGTCGACGGCCTTCTGGATGTCCGGCTGGGCCGCGTTCAGCCTCAAGGAGGCCTGGAAGGCGTTCAAGGCCTGCTGCTTTTGGCCGATCTTGAGGAAGCAGGTCCCGAGGGCGTTGAGCAGGACCGTGTCGCTGTTGTAGACCTTGTTGGCCGCCAGGAGGTCGTTGATGGCGGCGGAAAAATCTCCCTTGCCCATCGCGGCCAGCCCCCTGATCAGGAAGTAGTCGTACCGGCCCTTCTCGACGCCCTTGAGGCCGTCGACGATGGTCAGGGCATCGTCGAACTTGCCCACCTTGAGCAGGAAGCGGGCGTATTCGCTGACGCCCTCCTTGTAGCCCGGGTTCTTGCGGTACCCTTTGGCGTAATTCGCTTCGGCCTGGTCGTTGCTGTTCAGCTTGTCGTACTGGCGGGCCAGCTGGTAATAGATGTAGAAATCGTTGGCCAGGGAAAAGCCCTTGGAGTTGGCGATGGGATGGGCGATGGCCTTTTCCCCGGAAATAACGAACTGGGCGCTTTTCTCGTCAAGGACGTTCTTGTCAGGACCCCGCAGCCGCAGGGTGAGCTCATAATAATCCGGGACGAGGTCCGAGGTGGGGAGATTCGGGGTCAGGCTCAGGACCTTGTTGTACGGGGATTCGGCCAGGCGGAGCGTGTATGTCCGGACGACCGGGGTCTTGCTCAGGCCTTTCAGGCCCATCTCGACCTCCCCGCTCTGCCAAAGGTCCCGGGAGAGGTTGACCACGGAGAACATGACATCGATCTCGTCGCCGCTGGCGAAGGCCATCTTGGGGTCCACGACGAGCTTCCGTTCCAAGGTCTTGAAGGGGATGAGGACGTCGGGCGGGAAGGTCCGCAGCTTATAACCCAGGAAGGGGCCGTTGAGGAAAGGAGGGCCGCCGGCTTTGGGGACGCTGAGGGACCGTTCCATGACGGTGAATTCCTTGGCCCCGATATTCTGGACCAGGACGGTCAGCTTGTACTGTCCTTCACTGACGGGGAAGTCGTCTTCCAGGGCGATGCCGTTCTGGCGGATGCGCTCCATGTCGCCCGCGGGGAAATAGAGCGGGTAATCCTTGGAGTACTGGAAGACGACCGCCTCGTCCCGCCGGAGGCTGACGTCGACCTTGAAGTTGCAGAAATACTGGTCTTTGGCCTCGTAATAATCCACGGAGAGCTTTTGGGGGACGACGCTGAAATGGACGAAGGGCAGGTCGAGGCCGGGGTCCAGGATGACGGTCGCCAGGCCGTCGTTCTCGATGTAGTTCGTCATGTATTCCGTGCTGACCAACCCCTTGTAGTCGAAGAAATGCGTGGCGTAGCTCGGATTGAGGCCTTTATAGGGCGATTCCGTGATGCTGGCCATGAGCTCCGTGCTCCGCGAGGTGGGCTGGTAACCGTAGCCGAACTCGCCCGGAATGAGCGAGACCGACATGTTGGCCAGGGCCGGGGCGAACTGCTGGATCGTGTCGTGGATAGTATCGTAATCGTCCGGGTCGATCTCGCGCAGGCTGGCCAAGGGCTCGAGGAGCGACTTGGGGCCGTCCACGAAGGGGTCGTACAGCTTATATTCCCCGAAGCCGTGTTTCTGAAAGAAGATCAGTCCGAAATGGGTGGGAAGTTCCTTGGTCCCGTCGGTATAGTAGTACCAGACCTCGCAGGGGACGATCCCCGTTTTGGCCGGATAGCGGTCGTAGCTGACCGGCTCCCCCAGGATCATCCAGATCCTGCCGCGGTCGGTCATCCAGCCGGGCCGGCCCGCGGCGAAATACTTGTTGACGTGCTCGAACCGCTTGATGATGTCCTCTTTGTATTCGTTCGCCGGGGTCCCGGGCGTCGGGTCGCGGATCTTCCAGAAATCCTCGATGAAGATGTCGCGGTCGCGGTTATCGGGCAGCTCGAGGAAGACCTCCCTTTCCTTGGGGCTGATGATATAGGCGACAAGCTTGAGGAATTCCTGGTAGACAGGGTCGAGGTTCTTGGCATCGGCGGCCGTCTGCTTTTTTACGGTCTTGGGCTTGACGGGGGAATCCTTCTGGGCCGCGCGGAGGCCCGGGGAGAAGGCGAGGGTCAAGCCCAAAACCAGGGCCAGGGCCAAGGTCGGGAGGCGTTTGCTCATGTTTCAAACCTCAAGGAAAGCTCGCTCCCTCGGCGGCCCACAGAAACTGCCGGCCCGCCGAGGGAATCCATTTTAAAACTCCCGGAGCCGGGGTTTCGTTCCCCCCTGCCACGGGGACGTCACTTCTTTTTCAGGTAATCCAGGAAGCCCTTGACCTGGGTGGCCCGGTCCGAATCGGGGTCGGCCTTGAGGTACTTCTCGAACGTCGCGATGGCCTTGTCCTTGTTCTGCATGGACGTGTAGGTCAGCCCCAGCTGATAGATGGCATCGGCGTTGGTCTCCTCGAGCTCGACCGCCTTCTCGAAATACTTCTGGGCGTCCTCGAGCTTCGCCGATTTGAAATAGGCCAGGCCGATCGAATACAGCAGGTTGGAATCCGTGATCTTTTCGATGCTGACCTTGGCATACCATTCCATGGCCGCGTCCGTATTGCCGCGGTTGGCGTAGCAGTTGCCGACGCTGACGATCGCGTCCACGTCGTTCGCGTCCTTGGCCAGGATCTGCTTGTAGGCCGCCTCGGCCTCGTCGTATTTCTCCTGGATGAAATAGGTGTTGCCGACGTTCCTCCAAATGAAGTAGGCGTCCGGGAACTTGACCAGGAAGGCCTTGTAGGCGTCAAGGGCCGCCGCGTAGTTCTTCTTGTCGTAGAGGTCGTTGGCGGCGTTGAGGTCCTTCTTCATGTCGTCGCTGACGACCAGGCCCTCGACCTTCTTCATGACCACGGTCATTTCCTTGTACCTCTCGAACTGGTTCATTTGCAGGGACTTATGGGCGGGCATGTAGCCGATCTTGTCGAAATCGATGTTCCACATCCCGCTCCTCATCCAGGCCCCGGTCCATTTCCCGTCCTTGCCCGTCTTGATCTCGAATCCTCCGTCGAACTTCGGGCAGAAGAATTTCACCCGGACCCCTTCGATGGGGTTGCCTTGCCCGTCGAGGCAGATCCCGGGGATCCGTCCCTGGCCTTTCCAGTCCTGGGCGGTCAAGAACAAGGCGGCCGTCAAAACGCACAGCGCGGTCAACAGGGCTTTTTTCATGTGACTCTCCTCATTGGCAGGTGGTATTTTACCACGGGACGGGGCGAAAAAAAAGCCTCAGCGGCACTTTTCGAGGAGGGCGTCAAGCGATGCCTTCTCCTGGGGCGGCAGGGCCTTGTAATAGCGCTCCTTGTACTTGGTCAGGTACGTCCTGGCCCTGGTTTTATCGCCCTTGTCGAGATAGGCCGTCCCCAGGTTGTAGAGGGCGAATTTGTGTCCGGGCTCTATCCCCACGGCCTGGCCCCAGCAGGAGATGGCCGCGTCCAGGTCCCCGAGCATCCTGTAGACCGCCCCCAGGCCGTTATACGCCGCGGGATCTTTCGAGTCGCTGGCGATGGCCCTCTTGAAGTGGTCCATGGCCCGGCGGAGCGGGGCGGCCTCCCTTTTTTTCATGGCCAGGGCGGTCTCGACCGTTCCCAGGTTGGACAGGACGACCGCATACTGGGGGTCGAGGGAGAGGGCGTGCTCATAGGCCGCGATGGCATTGTCGAGGTCGCCCTTGTTCCAGTAGGCCACGCCGAGATAGTTCCACAGCTCCGGGTCCCAGTCGATCATGCCCGAGGCCTTTTTGAGCACGCCGATGGCCTCGTCGTTCTTGCCTTTCTCGGCCAAGACGATGCCGTATTCGATGGCCAGCTTGTAATTGCGCGGATTGGCTTCCGAGCCCGATTTCAGGGTGGTCTCGGCCTCGGCCAGCCGGTGCTGCTTTTCGTAAACGGTCACCAGGAAGAGGTAGGGGTTGTCGAAGTCCGGCCGCTCCTGGATGAGCTCGCGGAGGAGGACGACGCTCTTTTCGGCATCCCCCCGGAAGTAAAGGTCCTGGGCCTCCTCGAACTTGCGGTTGTACGGGAGGAGGGTTTTCAGGTCGTCCTCGGGCCCAAACTTGTCCTTGGACGGCGGCTGGAAGCCCCCCACGTATCCAAGGCTCTGGAGCTTTTCCCTGGCCTCGGCGTCCAGCCGGGGCCGCGGGGCGGCATCGGGCCCCGATTCGGCCTTGATCAGCCTGGCCAGCTCGGCCCGCTCCCGGCTGAGATCTTTCCCGGCAAGGTTCCTGGTTTCGCCGAAATCGGCCTGGAGGTCGAAGACCTCCGGGAGCGGCAGGTCGATGAATTTTTTCGGGCCTTTGATGAACCCCCGGAGGGGGGCCCAGCCCCGCCGGTAGTACGCATAGAGCGATTCGAAGTAGATCGGCCGCGACGCCAGGGCCGTCTGGTCCTTCCCCCGCATGGCCGGAAGGAGCGAAAGGCCCTGAAGGTAGGCCGGCTTGGGCAGGTCCAGAAGGTCGCAGACCGTCGGGAAGATATCGATGTGACAGGCGTCTTGGTCCACCCGGCCCGGTTTGACGCCGGGCCCAGAAACGATCAGGGGCACCCAGAGCGTGGAATTGTAGGCGAAATAACCATGGGTCGTCTCCCCGTGCTCGCCCAGGGACTGGCCATGATCGCCGGTGAAGACGACGACCGTCGAACCGGCCTGGCGCGAGTCCTCGAGAAAGCCGAAAAGTTTGGCCAGGGCGGAATCCACGTAGGCGACCTCGCCGCTGTAGAGGTCGTCCTTGTAACGGATGGAGAACGGAGCGGGGGGCTCGTAGGGCTGGTGGGGGTCGAAGCAATGGATCCAGAGGAACCAGGGCCCTGTCCGGCCGTCGAGCCAGGCCAGAGCGCTCCCGACGACCGCCTCGGCCTTTCGCTCGACGAACTTGAAATCCAGCCCGCCGCCGGACCCGTAGCTTTCATCGTAAACGTCGAACCCCCGGTTGAGCCCGAAGCGCGCGTCGAGGGGGAAGGCGCCGATAAAAGCCCCCGTGGCATAGCCGTTCTGCTTCAGGTACACGGCCAGGTCGGGGAGGTTCTCCGGGACCTTGAAGTTGCCGTTGTCGTGGACGCCGTGCTGGAGCGGGGTCGTCCCGAGAAGGATGTTGGTGTGGGAAGGGAGCGTCAGCGGCGTGTGGGCAAAGGCCCGGCCGAACACGACGCCCGCCCGGGCCAGCTTGTCGATCGCCGGCGTCTCCACGCGCGTGGCGCCGTAGCAGCCCAACCGGTCCGGCCGCAGGGTGTCGATCGTGATGAGGAGGAGGTTCGGCCGCGGCGGGGCCGCCTTCAGGGGCTGCCCGGACGCCGAGGCCAGGGCGACGAGGACGAGACCGATTCTCGCGGCGCGACTTGTCATGGACGGACTCCTTTGATCCTTCAGGGGATCTATCTTATCACGGCCGGGCGGGCCGGAGAAGGCGAGAGCAAAAAAAAGCCCCTCCCCCGGGCGGGGGGAGGGGCTTTGAGAATCTGTTTCTGCGGGGATCAGCTTAGAACTGGAACCGGACTCCGAGCCGGCAGATGAGCGGGTTCAGGATCTCGTTGACCGTGTAGTTGTGGGCATAGGGCGTGAAGGTCGTGTGGTCTGCGTAGATGCGGTACGTGCCTTCGTTCCTGTCGTACCGTCTGTTGATGATGGCGGCGTTGGTGACGTTGAAGGCGTCGGCCATGAGGTAGATCCGGCCGGTCTCACCAAGCCTGATCATCTTCTCGAGGCGCAGGTTCAGCTGGTAGAAGGTGGGGAGGGTCTGGTTGCCGAAGACATCGAGGTAGGTGGTAACGGAGTGGTAGATCGAATTCGCCCAGGTGTAGTCGACGACCGTCATGTAGTGGGGGATGATATGGCCGGCGCGGGCGTTGAAGGTGAAGGAGACGTTGAAGCCCATGGGCAGCTGGTAGAGGCCTTCAAGCTTGAACATCCAGTGGGAGAAGATGTACTGGCTGAGCTTGCCCGAGGCGCCGCCGATGTACGGAGCATAGATCTGGTCATTGAGGGCCCACAGGTTCGACGCGTTCGTGTAGCCGTTGCCGTAGTGATACTTCTGGTCCTGGTAGGTCACGGAGCCGTCCAGCATCCACTTGTTAGACAGCCGTTTGTTGAAGGTGAGGTCGATGCCCCAGTAGGTTTCGTAGTTGGTATTGAGCGTGTGGTAGGCGTACGGGGTGCCCGTGTACTGGGAATCCATCTGGTAGATCGTGTGACCGGGGCCGGCGCCCAGGTTGACGGTGTTCCCGTTAATGTCGGTGATCGACGACGGGATCGTGCCGTCGGGGAGGC
>Ga0187858_10001051_pt1 | contig 32263 bp, 26 predicted proteins | sample June2016WEW_8_15_FD_133015 | JGI IMG/M metagenome (GOLD analysis project Ga0187858, IMG submission 133015) | Peatland microbial communities from SPRUCE experiment site at the Marcell Experimental Forest, Minnesota, USA - June2016WEW_8_150 | ecosystem: Environmental > Terrestrial > Soil >...
ATCGGTTTGGGAAGATAGAATGACCGGGTTCCAAGAAAGAAACATCGTTGCGGGGTAGAGCAGTGGCAGCTCGTCGGGCTCATAACCCGGAGGTCGCTGGTTCGAGTCCAGCCCCCGCTACCTTAGAAGAACCGTAGCGCTCCGGGCTACGGTTCTTTGCTTGGCCTGGTGAATTGCGATCGCGAAAATCCCTCCCGAGAGGAGATTTTCGCATGAACCACACTTCATCGGGCTCGTCAGGTAACCATAGCTCGCCGGGCTCCTCCGATAGCGCATTTCGGTCCGGCCCCCTCCCCCTCAGCAAGGCTCTGATCGGTTTCACCAACGCCAAGCTGGCCGAAGGCCTCAGCCAGCGCACGGTCGATTCCTACCTGGAAGACCTGCACAAATGGGTCGAGCGCACCGGCGACCGCGAGATCGGCAAGGTGACTGGGGCCGACATCAGCGCGTATCTGGCCTGGCTCCGTACCGAGTACATCCCTCACCGCTTCAGCGGCAAGACCCATCCCCTTTCCCCCAAAACAATCCGGAACACCTGGATCGCGATGTCCGCCCTTTTCCACTGGGCCGAACGCGAGCTCGTCCTTCCCTCCCCCATGAGGGAGGTCCGGGCCCCCCACTCGCCCAGACCCCCCGTGCCGGAACTCACCCGAGAGGAAGTCGAACGCATGCTCAAGGCCTGCACCTATACGCGCGAGGCGGTATCACCCATTCGGCGCTCCTTCGTGACGCGCCGGCCGACGGCCAGCCGCGACATCGCCCTACTCCTGGTCCTCCTGGATACGGGGATACGTGCCTCCGAGCTGTGCGCACTGAAGGTCGAGGACGTCGACCTGAAGACCGGGAAGGTCGAGATCAAACACGGGGTGGAGGGCGGGGCCAAGGGGAGCAAGGGCCGGGCGGTGTACCTGGGCAAGGCAAGCCGACGCGCGCTGTGGCATTACCTTTCAGGTCGCGAGGACGGGCAGGACGGGGAGGCACCTCTGTTCATCGTCAGGAACGGGCGGCTGATGCGCCCGAGTACTCTCCGGCACCTGATCATCGGCCTTGGACAGAAGGTCGGCGTGCCCAAAGCCTACCCCCACAAACTGCGCCACACCTTCGCGATCACCTATCTGCGCTCGGGCGGAGACGTGTTCACGCTGCAGCAAATCCTGGGCCATGCCAGCCTGGACACGGTGCGCATCTACGCACGGATTGCTCAGTCGGACGTTGCCCAGGCACACCGCAAGGCGAGCCCGGTGGACAATTGGAGGCTGTAGGGCGATGGGCACGAGATGTAGCCTTGGCGTGAGCGAAGGCTGCGCTCAATCGAACCTCTAACCGCGCCCTCTTCTTGGACGGGAATACACGTCATATTGGCGAGAAAGGCGTGCCCGCTCGGTCAATCTTGCTTTAATGTCTCGTCTATTCCTGCTTTGCCGCATCTACCAATCACGTGGAAAGACAGACAGTTATGAACGCAGGAGCTGAAACGAGCAGGGCCGAGAACTCACTTGACATGAACATTCTTGAACCCCTGTGGACAATCCACCTGGATCTTGGCGCAAGGTGCAGGCGGTCACGGCTCCAGCTTCGAGGCTCTGGTAGGTGCGAATGCGCAGCGTGACCTGCTGCAGAGGGGCAGGGATGTCAGCCGTGCAAGGGGTCTTGGATGCCAGCTTTCCACAGGTGTAGATCAAGAGGAGATTCGCGTCATCCTACGAGTAAACTACGATTTGAAGGACACCCAGGCTACCGATCCGAAAGGTACTTGTCTGGCATCCACCAGGATTCCCCTGGCCAATCCACACTACCTTCCGGGCAGGACGCCCCGGCAGGCGAGCACCCCGTTTCAAGGCAATCCTTATTCCCGTGTTGCTGTTCCATAGGCATTTGTACTGCCTCCTGGTCAGTTTCGTTGCAGCGTGACCAACCGGTACCTTCTCCCTGGTTAGCCCCCTATAATGGTACAAAGGCCGCATTATGTTGGAGCGATATTTCCCCCGCACCCGGGATGATGTCTAAGGACGAATCCCGAAGGGGCTATTCGACACTAGGACTGGCCGTGCCTAGGGCTAGGTTCGGCCGTTGGGGAGCTTGGGTCTCCTAACAACGCAAGGGGGTATACATGAAGCTCGGGGCGCTGGTCCTTCACAACTTCCGTTCAGTTCCGGACATTGTAGTTCGCCTTCAAGACTATTCCGTACTAGTCGGCGAGAACAACTCAGGCAAGACCACAATCATGACGGCCATCCGCATGTTCTACGAAGACGGTGGCATCAAGTACGATACAGCCGTCGACTTTCCCAAGTTTCCAACTGAGGATAACGAGAGTTGGATCGAGCTGCATTTCCGTACAAGTGAGGCTGAACAGCAGTTGCTCAAGGAGGAGTACCGCTCTTTGGACGGGCTCCTCCGTGTCCGGCGCTACTTCCGCTCGGAAAAGCAGGGCCTAGTCCGCCAAAACCAGAGCAATATCTTCGGATATGAAGGAGGATCGCTCTCGAGCAATCTCTTCTACGGGGCTCGGAACGTCTCACAAGCAAAGCTCGGCGGTGTTGTATTCGTTCCGGAGGTAACGAAGGCCGACGATGCCCTTAAGCTTACCGGCCCGTCCCCCTTCCGTCAGATCCTAACCTACGTGATGAAGAGCGTAGTCCAGAAGAGCTCCAGCTTCGCAGAACTCCGGGAAGGATTCGAGCACTTCAACGAGTCGTTTAAGGAGGAATCATCCGGAGACGGGCTATCTCTGTCCTCCATGATCCAGGAAGTCAACGACAGTGTCGCCGAATGGGGAATCCGCTTCGGCATAGACATTAACCCCGTCACAGCAGACGACATCGTGAAGAACCTTGTGACAAACTACGTCGAGGACTTGGCCTTGGCCGGCCAACACCTCGGCTTGTCGGCCTATGGGCAAGGTCTCCAACGCCATCTCATATTTACGCTCATTCGTCTGTCACCCAAGTACACAGAGACCCGCACTCCTGAGCGAAAGGAGTTTGCTCCCGACTTCACACTTCTCTTGTTCGAGGAGCCCGAGGCCTTCTTGCATCCTCATCAACAGGCTCGCTTGAACTTGAGCCTCCGTCGGCTGGCTGAGGCCGATGAAACGCAGATCCTCGTCTCAACTCACTCTCCTCACTTCGTCTCGAAAAACGTCGACAACCTTACTTCTCTCATCCGCCTCCACAAATCCGGCCCAAGAACTGAAGCGCACCAAATCCAGCCAGATGCGCTGCAGCACCTCCTTAGCTCCAATTCTGGTCTATTCCGCCGCTTCAGCGACCTCCTTGCTTCCCCTGACGTTACGGAACCCATGAAGGCCACCATACGCGGAAAGGGCCTCGGATCAGACCATGCAGGCGCCACTCCCTCCCCGGAGGATGAGGCAATACGGTACTTCCTTGTACTCAATCCCGATAGGGCCTCCATGTTCTTTGCCCGGCACGTGATCATCTGCGAAGGCCAAACCGAGAAGGCGCTCCTCGATTGTCTTCTAGAGGAGCAATGGACCGACCTAGCAGATCGCCATGTATACGTAGTCGACGCGCTCGGGAAGTTCTCGATCCACAGATTCATGGCTCTCCTCTCCGCGTACGGAATCACTCACTCCGTGATCATGGACGCCGATCAAGATGGCGACATTCACCGCGTTGTGAATGATTTCATTCTCGAAAACTCCACTCCATTCACTTCGGGCATTCACGCATTTGAGCGCGACATAGAGCGTTTTCTCGGTCTTGACCCTGCGCCGAGGCAAGATCTCAAGCCTCTGCACATGGTGTCATGCTACAAGAATGGGCACCTGTCCGGCGACTGTGTGGCGCAGCTTCGCCGGATCGTTGATGGAATCCTTCCGCCAGCAGCTGTCCAATAACTCGCATAGCTGTGCGAAAAGCCGAGGGGGACAGATGGTGGGAGGGATGGCGTCCCACACACGCGCCGTCCGAATCGACCTAACGATATGTTTCCTCGAACTTGCCGAGGACGGCCGATGTTGGCCACAGGACCTCCTGGCATGATTGGGTCTTCACACGGGCTCTCGCTGCTGGTGAACTAGGAACCGTCGCGAAGGAGATCCGGTTTGTCTGAAACCAACTTCATCAGTGAATGGTGCTGTTCCACTTACCCCGGGCGCATTAGGCTTGTGGGGTCAGGCGACCGTCCTTCGTTTCTTCCTTCCACGACGCCGATACCGATTGCCGTAGATCAGACATTTGCCCCATCATTCTGGGGCCGTTCTCTGCGTTTCGTTAGTGTCACACCACTTGGTCCGAGGAGGGGCAAATGGAATTGACTACATTGCTCGTCGCAACAATGGCACTCGCCGCCGGGATGCTCATTGGCGTAGCTCTTGGCTACTTTGTGGGATGGGCCCGAGGAAGGGTTGACTCCAACCAGGCAAGGGTAGAACTCGCCGAACTCCAGGCTGAGCGGAGAGCTGATCAGGAAAAGCTCCGATGGCTTGACACAGCAGAGACGAAGATGCGTGAAGCATTCGATGCCCTCGCGTCACACTCACTCCAGACTGCCTCGGATGAGCTCCTGAAGCGGGCCGACGAGCAGATCGACAGCCTACTGGAGCAGATGCGGGGGGACCTCAAGGCCAACAAATCCGACTTCAAGGCTCTTGTCGATCCCCTCAAAGATGACATCGTCAAGCTGGACCTTAATGTCCACGACCTGGAAACAAAGCGAGAAGGTGCATATCGGTCTTTGGAGACGGAGCTCAAGGGATTGGCCGAGACGCATCGGGGACTCATGACCACAACTCTCACACTTGCGCAAGCGCTACGATCCCCAACTGTCCGCGGCAGGTGGGGCGAGGTCCAGTTGCGAAGGGTGGTCGAGCTGGCGAACATGGTCAACCACGTGGATTTCGACGAGCAAGCGGTCGGTGAGATGGGGCGGCCTGACATGGTAATCCATCTCTCAAACCAAGGCATTCTCCCCGTAGACGCCAAGGTTCCAATGGATGCTTACCTGCTCGCGGTAGAGGCAGCAGACGAGGAAACGCGGAGGCTGAAGCTCCTTGACCACGCCAAGGCAATGCAGAGCCGTGTCCGCGACCTTGCTCAGAAGAAGTATTGGGATCAGTTTGAGAGATCCCCGGACTTTGTAATCATGTTTATCCCAAATGAGGCGTGCCTTTCCGCAGCATTTGACGCCGACCCGACTCTGCTTGATTATGCACTTGATCAACATGTACTCATTGCCTCACCTGTCACTTTGCTTGCCCTACTCAAGGCCATTTCATATGGTTGGTACCAAGTCCAGATTACCGAAAATGCCAAGCAGATCGCCGAGTTGGGCGCGGAGCTCTACAAACGTCTTGAGGCTTTCCTCGACCATTATTCCGATCTTGGCAAGAGCATCAACAAGGCGGCTGATCAGTACAACAAGACGCTCGGATCACTCCAGCGACGCCTGATCCCGTCGGCTCGCAGGCTTCAGCAGGCAGGTCTTGGAACTGGTGAGCCAGTTGTCCCGGACACGGTTGACACGCTTGCCCTCCCGCCAAGCCCGCCAGAGGACGCCTAGGCTAGGACCCGGTTGTTCGTTTCGCCCCTCGCGGGGTGTGTGCGCCAGCCCTCTATCATGTCGCGTGCTTGCTTGCCGAGCGATTTCAGATGATATAACATATGCCTTATGTGCCTCGGCTTCGCATGTGTCGACGAAACGAGCGACCGAGACCGACGTCGAGGAATATGGCTCATTTCTCATGGGCCTACGCGCCCAGCTACGTCTGAGCGAGGTTTCGAGGGGGAAGGGGCGCCCTCCCTTTGGGAGGTGGCTGCGGACCTCGCGCTGCGCACTCTGCGCACTAATCGAGTTCGATAGGTATGACCGGGGGACTCGACATGCTTAGGCCAACGACACCCACATTCATGGATTTGTTCTGTGGAGCAGGCGGTTTCACATGGGGGTGGGTCCGTGCTGGCTTCACTCCGGTTGCATGTGTTGACAATGAGGCGACAGCGCTTCGCACCTATGAGCTCAATTTCGGAAATCTTGGCTGTGCGGTCGTTAACAGGAACCTTGCTGAGATTAGCGTGAGCGACCTCTGTGAGCTGCTGCGGGTCAAGCCTCACGGAGTACTTGCCATTGTTGGCGGTCCCCCTTGCCAGGGTTGGTCGAAGGTCGGTCGCGGCAAGATCCGCTCGCTCGGCAAGGCAGGACGGGATTTGCTTTCCGATCCTAGGAACGCCCTATACCGCCGGTTCATCGAGGTGGTCTCACATGTTCAGCCTAAGATCTGCGTAATGGAGAATGTCCCCGGCATGCTGTCAGCCGAAAACCGCAACGTCGCCGACGTAGTCAAGGTCAACTTTGAGGAGGCGGGGTACGACTGCACGTACAGTTTGGTCAATGCACGCTGGTTCGGCGTCCCCCAGGATCGCCAACGCCTCATTTTCGTTGGAATAAGGAAGGAGTCGGGGTTATCCGTCAACGCGTCGGGCCTTGAGGTTTTCTCAAGCGTTTTCCGGAAGACCCTTGTCGGAGTTTCTCGCGAGACAACAGTGGCAGATGCATTCGGCGATCTTCCGGAGGTGAAGAATGGGGCGGAGGAAGACCCGCTGCCTTATCGTCCGAAGGCAGGTAGGCCCTCACGTTACGCGCAGCTAATGCGCGAGGGGTCGAATGGTTTGCTTACCGACCATATATGCCGGCGGTACAACTCCCAGGATGTCGAGGCCTTCGCCACGATGGAGCAGGGGATGAAGTATTACCAGCTGGCGCGCCGATTCAAGAGATACCGTGATGACATCTTCCCAGACAAGTACAAGAAACTCATCTGGAGCCATCCGTCGTGGACGGTGACCGCACACCTCTCCAAGGACTGCTATACGCATATTCATCCCAGGCAACCACGAACAATCTCGATCCGAGAGGCGGCAAGGTTGCAGAGCTTCCCTGACAACTTCAGGTTCTTCGGGAACGTGGGAGACAGATTTCGCCAGGTGGGCAATGCAGTGCCTCCGTTCATGGCATGGGGAATTGCAGAATACGTGAAGTTGGGCCTGTTCGGAGGGGATGGAACATGAGCCCCGAAAGGATCCGTCGAGGCTCGGCCACCCTCCGGCCCCGCGCTAGGATCGTGCGCACAATCGGCCGGGACCTGATTAGCAACGAGATTGTGGCCCTGGTCGAACTCATTAAGAATGCCTACGATGCAGACGCTTCCAAGGTCCGAATCGTGTTCGAGGAACCCCTCCAGCCGAACCAGGGTGGTGTCCTTATCGAAGACGATGGCGTCGGAATGACCCTAGCTGTGGTCCGAAAGGCGTGGTTCGAGCCAGCTACAGTGTCAAAGATCCGTAGTACCCACACCCCCTCGGGCAGGCGCGTTACAGGGGAAAAGGGGATAGGACGATTTGCGGCCGCTCGCCTTGCCCAAAGCCTAGAGATGACGACGCTCGCCAAGGGCAGTCGACTACTCGTACGAGTCAGATTCGACTGGGGAGCATTCGACGACGAGGATCTCTATCTGGATCAAGTCCGCTTCCGATGGGAGGAGAATGCTGCCCCCAAGGGGCGCAAGCGGGGAACCACGCTTCATCTCGTAAGACTGAACGACTCTTGGGAGGCTTCGCATTTCGAGCGCCTGCGGAACGAGCTCTCACGTCTGGTCCCCCCGCAAGAGAGCAGAAGGGACTTCCAGATTGTTCTTGAATTGCCGGAACGATTCCAGGAGTACGCCGGACCAATAACTCCGCCACCGATTCTGGGGAAGCCCCACTACATACTTCAAGGCCACATCGATGCACATGGAAGGTTCGAGGCTCACTACGAGGGGCTCGGCACGAAGGGTGTGGCGCCGATGTCGGACATAGTCCTTTTGGACAAGGGACGCGAGCCGGAGTGCGGGCCGTTCCGTTTCGAGTTCAAGGTCTGGGATCGAGATTCCAGCGGCTTGGATCCCCTGGCTCGCGAGCTCAGCTCAACGGTTCGCGAGCTCCGGCGCGATCTCGACGCTGCCTGTGGGATTAGCATCTACAGGGATCGCTTCCGTATCCTACTCGGTGACAACGATTGGCTCCGTCTCGACCTAAGACGCGTCCAAAATCCCACCATGCGACTTAGCAACAATCAGGTCGTTGGCGCTGTGTTCGTCTCCGCAGAGGAGAACGGGGGCCTCCGAGACCAAACAAACCGCGAGGGGATAGTCAGCAGTCCGGCCTTCGATGACTTCAAGCGCACCATGATAGAGCTCCTGTCGAAGCTGGAGATCAAACGGGACTCCTACCGCCGTGCTCAGCGACCAGCGGAACCGATGGCCGGCATCTTCCAGGTTCTTGACATCAAGCCATTCCGGGATTTCGTGAGAAGACGCTACCCGAATGACGCCGAGCTCCAGGCATTGCTCGATGAGAAAACCAGGAGTTTCGAGCACGGTGTCATCCAAGTCCAGGAGGTTCTTGCGAGATACCGAAGGCTGGCCACGCTAGGGCAGTTGATCGATGTGGTCCTCCACGAAGGGAGGACCCCCGTTGCAACGATCTCCAACGAGGCAGCCCTAGGAGTTCGGGACCTCGGACGTTCTGGTCAGGCTTCCTCCACAGAGGCGAGTAAAGCGCGGTTCCTTACAATCTCGCAACAGGCCGAGGTTCTCTCGACCCTGTTTCGTCGTCTTGCGCCATTCGGCGGTCGCAAGCGCGGACGGCCAACTGATCTCACAGTCGGTAAGATCATTGGCGACACCTTTGCGCTCTTTGAGAAGAGGATCGCAGAACTCCATGTCGATGTTCAACTTCCAAGCGCAGAGCTAAGAGTCACGGTGGATCAGGCCGAGATGCAGCAGATCTTCGTGAACCTTCTTGACAATGCACTGTATTGGCTGGAGAAGGTCCCAGAGGAAAAGCGCAAAATCGTTGTGGAGGCATCAATGAGTGCGGGTGAGCTGGTTGTGCTCTTCTCTGATAGCGGACCAGGCGTGCCCGAGGACATCATGGATAGGATCTTCGATCCATATTTCTCGACAAAGCCGGATGGCGTGGGGCTGGGATTGACCATCGCTGGGGAGACAGCCGAGGAATACGATGGATCGCTTGAGCTCGTCTCGGGCGGGCCCCTTCCCGGCGGCACGTTTCGCGTGACTCTGAGAAGGCGCCTGGGAGGAACCGATGCCTGAAGAGGCCGAAGACAAGAACGGAGGCGCGTGGAACGTTCTAGTCGTCGAGGATGATGAGACCGTCAGGCGGCAGATCAAGGAGTACCTCGAGGATGAAGTTTTCGCATTCCGCAAATTGCATATGTCGGATATCGGAGACCTCTCCGAAGCGCTAAACCTAATCAAGGAACGAAAGGCAGACTTGGTCATACTAGATGTGTATCGAGGAGCCGCCAAGCCGGGGGGGGAGCAGACAGGCGTGCTGATCCTCGAGAGTATCAAGAAATCGGGCTTTGTTCCGGTGGTCCTTTACACAGCGCTCCCCGAGGGCCTGGAGGAGCACAAAAGCATTTTCATTCGGCTAGTCGGAAAGGACGCTGGAGGGCTGGAGAAGCTGAAGACGGAGATCGGAGACCTGTTCCGGCTCTTCATCCCCCAGATGCACAGGGCTGTCGTCAATCATCTGGACCAAGCGCTGAGTTCTTACATGTGGGAATTCGTCCAGCAGCACTGGGGGGAATTCGAACCGATCGTCGAAAAGCCGGAGTTCCTCCGCTTGGTAATCCAGCGGCTGGCGATGGCGTTTACTCATCAGGGTATCGAGGAGATGACGAGGCAAGTGTATGGCACCCCTGCGGCCGGAGCCGTTGTCGATGCCGACAAAGTACACCCGGCTGAGTACTATATTAAGCCGCCCATCGGCAAGGACCCTCTTCTTGGCGACATTAGGATCCGCGAGGACGCCGGGAACACAATCTACTTAGTGGTCCTGTGGCCGAGCTGCGACATGGTCTCCACAGCTGGCCGTGAGCCAAAGACAGATTGTGTATTGTGTGCCCGGGCAAAGCCTGCCAAGGATGCACCGGAGGTAGTCGATTGGACATCATCGCCAAGCAGCAACAAGCAGAAGAGCGTCGAAGGGCTCATCAAGAACATGAGGGACAAGTCACCAGACCGGTATCATTTTCTGCCGGGCGTATGGGACCTGCCCAATTTGGTTGTGGACTTCCAGGACTTGGAACACGTCAAGCTCGAGACAATTCGCGGCCTCAGGTGTCTCGGCACGCTTGCCAGCCCGTTTGCCGAGGCCGTGGCGACGAGGTTCCAGAGATACATCGGTCGTGTTGGGACTCTAGACCTGGACCTAACCCTTATGCTGACACGAATCTCGAAGTAGCTGCCCGGGACTGCGGAAGCAGGAACAGGTCATCTTGATCCGGCTGAAGACATGGCGGACGTTTTCACTAAATCCAAGCGCTCAGAGGTTATGTCCCACATCCGCTCGAGCGGAAACAAAGACACCGAACTGGCGTTGTTGCACTTGCTCAAGAATAATGGGGTAACCGGATGGCGAAGAGGTCAGTCTGTCTCGGGCAGGCCGGACTTCGTCTTCCGGAAAGCACGGGTAGCGGTTTTTGTGGACGGATGTTTCTGGCATGGTTGCCCGAGGCACTTCAGCCTTCCTGCTGGCAATCGGTCCTTCTGGCAAAGGAAACTAGAAGGGAACATGAAGCGCGATGCCAGAGTAACTCGGTTGCTGAGGCGCGAGGGATGGATAGTGCTTCGAATTTGGGAGTGCCAGATTGCCGAAAGACCCATCTCGTGTGTTCGTAGAATCGCTCGGGCAGTTGGCGGTTCCTCTGGTTAGAGACAACTGGAGGCACTGGGCCGGCCGGAGGGGGCAGAAACACGCAGCAATTCGGACCCGTTCCGGGGCTGCACAGGGCAAGAGGCGAATCCCACCGACAATCGCCAACGGTGGGCCTCGTGATGGGGCAGCTAGCGGCTTGAGATCTATAGATGCTTGCGCGGCATGCAGTGGGTCAAGAGGTAGTTGCACCCAGCTAAGTTCAGATCTTATACTGCTTTTAAGGAAATTGCTGAGATGGACAACTCAGAAACACTGCGGACTATCCGATTTTCATCATTCAATCCTTATGAGGTCCGTTACCCAGGTCTCCGAGTCGTCCCCCGCGCCACTCTCCACTTGATAAAGATGCTCCGCGAGCGAGGTTTTTCAACCGTTGTCGAACCCGAGAATGGGACCAGACTTAACTATTTCGCAGAGAAGGGACTACGAGAAATCCTGTCGGACCCAGTGGTTCTTTTTGCAATCAGCATACCAGTCAACATCTTGACCGGCGTAATCTCTGCCTGGATGCGCGATGTCTTGAAGGGCCGAGATGAACCGCCAGAAGTCAATGTTGTGATTGAAGTTGATCGAAATGGCAACAAGATAAGGTACAACCATCGTGGGGAACAGATAAGTGAAGAAAGATCCCAAATGCCGGAAACTCTACTTGATGCCAGAGCCAAGGGTTACGCCGCATCCCTACAAGCTGTCTCGCCCGATCCGGCTTATCCGACGCCGATCCATCTAGAACATACGGGGAAAGTAGTGGCTTGGGCTGAGAGCCCACATCTTGATGACAAGGGAATAAGATTCAACAGAATTGATGTGTTCGACGCCGAAACCTGGGCGCGCATTCAAAACGGCGAACTAAAGGGTCTGAGCATCGCCGGGATAATTCGCCGATCAACATGCACTGTCTGCGACAATGATTATACAGAGTGCAATCATATTGCCGGACAGCTCATCAAAGACAGAAAGTGTGCTGTGAGAATTGAGGATTTTCTCCTAGCCGAGTGCAGTATTGTCAGGGAACCTATCCAGCCGCTAGCCAGATTGAAACTGCGCCACCTGAACACGAACTAACCGTGAACGAGCGGTTTTCATGAAGACCCGACCGATCAACGCCGATAAGCCCCACCTCTGGAAGGCCGACATCGCGGCCTCTGTTGACCGATTCAACCAGTGGTTCATGCAGTTTGCGCCTGAGGCGTTCCGTTCAACGCGGGTCGAGACGACCGAAGATGTGAAGGCAGCGCTCTTAGCAACCAACGATCTGCGCAACCTGAACGCGGCGACGCTGAAGGCCAACCCCAGCGCGCTCTCGACGCTCCGCATGTGCACAGCCCCACCCCTCGCGGTCGACCGCCTGATAGGCTTGGCCGACGTAAGCAAGAACCTCGTTGGTCGGATGGAAGAAGGTAAGCTGCCCACCAAGATGCAGGCCAGCGCTCTGGACGCGGAGTTGAGGGAAATTTGCCGCATTCTCTCGCGGCTGTTAGACCGCGACATTTTTCCATGGCTGGACAACCGGAAGGCCCCGACCGACCACGAGCGCGACCGGGCCTCAACGATCGTGGCTGACCGATTGTGTAGCGCGGTGGCGAATCCGATCGTACGCAATGCTCAGGAACAACGTCAGCTCGCCCTGATCGGCGACTATCTCGACCGGCGAGGCTACGGCAAGCAGGCGCATCCGGCCGGAAAGCCAATCACCGAGATGGAACAAGGCACGTATGCCTTCCGCATGAACGTGCCGTGCGGGAAGGCTTACAAAGTAAACATTCCGGTCGACGTCGCGATCCAGCCCAAAATTCTCCGAAACGACCGATTGCCCATCCTGATCGAAGCCAAGTCTGCGGGTGATTTCACGAACACCAATAAGCGGCGCAAGGAGGAGGCAACCAAGGTTCGGCAGTTGCAGGCGACCTATGGGGAGACCGTGGCCTATTTGCTATTCCTTTGTGGATATTTCGGCAGCGATTATCTTGGCTACGAAGCTGCCGAGGGGATCGATTGGGTCTGGGAGCACCGGATCGAAGACCTAGCCAAACTGGGGCTGTAGCACCGATGACCGCGCGGGCCCTGAAGCACATTGAAATCCGCCGACAGGCTATCCAGGCAGAATTGGATGCCACGAAGTCCCCCGCCCAGAGGAACCGCCTCGGTCAATTCGCGACTCCCAACACACTGGCGATCGAGATCGCGCGCTGTGTCCGCGCGGTCGCGGGTCGGCATCTCCGCACGGTCCGCTTCGCCGACCCAGCCATCGGTACGGGCAGCTTCTATTCTGCAGCACTCGCCGTCTTCGGGCCGGAGCGAATCGAGAACGCCATTGGAGTCGAACTCGACCCCGCCTTCTGCGATATCGCGCGCCACCTATGGGCGGACACGGGGCTTGATGTCGTGCAGGGCGACTTTACACGCATCATCGCAGGCAACCGCCGCCCGGTCTCGCCCAACCTGATCCTTACGAACCCGCCCTACGTCCGGCATCACCACATCGAGCGTCAAGACAAGGAGCGGTTGCAAGGGCTGACGCAGCGGATGGCCGACGTCAAGGTGAATGGCCTGGCGGGCCTATACGTTTACTTTCTGCTTCTCGCGACGGAGTGGCTGGACGATGGCGGCTATGCGGCGTGGCTTCTCCCCTCCGAGTTCATGGATGTTGGGTACGGAGCGGCCGTCAAGCAATACCTCACAGAACGCGTGACGCTGGTTCGAGCTCACCGCTTCGACCCTGAGGATGTTCAGTTTGGCGACGCGCTCGTGTCTTCAGTAGTGCTCGTATTTAGGAAAACGCCTCCACCCGCGGATCACGTCGTCGAGTTCACCTTCGGGGGCACACTCCGCGAGGCTCACGCAAGCAATTTGATACCGCTGCACCAACTCCGCGAGTCCCGGAAGTGGACTGTTTACCCTGATCACGCCCGGAACGACCGGCGAATTTCGAGCAACGGCAAGGAGCCAACGCTGGGGAATTTCTTCCACATTCAGCGTGGCATCGCCACCGGCAGCGACAAGTTCTTCGTGCTCGACCGCCGCGAGGCCATGCGCCTTGGTTTGCCCAAGCGCTATCTGCGGCCGATCCTGCCCAGTCCACGCCTCCTCAAGACAACAGTTATCGAGGCCGATAAGGATAGGTATCCGCTCATCGAACCCCAACTCTGTCTGATCGACTGCGACCTGCCGGAAGCAGTCCTTCAGACCCGACACCCGGCAATGTGGGAGTACCTTCAGACCGCCACGGCGCTCGGCGTGAAAGACAGGTACCTCATTAGCAGGCGCAGTCCATGGTACCGGCAGGAGCAGCGCGACCCCGCCCCGTTCCTTTGCACGTACATGGGACGCGGCGCCGATCAAAAGAAGCCTTTCCGGTTCATCTGGAACCGTTCGCAGGCCATCGGGACCAATCTCTACCTCATGCTTTACCCAACAAACGGTCTCGCGCGGCTATTGCGAGACCATCCCGAATATGCTGCCGAAGTGTTTGCTCTACTAGGGGCGGTGACGGGTCACGAACTCCGCGGGGAGGGCCGTGTCTACGGTGGCGGCCTCAACAAGATCGAGCCGAGCGAGCTCGCGCGGATTTCGGCGGCGGCGTTTGTCGAGCGCTGGTCGGAACTCCGGTGGGAAGTAGAGCAACAGGGAGAACTCTTTGGTCAATCGTCAGACATACCAGTGCCCAACAATAGGCTGCAGCGACCGGCACCAAACCACCGCCGCTGAAATGCACGTCGGGCGGTCCCTGAGGTTCCGAAACAATCTGAACTCCGTGCCATGAACAACGACCTCCTTCGTTCTGTGGCCTCATATGGCCGGCTCTACCGGGACGAATACTTGCAAGGGATCAATACCGAAGCCCTTTCGGGCCATCCTAGGTCGGCGCTCGACTTCTTCTTGTCTCGCGCCTGTTTTCAAGGAAGACGCGACACGATTTCAGAACGTGTCTACGCCGCCGTCGAGGACGTGCTGACTGCTTTTCTGCCGCGGGACGGTTTCGAATCTCGATACCGCGTCCTGGAGTCCGAGCATTGGGTCACGCTGAGGCGCCAGCTTGACACCGCCATTGGCAAAGGAAGAGTTGGAAAGGCGCGAGACGCCGCAATGGTGGTCAGTACCTTGGAGTTCATTGGCAGACTTCCGGATCTCAACATCGTCAACCACTCTGTGCGGCAAATCCGCCTCGGGAGGATCTCCAATCACTATTATGAGCTACAACGAGCGAACTCCCCATTGGGCATCGTTCAGGTCGGGTCAAAGATTGCCGCCTTCTACCTGCGTGACATGGTGTGCCTATATCGACTCGAAGAATACGTGCAAGGGGAATTCTCGTTTTGCCTCCAACCCATCGACGTCTGGGTCAAGAAAGTCGCGAGCGAATTAGGTGTTGCTTCCCCTGAGGCAACCGATCATGAATTGCAGCTAGCCATAGCAGACTCTTGCTCCCGCAACGGCGTCTCGCCGCTCATGTTCAACCAGGGTGCCTGGTACATTGGATATCATGCATTCGACATCGCCCTAGGGTTGTTGGCCCACAACCCCTCTCTGCCGTGACTCGGAAGCTGCCTAACTCATATCAAAGCGCTGCCGCCAAGGCGCGCTGGATCGTGGGCAGCCCCGAACCGGGCTCAAAGTGGGCTATCCCCGATACATCTATCCGCCGTCGGTGCGGCATGAGCATTGGCCGCAGGCGTCCTGCGCAATCAGTCCCCTCATCTGGGGGTCAACTCAGCTATCTCAGTTGATCCTGGTTCTCCTTTGATGGGCTTTATGGATGACCTCCCCGTGGACAGATAGGCCAACACGATCGACCATGTGCAAGGCCAGACTCTTCTCACAGACGCTCCCTGGAGGCGACGCGGCTGCCGCCGCATGAAAAACCTGGCTTGCCAGGCATGCAATTATCAATAGAATCGAACTGGGCCAACGACGCCGCGCGCGAAACTCGATCCCGTTGCCGCCTGAGGAAATCCCCCCCGTTTCGGCCAGCGCTTTCAAGTGCACTGGAGAATCGCATGCCTCTCGCACAAGAGATAGAAGGCATCCTAAAAGCGAATAATGCGTCTCCTTCCGGGTTTGAGCCTCTGAAGTTCTTGGATGAATCCAGGAGCCTTCTTCGGAAAGCCTGCAGCAAGGGCGGCGAATGCGACCCCTTAGCAAACAATGCAAGCGAGGGCCACGCAGCTTACAGGATTGCCAGTAGCATATTGTTCAAGAATGGATTCACATGGGCGGCCGAGCAACTTCTCTTCGGATGGTGGGATGATTTCGGCCTCCGACAACTGGAAGAAAAGAGGCATGTCTATCGAGCGATTATTGCATACGCACTAATGATGATGTATGCAGAAATCGGAGACAGAGGTGCTGCGCTTCGGTGGGCATTGCTTACTCAAGCCGATGACATCTTGAGTGAGCACGGCGAGGGAGGAGGGGCCGGAAAACAGCTCCTTCGTTCAACTTTAGGAATGAGCGAGCCCGAACTCCAGGAATTCAACAGTGTCGTGCGCCAGAATATGGAAACGGTTCGGAAGACACACTCGGATGATTGGGCGAATCCAGAGGGATATGCAGAGAACGCCATAGTTCGATTTGCCCTACGAAGCCTTGAGTTTGCTCATCTCTTTGCGCAGGAGGTGAGTGTTCGAGAGTTCCCTCTCTCCTTGGCCTATTTCAGCACCTTGCTCCGGTGCGTTGATGCCACTGACAAAGTCGCCGCCGCCAAAGGCATCGCCCTAGAGGATTTGGCATCATACTTGTTCTTGCTTATTCCAGGTTGGGTTCCCAGCCGTAACGTAATGGACGAGGAGTGGGCCTTCGAAACAGACATAGTCGTAAGTAATCTCAGTCGGGCAAGCAATCTGTCAGCCGAGCTCTTGGGGCGACACTTCTTGGTCGAGTGCAAGAACTGGAATGACCCTGTTGGTGTGAAGGATGTCGGCTACTTTCTCTACAGGATGCGCTTGACCCATGCCAAGTTCGGTGTCATTCTGGCGAAAAACGGCGTCACTGGAATCGAAACTGATGAAAGGGCCGCACGTAGCCTTATTCGAAGAGCGTTCCATGAAGACGGTAACATTTGCGTCGTTCTGAACCGTAACGACCTTGCGACCCTCGCTGCAGGAACCATCGCCTTTTGGTCAATGTTGCTGGGTCGTATTCAGCGTATCCGCTTTGGAAAACCAAAGCAAGACGAAGGCAGTAAGACCGCAAATGCAAGAGCCCGCCGATCACGGCACGCAGCCGGTGCAGCGCCACGCCAAAAAGGGCGCGGCGCTCCAGCGCGTTCCTGATGCACATGTTACGCGCCAACTGGCCTACAGGCACTTCTACTTGGAGACCCGACGCATCGTTCGGGGGTCTAGATGTCCAATATCAAGTACGTCAAGCCTGCAAGAATATTCCCCAAAGGCAACCTCCCTACAGCCTCAGAGATGTCCTCCGTCTCTGTGTGAATAGGTATCTCGGCCCGATCTGCTCCAGTCAGCAGCTGGAGAAGAAGGCACCGCAATCTGTAGCTGAAGTGGATTCTGCGTCGCGTGGCACGTGATTTCATGACCATCGCCGATTTCCGAAAGGGCACCGCACAGGCCATCCGCCAGATCTGCAGAGAATTCGCTCTGCACTGCTTTGAGATGGGCCTGTTTGGTGGCGAGATGATTGCGATTGACGGCAGGTACGGAACGCACTGCAAGATACCATATGCGCAACTCAGATCAAACGGCACCGACGCCGCGACGTGACCTGCCCGACCCGCTCCGCCTTGCGATTCGGCCGTCGCGGAGCACCCGTGCATCTGTCCACCTTATTTCTCCGATGTCTCTGCCCTCACCCGCGCCAACCCGTGCTCCGAGATGACAATGTCGGGAACGACGGAAGGGAACAACCGCTCCAGGTTGGCTGACACGACCACCTCCACGGTGTGATTTGTGTTGTCCACGCTGATCCCGGTGACCATCGCGTGGATCCCCTGCGCCGAGAGGTACTGCGTGTTCCAGCTGGCGAACGCCTGCGTTTCCGCCCACGCTTGCCCGGTCACGATCGCCTGGCCCGTTTGCTGGAAGACCGGGCGATCGATCTCGATCGCGGCGGCAAGCGCGGCTGCATCGGCGGCCTGGGCGACCTCCGCCCTGGCATACGAGTACCGCCCGACTTCGATCGCCAGCGCGAGAAGCGGGAGCAGGACCAGGGCGATGAATATCGCCCAGAAGGTCATGGAATACCCGGGCAATCGTCTCATGACTGCCTTCGCCTACCACCCCTCTTGCCTGAAGGTCGCCTCGGCCGAGACCGTGAAGCGTCCGGCCGGGAGACCCGGGAAGAGGGCCCCGAGCGGACCTATGAAGTTCGGGATCTGCGCGCTCACGCGAATGCGCAGGATGCTGCCCGCTGTCCCTCCCGGCGCGAGGACGGTCACCTCCGGGTTCTCCACGATCGGGGTGGCTTCGATCGCGCTCTGCGCAGCGCTCACCGCGTAGCACGCGGCACACTCCTGCGCGACACTCCCCATGCGCGCGCCCTCCCTCGCCGCGGCCTGGACAGCTTGCTGACCGAAAACGGCCATGCCCAGGTTGACCGCGGCAATCATGACAAGAACCGCGATCGGAGTGGTGATGGCGGCTTCCAGCGTCTCAATCCCGCGGTTCGATCTCAGGAACTGTCCCTGCATTCCAGCACCTCGCGATGGTAGTGATCCTGCCAGGTCCCCAACCCGGAGCCCGGCCTCCACAGCCCACCCGTTTCGCCTAGAACTTCCCCGCAATGTCCATAACAACCGCGGCGATCCGCTGGCCCAGGACTGTGTAGGCGGCATAGGCCACCAGCACTACAGCCGCTATCAAGAGCGCCACTTCCGTCGACTCCAGAGCCCAACTGTCCAAGAGAAACCGTTTCATCGTGACCCCCTCGTTTTGCATCCAGGAACCAGCCATGTAGGACAGTGTTCCCAACCCGATGGCAAGGACATACGGAACGGTTGCCTTTTTGCGCAGCGCGCCAAGAACGCCCAAGGCACCTCCGGCAAGCGTAATCGGCACGATCACCGACGCATTTCCTATCAGCATCACCACCGTCATCATGATCATGGCATCTGCGCCGCCCATGAGGGCGAACTTCCACATCAGCCAGATCCAAACCACCGCGGCAAGCATCCAGATCTCCCACGCGAGCGCCGATATAGATAGCAGCAAGGCAAGGAAAAGACTGAGGGCGACAAACCAGCGTCTTGGAAGGGCCTCGCCAGAGATCATCGTGAACACGAGAACCGGCGCCCGCCACGCCCCGTGCACGGCGCTGCAGATCATGGTCGCGTACAGAGGCGGGACCGTCAGCAGGCACGGGACGGTGCGGGAGCGCAGGTCGGAGACCGCGCAGGCTGCCAGCCACAGCACGAGCAGGGTCGTCCCCAGATATGGGAGCCATACGTCACTCATCACATTCCCTCCTCGCCGTGGTTTTCCGTTCCTCGGCCAGGCTCACCCGCCTACGTAGAGCCACCAACGGTCAGAGACCGACCTCTTCCCGGTTACCATTTGCCACACCTTCTGGGCCTCGAGGTCGAAGAAGGTCCCCGCTTCGAGCGCCGTCAGCTCGACTGCCCTGGCCCGCCGAAGTTCGGCCTGAACGGGATGGACCCCGCGCGCCATTTCCGCGAGCCGCCGCGCAAATCCCTTCCGCGGACCCAAGCCGTTTCCGGACCTCTTTCGCAGCGTCGACGGGTCGAGTGGCGAAAACGCAAAATGGCGCCCGTTGCCTCCTCGTGCCAGGATCGCCTCCGGGTCCTCGGTGCTTTGCACGCTTTCCAAGCCTGGGTCCTCACGAAGCACGCATGCCGCGACCTGGTTCAGCCAGACGCATGGCTCTCCCACCTGGATCTCGGCCGTCAGGCGCGACCGCTTAATTGCCAGGTCGCGCAGCGCCCAGGCCTGCGCCTCCTTCCGCAACAGCTCGAGTTCGCGCCGCTGGCGCTCGTTCCCCAGCGCGATGAAGAGGCTGAACAGTACGACGCCCGCGAGGATGGATACGGCAAGCCAGATCTCAAGCATGTTCATTTCTTCCCCCCTTGGCCGGGATCGGCTTCTGCCCCCGGCTGGCTCTCGAACAATGTGCGCAGATGCGCCCGCATCGCGCGCCATTCGCCGGCGCGCTGGTCGATCGCGAACGTGCTCCCAACCCCCGCCACGAGTCCCAGCAACCCGATGAAGGGCCAGATCACCCAGGGCCGAGGCTCTTCCGCCGGCAGTGGGACCGGCCGGACCGGCGCGGGAATGCCGGCGCCCACAGAAGGGGCGGGACGTGAGGTCTGGGAAGCCACGGGCCGTGGGCTTTGGCTCGGTCTGGGAGTGAGTGTGGGTGTAGGCGTTGGCGTGCTTGTGGGCGTGCGGGTTGGCCGAGGCCAGGTCGGCTTGGGCGGCGGAGGCGCCGGATTGAGGACCTGCCCCTGGGCAGAGGCGCAGTTGCCCAGCAGATCGCAAACCGTCACGCTCGCAAGATAAGTGCCGTACCCAACGTGCGCCCCGCTCCCGTCGATTCCATCCCACGTGATCTCCGGGGAAGGCGCGCTGAAAGTCAGCGTGCGCGGCTGAATCCCGTTCCCCGAGAAGACAACGCACACACTGCCGATCCCGCTTCCGGAATCCTCGGCGGTGAACTTGCCTCCCTCACTCAAGCGCCAGGATGGAGCCAGGGATACGACCGGCGGCGTGTTGTCGACCCGCACGTTGACCACCTGCGGGCTTTCGAGATTGCCGGCGTTGTCCTCGCCTCGGGCGGAGAAGCTGTGCCCGCCGTCGGATACCGTCCTCGTATCCCAGCCGTATTCCCAATTGCCCCCGCTGCCCAGGGAGGTCCAGGAGGACCCGCCATCGAGGGTAACCTGCACATCTGCCAACCCGGAAACCGCATCCTTTGTACTGCCTCGAACGGTGGTATGCCCGGCAAGCCACACGCCATCTGGAAGCACAATGCTTGTCGTGGGGCTGCCGCTGTCGATGTTTGCCTGGGCCCCAGCCTGCGACATGTTTCCCGCGTTGTCCCTGGCGCGGCACTCGAGCGCGTGCATGCCGTCCGCGGTGGCGCTTGCCGCGCTTCCCCATGCTCCTCCGTCCAGCCGATACTCGATGGAGGCAACGCCCGAGGTGGCATCGCTCGCCGTGCACGCCAAATTCACGGGGGCCGAGGTGTACCACCCGTTCTTGCCCTCGGTCCCTCCTTGAAGTTGAGCTGCGAGCTCGGGAGGGGCGCTGTCCAGCTTCCAGCTCGCGCTGCCCGAAGCCGTCCTGCCACTGTCAGAAACCGCGGTGAAGCTTGCCGTCCCCTGCCCCTCCGGAAGATCCAGCACGCATGTCGGTCCGCATTGGAACGGATTCCCGTTCAGATCACAATGGATGACGACGCCCAGTCCTTGTGGGTCGCTCGCCTGAAGATGCAAGGTCGCTCCACCTCGGCACCAACCCCCATCGCCCGGCACGCTGCAGGAGACCTCGCTGGTCAATTCAGGTGGGCGAGGCGTCGGCGTAGGTACCGGGGTGTTCGTGGACGTGGGCGCGGGTTGCGGAGTGTCCGTGGAAGTTGGGCTCGGCAGGGGGGTGTCAGCCGGGGGAGGCGTGGAGTTCGGACTGGGCAACGCGGTATCCGTGGGAACAGGTATGGAGGTCGCGCTGGGCATCCCGGTATCAGTCGGAGCAGGCGTGGAAGTTGGAGCTGGCAGCGCTGTGCTGGTCGGAGCAGAACTGGAGGACGCTTCGGCTGTACCCGTCGGGGCTGGCGGAGGTTGAGGGGTGTCTGTATTCGTCGGGATGGAGGCCGTCGTGTTGGTTGGAGCAGGCGGCGGCGCGGGTGGGCCTCCGCAGCTCTTGTCTACCCAGTCGCGATGGAAGGTGCAACTGCCCTTCGTTCCCACGCAGCTTCCACGCAGCACGCTGGCTTCGCAGTTCGAGTTGCACGTTCCGGTCAGCTTCCCGGAATAGATCACGTGGCAGCTGGCGTCGCAGCCGACTGGGTTGTCATAGGTAAAGTTGCCCGGCTGGCATCCCTGGCAGGCAGCCTGCTGGCGGACGAGAATCCCTCCCGCCAGCAGGGCTATCGCGCAGGCCAGCAGCGCTCGAACCGATCGACCGAATGATCCCTTCATGATCCCCCTTTCTGCGCCCGGTCGCCCTCACCCGGCCCGAGTCTGCCGGCCTATCCTGTGAGGATCACCCAGTGATCCCCGCTTGATCCCTGGGGCTCGCAAGGCCTCCGGGGTCAACGCCGAACACAAGATCCATCCCTACCCCTCCAAGTTGCTGCGCGGAAGTTGCGCCCGCCAGCCAGGCCTGCAGCTCGCCCGGGCAGGCCAGCTCGGCCGCAACCCTGTCGGCCGGTGATGAAGCCGAAGTTCTGCCCGCCATTGAGACTTCGCCATGGCATGCATCCACATAGCCTCGCCAGCTGAGCATCTTCCTGAACGTCTCACTCTCCCCCTTTCCTTCCATGGGATCTTGTCCCTCGCGGTTTCCCTTGCCCTCCTACGACCCTCCCAGGCTCTCCAGGATCGGCCAGCCGATGATCGCAAGAATGGTCAGCACAAAGGGGAGGAAGTAGAAGACGACCATGGGCACGACCAGCTCCGCCCCTATCTTCTCGGCCCGGCTCTCCGCCTGGCCCAGGTATTCGTTCGCGATGGATCGTGCGAGCTTCCCAAGCAAGTCCTGCTGCGACACTCCGTTCGCGACGTACTCGAGCTGGATCGCGAAGCTCACGAGCTCCGGAAGCTGCGCCTCGCGAGCCTCTTTCTGCAGCTGCCCAAACAGGCTGCGCCCCTGCGAGGCGCGGACCACACCTGCGACCCAACTTGCTGCAGCGCCTCCCGATCCCGACGTGCGGGATAGCGCCTCCTCGAGCGAGATCCCGGAGGCAGCCTGGGCGGCGAGCAACTGGACGTATTCCGGGAACTCCGCCTGAAAGCGCCTCTTGTGCCCCCGTCCGGCCCGTGAGACGAGAATGCCCGGGGCCTCCCAGCCCAGAAAGGCCGTCAGCCCGCCAAGCAAGAAGTCTCCAAAGACGATCAGACCGAGGATTCCACCTGCGCTAGCCGCGAGAATTCTCAGCGAGAGCACCTGGGCCGGGGTCCAGTCGTGCCAGGCTCCGGCCAGCTGGGCCCAGTAGAGATCGCGGTGCATTCGCTGGATTAGCCACGCGGGACTCCATTTCGAAACGGGCTTCTCGAGCGCTGCCGCTGCTCCCCGCACCCCATTGGGGCGCTCCTGTGGCTCCTTGAATGACTCGTTGATGGCACGGGCGGCTCTTCCCTGCAGTTCGGGCGGGAACGCCTCAAGGAGCAGGATCCCGACGAGGAGTCCTGTAGACACCCCGATCACCACGATCAAGCCCGTCATGCTGCCTCCAGGACCATCGAGCGCATGACCAGGTACCCGGCCGCCATCAGCGCAATCGCCGCTCCGATGACGATCTGGACGGGGAGCGCGCTCATCGCGGCATGCATGAGCGGATCATGGGAGAGATACAGGAGCACCAGCAGGAGTGCGACGGGTATGACCCGGGCGGTCACGACCGCATCGCCGGCCTTGGCGTGGGCCCGGTTTCGTGCGGCCAGGATCTCCTGCATCCGCGCTCCCGATTCGGCCAGGCTCATCCCATAGGAAGACCCGCCCACGTCCAGATAGGACTTGAGGAGTTGGGCCAGGTTCCCCAGCGAGACGGAGGGGGAGCGATCCGCCAACTGCCGCAGTGCCTGATACCGGTTGCCGGAGCGCATCTGTTTCGCGGCCAGCTCGAGCTCGGGGGAGAGCGGGTTCGATCCCTCTGAGGCCAGCGAGCCCGCAACATCTGTCAGGACGTCGCCGACGTAGGCGCCGGTGAGGATGCCCGCGGTGATGCGACTGATCGCCAGCGGCAGAAGGCGATCGATCGCGCGTCCTCGGCCGCGAACGCGGTCCCCTAGCCAAGCGTACGGTGCGTAGAAGCAAACGATCGCGACGGCAACGGCTGGGACACCTGGGAGAAAGATCCAGACCACCGCACAGGTTGACACTCCGAGCGCGACGCTGCAGAGCCGGAACGTGACCGGTCGCAAGGGGACGCCCGCTGCCAGGAGCCGATACTCGAGCAAGCGGGGACTCATCTCACTCAGCTTGCTGCTCGTCTCCAGTGAGTACATCGCTTCCACCCGACGGGCGAAGGTCCTCCGCCCCTCCCAGGGTGGAGAGAAGAGCACGAAGACAAGCGCCCCAGCCAGCAGTGCGATGAGAAGGGTCACTGGGCCCCCTCATTCTTGCGCTCATCGGTCCTAGTCTGCCGTGCCCCTGCAATCCCGGAGGTGCCATGTGGGAGACCTTCCTCCCTTGGTTCGCGTCCGTCCAGGAACAGTTGCTCCCATTGCGGGCAATTTGCGGCAGAGCCGGGGCGAAAACGGAACAGGGGGATAAGCAACGGCTCGATCCGCTTTGCCTGGGGCCTGACCGCGGTAACAGAGACTACCCGCCTGACCTCGCCGCGGATCCCCAGCTGCACGATCAGGTCGATTGCCGACCCGATCATGCCCATCGCGTCGGCCCTTCCCACGCCAGCGTCGGCGCCCATGACCGTGGCCAGCCGCTCGAGCGCCTCCTCGGGAGTATTCGCATGGAAAGTGGAGCTCCCGCTGTGCCCGGTCATTAGGGCCCGAAAGAGGGCGAGGGCCGCACGGCCATCTCTTACCTCGCCCACGATCAGGTAGTCCGGGCTAATCCTGAGAGCATCGTCAACCCCGTCCGCCAGGGTATATGGCTTGACCTCGGTCCCAATGGCGGCCGGGCGCGCCTCCAGGGTCTGGACCGTGGGGCGATCGATCCAGATCTCCTGCGGCTCTTCGATCTTGACGATGCGCCAGCCTTCCGGGAGGTAGTTGCACAGCGCTGAAAGCAGGGTCGTTTTCCCCGTCCGTGTCCCGCCGGTGATCAGGATCTTCTCTCCGCCCTGGATCTCCTCCGACAGGAAATCCATGACCTCGGCCGAGGCCATCCCCTTCTCGAGGATCCATTCCGGGCGGACCGGCTTCTGCTCGAACAACCGGATATTCACGGCGGGGTTCCGTCCAGGCGGCACGATGACTGGATGGAGGGCCTTCACCCGTCCTCCCCCCGGGTTGCTCTCCGAACTCGGCAGCCGGGCATTCACCGAAGGATTCGCTTCGTTGAGGACCTTGTTCTGCGGGCCCAGGATCCGGTCCAGGACCCGCCAGATCTCGGCGTCGCGGAGAAACATCTCCACCGTCTCCCAGCGCACCTCCCCTTTGCGCATGACCTGCACCAGCCCGCTCGAATAGACGGCGATCTCCGTGAGATCCGTGCGGGCCGGAGGCAGGAGCCGGTCCAGGAATCCAAGGCCCAGCAGCCTGCGCTCGATCTCGGCACACACTGTCTGGAAGGTCTTCGTGCTCATCGAGAGCCTGCGTGCCAGCGCCTGCTGCCGGACAAGAATGGCGATCCGGTTGGCAATCTTCCTCCTTTCCTCATTCAACGGGCACCTGAGGGCCTCCGCGGGAAACTCGTTATTGATCTTGTCGATCACCTCGTCGGCGATGCCCAAGGTCTCCTCCCCGCTTGCAGTGAGTACCACTTCAGGGGTCTCCATCATCTCCAGCAGCCCGCGCCGGGCCCGGACATCCCTCGGAGCCGACATCGCCCCTTCGCTCGCTCGTCGAGCGGCGCCCCGTTTGCCAGTTTGGTCCAGTTCGTCGTCCATCAGCTAATCCTTCCCGATCCGCACCCGGATCCCCGGCATGTGGAACACCGTGCGGCGCCGCTCCTTCACCGCCTCCTGGGCCAAGCCGGGAAACAGCGCATTGACCAGCATCCGGATACCCCTGGCAAACCCGTCGACGCAGGTCACCGGAGGAACCTGCCGGTCCTGGGCCGCGACGACCCCGGGATCGAAGGGGATCACAGCGGCGATCGGAGGCGCCCACGGAACGGCTCTGGACAAGTTCTCATGCCAGCCGTGAGCCGTCATCCCCGATTTTTCGCTCACCTGGTTGAGGACCAGATACATCGCCTCCCGAGGAGCGCGAAGTTTCGATGGCAACCGCTCGAGGAGAAGCAAGAGGGTGTGCGTGGTCGCGGCCATGTCGGCGAGCGTCGGCCGCGCGACCAGCACGATGCTGTTCGCGGCCGAAAGCGGCTGCGTCGTCCAGGGCTCCTCCCCACTCGGGAGATCCAGGAGGATGGCAGCGCAGTTTCGGGTCCAGGTCGCCATCACCAGCGAGTAGATCGAGTTGGGGGCCCCGGAGTCATCGTCCGAGATCCTGGCGGCCTTCAGATACTCGGGCGTTTTCTCGGGTGCTACGAGGACTTCGAGCCCATCCCTCATCTGCAGGCACTCTTCGAGTCCCCCGACCGCTTCTGCAAGGAACGCCTGGGCAGAGGGCTCGTAGTGCAGCTTGAGGTGGGAAACGGCTGAAGGCGGAAGGTCGAAAGAGGCCAGCAGCGTCTTTGCGTTGCACCTTACGGCGAGTTCGTAGGCCAGGTTCTCCGCGACCGTCGACCGCCCCGCGCCGGAACAGGCCGACAGGAAGGCGACAACCCGCGTCCCGGTTATGGCGCCGGCCGCGCGTGAGAAATAGGCCTGCTGCAACGGGGCTGCCGCGGCGAGCCTGGCGCGCTGGGTAATCGCCGCGTCGTAGGCGGCGTGCGCCATCTCGGCCCAGTTCACCGGGTCGAGGAATACCCTTCCGGTGCTGGCGACCTTCTCCAGCGCGCCACGGAACTCCCGCCATGCTGGACACAGGATGGCGATCGCCACCCCGTTCCATACCTGCATCCTGGAAAGGACCTCAATCAGCGGGTCCGGCCCCGGCGCCACATCCGCCTGGATCACCAGGACCTCCGGCCTCATCTGAAGGAGTTTCACCTGCAGCTCTTCGAAGCTGGTTGCGAGAGCCCGGACCGCGAACCGCGCGTCCAGGAGGAACGGTGGCTGCATCGAATTGAGAACCACGTCGCCCCCGGGGCCGGCGAGCATGACCCCCACTTTGGGAAGATCTTCGCCTGACATCTCTCGTCTCCCCCCTTCCCTGCCAGTCAGCGGCTGTCGTTCATGGCGTTATACAGATCCGCGAGGTTGAGGGTCAGCACCTGCCCGCCCTTCACTCCCGTGGCAGGCTCGAGGGCCAGCACGATCGTCCCGTACTTGTCGAGCGCCGCCAGAAGGCTCGGTGGGTTGACTTCGAGGTTGGGGAGAAGCTGAACGGTCGCGGTGGGAACGTCGAGGACGATCACGCTGCTTTGCTGCGACGCCAGGGTCGTCCGGGCGCTCGCAAACAGCTGGTCTTGGCTGCTCCCGGCGGGCAGCTCCTCGTAGCGGAAGCCCTGCGGAACCATGATCACCTTCAGTCCCTCGATGGCAATGCGGGCCAGCGGCGCCTCCGGCGGCTCCGGGGTTGGCGTCGGCTGCGGCGTCGGGGTCGCTGCCGGCTGCCCTGTGCCAGGCCCGCCAGCGAGTGTTGGCCCGGCCGTCGGCCCGAGGCTGATCGGTGAGACAGAAACCGATTGCGTGGTTTGCAGGTTGCCCAGCGCATCAGGCGAGAGGATCCCGATCACCGTGACGGTCTGGCCTGGGCGCAGAAGCCCGGCCACACCGCTGGCCATGTCGACGTGGACGGCAACCGCGACGTGGCCCGGGGGGAGCTCCTGGGGAAGTCCCGCCTGCGCCTGGTCACCCAATACCGAACCGGTGATGAAGTCGCCTGGCGCTCTCCCCACGGCGACGATCTTCCCGATCACCTCGCTGGTCTGGCCGTAGGCGTCGGAAGGCTTCGCCTCGGCGGGGACCGACCGAATATCCAACAGGGCCGAGGTGAGCTGCGTGCCCGGCGCAATCGCGACTTTGGCGACGACGACCGTCACCGGACGGATCACGCCGTTCAATAGCAGGACCACCAGGAATACGGTGCCGACCGCCAGCATGATCGGGATCCATAGGTTGCGTCTGCCGAACATATCCCCCTCCCCCCTGCCCTTCATCCCAGCTGATCGAGGATCTCGGCGTCCGAGGGCTCGCTGCCCGGGACTCGGAGCGGATGCACCAGCATCGGCTCAATGTCGATCACGTCCTCGCTGTATCCGAGCTTCGTGATCGCGTATCCCTTCGGGATCCGGGCCAGGTAGCGCTTGTATTCAGTGTTCACCACCCCGCGCTCGCTGCGACCAATATGCGCCATCACCAGGTCCCTGTCGTTCGGGTTCTTGGTCTGCACGAAGAAACCGTTGTTACAGGAGGCCAGGATTCCCGCCGGAAGCTCGCTCACCGTCTGCGTGATGACGTGCAGGAAGATGTCGTACTTCCTCCCTTCGCGCCACATCGTCTGGAAGATCTCGGCTACAGGCTGAGAGGCCGTGAGCGCGGGGCCCGTGTCGGCCGAGGCCGCCCCGGACACACCGCGCAGCACCTTTGCCGCCTCTTCGAAGAAGACCTGCATGGGCGGGAAGCGGCGCCCGGCGAGAGATTCGCGGCGCCGCGCGACCGCGTCGAAATACAGGACGCTCGCCAGGAGCGCGAGAAGCGCGGCCTTCGGGTACTCGTCCATCTCTGCTCCGCCCTCGATCACGACCACCCCCCAGGGATCGTCCTCGCTCCCCAAAAGACCCAGGTTCTCAATCGGGACCGTGTCCGGACCCGGGCCATACAGCCGCGCCATCTGCCCCTCCGCAAACTGGTCCACCCGCAGGAGCAGCCCCTCGATCGCGGTCCGGCTGCTTTGGTCTTTCTGGCGGGCCACCTCCTCATACAGCCTGCGAAGCTCCTCGACCAACCGGGTCACGTCCGCAGACTGGCTGCGCCAGATCGCAAGCGCCTGCAGGTCGGCCCGTCCCAATTCGGCCAGGGATTGCCCGATCCGCACTTTTCCTGGGGTGTAATCCCGGGCTATGTTGAGGGCTCTGCTTTCCTCGACGACCTGCACCTCCAGGTTGTCCCGCACATAGCCCCAGCTCTCGTCCGTCGCCGCCTCGGGATCGTGCGTGAGCACCCCCTGTGCCTTGTATACCCGCGTGAGCGCCCGGCGCAGGAAGCCCAGTTGCCGAGGGCCCATACGGCCGGCGTTCGCAAAGAGCTCCGCCAGCATCGACCGGTAGCGCCCCGGGTCCATTCGCCGAGGGACCTGCAGGATGTTCCAGCGCAGCGGCCGCGGCGCGCCCGGATACAGCTGGCGGATATCTACCCGGCCCCCCAGCCCCGGCCAATGGAGCGCTTTCCTCCACCCCTGGCCGAAGTCCAGGACGACCGTGCGGTAGTGCCACTTCAGCGTGGTCTCGAAGGCGAGGCGCTCGGCGGCCACCGTCTTTCCAAATCCGGTATCGCCCGCAAAGGCGCAGTGGAAATGCCGCTCCCGCGAAAGGCGCAAGAGCGTGTCGGTGAGCTTCCCTTTCTCCGCGCTCCACTGCTTGCCCAGGACAACCTCCCCTGGCATCTCGGGCATGAAGGCGAAATCCGGCGTCGCTTCCTGGACCGTGAGGGCAGGACCCTGCTCAAAGGTTCCAGGCGCCGTATAGGTCGCGAGCTGCAGGAGGGTCAGGATCGTGCTGTCCATGTAGCCGGACAGGACCTCGGGCACCGTCGCGATTCGGGTCGAGGGGGTGAACGACCGTGCGTGGAGGGCAATGTATGCGTTCTCGGCCGGGCTCAGATCCCGGGTCTGCACTCCGGTGACCACTTCCTCCGTTCCATGGAATGCCTGCGGGATAAGCCCCATGAGCGCGCGCTTCCCCTGTTCGGTGCGGGCCAGGCCGTACACGTCGGCGTAGTAGGCGCCTTCCTTGCTCGCGGTGTCCAGGAGCGTCTCCTGGGTCCGCAGGACCTGCGTAACCAGCACCGCCGGGTCGAACTGCCACTGGAAGGTGTTATGCACGGACAGGGACGGAGCGATGCCCACGGCCAGCGCCGAGGTGACCCCCCGCGAGAGGAGCTGGGACACGCCCGTTCCCTGCATTTGGCTGTCAACTTTGGAGTGCGTGTCCGCCTGGGACTGGGTATCGGCGTGACTCGTCGTATCCGCCGTGGACAGGGTCGTGGACCCGAATGTCCCGTCGGTCACCGCGTGACTCTCCGTGTGGGCGGCAGACGCCGTGTCGGCCGTCGAATGCATGGCCGAGTGCGATTCGGAGGCAAAGGCTCCGATGCTCGCGTCCACCCCGATCCCCTCGGGCTTGATCCCGCCCGTGATCCCGGCGCTCACCCCAGCCGAATGTGTGTCGATGGCGCCTGCCGAAACGGTGTGCGCGGTCCCCTGGGTAGCCGCGACTGCGGTCGTCTCCGAATGCATCCAGCCGCTGGTCTGCGCCTGGCCGACCGTGTGGGCCTGCCCTTCGGTCTGAGCAGAGCCAACCGAATGCGCGTCGCCGGTCGCGACCGCCGCCGCCTGGCTCTGGCCGTACCCCAGCGCCGCGCCCTGCGCCATCGCGCCGGTGAGGAACGCCGGCAGGCTTACCCCGAACGAGGCGCCCCGCAGTCCCTGCTGGAGCGAGGCCCAGGTCGATGTTTCCTCCGCCAGGCCCGTCAGCATCTCGGTGATGTCGGGGAAGCGGATGGGCGAGGTGAGGATGAGGAACAGGAACTCCTCCTCGAGCTCGCTCATGCCGCGGAAGAGGATTTCGTTCTGCTGCAGGGTGTATTGCTGCTGGCTGGGCCCGCCCTCGAGCAATGGATTCCTCGAGAGCATGCCACTGCCGCCTCGCGCGGTCTCCCTCGGGTCGGGATGCCCGATCGCCAGGACCGCGTGGGGCATCTGCTGCATCGCCTCCGAGATCCACCCGGCCATCCGCAGGGTCAGCGGCGACAGGCGCACCTGGCGATATGCGCCGGCCAGGGCAGCCTGCAGCGCCCGCAGGCTGGAGTCGGACCGGGCCCGGGCCTCATCAAGCGAGGGGAGGAAGACCGAGGCGCCGTAGCACTGGACGATCCCCAGGCGCGGATCGCCGAACATCCCCGCGGCTAGGTACAGGAACTCGACCCGCGAGCCATACAGCGCCCTGAGGGCCGTGCGCATCTTTTGCAAGAGCCCCGGGTCCGCTCGTGCCTCCAGGGGGATGAACTTGAGCTGCAGGAGCCGGGTGACCCGGAAGCCGGAGACTTCGCGATGGCCTTCGAGCTCGCGCAGGCGGAACCACAGGTAGTCGAGCCCGTCCGATCCGGAAACGGACTCGAGCCCTGCCTCTTCGATTTCCAAATCTACGGGGACTTCGACCCTGCTCGGCCTGAGCCATCTTGGAGCCAGGTCCATCGCGTTGCGAAGGAGTTCAAACGCGGCTGCCATCCAGGTCCCCCTCAGGACTTCCCTAATGCCCTTGCCAGGCCGTGACTATGATCTAGTCAAAGTCTTGCACAAGTGCGTGGGCCCGGGCGCGCCGTGCACGCGTCCGGGCCTGCCCCAGCTGCAACCCCGGAACCCGCATCTGGGGATCTTTCCGGGGCTCGTATGTGTCAGTCCTTTGCACGGAAGGCCCGCCAGTCGGTACCGCGCCAATCGTGATAGTGAAAATGCCGCCGCACCGGGGTCAGCGCGCGGTGCCACCTCTTTAATGGAAGAGGCATCTGTTTCCGCATGACCAGGCAGACAGCCGCAACTCCACGGATCAGCGCGATGCCGAGCCCGGCGACCGCAGAGACGACGATCACCCCTACGGCCAGCCCAAGCATCACCGGCGGAAGGGCGTGTATCGGAAACATATGTCCCTCCGTCCTTTACCCCCCGAGGGGCCGAAAGTGCCCCAGAAGGGGCCGGGCCCCCTCTCGAGGGCAGGGTGCCTCCGAGGTCCCGACCCCGGAGGCGACGTGTGGTGGATTGACCTCTGACGTTTGACGTTCCACCTGACGTTTGTGCTTCCTGTCGCCAATGCTGGACTTGAAACATTGGTTTCAGGGCAGCACACGGAGGCGCAGGAGCAGGCGTTCCTTCGCCCTTGTGTGCCGTCCTGTCCCAGAAGCCCATGAACGTCAACGTGGTCAACCCTCGTCCCGCTCGTCTGCGCCTAATCGCTGCCCGGCGAGCGCAAGTGCCGCAGCAGATCCTGTGCCCCCTGCCAGGGGCTGATCAGGCTCATCGGATTGGCAAACACCTGCTGGAAGAGCATCGAGAAGTAGCCCAGCGGGATCACCAACCACAGCGCCCACAGCACGATCGTAGTGACGCTGCTCTCAGTCCCCGCAACGATCGTCGCAGCTGCCTCCTGCGATCCAATCATCGCCGCCCAGTCATTGGGGTTGGATTGACTGGCGTATGACAGGTACAGCCTGCTCCCGATCACGGCCAGGGCATACATCGCCAGCCCCCCCTTCACGTACCAGAGCAGGTTGAACCGCTGGGCCGGAAGCGCCAGGATGCAGGCAAGCCCTGCGATCCACATGGCCGCCCCAATCCATGGGACCGGAGCGCCCATCTGCCACTGCGCGCACAGCCACAGGACCAGAACCAGCGCCGTCATGGCCTGCGCGGTGCGCGGAACGGCGGGCATGCCGTCCCAGTCCTGCCGGCGCGGCCGGAACCCTGCCCTGCGCTGCACCTC
>Ga0187858_10001079_pt1 | contig 31806 bp, 22 predicted proteins | sample June2016WEW_8_15_FD_133015 | JGI IMG/M metagenome (GOLD analysis project Ga0187858, IMG submission 133015) | Peatland microbial communities from SPRUCE experiment site at the Marcell Experimental Forest, Minnesota, USA - June2016WEW_8_150 | ecosystem: Environmental > Terrestrial > Soil >...
ACAGGACTCGGAACGACCAATAGCCCCACAAATAGACAAAAAGCCACTCAGCAGAGAAAACTGACCAACACAAAGCCTGAATCGCTCACTTACCCTGCCCCTCGTGAGAAAAGGCGGTTAGGTGGATGGCGAGCGGCGCGAGGATTTGGCAAGAGCAAGACACAAATTAACTCAGCTATAATTATCCAGGAGGGTAATAGACAGTCAAGGGAAATTTTGGAGATGAGTCAGCCTGCGATTATGCAAGTCATAGTCCACCAGCGCCTCCACAATCCCCGACACCCTGTGCCGGACGCGCTGGAATCATTCAGATGGCTTTGTCTGCCCAAAATGCCGGGAGAAATTGCTAACATGGAGCCATGTCCAGCAAACCGCTTTTTGTGAGTGGTTGGGAGGTCGCGGGCATCAGGAATGCCGAAAAGTTCTTCTCGGCATTGACCGAAGTTCTCGCGTTGCCGGTGCACCTGTGTTTCGAGGGCACGAGCATCTCCTCGGACGTTCGGACATTGCTCGCGTCCAGCGCCGTTGCCGCAACCCTACGGATACCGCCGGGTACAATCTGGCCGAAACCGAGTGTGTTTCATGTGCTTGCGACAGAGCAATTCATCCATGAAATGGCAACACTAGCGGGGAGACATGTGGGGCCAGAGGTTTGCGACCATTTTCATGCTTACAACGATAACCACGGCCTGATGCAGTGGTACGACGCTTTTGACGACCCCCTATTCATCGACAAATCCATAACCGAGGCGAGTCTTCAAAACTTCTGCCGCAAGCTGGGAGTTCAATACGCTCGGTGGCATGCACCCTAACAAGCCGCCGATGATTCCTCGAAGCTAAGACAGTTAAAAACTACATTAATTCCGAAAACTGCGTTGGGCGAGAGAAGAATGACGCCGAGGGATTGTGCCGCGATTCCTCCACTACGGGCTGCAGAAGGCGCAGCCCTCCGGTCCCTTCGACTGCGCTCAGGGCAGGCGGAATGACACTTCATTCTGGGCTGGGATGAATCGAAGAGGGATTCCTCGCTACACAGACTCCGCTCGGAATGACGGTGTGTGTATGCGCTGAAATGGCGGGAATTATGATGGGCGGATGCGGTGGGCTGAGCGGAATGACTGACCGGGGAAAAGCGGCCCGCCTCGGAAGGCGAGCCCTACAAAAGAACCGAAGCGCGACAAGCGGGGCTGGCGGAATGACAAGTCGCCCTAGTGCGAGCGTGAATCGAAGAGAGATTCCTCACTCCGAAGACTCCGTTGGGAATGACGTGGTTTGAGTTGGTCCGAAGAGCGGGGTTGATGGGAGAAGTGGAGTTAGTGGTGTAGCGCAAAGGATTAGGGGAGGGATTTGTGGCGGGCGGAGCGGAGGATGGTGTGGAACTGGACGAAGACGTGGTCGTCGTCGGCGTGCTGATTGTGGCAGGAAAAACACATGGGGGCGGGGAGGGCTTTGGCGGTTGCGGCGAGGTCGCCGCCTTCGCCGAAAGAGAAGTAGGCCCAGCCTTCCTTGAAGCGGGAGGAATCCTTGACGGAGACAGCGAGACCGGTCATTTCGCCTTCAAAATAGCCGCCCTTGTTGATGCTGGCTTTTTGGGCGGGTTGATAGACGACGAGCAGGAAGGTGGTTTTTTCAGGGAATTTGCCGGTGGAGCGGTAGGTATCGAAGGCTTCGGGCTGGGTGTAGACGTTATGAAATTCGCCGGGACCCTGGGGGTGCTCGTCGGAATAGGTCATGCCGATGTTGGAGCCGACGAAGGTCCAATGCTCGAAATTGATGGGGCGAACGAGCGCTCCGGAGGCGTCGAATTGCGGGAGCGGCATGGAAGGAGAGTCGGGCGCGGGATAGGAGTGGGACTCGACGAAGGGCAGAGTGGCCAGGAGAGCGGCGATGGGGAGAAGAAGGAAAGCGCGCATGGGAGCACCTCGCGACGGGGAGATTGTGCGATGAAATGGGGAGGGAAGCAAGGCGGGGGAAGAGTAAAGACAACGCCCCGGCCGGGTCGGGGTAAACGCCGACGCTGAGTATGCAGAGATTCGCGGAGAAGAGAAACCCAAGAGCACAGTCAGGAGTGACTGTGCCACAGTGCGGAGAGGAATCGAAGTGGTAGTGCCTCTGGGGACGGCGGGTTAGAGAGGAATTGGGGTTGGTTGGCGGGGCATGCAGCCGCAAAAGAGGCGGCGAGCCGCCGCACTCCAAACAAACCCTTCAGCAAAGGAATGACGGGCGCGGGAGTGCGGCGCCCCTACGGGGTTCCCTAGGATTAGTTAGCGGCTTCTTGGGAGGCGCGGATTTCCTGCCAGCGGCGGGGGCGCTTGTTGTACTGCAAAACCTTTTTGCGGAGGCGGATGGATTTGGGGGTGATTTCGACGAACTCGTCGTCGGCGATGAATTCGATGGCCTGCTCGAGGCTGAGCTGGCGATGGGGGATGAGGCGAATGGCTTCGTCGGCGGAGGAAGAGCGCATGTTGGTGAGCTTCTTTTCCTTGGTGACATTGACTTCCATGTCCTGCTCGCGGGAATTTTCGCCGACGATCATGCCTTCGTACACTTCGATGACCGGGCCGATGAAGAGTTCGCCGCGTTCCTGAAGGCCCCAGAGTGCATAGGCCGTGGAAACACCGGGGCGATCGGCGACGAGCGCGCCGGTGGGGCGAAGAGCCATGTCGCCGCCGTATTCCATCCAGCCTTCAAAGATGGAGTGGATGAGCGCGGTGCCGCGGGTATCGGTGAGGAGCTGGCTGCGGAGGCCGATCAAGCCGCGCGAGGGGATTTTGAAATCGAGGCGCACGCGGCCGGAGCCGTGATTGCTCATTTTGAGCATTTCGCCGCGGCGGCTGCCGATGGTTTCCATGATGATGCCGATGAAGCTTTCGGGAATATCGATGACGAGGCGCTCGACGGGCTCGAGCTTTTTGCCGTTTTCGGTGCGCACGACGATTTCGGGTTTGCCGACCATGAGCTCAAAGCCTTCGCGGCGCATGGTTTCAATGAGGATGGCAAGCTGAAGTTCGCCGCGGCCGAGAACGCGGAAGGATTCGGGCGTGTCGGCGTCTTCAACGCGAATAGAGACGTTGGTGAGGAGCTCCTTGGCGAGGCGATCGCGGAGATCGCGCGAGGTGACGTAATTGCCTTCGCGGCCGGAGAGCGGGCTGGAATTGACGCTGAAAACCATGGCGAGGGTGGGCTCGTCAATAATGAGCGGCTCGAGGGGAGCAGGAGTTTCGAGACTGGTGAGGGTTTCGCCGATCTGGATGCCTTCGACGCCGGCGATGGCGACGATGTCACCGGCAACGACTGTTTCGGCTTCATCGCGTTCGAGGCCACGGAAGGTAAAGAGCTTGGTGATTTTGGTCGAGATGAGGCTGCCGTCAAGCTTGCTGATGCCCACTTCCTCGCCACGATTTAGCGTGCCGTTGAAGACGCGACAGATCGCCAGGCGGCCCAGGAATTCGGAGTAATCCAGATTGGTGACTTGAAGCTGGAGGACGCCGGCGGGATCGCCGGTGGGAGGCGGGATTTTGGCGACGATGGCTTCAAAGAGGGGGAGAAGATCGCGGGAATCATCACCGATCTTGCGATGAGCGACGCCGGCGCGGGCGTTGGTATAGACGATGGGAAAATCGAGCTGGTCTTCGGTGGCGTCCAGGTCAATGAAGAGGTCGTAGATTTCGTTCAGGACCTCTTCGGGACGCGCGTCGGGGCGGTCGATCTTATTGAGGACAACCACCGGGGGAAGCTTGGCAGCGAGGGCTTTCTGAAGGACGTAGCGGGTTTGCGGGAGCGGGCCTTCGCTGGCATCGACGAGGAGAACGACGCCGTCGACCATGCGGAGGGCGCGTTCGACTTCACCGCCAAAATCGCTGTGGCCGGGGGTGTCCACGATATTGATTTTGGTGTCGTGGAAAAAGAGAGCGGTATTCTTGGCGAGGATAGTGATGCCGCGCTCGCGCTCGAGGTCGTTGGAGTCCATCACGCGTTCGATGACGGCTTCATTGGCGCGAAAGATGCCGGATTGGCGGAGCATGGTGTCCACCAGGGTGGTTTTGCCGTGGTCCACGTGGGCGATGATGGCGATGTTGCGAATTTTCTTGTTCATTATCGTAAAAGCGCTTAAGACAAAAATAGCTGCTGAGACAACCAGCAGCCCGGACGAAACCTTTCTTCATCGGATACAGGTGCGGTTACAAACTACTATTTTAGCAGAGGCGGGGCGGGCGGGCCAATGGAGGATTTGGGCTGTGGGGAGGGCAATTTTTGAGTGGCCGACCTGTCGGACGGCACAGGGATCTTGACTGTATCAGCGGACAGAGGGATAGATCTCGTCAGCGATCCAATAATTCTCCAAAAGAATAGCGAAGAGCGTTCCCATCAACCACAGTCCCCAGCGCCAGTGCCTCCAGACGGTGCAAAGGGCTAAGTGCTGCATGGGAAGGTCCACGAGATAGGCGGCGCAGTAACAGGCGTTCGCTAGTAATGCCAGGATGACAAGGAGAAGCAACGAAGGGAGTGTCAATGCCACGCGGAAGTGGGGCCAAGTCCCAACAAGCCAGGCGACAGCGACCACGGAGAGGGCAAAATTATAGAAAATGCGGCGTGGCTCCCAAAACCTGATGTCATCGGCGAGGAGCACGCAAAACGAACCAAGTGGCGGCTTGGCAAGAGCCGGTGATTGCGTTGGAGGAGGAGATTGCATGGGAGAGACGGACAAGCCAAGGATACGCCTCCGCTTCTTTTTGTCAAGTACTTTATATAACAAAGATAGTTCTTCGCGCTGCGTGGGTATGTAGAATGCGCCACCGGAAGGGGGTCCGTGCGAATGGACCCGCCTGACTGAGGGCGCGGAGGTTGGTATGGTATGCTCACGGCGAATTTTTGAGGGCGTCTGAAAATACAGGAGTAAGGGCGAGGATGCGGATGAAGAGAATACGGAGAGCGATGTGGGTGTTGGCGGCGGCGGTGGTGCTGCTGGCGGTGGCGGCTAGGGCGCAGGAACAGCAAGAGGCGCGGCCGGACCTGTCGAAATTGTTTGACAAGGGCGAGGTGATGATTCCGGCGCGGGATGGCGTGAAGCTGCACACGGAGATTTACACGCCAAGGGACGCGAAAGAAGCGTTGCCGATCGTGATGATGCGGACGCCGTATGGAATTTCGGCGGGGGACAAGGGCTACAGCCGGATGCTGTATGAAAACGCGGACCTGTTCGCGGACGGATATATTTTCGTGTTTCAGGATATTCGGGGGCGGTACGGTTCAGAGGGAAAATTTGAGATGAACCGTCCGCTGCACGATCCGAAAGATACGAAGGGTGTGGATGAGAGCACGGACACCTACGACACGATCGAGTGGCTGGTCAAGAATGTGGCGAAAAACAACGGGCGCGTGGGGATCTGGGGAATTTCGTACGACGGATTTCTGGCGGCGATGGCGATGGTGAACCCGCATCCGGCGCTGAAGGCGGTTTCCGAGCAAGCGTGCATGGGAGATGCGTGGATGGGCGACGACTTTTTTCACAATGGGGCATTCCGGCTGAGCTACGGGTTTGAATATGCGGAGCTGATGGAGTCGCCGAGGGAAAACTTCAATTTCTCGTTCGACCGCTTCGATATGTTCGACTGGTTCCTGCGGCTGGGAGTGTTGTCGCACGCGAACGAGCGGTATCTGCACGGGAAAATACCGACGTGGAACAATTTCGTGGCGCATCCGGCGTACGACGAATTCTGGAAGATCCACGCGATCGAGGCGGGGTTGAAAGAAGCGAAGGTTCCCAACCTGAACGTGGCGGGCTGGTGGGATCAGGAAGATTTTTACGGACCGATGAGGACGTACGCGAACCTGGAGAAAACAGACGCGAAACACCTGAACTACCTGGTGGTGGGGCCGTGGAATCACGGAGGATGGTCAAGAAGCGCGGGGAATGCGCTGGGGGAGATTCCGTTTGGGTCGGACACCGCATTGTATTTCCGGCAAAAGGTGGAAGCGCCGTGGTTTGCGTATTGGCTGCACGACAAGGGGAGCTTGCCGTTGAAGAGGCGTTGCTTTTCCAGACGGGGAGCGACACCTGGACGAGCTTTGACGCCTGGCCGCCGCGCGAGGCGAAGACGGAGGGTTTGTATTTTGGAGAGAACGGAACGCTTTCGTTTGACGCGCCGAAGACGGAATCGCGGGAGGCGTTTGACGCGTACGAAAGCGATCCGGCGCATCCCGTGCCTTACCGGCACCGGCCGGTGGATACGACGTATCCGGAAGATCATCCGGGAAGCTGGTACACGTGGCTGGTGCAAGACCAGCGGTTCGTGAACGACCGGCCGGATGTGGCGACGTGGCAGACGGAAGAATTGCAGGAAGATGTGACGCTGGCGGGGCAGGTGACGGCGAAGCTGTATGCGTCCACGACGGGAACGGACAGCGATTGGGTGGTGAAACTGATCGATGTGTATCCGCAGAAGGTGGAGAGCGATTGGAAGCTGTCCGGATTTGAGCTGATGATCGCGGACGAGATTTTCCGGGGGCGTTACCGGAATTCGTATGAGAAGCCGGAAGCGATTGTGGCGGGGGAAGTGACGCCGTACACGATCGATTTGCACACGGCGGACCATGTGTTTTTAAAGGGGCACCGGATTATGGTGCAGATGCAGAGCACGTGGTTTCCGCTGTATGACCGGAACCCACAGAAGTTTGTGGGGAACATTTTTGAGGCGAAGGAGCCGGACTACCAGAAGGCGACGCAGAGAATCTACCGGTCAAAGGAGTATCCGTCGAGGGTGGAGATATCGGTGGTGCCGGAGGGGGCGGGGAGATAGGCGGAAGATGAATTAAAGTTTGTCGGCGCGTTTGCGGTCGTAAAAGCGGCAGCAAGCCGCCGCACTCCAAATTAGCCTGGGTGAAGCGGAGTTATTTCGAGGCGGCGGGCATTTCGCCGGAACGGAATTCGGTCCAGGTGCCGGCTTTCATGTCGCGCAAGTAAGGTTCCTGCCAGGCGAACTCGGGATGAGCGGCGAGGAAGGGCTTGGCGAGGAAATCTTCTCCACAGGGATGGCCGGTGCGAGCGACGAGGCGCATGTCCTTGGCCATCGTCGAGTCCGCTGCCTTCCCCTGCACGGCACCACCGGGATAGAACGCTCCCCAGTTCCAGACGGAAACGCCGCGTGTGGTGGTATCGACGTGGCCACAAAGCGTGCGCTCATTCGCCCCAGTCTTTTTCTCGAACGAATCGACGTGGTCGGCAAGCATCTGCTGGGCCAGCGAAACATCGATTTTGCCCTTGTTTTCATTGAGGAGTTGTTCCCAACGGACGCGGCGGGCATTGGGAGATGAGGTCATGTCGTTGGGGTCGAACTCGGGCGTGTCTTCCTTGAGGACCTTGGGATCACGGGCCCAGTTGGAGCCAGCGAAGACGCCATCTTTGGTGCGCCAGAGTTCGTAAGCCTTGAGGCCAAGCTCAAGTTGCGCGATTTCACCGGTCTTGCGGTCGCCGAGGAGCCAATCGTTGGCGTAGCCGCCGTTGTTGCCGTCGAGCATAATGCGCGTGTAATCGTCGATGGAGCTAGCGTATTGCAGCGCCTTGCGCGCGCGAAAGAACTCGGGCTTGCCGTTGGGATCCCAACCTTCAAATTGGGTGATGGTGGTTTCGGTGACCATGAGGCCGTCGGAATTGATGCCGAAATCGTCGTCGCTGGCGATGACGCCGGGGAAGCCGTCCATCAGGATGCGGTAGCCGTGCGCGGGCTGAATATCAAAGATGATGCGCCAGCGTTCGCCGTTCATGTAGCTGGTCCAATTGTTGTGGGCGATGACGATCTGGCCGTTCTTGGTCCAACTGCCTGTGGCAACGAAGGCGCTACAGTTGCCGGGGCTCTTGAGATTGGGGGCGCCCGCAAGTTTTTCTTTTTTGTTGAGCCAGGGAACGTAATAGTCGGGAACTTCTTCGAAGGAGTTGAGGGCCACGATGTCGTAGACGTCGAGCTGCGAACCGGTGCGGGCGTTCAAGCCTTCCGCGATGCCCTGGAGTTCCTGCTGATATTCGGGATCGATTTTGGGCCAGAGCATTTCGCGGGCAACCTGGCGAAAGAAGGCCCAATCGCGCCGCGTGGAGCGCACCATCCCGGCTTGGACAGCGGGAAAGGCGTCCTCGATTTCCTTGGCGAGCAGGTAGCCATGCTGGAAGCCGACGGTGGCGGGGTCGCCTTCGAGATGGACGTAAACCCAACCGCCGCGCTCGAAGCTGTAGGTGGCTTTCAGGCGGGGATCGCTGGAGGCGGCGTGTTCGCGAGCGTACGCGACGGTGGAATCGAGATCGTTCTTGGCAGCTTCGGCATCATGGGAATGTTGGCCAGCCAACCACAAGAGCGCCGCACCAGCGACGAGGATGAGGACGGCGGCGAGGCGACGAATTCCATCGGACATGGCGAGAACCTCCTTCGCGCAAATGTGGCAGGCCATAGTGTACTACTGACTGTGGAGAGTTCATGCCGGAAGCGTCCGTGGAGTGCGGGGCGAGGGAAGGGAGATTCCTCACTGCGCAGACTCCGTTCGGAATGAGGGGGGTTGAATGCGTTGCCAAAATGGGGCGCAGCAGTGCTGCGCCCCTACAGAGACAAACCCAAGAGCACAGTCAGGAGTGACTGTGCCACAAGACCGAAGACTCTCCCTGCGCTACATTTTATTTTGCAGGAGATGCGGACTTGGCGAGGGCCGCGAGATCGGGGGGCGGGCCAATGTTATCGGGCAGCTTGCCGTTGAGGGAGTCGAGGAATTGCAGGAGATCGTCGCGCTCGTCGAAGGTGAGGACATCGAGGGAGTGGATTTCTTTGTCGAGATGAGGATTCCAGTTGCCGCCGCCGATGTAATGGGCGAGGGCGTCCTTGACGGTGGGGAAAGTGCCGTCGTGCATATAGGGGCCGCGGTTGGCGAGATTGCGGAGCGAGGGCGTTTTGAAGGCTCCCATGTCGGCATCATTTTTGGTTTCGGCGTAGCGGCCCAGGTCATTCAGGTTGCCGCGCGTATCGGCGCCAACGCCCAGGTTGTGGAATTTGTTGTCGGTGAAGAGCGCGTAGTCTTTTCCGATGGGGTGGCAGACGGCGCAATTGCCCTTCTTGGCGCTGATGAAAATTATCAAACCGCGCTGGGCGGCGGAAGGAAGCGCCTTCGAGTCATGGCCATAATAAAAACGGTCGAAGGGAGAATCGCCAGCGATGACGGTGCGCTCGAATGAGGCGATCGATTTCACGACCATGTCAATCGTGATCTGATCGGAGCCCCAGGCCATTTTGAAGAGGCCGGGGTATTTCGGATCGGCTTGCAGACGCTTTACAACACCTTCGAGGGAATGAGCCATTTCCACGGGATTGGCCATGGGTCCTTTGGCCTGTTCTTCGAGGCTGGGAGCCCGGCCATCCCAGAATTGCAGGGAGTTGTAGGTGGAGTTGATGACCGTGGGCGAATGGCGAGTTCCCGGCTTGCCACCGACACCCTGGGAAAACGGGCGGTTGTCTGAAAACGCGAATTGCGGGGCGTGGCAGGAGGCGCAGGAGATTGTGCCGTCAACGGAAAGCTGGGGATCGTAATACAAGCGGCGGCCGAGCGCGATGGTTTCTTCCGTCGGCGGATTGTCTGGCGGAATCGGAACCGGCGGCAATCCCAAAGGAGCTTTGATTTCCACGGGTTTTCCAACGGGCGTTATCGCGGAAGGCGAAGACTGCGCCTTAGCAGCGGGAAGGTAAGCGAGCGCGGCGAGGAGAAAGAGGCCCAGAAACACTAAGACAAAGAGAGTGAGTTTGGTGGCGGGTTTCATGAGGGCACACATCGGGGCGAGGATAAGGTTCGGGAAGCCCGGGGTAATGGGGCAGTGGTCACAAAAAGGGAGGGGACGAGGCAAGCGCCATTCCCTCCGCTCTTGGTTATACCAAACTGCGGCAGGTATTGTTACCAGGAGCTTCAGCAATAGCTGCAGGCTTCGTCGCCCATGCCGTTGCCGTTGCTCATGCCGTCCTTCATACGACGCAGACGCCGGCCGAGCCGCTCAGCAAGCTGATGGCGTGCGCGCCAGAGCCGCGCCTTCAGGGTGTTTTCAGTTACACCAAGTTTCTTGGCCGCTTCGCCCGTGGAGTAGCCTTCCACTTCGCGTAAGAGGAAGGCGGTCCGGAGAAGAGGCGAGAGGTCGTCCAGGTTCTCGTTGATCATTTCGCGGATTTCTGTGCCGGCATAGACCTGCTCTGGATTGGGCCCGTCATCGGCAAAGCGCTCGGCGATGGGCAGTTCGTCCTCGTGCTGCGAATCGTCGAGAGAAACCGCGGGGCGGGCTTTGGCGCTACGGCGCTTCATCAGTGCGGCGTTGATGACGATACGCGTGAGCCAAGTGGAGAACTGCGAGCGGCCCTCAAAGCGCTTCAGATTGCGATACGCGGAAAGCAGACCGTCCTGCAAAGCGTCTTCGGCGTCCTCGGCATTACCCAGGACGCGAAGAGCGGTCTGGAACAGTTGGCGATGGTAGCGGCGAAAGAGGGTCTCAATCGCCTGGGCATCGCCACGCTGGCCGGCCCGGATCAGCTTTTGTTCGCTAAACTGCGGAGTACTCATCACTTGCGTTGCCATTTGCTCCCCCCATGTAGCTTACTAAGAGTAGTTCAGCACAAGAAAGTTACAGACACATCGCAGCCTCAATGCACAGGTATCCTCCCCTGTACCTTCGTGAACGTAGCCAAGGTGACGGTAATGGCGATCACCCAAGGGTTGATCGAGCCATCCGGCATGCGCAACTTCGATGTGATTTTCCCCAGCATCGCTTGCGAGTCTTCCCGTTGCGTTTAGTCGGTAATTACCGTTGCTTCCACATTCATGCCCGGCCGGAGGACTGCCACTTCCGGCGAAATTGGGTCCAGGACAATTTTCACGGGAACACGCTGAACAACTTTGACGTAATTGCCCGTGGCGTTTTCCGGGGGCAGCAGACTCAGCACCGCTCCGGTAGCACCCGAGATGGAATCGACATGTCCGCTGAAGGTCTTGCCGTAGGTATCTACCTTCAGATAGGCCTTTTGGCCGGGCTTCATTTTCTGGAGCTGGGTTTCCTTGAAGTTGGCGGTGACCCAGACGTCGCGGAGTGGCACAACCACAAGCAAGCCTTGGCCGGGCTGGACGATCTGTCCAGGTTCGACCTGCTTGTGGGTGGCGACGCCATCGACAGGAGCGACGATGTTGCAGTAGCTCAAACTAAGGAGCGCGGCGTCGAGTGCCGCGCGAGTTTGATCCACTTTCGCGAGCTTGGCTTGGGCGTCGTCCGAGCGCATGGCCACGCGGCGCTGATCGGCGTGGGCCGAAGTAACGCCCGCCTTGGCCTGTTCGACGCGCGCTTTCGCGGCTTCGAGCTGGTCCCGGGAGATATCAACGTTGCGCTTGGCCTGAGCGAAGCGCTGCTCATCCGCGTTCAAGCCGCTAAGACTTGCATCGGCGTTGGCTTTGGCGGCGTCAAATTGCTGCTTGGAGATTTCGCCCTTTTCCATCAAAGGGGTGTAACGCTCCAGATCGGACTTAGCGAGCTGGGCGTTGGCGCGGCTGCGGTCCACGTTGGCCTGGGCAAAGGCGAGGTCCGCGGTTTGCGCCTGCTCGTAGGAAGCCTGCGCGCGAAGGAGATCGGCTTGCGCGCCGGCGAGTTGCGCGTCCGCGCTGGATTGGCCACTGGCGACATTTTCGCTGGTGCGCGGAACATCCACGCCCGCTGAACGCGCTTCGCCTTCCGCCAGAGCCAGCGCGCCCTTGGCCTGATCGACGGCGGCCTGATAATCTGCCGGCTCAATCAGGGCGAGCACCTGGCCGGCCTTCACGGCTTGATTGTCCTCCACGAGCACTTTGCCGATGCGGCCCGAAATTTTAGCAGCGATGGGGGTGATGTGGCCGTCAACCTGGGCGTCGTCCGTGGTTTCGCGATTGTGGAAATAGAGGAAGAGTGCAAGCAGGGCGGCAAGCAGCAGCACACCGCCAATGGTCAGCAAGCGGCGCACTTTCGGGCTGACAAGACCCTGCGGCGTCAGATCCGTTTTGCGCGGCTCCGCAGGCGGCACTTTGACGTTCGCCGCATTCTCCAATCCAACTTCGATCTCAACACTCATCGTGTCCTCACTTCGAGTAAGTCTTTTCCATCTGCCCAACCGCGCGCGCAAGGTCCGCGCGAGCCTGGTTGAAGCGGTAGAGCGCCAAGATCTGATTGTCGTTGGCGCGCGCCAGGGAATCCTGGGCGGAAATCACTTCGATGTTGTTAGCCACGCCGGCCCGGAAACGATCGCGGGCCTGGCTGACTTCTTCTCTTGCCAGCTCAACGCCCAGATTGGCGACCTGCACTTCAGTACGCGCCGAAGCGAGGTTTAGCAGCGAAGTCTTCACATCAAGGGCAATTTGATTGCGTAAATCGGCTTTCTGCTGGTCCAGTTTCAGAACTTCGAGGTTGGCCTTGGCGATTTCCGCGTGAATCCTGCCGCTGGTGAAGAGCGGGAAGTTCACGCTGGCCTGATACTGATACGTCGGAATGCTATTGTTGATGGAGGTGCCGAGATAGGCCCAGTCGCCGTCGAAACGCAGGGAAGGCAGGCGGGAGAATTGCGAGGCCTGCTTTTGGTAACGAACGACTTTTTCCTCCGCGAGAATGGCCTTCCATTCCTGACGATCGGCGAGGGCGGCGTCAATGCTGGCTTCGACTTCGGGCTGCGGTGTTTCAAAGAAGCTCAGCGAATCGGCCAGCGCGACCTTCTGGCGCGGATCGAGGTTCAGCAGTCTGCTCAGTCCAAAGAGGGAAGCATCGCGATCGTTTTCCGCTTCAATCAGGCGCTGTTTTTCGTTTTGCAGCTCGACGTTGGCGCGGAGCGTGTCAATGCCCGTGCCCACGCCTTCTTTTTGCAAATCGGCGGCCTGATCGTAGAGAGCCTGAGCCAGCTCCACGCGCGATTTGGAAGCTTCGACATTGGCTACGGCGCGCAGTGTGCCGATGTATTGCGATACGACGAGCAGGATGACCTGCTCGCGGGTGGAGAGGCTGTCGGCCTTGCTGGCATCGACGGCGCTACGCGACGCCTGGTACCGCTTCCAAAGAGAAAGATCCAAGACAGGGCTGCTAAAGCTGGGTCCAACCGCAAAAATCTGGTAGGGGCCCAGGTGCCCTGGAAATGGCAAACCCGGGAACGACTCACCTCCGAATTGGGCCTTGAGGTTCACGCGATTGGCAGAGTCCGCCAGCCTCATGTCGGCTTGAGGCAGAAGTTCGGAGCGTGTGATGTTTTTGTCCTGCACACTTTCCGCGGCGGTCAGAACCGCGATCTGTTGGGTGGGGTTCTGCTTCAAAGCGAGAGCGACAGACTGCTCCAAAGTGACGCGGAGCGTGTCGCTTGGAAGATTCGCCGGGAGCTGCGAAGCGCTGCCTTGCGCGAGCAATCCGGCGGGGAGAAGCAATAAGCTGAAAAAGACACTATAGAAAATGATGGGCGACTTCTTGCGGGAGTCTGACTCTTTTGTGGCGCCGGAGTCGTGTTTTGCGTCGGCCTCGATAATCTCGTTGACGATGGCCTGGTTGAGGCAGCCTTCCGCGATGAGTTCGCCGCCAAGCCGGTGCATCTCCTTCAGAAGGACCTTTCCGGCGTTATCGATGAAACTCACGCCGCAAAGATTGATGCTGAACTTCTGGCGCGGCGAGGCGGCCAAGAGTTCGCGCCAGCACTGTTCGAGAGCGGCGACCCAGGGCCCGGCAAGGCGACCCTCGATGCTCAGGGTGAGGTGGCCGCGTTTAGTTTCCGTGGTAATTCGTAGCATGTGGGTTATCTCTTCAAGTGGAGTAAGGAGCAAGGGAAAGGCCAAAGAGGTAGACGAAACATCTGAAGTAACATGCTTATTATTCATAAACTTACGTTTTCAAGGTGAGCTGTAAGACGTAGGAAATAGACCTTATATGGGCACATGACGCAATATAGCCATTCATAAATGCCCATTTATGGTCATTACAGAGCAGGTGATGCTCGTGCCACAAAGGAGGATACGAAGCGACGGGATGACAAGTTTCGGGTGGCGGACGAGGTGGGAATATGCGACTTGGGCAAAGCTGCATCCTCCTGCGACAACCGATGAAAAAAACAGGATGTGTTCGCCCGTAGTTGGTCGAATTCGGATTTCGGGGTTTTTTCTTGAACCGCTTGTCAGGGCTTCGATGGTTCGAGAGAGGCGGGGGTGGCGGCGGGCGTCCCGGCCTTGCTTTTTTCGCCGGAGGCGAAGATCTCTTCGACGATGGCGGCAGTGCGATCCTTACTGAGCGTGCACGCGTGATCGTAGATGCGGCACTGGGCGAGAGTGAGCTTGCAGCCACAGGGGCACTCTTCGGCGTTGAATTTGTGCAAGGCAACGAGGCGCTGCTCGGGGGTCAGCTTCGTCAAGTTGACGCCGGGGAGCAGGGTGGCGCGGTCGGCGTGTCTCAGGAAGATTTCGCCGCTGTCCTGGAAGGTTTCGACCTTGACGGCAATGGGCAGGTCCAGAAGGGCGCGGACTTCGGTTTCGTACAGGGCGGGATTGAACAGTCCGACGTGCTTCTGAACAATGCGGCCTTCGGTGTTGATGACGAAAACGGTGGGTAGAGCGGGAATGCCGCCATAGGCAATACGAATATTATCTGTGGCGAGGGCCACGGGGTAATTGATGCCTTCGGAATCGACAACCTGTTTCACAGCATCCGGGTCGTCGTCGTCCACCACCAGGCCGATGATCAGCAGGCGATCCTTGTAGCGATTCTGGAGTTCGATGAGGCTGGGAATTTCCGCGCGGCACGGCCCGCACCAGGTGGCCCAGAAATTCAGGAGGATGACTTTGCCGCGCGCGGAGGCCAGCGAGAGATCCTTTCCCGCTAAATCCTTGAGCTGAAAATCCGGGGCAAGATCGGGATCGCGCACAAAGCGGATGACCGGCAACTGCGCGCGACTCTGCGTGGGCAGCAGCAGGAGACCGCAGGCGGCGAGCAGGCAGGCGGTAAGAACGCGTCGTAAAAACCAGGGCAAGTGGAGGAGAGTGGCCTTCATGGCGTCAGTTCTAGGAGAGCACAGTCGAGCAAGCAAGCCAAGCCCGTGCGAGGGATTCGCCACCCCGGCCGGGTCGGGGAGAGGGATGACCCTTTGCCTTCGCCCACTCTGTGCTAGTCATAAACTCCACACTCCCTCGCTGTCTCGATCAGTGCCTGAATGTTCTCCGGCGGCGTAGTCGGCGGGATGGCGCAGCCCGCGTTCAGGATGAATCGCCCTCCGGATTTCCACATGGAAATGAGCTGCCGCGTTGCTTCCCGAACCTTCTGCCCGGTTCCCAGGGCGAGCACAGCGCTGGGATCGATGTTTCCGAACAGCACGTGCCGTGCGCCGACGGTTTGCTTGGCTCGCGCGACGTCGGTTCTGTAATCGAGCTCAAAGCCGCAGGGGCCGTATTCTGCGAGCATGTCGAGGATGCGGCTGGTGTTTCCGCAAATGTGAATCACCACGAAGATGCCATCCGCGGCCAAGTCATCGACTAAACGTTTCTCGTAGGGGCGGGCAAAGCGGGTGAACATGCGGGGTGAAATGACGTCCGGCCCCGCCAGGCTATCGCCCAGAGAAGTCAGGTGCGCGCCCGCCTTCGCCAGCGCGCGATGGACGGCTAAGTGGTTTTGGTAGCAAATCTCCATGAGTTCGCTGAGGCGGGGATTGTCCGGCTGTTCAGCGAGTTCCATCAGGAAATCCTCGATACCGCGCACCAGGCAGGCGAGAGCGAAAGCGGCCTGATCGGCGTTGCCGCGAATGGCAACTTCATTTCCTACTTGCTTCCTCATCAGGCGAACAGCTTCCAGCAACGCGGGAATGCGGCCATCCGTCTCGGGGTTAATCACTTTTAAACGATCAACTTCATCCAGACTGCGGATGGCAGGCTCCACGATGCGGCCCGGTTGATTGGGGGCGCATTTTGAGCGGGCACCCATGGCTTCGGCAAGCATGGTGGTGTCGGTATCCACCATGATGCAGTCGTGTCCGTACTTCTCCACGGCCTCAAGGTGCACGCGAGCAATGGCTTGGGGGTTGACGCGATAATCTTCTATGCTGACGCCGGCCTCGCGCGCAGCCAGCATAAAATTGTGCAGGCACACGGGAACACGGTCGGGGATTCCCCCCGCCAGGACGGTCCGGACACGCTCAAGTGAGTTCATGGGATGATTGCCTCAAGGGAGCTTACGTTGTCGTAGCTCGCGGCGATGCGATGGCCAGGTGGAATTCCTTCTCGCCCCACTTGCCGTGGAAGCCGGCCAAGGAAAGATCTTTGCCGTCTAAATCTTTCAGCTGAAAATCTGGGGCAGGATCGGGATTTCGCACAAAGCGAATGACCGGTAACTGGGGGGAAGCGAGCGATGGGAGAAGAAGGCCGAGGCCCAGGAAAGCCAAGGAGCAAAAAAGGGGAATCCCGAGGAATTTGCCGTGGCGGTTTGTGTGCGTCGTGCTCATAGCAAGGTCACTAGAATAATGGGACCAGAGTGCAGCAGAAAAAGCAAAGTGCAAGACGACGGAATTGCTCAAGACGGCAGAGCTTTACCGCTTTGGTGGGCAGAATCCTCATTGGGGGCGGGTTTTGCCGCTTCATACGGGGCGGCGGATGCCGAGTTTGCGGATGCGGGCTTGCAGGGTGGTGCGCTTCATGCCGAGAAGATTTGCGGCGCCGCGAGGGCCGGCAATACGCCACTGGGTTTGGCGAAGGGCGCGGAGGATGTGCTGACGTTCCGCTTCTTCCAAGGTGGCGATGGATGCTGATGCTGGTGGCGCATTCGAGGCCGGCGCAGCATAGCGCGGGGTTTCCGCCTGCGTGGAGGTTATGAGCGAGGCGGGTGAAAGCGCGCGCAATTCCGGGAGTGGGACGCGCAACTCCTCACCGGGGGAGAGGAGCACCGCGCGTTCCACGAGGTTCTCCAGTTCGCGGACGTTGCCCGGCCAGGGATAGTTCACCAGCGCTTCCATTACGTCCGAAGGCACATACTCGACGGTTTTGTTCTGGCGGCGGCTGAATTTCTGGACGAAATAGCGCACGAGAATAGGCACATCCTCCGGCCGCTCGCGCAACGGCGGAATGTTAATCGGGAAAACGTTTAGGCGGTAATAGAGGTCGCTGCGGAATTTGCGTTCGGCGACGAGTTGTGCGAGGTCGGTATTGGTGGCCGCCACGACGCGCACATCCACGCGCTGGGTGCGGTTACTGCCGAGCCGCTCGAACTCGTGTTCCTGCAACACACGCAGCAATTTGGGCTGAAGCTCGAGGGGGAGATCGGCGACTTCATCGAGGAAGAGAGTGCCGCGATCGGCAAACTCAAAGCGGCCGATCTTTTGCGTGAGAGCGCCGGTGAAGGCGCCGCGCTCGTGGCCAAAGAGCTCGGATTCGAGAAGCCCGGCGGGAATGGAAGCGCAATTGACCTTGACGAAGGTGCGCTCGCACCGCGGGCTTAAATTGTGGATGGCGCGGGCGATAAGCTCTTTACCTGTGCCGGTTTCACCGAGGATGAGGACGGTCGTGCCCGCGGGCGCGGCCAACTCCACCTGCGTCAGGGCGCTCCGCAGGGCGGGGCTATCGCCGATGATCTCCTCGAAATTGAGTTCAGTGCGAATCTCTTCTTCCAGGTAGAGCTTTTCGACGGCGAGTTTATCCTTGAGCGCGTCAATTTCCTTGAAGGCCAGGGCGTTTTCCAGGGCGATCGCCACTTGCGCGGCAACTTGTTGGAGGAGTTCCACATCCGGCGTGGAGAACGCCTGCGGATTGCGGCTGGCGAGATTGATGGTACCGAGCGCGCGGCCGTGAGTCGCCAGGGGCACGCAGCACATAACTTCGACGCCCTCTTGGCGCAGCATGCGGATGACATCAACGTTGTAGCGGTCAAGCTGCTCGCCGCGGGCAATCAGCACTTGCCCACTGGTGAAACATTGTCCTGCGGGCGAGTTCTCCACCGGGATGGTGAACTCGGTCTTTGGCAGAGCAAGGGTCGCGGGCATGTCCAGGGCATGGATCTTCAGAAGCCCGGTGACCGGATCGAGGAGCGCCAGGCTGGTGTAATCGTGCTGAAGGACGGGCTTGAGCGAAGAGACGATGCCATTGAAGAGTGCCGTGATGTCGCGGGTGCTGAGGAGGATGTTGTTGATGGACAGGAGAGCTTGCAGGCGGTCGCGTTCGCGGGCGAGTTGCTGCTGATAGGCCTGGGCGGCCTCCAGATTGATGACGTTGTCCACCGCGACGGCGACTTGCGCGGCCACGCGCTTCATGAATGCGATTTCCACTTCGGTCATGCCTTGCGGCACATAACGCCCAAAACCCATGGCGCCGAGGCGATGCTGCGCGGAGGTGAGAGGCACAATGGCAATGGTGTGGACGCCGGCATCCTGCAGGCGCTGCATGAAGAGCGGATAGCGGGCGTCCTTTGCGGTGTCGAGGGAGACGAAGGGTTGCTGGCTTTGCCAGACCCAACCGGCGGGGGAGTCTTCGACGGAAAGTTCATCCGAGGGGGGCGGATCCAAGTTTCCGCGGGTTTCCAGGACGTGGAGGCGCATGGTGTTCTTCGAAGGGTCGTGAAGAACGAGGCCGAGAAAATCGAATTGCAGGACGGAGTGGAGGCGCACGGCGAGTTCGTGGAAGAGGGCCTTGAGATCGTGCTGCTGCGCAATTGTCTCGCTGACTTCCAGCAGGGCCTCGAATTGCCGGCTGGAAGAATCGAGGGGCGAAGGAGGACGCGCTGTTCGGGCAGGATTTTGCGATTCCGCCATAAAACGAGAATAGCATCCGGTTTGGCGGGCTCACAACCAAGGGAAGGGCATGCAGCGGGGCGGGCCATTTGCGTATACTCAAAGCGCATCGGCAGAGGTTGTGTTGGGGAGCCAAGGGAGATTTTTGGAGTGAGGAAGCTGAGCGAAAAAATCGGCGCAGTCCTATGGCTAGTGCTGCTGTTTGTGCTTCCCGTTTTTGGCTTAGGGGGCTGCACGCAAGGGCCACAGCCCCAGACGGGCAATTCCGAGGAAGCGCGACGCAGCGCCGCGGCTTCCAACAGCGCGCGTGCGGCGGAGCGCTATGATCTGAGTGATGACGAAAAGCGCGGCGGGCACACGCTGGCGCGGCATGTGGCGCGGACTGACGATGAGCTTCGCGAACGGCTACACCGCGAGGGCAACATTTCGGCCGCCTCCACCTGGACGGACCGGGAAACCGCCGAGGAAACCATTGCGGAGGCTCTGCGGTCCGAACGCGGGCGCATCGAGAGCTGGATGCGCCGCGGGTATCCCCGCGCGAATCTGGCGCTGCACTACGAAGCAAGACGCGACATCGGGCGCAGCCTACGCCAGGGAGAAACGGAGGCGGTGCGCTGCCGCGACACCGTGATTGTGCTGCGCGCCGATGGGCCAGATGGTTTTTATGTGCTGACGGCGTACCCGGAGGCCCGCGAATGAAGAACGAGAGAAAGAGCGGCGCCTTTGTGCCGGCGAATTATCCGGCTTTGCGGGAATCCTTGCCGGGCTACCTGCACGAAGATTTTCAGGAGACGTCCGGCACGGTGGCGGAGGCGGTGGAGGCCTTCCTGGACGAAGCGAGCGCGGAAGAGATTCAACAAGTGCACGAAGAGTGGGGCCGGCTGCGCAAACAGTTTGCCGGGCGGCCGCTGAAGGAGCTACAGGCGGCGTTGGTGCGGCTGGGGATCGCGTGGCGACCCGCGTCGGAAGAGGAGTTGCGGGGCTTGGACGAAATTCTCACGCGCGGCAAGGCATGATATTCTGATGAGGTTCTAGGCCCGTAGCTCAGTTGGTTAGAGCGCTACCTTGACACGGTAGAGGTCTGGGGTTCGAGTCCCCACGGGCCTACCATATCATTTCGATGGACTTAGCCACGTTTTCGCCACCCGGTTTTTGGCCATTCCGTACCGCTCTCCGTACCGTTGAAACTTGCGAATCCGGTGAGTTCCGTTCGTTGACTTGTTTCCTGCAACCGCAAGCGGCTTGCTTCAAGTCGCTGTATCGGAAACGCGCAAACACAACACGTTCGTGCACTCCCCTTGCCTCCTCACACTTCCGATACATCAGTACTAAGACTTCTCAGGAGTTAGCTGCACATTTTCCGATTCGTTTTATTGACGGCCTTTTTGGCCTGCACTAAGATAGCGCGGCCTGATCCTACGACCGAGTATTAGGCGCCCCACGGCTTGAGGAGGATCGAAAATGGCGAAAAACCGCTTCGCGTACAAACCAATCCTTGGATTACTCGCAGTTCTCATGGTGAGCATTGTCCTGTCAACAGTAGCTCGCTCCACGAAGTCAGAATCGGCGGGAGGGCAACCACCCGTAGCACCGGTGCGCATGGTCACAGACGAATACTTTGGCGTTAAAGTGAGCGATCCCTACCGCTACATGGAAGATCTATCGAATCCAGAGGTCATTGCGTGGTTTAAGGGGCAGAATGATTACACACGAGCTGTCCTTGCGCGGATATCCGGGCGCCGCGCTTTGCTTGAGCGGGTGAAGGCGCTCGATGAATCGGCCCCCGCGCGGGTAACTGACCTGCGACGCTTGCCGAACGATCGCTACTTCTATCAAAAGCGACTCGCGGCCGAAGACGTATCAAAGCTGTACATGAAAGATGACTTGAGCGGCGCGGAGCACCTGTTGGTGGACCCGACAAAGTATGCGACGGCTGGCGGCCCTCACTATGTAATCAGCTACTATGCACCTTCCTTCGACGGGCATTACGTGGCTGTGGGCGTCTCTGCAGCGGGCTCCGAGGATGCCGTGCTACGGGTATTCGATACAAACACGGGGCGAGAAACGGGAGATGTCATCGACCGAGCTCAGTTCGGGAGCCCCAGCTGGATGCCCGACGGCCGATCGTTTTTATATAACCGCCTGCAGAAGTTGACGCCGAGTTCGGCCCCTACAGATAGGTACCTAAACAGTCGGGCTTATCTGCACGTGCTGGGCGCCAATCCGGATGAGGACCGATTGGTGTTCGGCAGCGGCGTATCAACAGTGAAACTCGACCCGGCGGATATTCCGTTTGTGATGACTTCGCCGGGTACTCCCTATGCCATAGGGATCGTGGCTCACGGCGTACGCATTGAGGCCACGATGTACGCCGTACCACTGGAAGCACTGAGCGCTGCAAGTGTGCCGTGGAAACTCTTTTGCGACGTGGACGATGATGTGACGGGGTTCGACGTTCATGGCAGCGATCTGTACCTGATCTCCCATCACCAGGCGTCGCGGTTTAAGGTCTTGCGAACCAAGCTTTCCAATCCGGACGTGGCTCAAGCGGAAGTAGTTGTGCCGCCAAGCGAGGCCGTAATCCAAAACCTTGCAGCCGCCAGCGATGCTCTCTACGTGCAGGAGTTGGACGGAGGAATTGGGAGATTGGTCCGACTGGCTTATTCCGACGTGAAGCCCGAACGGATTCCCTTGCCGTTCGACGGGTCTGTCGCGCTCACAGGAACTGACCAGCGGATACCGGGAACGCTGCTGGAACTGACCACGTGGACAAAGGCCCGGAAAATTTACGCCTATGGTTCGACAGGCAAGACCGTGACCGACACCAAACTGCAGCCGTTGGGCAAGTACGACGAACCTGCGGATCTGGAGTCGGTAGAAGTGAAAGCCAAGAGCTACGACGGCACGCTGGTGCCACTTTCGATCGTCTACAAGAAAGGGCTGAAGCTGGATGGCACGAACCCAACACTGTTGGAAGGCTATGGTTCCTACGGCATCACGTTTGATCCATATTTCGATCCGAAATTTATTGCCTGGTTCGAGCGGGGTGGGGTATTCGCGGTGGCGCATGTTCGTGGAGGAGGCGAATACGGCGAAGACTGGCACCTGGCGGGAAAACTGCTAACGAAACCAAATACATGGAAAGATTTCATTGCGTGCGCTGAGTATCTGATCAACCAGAAGTACACGACAAAAGCGCGGCTGGCGATCGAGGGAGGAAGTGCCGGCGGGATCACCATCGGACGATCGATTACGGAACGCCCAGACCTATTCGCGGTGGCAATTGATGCGGTGCCGATGTCGGACGCAGTGCGTGATGAGTTTACGCCGAATGGTCCGCCGAATATTCCCGAGTTCGGGACGGTGAAGGAAGCGGACGGATTCAAGGCACTTTATGAAATGAGTGCCTATCACCATATCAAGGATGAAGTGGCGTATCCGGCGGTGATGGTGACCACCGGGTTCAATGATCCGCGAGTGATCTCCTGGGAGCCCGGGAAGATGGCGGCGCGCCTGCAGGCGGCTTCGTCCAGCGGAAAACCGATTCTGTTGCGGGTCGACTACGACGCCGGCCACGGCATCGGATCAACCAAAACGCAGAGAGAAGAAGAGCTAACAGACGAGATGAGCTTTGCACTGTGGCAATTCGGCGTGCCGGAGTTCCAAACCGCCAAAGAGTGATCCGCGGTATCTACACCGCAAATTGTGAAAACCCGCTCACTGTTGAGAGTCAGCCATCAAATTGTTGGAAGTACGTGATCACGGCCCTTTGACACGGTAGAGGTCTGGGGTTCGAGTCCCCACGGGCCTACCATTCATTTCAATGGGCTTAACCACATTTTCGCCACCCTGTTTTTAGCCATTCCGTACCGCTCTCCGTACCGTTGAAACTTCGGCTTACACGTTTTCCCGTTTTGCTTCATCGGCTACAGACAATGTCACCGGTTTCCAGGGAGCCTCTGTTCAAGTCTTGTGTCAACGATTGCGAAGTAGAGCAAAGCCGATGCGCGTGCCGAAACCCAACTCGCGGCCCAGGTGAATATTGAGAAGGGAGAGTGGTTCGAGGTAACGAGAGTTGCGAAGAGGACCCGCGTCAACGGGATCGAAACCGAGACGGGCAATCACTTGGCGAACGCACTCTTTGGATTTCGAGTCATCACCCGCAAAAAAGATGCTAATGATTCGGCCATCGATCTGTGCGCTTTGACTTGCGTAAACTTCGGCGAACACAGCGTTGAAGGCCTTTACGACATGAGCGCTGGGAAAGGACTGCGCGATCACCTCGGCGCCTGAATTCGCGTGCCCAATCGTGAGAGCCCGATGATCAGGAGTAATTGGATTCGTTAGATCGACGAGTGTTTTTTGTGTGAGATGGGCGGCGAGAGGGCGAAGGGCAGTGTTTATTTCGGAGAACGGGAGGGTCAAAAAGATGAGATCCGACTCATCGACGAGGGGAATTAAGTCCAGGACCTTTGAACCGTGTCCCGCGTGCTGCGCCGCTTCTTGGGCGTGGGCTGAGGTTCGAGAGGTGAATCCAACGGGAAAGCCGACCTGTGCAACCCATGCGCCGAGCGATCTTCCGACGTTTCCGCTTCCGAGGATCCCAATCTTCACGCAATGTTTATAGCGTCCGGGTGTGATTGGGTCAATCCGAAGCGCGTTACCGTAGAAGGAATCAGGTCACGGAGCTGCCCAGGGAATGGATTCTGCCTCATTTCTGGACTGGTCGCTCACATCCAGGACTGCGCCCGGCAGACAGGATTGGCGGGCCCAGAGCGGGGCAGAAGGGCTTGTGACCCCGGTCACGGAACCCCTCTGCCTAGGTGCGAGAATCAAGTTCAAGGCTTCTAACGGAATGTGGACCTCTTTCCGTGAGAGAAACTCGCCATGATGTGGCTCGTAAGACTCGCGCTGAACCGCCCCTATACGTTCATAGTGGCGTCCCTACTGATTCTGATCCTCAGTGTCGTAGCCGTTGTCCGTACCCCCACTGACATTTTCCCCGACATTAACATCCCTGTTGTCAGCGTGGTGTGGGGCTACACGGGCCTGGCGCCCGAAGAGATGGAGCGGCGCATGGTCACGCTCTTTGAGCGGGGCGTCACCACCACGGTCAACGATATCGAGCACATTGAGTCGCAATCCTATTACGGCATCGGAGTAGTCAAGATCTTCTTCCAGCAGGGCGCAGACATTAACGGAGCCGTTGCGCAGACCACGGCCATAGCCCAGGCGGTTCTGAGGTCGATGCCACCCGGCACCACGCCTCCGTTGGTGATCGCTTACACGGCTTCGAGTGTCCCTATTCTACAGTTGGGCTTGAGCAGCCCAAGCCTCTCCGAGGGGCAACTCTTCGACTTGGGCGTTAATTTCCTGCGTGTCCAACTCGCCGACATTGAAGGAGCGGCCATCCCGGCTCCCTACGGGGGCAGGCCGCGGCAGATCAGCGTTGATCTTGATCCCCGCGCGATGACGGCGCTTGGCGTTTCCGGGGCCGATGTAGTTAATGCGGTCAGCGCCCAGAATCTTATCCTGCCGCAGGGCACGATCAAACTTGGGCCACGCGAGTACGACGTCGCGCTCAACAGCAGTCCCGTGCAGGTGGCGGAACTCAACGATCTGCCCATCAAGGTAGTGAACGGCAGCATGGTGTACATTCGCGATGTCGCTCATGCTCATGATGGCTTCCAGTTCCAAACCAACATCGTGCACGTGGATGGTCACCGTTCTGCCCTGTTGAGCATCTTCAAGACGGGTAAGGCATCCACCCTGGATATCGTTTCCAGGGTCTACGCGGAGCTGCCCCGAATTCAAGCGGGGCTTCCGTCGGCCCTGAGAATCAACCCCATCGCCGATCAGTCGCTATTCGTGCGCGCCGCTATCAAGGGAGTGCTCCGCGAAGCCATCATTGCGGCCCTTCTGACGGCCTTGATGATTCTTGTTTTCCTGGGCAGTTGGCGAATGACCCTGGTGGTGTCAATTTCGATTCCGCTTGCCATCTTGACCTCGTTGCTGACGTTCACCTCGCTCGGCGAGACCATCAACCTGATGACCCTGGGCGGGCTGGCACTGGCGGTCGGGATTCTGGTGGACGATGCCACGGTTGAAGTAGAAAACACCAATCGCCTGCTGCCGGAAGGCAAGTCGTTACGGGAAACGATTCTCACCAGCGCCAGTCAAATTGCCACTCCGGCCTTGGTAGCCACCCTCGCCATCTGCATCGTCTTTGTACCCATCATGTTTTTGTCGGGGATCCCTGGCTTCCTTTTCCGGCCCTTGGCAGAAGCCGTGGCCTTTGCCATGCTCGCCTCCTATCTGCTTTCGCGGACGCTCGTTCCCACGATGATGTTCTACTTCTACCGGGCCGAGCGCCTGTTGGAGGCAAAGAAACGATATAAGCCACATCGGGGACCCGGTGTCTTCCGCCGTTTCCACCAAAGGTTCGAGGAGGGTTTCAATCGGCTCCGCGAACAATACGGCGTTTTGCTCGAATGGAGTCTGCATCACCGGATGTTGTTTGGCACAGTTTTTCTTGGTTTCTGCGTGGCCAGCCTGGCGCTGGTTCCGCTGCTCGGGTCGGACTTGTTTCCCTACGTTGACGCCGGCCAGATCCGTTTGCACTTCCGGGCCCCGACGGGATTGCGGATCGAAGAGACTTCGGCGCTTTGCCAACGAGTGGAGGAGGCGATTCGTGAGGAGATACCGCGCAGCGAACGGAACACGATCCTGGACAATTTGGGAATGCCGTACAGTGGTATCAACTTGACCTACAGCAACAGTGGAGTCATCGGCACGTCGGATGCCGAGATTCTGGTCTCGCTGAATCCGGAGCATCGTCCGTCGCCGGAATACATCCGCGATCTCCGCGGCAAGCTGCCGAAGGAGTTCCCTGGTACGCAGTTTTTCTTCCAACCTGCGGACATTGTCGGGCAGATTCTGAACTTCGGACTTCCGTCGCCCATCGACATTCAGCTCGTCGGCGCGGACATGGCCGGGAATTACAAAATCGCCAATGAGATGGTCTCGCGCATCCGGCAGATTCCCGGGGCGGCAGACGTGCACATCCAGCAAGCGCTGGACGAACCTGTGGTCAAGGTGGATGTGGACAGGACCAAGGCGCAGGAGATGGGTTTCACGCAGGCGAACGTGGCCAGTGATGCGCTCGTCGCTCTTACCACCAGCTTCCAGACTGCGCCGAGTTTCTGGCTGAGCCCACAGGGCGTGAGCTACTCTGTGATTACCCAGACGCCGCAATACCGGATGGACACTCTGGGAGCCCTCCAAAACACTCCAATCTCCGGCGGCAGCGTTCCGCAACCGGAAATTCTGGGCAATCTGGCGAGCATTCGGCGCGGCCAGGCGCCGGCCGTAGTCAGCCATTACGACATTCAACGCGTGATTGATATCTACGCCGCGAGCCAGGGAAGGGATCTGGGCGGCATCGCATCGGACGTGAACAAGGTAATGGACGAGTATCGAGGGAAATTGCCTCGCGGTAGTTTTATGGTTGAGCGCGGCCAAGTGGAAACCATGCAGTCGGCTTTTAGGGGTCTCGGGTTCGGCATTCTGTTTGCAGTGATTCTGGTTTACTTTCTCATGGTCGTGAATTTCCAGTCCTGGATGGATCCCTTCATCATCATTACCGCCCTACCGGCGGCGTTGGCCGGAATTATCTGGATGCTCTTCATGACGCGCACGACGCTCAACGTTCCTTCTTTGATGGGTGCGATCATGTGCATTGGTGTAGCCACCTCAAACAGCATTTTGCTGGTGACCTTTGCCACCGGGGAACTCAAGGAAGGGAAGAATTCGCTGGACGCGGCGTTGCGGGCCGGGCTCGTGCGGTTGCGCCCCGTTATCATGACCGCTCTAGCCATGATTATCGGAATGGTGCCCATGGCGTTGGGTATCGGCGAGGGCGCAGAGCAAAACGCTCCTCTGGGACGCGCCGTCATCGGCGGACTCTTGATCGCCACTGTCGCCACGCTCTTTGCGGCAGGCGGAGGCAGCGCAAGCTCAAGCCCAAGCCAACCTGGATCTGGCCCGTACCACCGCTGCTCGCTATCAGGACCTGTTGAAAGCCGATGCTGTCTCGAAGCAAGACACGGATCAGGCTATCAGCACTCTGCATGCCCTTGAGGCTAATCTAAAAGCTGCGATCGCGAACGTGGGTCAGCTGAAAGAATTGCAGTCCTTCGAGAAAGTCACGGCTCCTTTCGCGGGCACGATTACAGCGCGCTACATCGATACCGGCGCCTTGATTGCCTCCGGCACCAACACAATTCTGTTCCGGCTAGCGGACACCTCAACTTTGCGCGTTTACGCCAACGTCCCCGAGGCCGACAGCAAGGACATCGCGCCGGGGGTTTCGGTCGATCTTGAAACCCCAGAGGTGCACGGAGACAAATTTAGTGGCCAGGTTGTCCGCACCGCTGGCGCGATCGATCCCGTTTCTCGAACCCTGCTCACCGAGATTCGCATACGCAATCCAAAACTTGCATTGGTACCTGGAGAATTCGGAGAGGTCACCTTCCATCTCCATAACAGCAAGACCACGCTGATCATTCCTGCCAGCACTGTGCTCTTCCGCGCACAAGGCACTCAGGTGGCGCTGGTGCAGAATAACGGCAGCGTTCACATCCAAAATGTCGGACTCGGCCGCGACTTCGGCAACAGCGTCGAAGTGCTCTCCGGTCTCACGCCGGGCGACTCTGTGATCGAAAATCCCTCTGACTCGATCATCGACGGCGCCCTGGTTTCCGTTCAGCAGCCGAGAGGTCAATAACTGGAAGCCTTTCTAAGTCTGGTTCTGAGAAACTCGCAACGAGCAGCGCGAAGCTGGCAGCGGGAAAGAGATTCAGCTTTCTGACCTCTTTTTTGACACGGCAGAGGTCTGGGGTTCCCTTCGAAAACTCAGGGCAAGCGAGTCCCCACGGGCCTACCATTTCATTTCAAAGGGTTGGGCCGCGTTTTCGCCACGCTGTTTTTGGCCATTCCGCACCGCTCTCCGTACCGCTAGAGTTCGCAGATGTGGTGAGTTCCGTTCGTTGACTTGCCTCGTCTCGCGATGGTTTTTCTCATCACAGGGTTGGTGTTGCTCCTGTGAGTCCTGCCACGATTATTTTTTCCAGTTTCTTCGAACTGACCAAGTCCTTCGGATAAACCGAAATTAAGTTGATCCGATGTTTCTTGCAATGCTCCTGTTTCTGTTTGGTCTTCAAATCGTAATCAGGGTCTCCCGCAAGGCCGAAATACTCTATGAAGACGCCGTTGACGACAAAGTCGGCCCTGAGGTTTCCGTCCGGATATCGGGGTTCTCTATCATGGCTGATTCGAGAAGCGTGGAGAAGGTCGTCGATGGTTTTCTCACCCAGCGAAAAACAAATGTGGCCATCCTTGGCCAGACATTGAGTTCCACGAGTTGTCCTGCGTGCCCCATCATCTAGGAGTCCCGCTTCCAAAAGAGCGTGAAACCACGAACCGAACAGTTCTTTTACGCGTTCTTCGGCGGGTTTATCCTTGAGCACCCGCAGGACCGAAAGTCGCTCTGTCGTATCCATCCCTTGGAGGTCATACATGCCTGCCCCAAAGTCTTGCGACGGTACGCGTTGGAGCGCGTCGGAAAGTCGTCGTAGGTAAGCGCAGACCTCTTTTCTCGATGAAGTGCCGCTACCAGAACTAAAAAGTGTCGCCGAAAGACATGGAGCACAGAAATCCAATTGGTCGATCCCGAGTCTCTCGACTAAAGGATACGGGAGAGAATTTTCTACAAATGTTTGGTCACAAAGAGGGCAAGTCCTCCATACAGGTGTTCTTATAGCTGTCAAAAGCCCCAGCGTGTCAGCCCGCGACTCCGCAAAGTTCATCAGGATGTTGTACCAAGCGTACCTCGAGCACAGAGGGTCTTCCGCTTTCCACCCCTCAATGATCTCGGGTGGAGTGACTGCAATAATCTTGTCTGTAATACGCCTCTTCCAAGCCCACTGCTCCTTACTGATTGCCTGTGACAAGAGGGTATCATGTGATGCTGACCACCACTTTAGAATCAAGGGGTTCTCGCAGTAGTGGGGATTCGGGCGAGAAGTTCCATATGCAGGTTTATCTCTAATGTCGTAAACGCCCATGCGTGACACTCCCGGAGGAGCTTCAGCTGGAATCCCAGACGTCAGCACCAGTTCGCCTGGATTATACTGGGACTGCTCTGGCAAATCACTCTGGGAAAAGGCACGACTTCAGTCGTCCCGCTATCCACTTGGCGAGCCATTACAGTGGCGGGCGCAAATCTCTCAAAATCATCGAGGCCGCTTTTCTTCTTGGTCTCCATGGCAGCGTTCCTCCTTTGGAACGCCGCTCACCATACGCGTATCGAGAGAGAAAGCTAGTGCTAATTTATTGGGTACTTCAGTTTTCTGTGGCGAGCACCACAAGTAGCCGGGCAGACTTCAGTTCCTAGGAAACGATTCCGTAGATTCGTGGTAAGCCGTTGACAATAATCCATGGCGAGTGGGATCGTTTCTAATACCATGCCGACACGAATTGCCTATACTGACCAGCAACTCCTCGATTACTCCGAAGAGCATCTGCTGTACGAGTTACACATTTTCCGTTGGGTTGCGGAGAATCTCCCACCGGAAAAGGGATTTCTGCTCTCGGCTTTGCTCGAGTCTTTTGCAATCCATCTGCGCAATCTGATCGACTTCTTCTACACCCAGCCGGGAAAAGCGCGGAACGATGACTTGGTTGCAGCCGACTTCTTCGACTCTCCCGGTGCTTGGGATCCAGGCGCGATTCCAAAATCATTAGAGGACGCCCGAGAGCGAGCCAACAAGGAAATCAGTCATGTCACCTACAAGAGGAAGACGGCAACAGACCCAACCAAGCCCTGGCCTGTAGGTGATTTGTTCAAGGAGGTCCACTCAGTTGCTCAGAAATTTGCTGCTGGGGCTTCAAGCAAGAAACTGCATCCTAGTGTCATCACCTGGCTAAAGTCGGATCCCAAGGCTGTCACATTCTTGCTTATCTCAGCTTCGACTACCACATCAAACACAGCTGCTTCTATCGTATCGGGGGGCGGTGGCGCATCGGCTTCGAATAAAGCAGCTGTTTCGACCGGACCAGGGGGCGCGTCGCCTTCGAGTAAAAGTACGATATAGATTCGTCCGAAATAGGAAAATCCCGTACCGTTCTCCGTACCGTTGAAACTTCGTCTTACGCGTATTTCGGCGTACTTCGAGGTTCTCCGTCGTGATGTAAGTTGTTCAGCGTATTGGTTAGTTGGCCTTTGACACGGTAGAGGTCTGGGGTTCGAGTCCCCACGGGCCTACCATTCGCGTGATGGAAGTCGCGCAAGTTCAGAGAACTGCATCCCGGTAGCCGGGGAGTCGCAGTTCGAGCGTCCGGGCTTCTCCTCCAGCGTTTCTTGGTGATGATTATTTGCACAAGGCCCCGCAGGCTGGCGGCTTTGTCCGCCTGGTTCTTTGCTAACCTGTAAATACGAAACAACATCCCCCGGATCACGGTTCTTCCAAGACTCTTTGGTTCGGGGCGGATCACTTTTCCAGAGGCATAACAGCTTGGGGGCCGTTGGAATTCCATCGCCAAGTCCGGCGATCAGGGGGCTGAAGTGAAAATCGCATCGCTATCTCTCGCGCTAACCGGGATGCTCGGCATCCTGGCTGCTCCCGCGCTCGGCCAAGCGCCGCCATCCGGCAGTCCGGCGCAAAATGTCTCCCGCACCACCAAAGCGGTGAACTATCGCCGCGCCGGAGGCTCGACGAAGATCGACTTTCAAGGCACGGAATTAATGACCTCGGCCAATGGCGAAGCCAAGGTCCAGAACAAGGGCAACCGTATCGAGATTGACGCAAAACTCATGGGTCTGGACGAGGCCACTAAATTCGGCCTGGAATATCTGACGTACGTTTTATGGGCCGTTTCTCCGCAGGGCCGCGCGGTGAACCTGGGTGAAATTGTGCTGAAGAGCGGGAGCGGCGAGGTCAAGGCCATCACCGACATGCAAACGTTTGGCATGATCGTCACCGCCGAGCCGTATTTCGCGGTCACGCAACCCGGTAACACCGTGGTCCTGGAAAACGTTTTTGGCCCTGCCACGCTCGGCAAAGTCGAAAACATCGACGCAAGCTACGAACTGCTGGGACGCGGCATTTACTCCTCCTCCAACACCAAAATCGAAAACGCCATCTTCGGCATCGATCGCAAGACGCCGCTGGAACTTTTCGAGGCGCGCAATGCCGTGCGCATCGCACACATCGCTCTGGCTGACAAATATGCCGCCGCCACGCTTGCCAAAGCCGAACAGCAACTCCACAACGCCGAAGAAGTTTACGCACGCAAGAGCGACAAGAAATCCGTCGAAGCCGCCGCCCGTGAAACCGTGGGAACCGCCGAAGAAGCCCGCGTCATGGCGGTGAAACAAAAAGCCGAGGAAGACGCTCAGGCCAAAATCGCCGGCGACAAGAAAGCCGCCGAGGAGCGCGAAGCCAAGGCCCGCGCCGATGCCGCGGCAGAAGCCCGGCGCCGCCTGGAAGCTGAGGAGGCCCGCAAACAGGCCGAAGCCGCGCAAGCCGAAGCCGTGCGCATGAAGCAGGAAGCGGAGCAGGCCGCGCAGGAAGCGTCGCGCCAGAAAGCGGAAGCCGAGAAAGCCAGCGCCGCAGCGTTAGCCCAGCAACAAGCCGCGCAAGCCGAAACCGAAAAAGCGCGCCAGGCGGCCGCGCAAGCCGAAGCGGAGAAGGCCCAACTTCGCGCGCAGCTTCTCGCACAGTTGAACTCCATTTTGCAGACGCGCGATTCCGCCCGCGGCCTCATCGTCAACATGGCGGACGTCCTTTTCGATACCGGCAGCCACACGCTTAAACCCGGCGCTCGCGAAAAACTCGCCAAGATTTCGGGGATTCTTCTAGCGCATCCTGGCCTCACGCTGCAAATCGAAGGTCACACCGACAGCGTCGGCAGCGACGAATTCAATCAACAGCTCTCCGAACGCCGCGCCGACGCCGTGCGCGATTTTCTTGCCGAGCAGGGAGTCCCCGTC
>Ga0187858_10001081_pt1 | contig 31743 bp, 27 predicted proteins | sample June2016WEW_8_15_FD_133015 | JGI IMG/M metagenome (GOLD analysis project Ga0187858, IMG submission 133015) | Peatland microbial communities from SPRUCE experiment site at the Marcell Experimental Forest, Minnesota, USA - June2016WEW_8_150 | ecosystem: Environmental > Terrestrial > Soil >...
GACCTCTCTGCCTATTCTCAAGCGCAGCTCGACCAGGTCGCGCTGCGCTTGAATCAACGCCCGAGAAAAACTTTAGGCTTTGAGACGCCTGCGAGTAGACTTCAAGCAAGTGTTGCGTCGACCTATTGAGACCACCGCGCAAACCGGACACGTGCGGCTGGGCTGAGAAACACTCGCGAGAAACAGATATAATCTATTTACATGATCCCTCCTTCCTACAAACCGCGTAAGAAGTTCATGGAGCTGGCTATCTCGGAGGCCAAACGCGCCGGTGACCGGGGCGACTATCCCATTGGCGCGGTCATCACACGCCTTACTGGCAGGCGCGAAGTGGTTATTGCCAGCGCCGGTAACCGAGTAAAAACTTCGGGATCAAGCATCAAACACGTAGAGTTGGAAACGCTCAAATACGTATCCAGCGGCTATGGCCGCTACCTGCCCGATTTCGTCCTCTACTCTACGCACGAGCCCTGTGCCATGTGCGCCGGTGCCTGCGTGTGGTCGAGAATTGGCGCGGTCGTCTACGGCGTCTCCCAAGAAGACATTGCCGCTTATGGCCGCAAGCGCGGTACGGAAGACTACAAGTGGCGGGCTTGTCTCATCTCCTGCCGGCTCGTCTTCGAGAAGGGCAATCACCCCATCCCCGTCACCGGCGGTTTTCTCCGCCAAGAATGCCAAAAACTGTTCGGTTACGGGACTACGCATCGGTGATTGATGCGAACTGGATTTCCTACCACTCCAATGGGCTCGATGCCCGATTAACGCAATATAAAAGGGCGCCCTTTGGGCGAAGGTTTTGAGTGTCCAGCTCATTCCCTACGAGCACTCTCAAGGGATAACAAAAAGCATATCGGCATGGACGTTCCCAAGGGAACGATTTCCATCGCGGTGATGAATTCCGCCGGACAAGGTAGTGATGCGCGTCTTTCTGAAGGTCTGAGGCCGCTGGCGCTCCTGCTTTGTTAATTTACATTCACCAAGTGTGGCCGCATCCTGGGCGGCACCGCATGTTCATTGGAACGCGACACGCCTGCGTTGAAAAACTATGGCGCGAGGCATAACCATGTACAATTCCGTTTCGAGGATAGTTGAGACGTGATGAGCTACGATTCGAAGTTTCCCGACCCGAAGCACGCTTGGCACAAGGTTCTCGAGCGGTTGTACCACGAGGACCATATTATCTATGCGCGCATGAACAATTTCTCGACCGTGCAGGCGTTTCTCGCCACGGCTCTCGCGTTCACAACTTCAGCCACAACGACAGCTCGCAACATCAGCCTGATTGTGTCTCTATTTGGCTTGGCGCTTTCGCTATTCTACATTTCGCTCGGCCTGCGCGGCGTCCGCGTGATTCAATTCTGGCGAGCTTACTTGAGGCTATTGGAGTCGATCCCCGGCGTGACTTCCATCGACTCGCACCTGTTTGAGTTCTACAGGTTAGGCCACCGGCGTGGCCCGGAGGAAACGGAGTTGCCCCTTGCAGAGGGGCTGGCCATAAAAATCGACACGGCCTGGTGGGCTCGCAGGTCCGTGCACGACCAATTTCCGTGGTATCTCCCGGGTTTCTCGGGAACAATGTTCATCGCGGTCGGAATCCCGGTGCTCACGACTTCCTTTTGGGTACTCGTGCTCTACGCCTTGTTTTATCCACACACAGACATGAGATGGTTCGTGCTCGGACTTGCCGGCGGTCTCATGGTCGTGTTTCTGCTCCATCTTCTTGCGGGACGCCTCATTCCCGCTCCGATTCACGAAGGGCAGACACACCCTGCTCCCGCTGACGATGCGCAATCGGATAGCAATCGGGGCTAAGACGATATTTTCTAGCTGATTAACGCGGAAACCGTACAAGTTGGTCCCGGTACCCAAGTAGCCGGTAAGGCGATCAACCAGGAGTTCGCCGCGCATTAGATTGGTTATCCAACGCGGTGAGAACCCATTTCTGCAAAACGGCTCGAAAGTGAGGCTTTATTTCGCGAAACACCAGACCCAGGCCCGAGGGCTTGACATAGAGGACTGATGCCTCGGCCTCGAAATACTCTCCTGAATCATGAATCTTCAGCAAAACAGGGCGCTGCATCTCAAACGACGCAGAAGTCTCCAGAAAACACCCGCGCAAGCTCAGCTCTGTCACACGTGCGGGGACAATAGCAGTGGGCGAGCTTTTAGGAGCAATCTCGGCATCAGCGCTGAACGCAAACCGCAACCCACGATGTTCTTGGTCCATGCTTTAAGCCTATTCCATCAAAAAACAAGTGTCGAGTCACTTGATGAACGTGCGACACGAATTGGCTAGTACGGGTCTTCCGACCGCATCTGGGAAGGTTTCGAATGCATGGCCGCATGCTTCGTCCGCGAAATTTGAGGGGCAGGGTCCGACTGAAGCCGACCGCAAGATTACGAGCGAGCCTTGGTCGTCGATGCAGAGGTTAACAAAAACGAACAGGACCACTCTTCGGAGTGAAGGGAGAACTGCGCTCAAGAAACGTTTGACAGAGTCGACATTGGTAGAGATGTCCGGCTTGGCGACTTCTCGGGACTTGGCCGGTCGCTGTCAGGGTGGATATGCGGCAATAAGGATTTCTCAACAGCTATCGGTCGTCAGAACAATCGGACGCCAACAGTCCTCCACTTGCCTTGAGCAAGTGACCGAGGAATGGCCCAGCAAGCACTCCCACACTCTTGCGTGACCTCCATCACTGCATCTCTGCCATAACGCGTTATTCATGGACCAGGTCTCGGCCCACCTCGGAGGCCACATGCAGGCCCCATCTTCTTACTACAACGGGGAGATCAATCATGCCCTCACGCCAATTTATCGCCCGAATCCCTGCAGCAACTAGGAGATATCTCAGCATCCTGGCGGGAGACTCACGCGAGCAGGCCCTGGACCTGGAGAGATTGTATGTTGATACTGACAGACTCACGACACTCAAAGAACCGAAGAATCGTTCATCAGCTGTTTGTCATGGTTGTCACCTTCGCGCTACTGCAGAGTCCTGCCGCCGCTTATGATGAAGTAGTTCACCAGGTCATCACAGCGGATGCGTTGGGGAACATAAAAAGCCTCGATGATCTTCTGCAGCCTCCGGATTCAGCCTCGCTCGATCGTTTCCGCCTCTATATATATGAAGTGTTTCGAGGCGTTCCGGAGTTTTCCCGGGAGTATCCACAACCGCAGTCATTCGATCCTTGGGCTTTCAAGAAGTTTCTTGGATTGAATCCTGAAGCGACCGTATTCGGCATCGACAAGCTGACCACGCAGACGGAATCCCAGCGCGAGCTGATCGCCAGGGCCGCACGACAGCCCGACGAGGATCATCGCAACCAGAGCCGATTTGCCCATGACCGCTCGCGAAACATCTTACGCGATGCATTTGGGGAACCCTTGCCGGAGGACCCGGCGACGCTAGAGATTGGAGGTCTCCGGGGCCTGTCAAGTCAAGCGCACGCCCATTACCAGCTTCCTCGCGGTCCGAAAAGCGAGGATTTCGAAGTACTCAAGAGCGAGCCATGGCGATTTGCTTTGCCCGCGGAGGCTCACTCGTTCGGTCTCCGGTTTGCTCAACGTTTCTTTCTGCTCTCTCTGCTTGCGTGCAGTTGGAAAGACCCAGCGAACCGATACTACGCGGACTTATTTCTGGGGCATGCTACCCATTACGCACAAGATTCCACTATGCCACTGCACACGGTGCAGGTCGGACTTTACGATTTTTTTGTGAACGCCAAGATGGACGAATACATCGAGGACGCGCGGTCCATGGGAGGCGTTCTCTACCGCCCGCCGACCCTGCGTATGATTGGCACAGGAATCATCAATAATTACCACGTATTTGCAGAGAAGTCGTTTACGCAGTGGATGAAGCGGATGGCGCAACAAAAGCAGGGACAGGCTGGCGGGTCGTCACATCTCTTCGGAGAGCCTGATGCGGAGACGACGCATCTTCTTGCACAACCTCTATCCATCGCGCAGAACTCCCAGGGAATCATGGACCAAATATGGCCGCTGGTCGAACGCTCAGCTCACGACGGCCCGAAAATCTACCGGCTGGCGTACAAGCTAGGTGACCGGAAGCTCTCGAGGGTCGGATTTGAGTTTGGGGAAAATCAAGATCCTGCTCGGTTCATGCGGCATTATCCCGGTGCGGACGCGGATCTCGATTCAATGAACGACTTGCAGCGGCAGGCAGCTTCGCGAGGCGAAGTCATCACACTATGGCTCCTGAGGTCTCGCGAAGCGGCAGCGCCCGGGCTCGATACCAATGCCGTCGCGGGGATATTGGCTCGCGACTTGATGAACATGGAAGAACAAGCGGCTTTGCGCCGCGCGACCTACGTCCCATCATCACATTTCGCACCGCGGAATTACTGGGTCTTCGCGGCAGAGCTTCTTCTTTTCGCTGTGGTCCTTTGGTTCTTCAGCCGATTTCTCTCTCGGTGGAGGAAGAGTTCCCACGGGGTGCACACCACGTAGAAAAATGGACGCTAGCGTACGAAGCACCCCGCCGAGACGGGCAGACACCGTCCGGTTATGAATTTGGGCTTAGCCAAATGCTTGATAAACGCATTCAGCGGACAAATGTAGTGTCGGCAAGAGAAATTTCCGGAAATTCGACTTATCAGGCTCCACTCGCAAAAAAACGAAGCGCCCGGCGCCAAGTTACTGAAAAATGCCTTGGGGGCAATGGGTTGCATTTCCCTTGACTTGATTAAGATTTTGGGGGTTTTGCGCGCGTCGAGAGCGCTCTGCTTCCATAATGGATCAGGAACATCAGGAGACACAAAAAGACAAACAATGCGACAGCTGCGACGAGGGATCCGCCGTACCCCACGGAAAAGATGAGAACTACCAAAAACCAGACCAGGCCAAGCACACCGGCAATGGCGGCGAGCGTATTACGGATACGTTTGTTCCTGATGGACATCAAAATGGCGGAGACAACAAGAACGGTGAGTAGGAAATCCCCGAGGACCTTGACGAACTCCCACATGAGCACCTTCCTTCCGCCGGAAGGTTCCGGAGTGGCCGCACGAAGATTCTCGCCTAGGCTAAGTATTGCTCAGATCAGAGGAAGAACTAGAAACCCGTTGTGGACCAATTTTCACAGGGGTGTCCAGTTAACTGCGCAACGCCGCACTACTTCGTCGCCGCAGGCGACGCCTTGGCCAACTCCTTCTCGATTCCGTCGAATATCTTTTCGACCTCTTTCTTCCCTGAGCCCCATGAAACGGTTTTTCCTCCAGAGCGGGCTATTTCTATGGATACATTGCTGGTGCTGTTCTCAGCCGACGCCACTTTCAGAATCATGTTGTAGCCCCACGACCAAGCGGTGAGCCCAACGTGGAAGGTGACCACTTTATTTACCTCGTCCTTGGACTTCACTTCGTGATGCTGTGCCTCAATAGACTTGAGGGCAGCAGAAAAGACCCGGTCAGCCGCTGCGGAGAACGTCCGCTTTGACCAGTCAGGTACTGGTTCATCAGCAGAAACGCTGGCAGCGAGGATGAGAAAGACTGTCAGGAACCGAAGGTAATACATTGGGTCACCTCGGCTCGCTAGAACTGCCACAAGCTCTTGATTCCGTATTCTAGAAGTTACCAAATGTATCGCTGTGCCTCAAGGTCCTCCTCATAGTGATTCACATCACGTCGTCGGGCCACGGCCAAAGGATTTGCGTCTCAGTACCTGATTAACGCCAAAACCGTACAACTTCGTCCCGGTACCCAAGTTACCGGTTTGGCAACTTATCAGGAGCTAGCATCCGGATCGGGCGACGAGAGTGCGCCCGATCAAAATCGTTTCGCACTTTCGCGAACAAGCCGGACGAATGTCCTATGGCGCCGTATTCAAGATTCATAAGGAAGCCCGTTCAAACTGCCCTCTCTTCAATTTGCTTGACACTTCGACCTGACGGGGCCTAGAGTCGCCGTTGTCGGCCCCACTAAACTTCACGCTTTCTCCGCTGAGTTTCCTCTGGAGGTTGCTATGGTCATCCTCATCGCAGGTTCCACCGGCTTCGTAGGTGCAGAAGTTGCCCTAAAACTTCAGCAGCACGGACACCAGGTTCTCGCCCTGGCGCGCGGCGGACTTCTCAATCCGAAAGCACAGCGCCTCCTCGGCGCCGGCATTAAACTGTTGGAGGGTGACTTGACCCACCCTGAGACTCTTCTCTCCGCCTGCTCGGGCGTCGAGGCCGTGGTTACCACTGTCACGTCCATGCCGGGCGGTGCTGATGATGGCCTGCGGCGCGTGGATCGTGAGGGGAGTCTGGCGCTCATTGACGCTGCGGAACGCCAGGGAGTCCGCCGGTTCGTCTACACTTCATACTCCGGCAATATTCAGGAAGATTCTCCCCTTACCACCGCCAAGCGAGATTGCGAGGCTCGGCTTCTTTCCAGCGGCATGGAAGCCATCATTTTGCGGCCGTCCTACTTTATGGAGATGTGGCTGAGCCCCGCTCTGGGTTTCGACCCCCTAAAGGGTGGCGCGCGCATTTGTGGATCCGGTGAAGCCAAAGTCAGCTACATCTCGGCCTTTGACGTCGCCGATTTTGCGGCCGCCGCAACGGCGAAATCTTACCCGCAAAAGAATGTAGTGTTGGAGATGGGAGGCCCAGAACCGCTGTCTCAGCTGGATGCTGTCCTCATCTTTGAACGGGCTCTTGGTAAAGAGATCAAGGTGGAGCATGTTCCCGTCGAGGCTCTTCGCGCGCAGCATCAGTCCTTGGATCCTCTGCAGAAAACTTTCGCTGCGCTCATGCTCAACTATGCCCAAGGAGACATTGTCCAAGACGCCGTCAATAGTGCGCAGGCGCATGACATCAAATTAGCATCCGTCTCTGACTATGCTTCCGGTTACCACGCTCGCGCAGCGTCCACCAGCCTGTTGACCTAGCGCCTGGTTGACGCGCAAACCGGACAGGTGCCGATGGGTCGCCAGAAGTTTCGGTCGAGGATGCTGCCTACTTGAGTGGCGCGAGAGTTGAGACTGTAAAAGCGGCGGCCCTTCGAAGCTCCCCTCGAAGATCGGGGCAAGCAGGGTAAACCCTTCGGGGTTCCCTTCGCGGCTCAGGGCAAGCAGGGCAAGCAAGCCGCCCTTCGAACGAACTCAGGGCAAGCCGCGCGCCAAAGAAAGGTTTCCACACCGGGCAAAAAATGAGGGTTGCGGGGGCGGGAACGGCATGCTAGCCTGAGCGAACAAAAGGCGAACAACCGGAGATCCGCGTCATGTCTGACTCTCTCGCCGTCCGTTTGGCCAAAACTTCAGCCCCGGTACCGTCGCCTGGTTCCTCTTCCCTGGCGCACGTCTCGCAGGTGCTTGACACCTTTGCTGCGCGCGATTCCAACGGCGAGACTCTGACCGCCGTGCGGCATTATCCTGCGCGCGAAGCCCAATGGGCGGAGTTCCCGGAGTGGATTCACGACGACCTGCGCGCGGCGTACAGCGCCAAGGGCATACGGCAGCTTTACACCCACCAGGCAGCGGCTGTAGAAGCGGTCCACGCTGGTAAAAATGTCGTGATCGTTACGCCGACGGCTTCCGGAAAGACCCTTTGTTACAACCTGCCCATACTGAATGCGATCCTGGGCGACACGGACACACGGGCGCTGTATCTCTTCCCTACCAAGGCGCTGGCGCAGGACCAGCTTGCGGAATTGTATGACTTGAATCAGCGGTTGGAGAACCGTTTTGGCGTGTTCACCTATGACGGGGACACGCCGAGCGACGCGCGCAAATCCATTCGCGAGAAGAGCCACATTGTCCTGACGAATCCGGACATGCTGCACACGGGAATCCTGCCGCACCACACGCGCTGGACGCGGCTGTTTGAGAATTTGCGCTACATTGTCGTGGATGAGCTGCACAACTACCGCGGCGTTTTCGGGAGTCATTTGTGCAATGTGCTGCGGCGGCTGCGGCGGATTGCGAAATTCTACGGACGCGAGCCGCAGTTCATCTGCTGTTCGGCGACCATCGCAAATCCGGGCGAACTCGCTTCGCGTTTGATTGAAGACAACGTAGAAGTGCTGGCGGAAAATGGGGCGCCCGCAGCGGAAAAGACATTCGTTTTCTATAACCCGCCGGTGGTGAACCGCGCGCTGGGCATACGGCGGAGTTACATCAACGAAGCCTCGCGCGTTTCACAGGAGTTCCTGAAACACGATTTGCAGACCATGGTGTTCGCCAATTCGCGGTTGCACACGGAGATCATTCTCACCTACCTGCAGCAAGCGAATCCGCAAACGCCGGGCAAGCCGGATACGATCCGCGGCTACCGTGGGGGGTATTTGCCTAATGAGCGACGGGAGATCGAGCGAGGCTTGCGCGAAGGGCGGATTCGCGGCGTGGTGACCACTTCCGCGATGGAACTCGGAATTGACGTGGGCTCGCTCGACACGGTGGTGATGGCGGGCTATCCGGGAACGATTGCGGCAACCTGGCAACGCGCCGGGCGCGCGGGACGCCGCAGCGGCAGCAGTTGCGCCGTGCTGGTGGCTTCCTCTACGCCGCTCGATCAATTTATCGTGCGCCATCCGGACTACTTCTTCGGAAACACACCGGAGCACGCGTTCATCCAGCCGGACAACCTGGAAATCCTCATCAACCACCTGAAATGCGCGGCGTTTGAGCTGCCCATTGGCCCTCAGGAACGGTTTGGCAATGTGGATTTGCGCGAGCTGTGCGCGCGGCTGGCGGAAGCGGGCTACCTGCACCTTGCCGGCGAGAACTATCACTGGACAAACGAAGCGTATCCCGCGGACACGATCAGCCTGCGTTCGGTAACCAGCGACAATTTCGTGATCATTGATATCACCGGCCACCCGCTGGTGATCGGCGAAGTGGATTTTCCGAGCGCGCTGACCACCGTGCACGAAAAGGCCATCTACCTTCACGGCGGGCAGCAATACCACGTGGAGCACCTGGATTTTAAGGAGCGCAAGGCGTATGTGAAGCAAGTGGAGGTGGATTACTACACGGACGCGATCCGGTATACGCAGGTGCGTGTGCTGGAGATTGCGGACACGCGGAAACAGATGCCGCCCGGATCACTCCAAGAGCACAGGCCCTTCGAAGCTCAGGGTAAACAAGAGTGCCTGTGCCACTGGCGGTCGCATGGGGATGTGCTGGTGCGATCGCAGGTGGTTGGCTTCAAGAAGATCAAGTTTTTCACGAACGAAAATGTGGGTGCGGGGCAGCTCGAATTACCCGAAAACGAGATGCACACGACGTCCTACTGGATCACGCTGGAGCGGCCGCTGTTGGAATCGCTCCCCTACACAATCAGCGAGCGGCAATCGGGCATGTTTGGCTTGCTGCACGCGCTGGAATCGGTGGCCACGCTGCTGCTGATGTGTGATGCGCGGGACCTGGGCACGGCCATCGGCGAACGCCCTCCCGCACCAGATGCGGACGAAGTGGTTGTCCTGAGCGAAGCCAAGGATTTCAGGGCCAACGCCAGAAATCCGTGGATGTCCGGGGAAAAGGAATTCTTCGAGCCAAATTTGTATCTCTTTGACGCGTATCCAGGCGGCATCGGCTTTTCGGAGCCGCTCTTTCGCGCGCACGAGTTGCTGGTTCACAAGACGCGGGAATTGATCCGCGCGTGCCCGTGCGAGCAGGGGTGCCCATCCTGCGTGGGGCCCGCGGGAGATCTGGCGCCCCGGGCCAAGGAAGCGGCGCTGGCGATCCTGAACCGGTTATGCGCATGACTTTTGGAGTGCGGCTTGCCCTGAGTTCGTTCGAAGGGCGGCTTGCCGTCGCTTTTGACCAGCCCTCAAGGAGCTTGAACGATTCCTATGTCTCCCTCCGTTGACAGGTTTTCTCGCCTCGCGGCGCTGAAGCCAGCGCGTGGGGTTGCGCAGAAGCCGGCGGCCTTGCGCGCGCCCGACGAAACGGACGCGCTCAGCCGCTTGTTGGGCGCGGGGATCGCCCGGAATCATTACGGCGAACACCTGGCCATCCGAAATTGGTTTTCGACACCAGAGTTTTCCGAGCCATCGCCCGTGGCGCTGGATTTGTTGACTAAGGCGCCCGCCCCGCAAGACCATCCGGGGCGCAAAGAGCGCGCTTCAGAAAGTGGCCGCTACAAAAACTGTGGACGCGATGAATCCATCTCGCGGCGCACGCGGGTTGCGGTGCAGAACCCCGAAAAGTGGCTTTTCCTGGATACGGAAACCACCGGGCTGGCTGGCGGCACGGGCACATACGCGTTTCTGGTGGGACTGGCATGGTGGGATGCGGGCGGCTTGCAGGTGGAGCAACTCTTCCTGCGCGATTTTTCGGAGGAGCATTCACTGTTGCAGGAATTGTCGGCGCGTTTGGCGGAGCGCCCGGTGCTGGTCACGTTCAATGGGAAATCGTTTGACTGGCCGCTGCTGGAGAATCGCTTCACGATGACGCGGGCGATTCGCGTGCCGTCGCTCGCTGCGCATCTCGATCTGCTGCATCCGGCGCGGGCGTTGTGGAAGCTGCGGCTGGGATCGGTGCGCCTGGTGGAACTCGAGCGGCACGTGCTGGATGCGGCGCGGCTCGGATGGCATCGCGAAGACGACGTTTCCTCGGCGCTCATTCCGCAGTACTACTTCGATTATCTGCGCGGCGGTTCGGCGGACCCGCTGGCGGGCGTGGTGAAACACAATCAGATGGACCTGCGCGGGCTTGCAGCGCTTTTTGGCAAGATCAATTCCCTGCTGGACGAGCGTGAACCCTCTCACCAGGCCGCCGATTCGCTGGATCTGTTCGGGCTTTCGCGATATTTGAGCCGCCGCGGGGAGAAAGAACGCGCCCATTCAATGTGCGCCCTGGCGCTGGGTGCAGGCCTCCCTGCCGCATTCCGTCCCCAGGCAACCCGGGAGCTGGCGATCATGGCCAGGCGACGCGGCGATGTGGAGAGAGCAGCTTCGCTTTGGCTGGAGCTGGTGCACGACCCACAGGATGGTGTCGCCGCCTGCGAGCATCTGGCGATTCACTACGAACGGAACGCGCGTGATCTGCAGCGCGCCGTGGAGTTCGCGCAACTGGCCCTCGCAAAGCTGCAGCGTCAATACACCAATCCCCGTGATCCCTATGCGACGGCGCGAGCGGCGCGGGCCGAGAAAAAATTGCTATGCCGGTTGGAGCGCCTGCGGCATTGGATAGAGAGGAGCGCCGGGCGTGCTCACGCTCCGCTGCTCGCGCATTCAGCAGCCGCCGGAGCCAGTTCGCGCTCTCGTTGATCTTCCGGTCCCTCTCGCCACACTCTCGACTTTGGAGGTATAAACCGGATGGAAAGTTCAGCAACAAAACGCCAAACTATTGCCGAGGACAAAATGGCTACCACGGAACATTCCTATTTTCTGCGGGAATTGGAACTGCGCCGCGAGCATCTGCTCTCTGCCTCGCGTGCCAACACTTCAGATCATTCGCTGCGCGACCTGCTCGCCAGCGTGGATGCCGCGCTTTCCCACCTGCAAAAAGGCACATTCGGGATTTGCGAAACCTGCCACGAGCCCATCGAAGCGGACCGCTTGCTGTGCAACCCGCTGCTGCGTTTCTGTCTGGAGCATCTTTCCGGCGAAGAGCAGCGCGCTCTGGAACGCGACTTGACGCTCGCCGCGCGCATCCAGCGTGCGCTTTTGCCGCCCCCTGACTGGTCGAGCGCCGGGTGGCAGGCTCGATATCATTACCAGCCGGCAGGCCTGGTCAGCGGCGATTACTGCGACCTGATCGAATCCGATGGGGCCTTCCTGTTTTTGCTCGGCGATGTCGCTGGAAAAGGCGTTGCGGCATCCATGTTGATGAGCCATCTGCACGCGACGTTTCGCAGCCTGGCAGGCCAGCAACTGCCATTGCAGCGATTGGTGGAACTCGCCAATCGGCTTTTCTGCGACAGCACCACCGCGGGGCAGTACGCCACTTTGGTGGTGGGGCGTGCCTGGCCGGATGGCAGGGTTGAATACGTGAGCGCAGGGCACCTTCCGCTGCTGCATGTTTCGTCGGCCGGAGTTTCCGCGCGGGAAGCGACAGGCGTGCCGCTGGGGATGTTCTGCAGCGCAACCTTCGAGGTCTGCGAGCTGACCCTTGCCCGCAACGACTCGCTGTTTCTCTATACGGATGGGCTCACGGAGATCTTCAATCCCGCCGGCGATGAGTATGGAATGCGGCGCGTGGAGTCGCTTGTGAAGCGCCATGCCGCTTCCCGCCCCGAAGAGTTGCTGGCCGCCTGCATGGCGGAGATGAATAGCTTTTCCGGGGGAGTGAAACAGAAGGACGACTTGACGCTGCTGGCCCTCCGCCGCGTGGATTAGCGCGCAGAGAACAGCCGCGTAACCTTCACCTCGGACTCGTCCGGCTTTCTGGGTACCTCCGGGATGGCCTCCCAGCCGAGCTTCTTGTTCCATTGAAGCATGAGGGCGCGATCGCCGCCTTCCACAGTGATGCACTCATTCAGGAAGCAGCGCAGAAAGACGCCGCCGTCCGGCGAATCGAAGGAGAAGAAATCCGGGCGGCGGAAGAGGTTGCTGCGCACGGCGTATTTTTTCTCCAAAGCCTCGGAGTACTGGCCGAAGAAGCGCGCAGCAGATTCATTCGAGTCCAGGCGGACGCGGGCGAAGAGGAGAAGCCGCGTGGCGTCTTTGCTCTCATAGGTCGCATAGACGTCGCCGTCCCACGCAGCCGCCAGCTTGCCGGCGCGGTTCGCATCAAGAAATTGCTTCAGAACTTCTTCCAGCCGAATTCGCCCATGCAGTTTTCTTCCAGCAGCGTCCAGCCACTGCCGGGCAAACCATCCGGAAGCTTGAGCTTGATTGGCACCAAGGATTTTCCCGTGCGGTAGAGATCGGGGCGCAAGATCTGCTGCGTGCTTGCGGGCGGCCGCGCAAACACGCTCGCAAAGCCCTTCCAGCCATCGGTTTTCAAGACCGCCATGGAAAATGTGAGCCCGCTGAAGTAAGGAAACATCAGCGAATCCTTGATGAAAGGAGGCGCCTTTTTGAGCATGGGAGTTTCAGCAAGGTCGCCCACAAAAATGGAAGGATCGATGTCGGGAAGGTCGCGCAGTTTCAGCCCCTTCTCCTTGAGCATGTATTCGAGCATGGCCGCCATGGCGCTGCCTTCCAGGACTGATTCGCGCGCCATTTCCGCATCGTCATTCGGCCGTGCCGCCTTCACCCACGCTTCGATCTGGAAATGCTGGTCTTCGAGGGCGTGCGTCAGTTCGTGGGACATCACGGTGCGCTGGTCTTCCGGATCAATCCAGTCCGCGATATAGAATTCATGGGCCTTCGGGTCGTACAAGCCGGCGATTTGCTCCGTCAGGAGCTCCACCATAAAGCCATCCAGTTCAAACCCTTTGGGGATGAGTCCAAAGGCCTCCGCGCTCCGTTCGGAGGCGTAGCGTTCCTTGGCATCCTTATCTTCGTGCATCTCGCGCAGGACATAGGCGCGGATTTCTTCGCGCGAGCGTATAGACTTCTTTAGGGGACTCTTCAATTCCCAGCCGGTGATGGCGCTCATCTCCTGCAAGACCTCGTCCGCCATGGCCAGGAATTCCGGGCTGTTTCTTGCGGGTGGGGCCGGGGATGGGGCTGTCGCTGCCTGCTGCGCAAGAATGGGGTGGAGACTCAGCAGAAAGAGCGCCACCAGGAGCAGGATCCCGGCAGTTCGGTTAGAGAAACGTTTGAACGAAGCCATATTTTTGCAGGATAGCAGATTCCCGGGCACTCCCGAGTTTGAGCACGGCAGTGTGTTCAATCAGGAGGGCGCGGCGTAGCGGCGGGCGCTTTTGCCGGAGAGCAGGCGTTGCAGGGCGTCGACCAGATCGCTGCGGGTCAGAATGCCAACAACAAGCTCGTTTTCGACCACCGGCAGGCAGCCAAAGCGCGATTGCTGCATCATGCCGATGGCGGTCTCCAAGGGTGTATCCGGGGAAACCGTCAGGGGCTCGCGCGTCATGACGCGACTGACTGTCGTGCCCTCGAAAACGGCGTTGTAGCCTTCCTCGCTGATGGGAACCAATCGAGAAGGGGCGCATCTCTGAATATCGCGGTCGGTCAAGAGACCCACCAGGCGGCCATCTTCGACGACCAGGAGGTGGCGGACGGCTCCGGCTCGGAGCATGAGTGCGGCATCCAGGAGGAACGTGGAAGGATCCACGGTGATCGGCGGCTGGCACATGATATCCCTGACAAAGTACTCGATTGCCGGCACAAAACCTCACAGGCGGAGAGACTGAAAGGAACTCTTCCCTAACAGGAACAGGTTTTCACGGGAATCGTCCCGAAACAAGCCTTGGGGCTTGAGCAGGTGTCCGAATGGGAACGTGGCCTCCCCGGATGAAACACTCGCAAAGTTTTCCACAGCTCTTCTTGCGTTCCGTATTCGTAACAACTTGATAAGTTGCTATAATGGGAATTGATGGAGATTCGATTTGAACTCCAGGAGAGGTACGAATGTTTCCACCTGGGCTAAGGATGCGCCAAACTCGCGAACGACTGGGTTTAACCTACCGGGATGTGGAATCGGCCAGCTTTGAAATCGCTGCCAAGCGTGGCCGGCCGGATTTCATCCTGCACATCAGCCGTCTGGCGGACATTGAAAATCGCAATGTCGTACCCAGCTTGCACAAGTTGTACTCCCTGGCAGTCATTTATCACCTGGACCCGCTGGAGATCACCTGCTGGTATGAGGCACCCCTGCAGCAAGCGTTTCACGATGGGGCTGCGTTTCCTCCCCCGCGGACGCACCTCAGCAACTCGCGGCCGCCTACTCCGGCGGCCATAAGTCACGATGACAACTTCAACACGCTGGCCACCGGACTCCTGAATCGGCTGCCTCCCGCGATTGGGCCTTTTTCGAGATTGGAGCCGCACGCGGATGGAGCTTATCGCTACGGTTATATCGGACTTTCCGACCGCCGCATGACGCCGATTTTGCGGCCTGGAAGCCTGGTGTTGGTGGATACCTCCGTGCACAAGGTCGAGGTGAGCGACTGGTCCAGCGAGTACGACCGGCCGATCTATTTCGTTGAGTTGCGGGGGGGATATCGCTGCGGATGGTTCCACCAGGAGAAGTCCCGGTTGATCATGCAACCCCACACACTTTCGCGTTGCATGCCCGAGTCGTGGCGCACGCCGGAAGAGGCTGAGGTTGTCGGGCAGGTGGTGGGCCTGGTTACTTACTTGAACGAACCCTGGGCTTCTTCTCCTGCAGCAGTTCGCACAATGCATTCAGATTCGAACAGAAAAGTTTCTTGAGATAATCCGGGGCCTGGGGAGGAATCCAGGTCTTGGCTTTTTCGGAACATTCCTGGAGATGCTCTTCCCTCCCACCGGGCAGAACGTCCAGATAGGCGAGCAAGTCTTCTTCCTGCAGCGCTAACGGCGATTCCAACAAGCGCTCAAAAAGCTCCTCGTGGCAATCCGCAAGGGCCTGAGCGACACCTTCTTGACCGAAGACCGCACACAATCGCTCATGGGAATAAATTCCGGTGGATGGATCGCGGAGATTGGCGACGTAAGCCAACCGCTCGTACATGCCCCCCATAGATTCCAGGGAGTGTACCGACAGGTCATAGAGGATCTGGCGGTGAAGTTGAAGCTCATCGAGCATCAAGGCATTCCTGTCTGAAGCAGTGTTCCGCCGACGGAACTTTTTTCCAGGCGCAACCCAAGCGACTCTGCAAGGTGGCACCCTTCCTGCCAAGGAGCGTGCCCCGTGAAAAAGAGTCTACTCGTTCTTATCGCTGCGCTTTCGGTAAGCTTAATCCTATTGTCCATAGCAGTACCGGTCAACAACTCTTCGACACTGCCCACTTGGAACAACGGAGCAATTCAGGCGGACGGCGTACCCCTGCCGCCACCCTGGATGCCCAAAGTAATTAATGCCAATCTCGTCGCGGACGGCGTACCCCTGCCGCCACCCTGGATGCCCAAAGTAATTAATGCCAATCTCGTCGCGGACGGCGTACCCCTCCCGCCACCCTGGATGCCCAAAGTAATTAATGCCAATCTCGGCTAGTGCAATTGTCGGTCGGACCGTCTTAGCAGTTTCTAATATCGGGAAGGCTAGCATGACACTCTGGTAATGCATTCTTATTTACTTTCGAGTTATGTTATGCTAGCCTTTCTATAATGTACGAGGCGCTTAACCTCAGCAATGCGGCGTGGGCTCTTACCACGATAACGGAACTGGTCCTTTTTGTTTACCTGGTGCGGCGAAAGCTCTTCCGTTCGCACCCTTTTTTTTCCGCCTATATTCTGGCTGCCATCCTGCAAAGCACCTTGCTGGTAGCGGCATACAGTGCGTGGGGATTCGAGAGCAGGCTGGCTTGGCTCACCGGATGGGTTAGCCAGCTTGTGGTGGCGAGCGCCCGTCTCGCCGCTGTGATGGAGGTGGCGCGGCGGATCCTCTGTCCTTTCTCCGGAATCTGGGCGCTGGGCCGGCGCATGTTGCTCGTGGCCACCGGAGGTGTCTTAGTTTATGCAGCGCTGCTGTCAAGAGAGTACTGGTATAAATTGTCTTTGAACGTGGACCGAGGAGTGGGACTTGCTGGAGCGGCCGTGATTGTGACGCTGTTGCTCTTTGCCCGCTACTACGGGCTGCCGGCGGACAACCTGGATCGTTCGCTGTGCATCGGTTTCTGCCTGTACTCGTGTTTCACCGTCATCAATGACTCGCTCCTCGAGAAGTGGGTCACCAGCTATCTGAATTTCTGGAGTTTTCTTGGTGTTTTGACGTATCTGGCCAGTTTGCTCCTCTGGCTTGGTGCGGCTCGCGCTTATTCCGAGACGGCCCCGGCCCGCGATCCCGTTGTCGTGCCCAAGGAACTGCACGGAAAGCTTTCTTCCGAACTCAACGTGCGCCTTCGCCTGCTGAACGAACACCTGAATCAACTTCTTAGTTCGGGGGGCCAGCGCTAATGAACTTCACGATCATTCTCTTTATCTTGTTGGCAATTCTGTTGCTTGGCGCTCTCGTGTGGGCCATCCGGCCGCCAAAACGCAAACTGGTTTCGATCAATGACGTCTTGACGGCATTATCTGAAGAGCACCACTACTCCCGCCTCCCCCAAATCTTGCAGGCCCTGCAGCCCGAAGACACCGCGTTTCTGCGCGCTCGGGGGTTCGCTGCGCTTCGCAGGCGGATTCGCTCTGAACGCGGGCGCATCGCCCTGCTCTATCTGGATTGCCTGCAGGAGGAATACGAGAAGCTCTTGGAAGCGAGCCGGGTGGTGGCGGCGATGGCGCCTGAGATGGTCACACTTGACGAAGCCGAGCGCTTCAAGCTGAATCTTCGCTTTGCCCTGGGTTGCCGCTACTTGCGCTGGAAGCTGCGCCTGGGGCTGGAACCCTGGAGCGGGTTTGGGCTGCTTTCGGAGATGACCAGTGGCATGGCACTACGGCTGGAGATGGCCACTTCCCAGATCGGAGAGCGCTCCGCCCTGAGTCTGGCCTTCGCTTCAATTCTGAAGGAGCGTGATGGCGGGACGCGGTAGTTTTGCATCCACGGCCGCGAACAATTCCGTCGCTTGAAAAGGCTTCTGCAGAGTGCCGGCGCCGGTTGCTGCGTGCGCTGGCTTCCCGTCATTGTCCAGAGCAAGAGAACTCGTCCACAGAATCCGCGAACCAAGGCCCGGCATTCCGCTGTCGGGAGCATCCAGCACGTTCCGTCCGGTCTCTTGAGCTGCCAATTGCCAGTCGGCGATGACTAAGTCAAATCCACCATTGGCGAAAAGCTCTCTCGCATCGCCTAACGATTTCGCGGTCTCCACCAGACAGTCGCTGGAGCGCAATAGGCCGGCCACGCTCTCAAGCACGGACTCATTGGCATCAACGACAAGAATCCGTCCGCTGCGGGCGGTGGCGGGCTTATCTGGCACGACAGGCGTGCGTTTGGCGCCAATGCGATGCAGCGGCAGTTCGATACGGAAAGAGGCGCCGCGTGGCGGCTTGTTCTTCACGCGAACCGTTCCGCCATGTTCGGTGATGATGCCATAGCAAATGCTGAGCCCCAGTCCGGTGCCCTTCCCGACGGGCTTGGTCGTGTAGAACGGGTCGAAAACGCGTGAAGCATCCTTTACTCCGGGCCCGCTATCCGTGAATTCGATAAAGAGTTGCCGGCCTTCCACTCCTGTCCTCACCCACAGGTCGCCCTCCGCGCCTTTTTCCAAAATGGCGTCCACGGCGTTATTGATGAGGTTAAGAAAGACCTGCTGCAACTGGTGTGGATCGGCGGGCGCCTCGGAGAGGTCGGGTGCAAGGTCGAGATGCACGCGGATCTGACTCATGCGCAGGTCATAGTCTCGTAGCGCGAGCGTGTCTTCGAGAATGGTATTCACGCGCACGGGCACGCGTTCGGGCTTGTGCTGCCGCGCGAAGCTGAGCAGGTTTTGCACGATGCGGTGGGTACGCTGCGCCTGTTTGTACAGCTTCTCTGAATAGCCCAGTGCCAGCGGCCCTACCTGCCCGCTGGAGGTCAGCAACTGGCTGTACCCCAGGATGGCGGTAAGGGGGTTGTTCAACTCGTGCGCAACGCCGGAAATTAACTGCCCGACGGCGGCCAGCTTTTCACTGTGCAACAGTTGTTCCTGGGTGCGCCGAAGATTCTCGTAAGCCTGGCGGGTCTCGTCGTATAAGACGCTGCGCTCGACGGCGCTGGCAACCTGGCTGCCCACAGCAATCAGCAGGCTGATATCGGCGGGCGTAAAATCGCGGACCACCCGGCAGGCCACCGTTAGTGCGCCAATGATTTTCTCCTTGGACCACAGCGTGACGATGTAGGCGGATTCGATCCCCTCCTTCTTCTGCAATTCGCGCACGGCTGGGGGCAGCGGCAATCCCTGGGCGGAGAGAAACGTCGCGCGCACGGCGCGAATTTGCTGAATGAGCTCCGGCGGAATGGTCACAACCGGAAAACTGCGGGCGAACTCTGAACGATAACCGACGGAAGCGACCCGGCGGAGGGTGGTGCCGTCGCGCTCAAAGAGGAAGAGCGCCGCAGCGTCCAGCGTGAACAATTCCAGAAGCTGCCGCAGGATGCGGTGGATGGAATCATTCAGGTCAAGCGTAGCGACCAGCGTTTCCGCAAAGGAGTTCAGCACGACCAGTTCGCGGTTGCGCCGGCGGATTTCCTGTTCGGCGCGGCGCCGCTCGGTAATATCAAGGACAAATCCCTGGAAGGCGGTCACGTCGCCCCTGGCATCGCGCACGGCCGTGGAGGATTCGCTCACTGCCCGGACTTCTCCATCCTTGCGGCGGATTTCAAATTCGAAGTCGTTGACCACGCCGTGCTCCTGCAAAAGCTTATGGAGACGCTCGCGGTCCGCCGGGTTCGCGTACAGCGTCTGCGCAATATCCACCTGCATGAGTTCATCGCGATCGTCATAGCCGGTAATGCGCATCAGCGCGTCGTTGAAATCGAGGAATCTGCCTTGCACGGTGGTGATGAAGACGCCCTCCTGGACGCTGGCCACCAGCATGCGGTACTTCTCCTCGGCCTTCTTGCGCTCGGTGATGTCTTTCAGGACATGAATTGTGCCCAGCTTGCGGCCGGAAGGATCCGTAAACGTCGAGTTGGAGGCAAGAAAGTATCCCTGCAGCCAAGGGTCCGGAGAGTCCGCCTCGCCGGAAACGCCCTCGCAATAGGGACACATCTCGAAGGCGCTCGCCCGCGGGTTGAAAAGGTCGCTAACCGCACGCCCGATCATGGCCTGACTTTCCCGGCCCAGCAGATGCGCTAGGCGCGCATTTCCGCGCACGATGCGGCCGGCGCGGTCGTGGACGAGAATGGGGTCGCCCATGGAATCGAAGGTGTACGCCCACTGCTGCTGGACGGTTTTGACCTGCTCGAAAAGATTCACATTTTCAACCGTGGTTCCAAGGAAATTGGCGACGTTTACGAGATAAGCGAGTTCGTCCTCGTGAAAACGCTTGCCGGGCAGCGCGCCGATGCTGAGCATGCCGACTGGGCCTTCCTTGCCGCGAAGCGGCACGGTAATCAGCCGGGTAACTCCGGCTTCCGCCATCCTCCGGCGGACTTTGATGTCTTGCTCTTCCTCGAAGCGCGAGATACGGTAGTTCTCCCGCAGGACTTCCTGAATCCAGGGGCTGTGCAGATCGAGGCGTTCGTGTTGCTTCAGGTAGTTTTCGGTGTATCCCACCGAGGCGCGGGCCACGAATTCCGCGGCATCGCCCTTGCCCTCGAGCAAGCGGAGTATCCCGTGACTCGTATTCAGGCTGGTAGCGATCTGCAACAGCACCTTTTGCAGCAATTCCTGGAGGGAGACCGACTGGCTGCTGGAGGCCGTCAGCATGGTGAACTGCTGCATCTTCTTGCTGATTTCTTCGGAGCGCTCGCGTGCCGCCTCCAGGAGCAGCACGATCATCCCAATGCCCAGGCTCGCATTCAGGAAATGGTCAAACGCAAAGCGGAGCAGGTACATTTCCTGCTGAGTCCACGTGGGCCGGTCGAGGCCGTTCAGACCCAGCAGCGTGAAAGCGCCCGCCAGCAATTTGGTGCCGTGACCGCCGGAGGCACTCGCGGCGCGCCATAACAGCCACCCGGTCGCCAGGCAAATGGCGCTCTCCAAGATCGCGGTTTCCCAGCGCACTTCGCCGAAGTGGGTGACTCTGCTTTCGTAATAGCAGGCCGTCAGCGCGAACAGCAGCGACAACCACAGGACCGGCCACTGCAGGCGATTGTTGCCGAGCGTGTATTGCACGATGGCCGTCAGGAAAAGCATCAGCGCGGCGACGCCGGCGCCTGAAGTGGCCACGCGCAAGAGCGGGTTGGGCCTGAACAGCACGGCCAGTTCGCTGAAGGAAGCCAGGGTCAGACATATCCACCCCAGCAACCAAAGCCGATAGAAAGTGGCGCGGTTATCCCGGCGAAGATGAACAAATAACACCAGCAGGGTCAGGCATGCCGTGGCTTCAAAGAACGCAATTCCCTGGAGGCCTTGATTGGGCACCATGGCCGACCCTCTCCTGAGGCGTTGCGGATATAGAAACGGAGAATGGTGCCGTGCGCTCGCGAGCGGAAGCAGCAACACCACGCCTGTTTTGACGCTAACACGCTATTTTCTTACTGAGCAAGGCTCCCCACATAGGGGTGTGCTGTCCCGTATAATGCTGCTTGGGAGAAAGATCATCGTGGACATCGAAAGCATCCTGGTTGTGGACGACGAAGAGGCGATTCGAGAGGTGGTATCGACCATGCTCGAATCTCGTGGCTACCGTTGTACTGCCGTAAGCAACGGGAGGGCGGCGCAGGAAGTGGTCCGCAAGGAAACGCCGGATCTTGTTCTGAGCGACATGATCATGCCGGAAATGGACGGCATCAAGTTTCTGAGCTGGATGCGCGAGCATGACCCCGAGGTCCCGGTGATCATGGTTACGGCCATTCACGATATCTCCACGGCATTGGAAGCGATCCGCCGAGGCGCTTACGACTACATTCTGAAACCCTTTGAAAAGGATCAGCTTTTTCTGGGGGTAGGCCGCGCGCTGCAACACCGGCGCCTGGTTCTGGAAAACCGCAATTACCAGATCAACCTGCAACAGAAGGTGGATGAACAGACCGCGCAACTCCAGATGGCCATTCAGCAACTCGAGCAATCCTACGACGACACCCTGGAAGCTCTGGGAAGCGCGCTGGACTTGAAAGACGCGGAAACCGAAGGCCATTGCCAGCGCGTGACCGCTTTCACGATTGAGATTGCCAGGGCCGTTCCCGTGCCGGATCCCTACTTGGCCGTGCTCGCGCGCGCCGCCTTTCTCCACGACATCGGCAAAATGGCCATTCCCGATTCCATTCTGCTTAAGGCCGGCCCGCTCGACGACGATGAAAAGACGGTCATGCGCAGGCACTGCCAAAAAGGCTACGACGTGCTGACGCGCATCCCCTTTCTCCGCGACGCCGCCGAAATCGTCCTTGCCCACCAGGAGTTTTATGATGGCACGGGCTACCCGCGGGGCCTGCGCGGCGAGCAGATTCCACTTGGGGCACGCATCTTTTCGGTCGCCGACGCGCTCGATGCCATGATCAGCGACCGCCCTTACCGCAAGGCGTTGCCAATGTCCCACGCGCGGGAGGAAATTCGCAGGTGCGCCGGAACTCAGTTTGACCCGAAAATTGTCGAAGTATTTTTGTCCTTTCCGGAGCAGCACTGGCTGGATCTCCGCGACAATTGGGGCTCGCCTCTCCGGACCGCTCATCTGAACTTATAGAGATTCAATGGCTCTGCAACTTGGCTTTGGCCCCTGTAGCAACCGGGACGCCCTTCCACTTTTCTCCCGCGCGTTCCTCATGTAATCTCTTGCTGGAGAGACCCTATGGCCCTGATTCCCATCAAAACCGCTTCGGAAACCGGCTACTGTGACTGCGTCTGCGGCTGTTATGAACTAGCCAGCTTGCGCGACGAAGACACCGGCAAGGGCTACTGCCCCGCTTGCGGCAAGGAGCACCTGGATTGGAATACCGGGGCCGGCATCCCGCAACCCGCACCGGCAAAGCTTTCCGCGAGCACCGCTCCGGCTTCACCGCAGCTTCCGTACTCCGCTGATCCGCCGGCACGCCTGCGCTGAATTCGGGGCGCAGCATCGTTGCGCCCAAAGTCGGCAAGCCTTCAACCAATCATCCTGATGGCCGTTTTGTGGATTTTGAATCGTTTGCGGCGCGCTACTTCCCCAGATACAGCAGGGCCAGCAAAAACAGCCAGAGCGCGTCCATGAAGTGCCAGTAGTAAGACGCCACTTCCGCGGCCACGCCACGGCTCACTTTGGCCTGATCAAAATTCCGCCACGCCACGTACAGCAAAGCGCAAACACCGCCAAGCAGGTGCAACCCGTGCGCCCCCGTGAAAATATAAAAGAAGCTGCTGGCAGGATTCGTGGCCAGGTAGATGCCCTGGCCAGCCAGAATTCGCCAGGCCATCAGTTGCCCTACGAGAAAGAGCACGCCGAGAATCGTCGTTACTTGCCAAAGTCTTCTGAAGCCGTTCGCGTCGGATTTGGCCAGGCGTTTGCGCGCCATTTCCAGCGTTGCGCTGCTCGTCAATAAAATCGCGGTATTCACCCACAACAATCCCGGGATGCGCACTGGCACCCATTCACCGGTTCCCTTGCGAATCAGGAACGCGCTGGCCAGCGCCATGAAAAACATCAGGATGGCGACAATGGCGATGGCCACCCCGGCGTAATACTTTGCCGCCGAAGGCTGCCCTTTGCGGCCGCGCTTCCCATCATCGCCGCCGCCGTTTCCTCCCGCGGGCGGCGTGGTGCCGCCTCCGCCGCCGTCCCCCTTCCCGATTACCAGATCAAGGTCCAGCCCTGTCGTCGTGCCCGGCATGCTCTTCCTTCCCTTCTGTTAGTGCGCCTTCCCAGCCGGCAACTCGAGCGCGAGGTGCTGCGGCACAAAGTCCAGATCAGAATCGCCGTGAAATTCATACGCGCCGCGATAGACCAACGGCGGCACATCCTCGAAGTTTTTTTCCGGAGCTGGCGAAGCGACGCTCCATTCGAGTGTTGTGGCTCGCCAGGGGTTATTTTCTTCCGCTTGTCTGCGGCGCAGCAGGCTGTAAAGAAAATTGATGACGAAGAGTGTTTGCGCGGACACAGTGAAAACGGTCGCCAGCGTCACAAATGTACGAATCGAGGCCCCCGCCGATGCAATTGCCGCTCGCTGGGCTTCTCCCAGCACATGCGATTGCGTCAGCAACCCCACCCAGTGCAATGGCATGAAAATCCCGTACACCCCGGCAAACGTCATCCAGAAGTGCAATTTCCCCAGTCCTTCGTTCAATCGTGTGCCGAAGAGTTTCGGAAACCAGAAAAATAGAGCTGCGAGGATGGCGAACGTGGCTGCCACGCCCATGACCAGGTGGAAGTGGCCGATGACAAACTCCTCGCTGACCGCGGCGCGCGCCAGGTCGTGCCGCGCCAGGAACATTCCGGAAAGCCCGCCGGCAATAAACAGCGAGATGAACCCGATCGCGAACAGCATCGAGGTGTTGAGCTGCACGCGCCCATTCCACAGCGTCCCCAGCCAACTAGCCAGCAGGAACGCCGCCGGAATCCCCAGGGAAGACGCCAGGACCGAAAAAACCAGCGGCGCGTAGGGATTCATCCCGGTCGCAAACATGTGGTAGCCCCACACGCAAAACCCCACCAGCCCCACGGCGCAAAGGGCGAGCACGACCAGGCGTTCCTTCCACACCGGCTTGCGCGAAAACGTCGCGATCAGGTGCGTCACGATGCCAAAGCACGGCAGCATCGCCACATACACTTCCGCCTGCGCAAAATACCAGAAGAGCCGCTGCCAGAGGATGGGCAGGCTCCCTTGCCGCACTAAATTCTGTGGCTGCGCCGCCAGGAAGGAGGCGGAGCTGAAAAAATTCGATCCGAGCAGCCGGTCGGAAAGAACAGCAGCGCATCCTGCAAGCAAGACGCTGAAAATTAGCATGCTCAAGATCGCGTTGAGGAACCACGCCCACACGGTGACCGGCATGCGCGGCAGGGTCATGCCCTTCGCGCGCAGGTCAATCGTCGTGACAGCGAAGTTCAGAGCGCTGAATAACGCGGCAAGCGAAAAAAGAGCGGCGCTGGCAAGCCACAGGTTGATCCCGTTTGGCAAGGGCAAGAAAAATGAAGCGGTCATTCCCACCAAGGAGCCCACCGTCATCCACAACGAGAGCCGGTTCAGCGACGGAAACGCCATCTCCTCCGCGCCAATCTGCAGGGGCAAGAGGTAGTTTCCAAAGCCCAGCTGCGGCGCGGCCGTCAGCACAAAAAAGACCATCAGTGAGCCGTGCAGCAACCGCATCGCCGCAAACCGCTCCGGCGTGGTTTCTATAGAGGCGAGAAACGGTATGGCGCGATCCGGCCAGGTAGCGTGCAACCGCAGCAATGCCGAAAGCACCATGCCGACCAGAACGCTGGCCAGCGCCAGCCACAGGTATTGCAAGCCAATGGTCTTGTGGTGCGTGGAAAACAAGCGGGAGAGCACGCCCGATCCGGAAGATGGAGAGGCGTTGCCGCCGTCGTCGTAAGTGACCATTTTCGAAGCAGATTCGCTTGCCGCGGTGCCCTGAACCAGCTTCGTAATCTTACCGCCTGCCCCACAAATTGCAAGAAAGGCTGGCCGTAGGGAAGGGCTCGGTTGGCGTGTCATAGGTGCGCTGAGGTTGCAGTCTAGCTTTGTTCGTGCACCAAAGGCCGTGTCGCTGTCATGTGTTTTGGGCGGGGCAGGTGAATTAGGATCGTCTGGACCTGTTACATACGATTAGATTTCTCTATACGGCACGGTCGAGCCTCTTACGGTACCCACGCAGCCGTGGATCTTCAAAAGCGTCCTGACAGAATCTATTGACAACTCCGTCTCCGGGGTTGGCCCGACGACAATTTCAACGTCTAGTTTGTCGTTTGGCTGCACCAACTCAAATCTAAAATAAGGTATGGGCACAATCTTTCCTTGCCGGACGCCAATCTTGTCGTGATTGTCGGGTAATGGCCCCGTGACAATCCTCCACTCACCTTCTTCCTTGAACGAAGGGTGCTTGAGCACGGAGGCGAGAAATACACAATCGTTGAAAAAATCATGCCCCATACCCTTGGTGTCCGATCCCTCTTCCTTCGCCTTCGTAGCTTGACTAAAGAAATCGTCGACTAGGCGGTTGACAAGCTCAGTTTGTTTCTGAGGGTCGTAAACGCAAGGGGCAAGGAAGGAGCCGTTGCGGGATGCTGCATCACATATCTGGTCAGCTTTAAATCCAATACTAAAACCTCTCGAACCTTGGGGGCAGTATCCCCTCCAAAGGTTCAACGCGTCTCCGTTCCCAGAAAAGCAAGCGACGTGAATGTGGTCGCTTTGCATTGATTCAAATCCCTTTGCCATAACGTCGAGTATTTTTCCCACAGCAAGCTTTGACTTAAAGACCTCGAAACGCTCACGTCGTACTCGAATCGCATCTTGTAGTATCCCGAGCGTATATCGAAATTCTGTTGAATCGTTCAGATACTGTATGCGCGTGCTCCAGAGTGCGTGCGAAGACAGAATCCCGATGAGGCCCTGTTGCGAACTATAGTGATACAGGCGATCTGGCGCATTCAGGTCATCTGGAATGACCAAGCGGCTGATATCGGACATTTAGCGGTAAGTTTAACAGAAATGTATGAATGGAATCAGTCCCAGCGGGCAGCTTAACCCCTATTGGGCCGCGTTGTTTGAAACTGACCCTTCGCCAGTTTCGCCGGGGGCGCGCGTTCGGCCGTTCTGGAATATGATGATGTGAGACGCGGAAACATGGCGAACGACAAATGGGCAAATCCACAGAAAATGTGGGACGAACGCTTCGGCCAGGCAGAGCCTGTGTACGGCGAACACCCTAACGCCTATCTACGCGCGCAAGTTTTTCGCCTCACTCCCGGCGGCAAGGTTCTTGTTCCTGGCGATGGCTACGGCCGCAACGGCCTCTGGCTCGCCAAGCAGGGCTTCCAAGTCAGCACCGTTGATCTTTCTCCCGTCGGCGTCGAGCGTGCCCGCAAAGCGGCGCAAGCGGCCGGCCTGGCGATGACCATCGAAGAGGCCGACCTGGCCACATGGACTTGGCCGGATAGTGAATTTGACGCCGTCGCCTCCATCTTTCTGCATCTTCCGCCGGAGGTGCGCCCTAAGATTCATGCGCAGATGCTAGGCGCTCTGAAGCCAGGCGGATTCCTGATCGTCGAGGCCTTCACTCCCGCGCAACTCCAGCACTCTTCCGGTGGGCCGAAGCAACTGGAACTGCTCTACACCGCGGAAATTTTGCGAAAGGATTTAATCGGGGCCGACGTGCTGGAATTGCTCGAGGTGGAGATAGATTTAGACGAAGGCCGCCTGCACAGGGGCCGCGCCGCCGTGGTCCGCGGCGTCTTTCGGAAATAGTGAGGCCTGGGTCTTCCTACTGAAACTGCTTTTGGAAATTGGCGAACTGCTGGCGCAGGGTTTCGAGTTCCCTTCTCAGCTCCGACACTTCCGCTTCCAATTCCTTGACTTGCTCTCCATCCACCGATGAAAAGGTCCGCGCCGTTGGCCCCGCCAGTTCAGCAGGGTCCACTCCCGCCCCGCTCAACACAGCGTGAGAAGCGGCGGGCAAGGCGTCGCCGCAAAGCAGGTGCATGTAGCGTGATTCCTTTGTGCCCGGCTGACGCGGCAGCACCTTCGCCATCGGCGGCTCGCGGCGCATCAGAAGGTTCAGCGCGGCATGCACGGCCTCCAGATCCTCGAATGCGTAGAGCCGCTCGCATCGCGTGCGCAGCTCACCCGGTGTCTGTGGCCCCCGCAGCAACAGCACGCATAAAACCGCGATTTCGTGGCGGTGAAAATTGTACACTTCATTCAGTCGGTGCTCGAACTTTGCTACACGGGAATCGCCGCTGGCGGAGCGCACCAGCGCCTGGTCGGAAAGCGAGCGCAAGGCCTGCCGCACCGTGTCTTCTTGCAGCGTCATCACCGGCTCGCGATTCGACTTTTGATTGCACGCGTTCAGCAGTGCGTTGACCGAGAGCGGGTAATACTCCGGCGTGGTGATTTCTTTCTCGACAAGTGCGCCGAGCACGCGCGCCTCAACATCGGAAAGCTGCAGTGTCATGCAGAAATGATAACAGCAGAAACAAGCGAGGCGAAGCCAGGAAATAGCTTCGCCTCGGAAAATAGCCTTGGGGACACGTGGAAGGCGCCCCCTCCTACACGTTTCTGTTACTGCTGCTCGTTCTCAGCGATTCGGTCGGGCGTGTCTAGAACAAAGTCATAGAACTTCGATGGCGACACCGCGTAGAACACAATGCCATTATTCCCCCCCGTGATGGTCACGGTGCCTCTCCCGGTGGAGGACGAAGTAATGTTATAAGTCCCAGTATTGGCCAGATCGCTGTAGTTGCCACCGACTTCGCTGGCATCCTCCGTGGTGGTCAAGTTGCCCGCTCCATCAAAGCTATCCACCCCAGTGGTATCAATGACGGATGGGGAGGCGCGATCGATGGTTCCCAGGAAGAAGTCTCCCTGGATCGAAGAGCTCGTGAATCCACCGGCTGGAATGGTCTGGGGCTCCACCATCCCGGTCATGACATTCTGGTCGTCGGAGACGAGGAAGGCCTTGTTCGGCCCCACCATGAAGTAATGGAATTCCGCGCCGGTTGATGGAATGAAGTTGCCGCGGCCGTTCACAGCAATGCTGTAGGTGGCGGTAAAGTTGCCCAAAGGTATGCTGGAACCGCCATCGTTGCTGGCGTACTCCGCCGTCAACGTAGCGGTGTCAGGATCCGCTACCCATTGCCCGATCATAATGTTGTTGAGACCCATGGACGCATGCAGGCCCGTGGCGTGGAAGACTGCCGGGCCGCTCAAGGAGCTGGTCATGAACGGCGGCGGCGCCTGCGTCAGCATGGTACCGCTGAGCAGCGGAACGCTGACAGCGATGGGGTCCATGGAGATGTAAAACATTTCGGACGCGTTCACCATGTAGATGATGCCGTGGAAGGTCCCCCAGCTCGGAACGACCATGGTCATTGTGCCACGTCCATATCCGGTGCCCCCGGTAGAACCGTTCAGGACCACCGAGCCTGTGTAGCTGTCCACTCTGCCATACCCCCCTATCGCCTTCACCGATTCGAAAGCTCCTTGCGTCAGGTTTCCGGCGCCATCCGTGGTGAACCGGCCCACGACTCCTTGCCGCTCTCCCGTTGCAAGGCTTCCCGTGAAACCATAGGCATACGCGCCCGTGATTTTGGTCAGCAAGAAATCTGTGGTGGTCTGCTTTTTGAAAACGCCGGAACCCCGCGCGCCGGAATCGTCCCATTCGATGAAATACCCGCGGTCTCCCGCATCACTGATGGCAAAACGGAAGGTATCGCCACTCGATATGGACAGGATGCCCCGGTTGTCCCCGCCGATGGTGTAGGTGCCGCCAGTCACCGTGTGCGGGCCATACGACACCGATAGGCCGTTCTGGTCGTACACTCCCTCCGTAATGTTCCCGGCACCGTCCGCGATCACACTGCCAACCATGGCGAACATCTTCCCTGTCGGGTCAAACCCGACGAAATACATGGCGTAGTTGCCGTTCAGCTTGAAATTACCGTTGGGCATGATTTGTACGGATGCGGTGCCGTACTTTGTCGGATCTGCCACGGAAGTAGCCTTCACTGTAACGGTGGAAGGAGAAGGCACCGCTGAGGGCGCAACGAAATGGCCGGTGCTGCTGATTGTGCCGCAAGCACTGCCAGAGCAACCTGTGCCGGATACACTCCACGTCACAGCCGTATTTGAGGTTGCTTCTACGTCTGCTGTGAATTGTTTCTTCCCGGTGATCGCCACCATGGACGTCGCGGGAGAAACCGTTACGCTAATCGGAATCAGCGTCACGATTATCGACCCCGATTTTGTGGGATCTGCCACCGAGGTTGCGATAATCGTCGCCGTGGTCTGATTCGGCACAATTGCGGGCGCAGAGTACAAGCCCTGGCTGTTGATCGAGCCGAGCCCCGAAACGCTCCACGTTACGGCTTGGTTGGTGGCATTGGTTACGGTCGCCGTGTACGGTTGCGTCTGACCGCCATCCAGGCTGATGTTCGGTGGGCTGACCGAAACACTGACGGCGGGAATGGTGATCGTGGCCGAATCGGACTTCGACGGGTCCGCAACCGAGGTCGCGGTGATGGTGGCCGTCGCGGGTGTGGTGAGCGTCGCTGGAGCCGAATAGAGGCCGGAAGTGCTCACAGAGCCCGGCCCTGTTAGCGTCCACGTCACCGAGATGTTCATGGCATTTGTGACTGCGGCGTAGAACTGTCGTGTAGCGCCAAGAATGACGGTTGCGGGCTTTGGGGACACAGTCACCGTGACGGCGGGAATGTTGAATGTGATGGTCATGGACTTACTGGGGTCCGCCTGCGAGGTCGCTTTGACCGAGGCGGCTGCCGGGGTGGCCAGCATGCCTGGTGCAGTGTAGAGGCCCGAACTGCTGAGGGTGCCGGGCCCGGAGAGGGTCCAGGTGACCGCAGTGTTGGTGGCATTGCCGACCGTGGCAGTGAACTGCTGAGTTGCACCGAGGATGACCGTTGAAACCTGCGGTGTGAGACTGACGGTGACGGCAGGAATCGTGATTGTCGCGGAATCTGACTTTGTGTTGTCCGCCTGAGATGTAGCAGTAACTGTGACGGTGGCGGGCGTCGTCAGAGTCGCAGGTGCGGAGTAGAGCCCGCCGCTGCTGACGGTCCCTGGACCCGCAGTAGACCATGTGACAGCCGTATTCGTGGTGCCCCTGACCGTGGCGGTGAGCTGCTGTGTGGCCCCGAGTATCACGGTGGGCGTCTTCGGCGCCACGCTCACAGTGACCACTGGCGCGGTGATGGTGACGGTGGCCGTATCGGCTTTCGAAGTGTCGTCCAACGAGGTTGCTGTTACGGTGATGGTTGCCGGGCTCGGCACGGTGAGCGGCGCAGTGTAGGTCGCGGTCCAGCCTTGGTTGTTATTGCCACCGTAGTTGCCGAGCGTGCCGCAGGCAGCCCCAGTGCAGCCGGAACCGCTGAGGGTCCAGGTGACACCAGTATTGTGGGGGTTGAGGATGGTCGCGGTGAATTGTTGGACCCCGCCCCCAGCGACGCTGGCAGTCTTGGGGGAAAGGGAAACGGTGATGTCTTGCGTCACACCGCCGCCTCCGCCGGCGCCAGCACTGCCACACCCGATAGCCGTCATGGCGACTGCGAATAAAGCTAGAATCAAAATAGGCTTGCGCATGGTGTTTCTCCTTGGTGCAAGATCTCGTTTCTATTTACCCAGCCGCTGAAAACTCCCGCGCTTTTCTGCCGTCTATGCGCGCTCTTTGCCCACGGTTGTCTTAAGACCAACAGCGGCGCATGTTCCTTCCTCACTGGCAGAGGGCCTGCCAGACGCCAACTCACTCCGTTGTTGCTGATGGCGTTTTGTACCGTATACACTGCGAACTCCTCTGGAGTTGGCCCGACTATCAGTCGGCTAAAGGGCACACTCAAGTTAAAGAGGGTTACAAAGATGTGCGGGACTTACGGGCATGACTTCAGTCACTTAGGACGGTAGCTGAGTGCCGATTTAACAGTTAAATGCGCTTTCTATCAGCCTGCTGCTCTATTTATTCGGCGGTGCTTGGCGGCCTTGGGCCCGAAAGATGGTCACACTGCGAAGCTCGCAACAAATTGCATGCGCGTCCAGGACCGCCACCAGATCAGGATTCGATCTCTGCTCGCAGGCATTAATCACGCACTCAAGAAGGTGGGGCACACTCCGGAGTAGAGGATTTCATCTCGACTAGGACGCCCAGTACTTAAACTGGCGCCTCCGACATTTGCAGGGCTATGCCAAAGGGATCGCAAACCATCGGGTAGGACGGAGCAGCAGCATGTTCCGGTGGACCGTTTTAAGGGATGGAAAGCCCTTTACGCTGGCGTGGTCACGGGCGTCCGTGGTGTTTTTGCCGCCGCCTTTTGCTCGTACAGATGGCGGTCCGCTTCTTCAATCAATTCGTCGAAATGATCGCCGGGCTCGTATGCTTTCCAGCCTACGGAGAAGGTAATGGGCAGAACTTTCCCCTGGAACTCGATCTGCAAGCCGTCAAGCCGCGAAAGAATCAGCGTCAACTGGTTCACTTCGCAATCCAGCAACAGGAGAATGAACTCGTCCCCGCCCCAGCGCGCCGCCAGGTCCGAACCGCGCGTGGACCGGCTCAAGTATTTGGCAAATTCCTTGAGCACGTGATC
>Ga0187858_10001112_pt1 | contig 31101 bp, 26 predicted proteins | sample June2016WEW_8_15_FD_133015 | JGI IMG/M metagenome (GOLD analysis project Ga0187858, IMG submission 133015) | Peatland microbial communities from SPRUCE experiment site at the Marcell Experimental Forest, Minnesota, USA - June2016WEW_8_150 | ecosystem: Environmental > Terrestrial > Soil >...
CCCGCCGGACCCGCCTCGAAGATCGGGAGTGTGGTTTTGACCTTGGAATTGCTCGGGCAGACTACGATAATGGGCAGGCCGTGCGCTTTCCAGAAGGGCATGAGGCGGTCAAAAATGGCTTGACCACCTGCCCAGGCATTGATCACGACTTGAATTTTCACAGTCCGAGTTTGGTCATAAATTCTGGTATCCGCTGCTTGAGCGAGGACCACATGTGAAGCGCAACTGCTTCCACCTTGGCCCCGCCCTCCTCGAAAAAGTAGGGGTGGCCGTTCTCGAACGCGATCTTTTTGTGATCGCCGTTCATGACGAACCTGCCGCTGCTCTCGCCCAGATTGTGGTCGAACACCTGTCCATCTTGCGGGACGCTCATATCGCCGATGTTCCAGCCATAGCACTGGCCTACCCTCGCCCAAGTGTCCATATCCTGCGTGAATGCAACAATAGGCGAGTGATTCTCGACAATGGATTCCAAAGTGGAGCAGAACGCTCTCAGTGGTCGGATGTCCCTCAGTAGATAAGGCCCCGCCGACATGCCGTGCTTGTCCCGCGTGATGGCGTAGTCGTGTTGTGCGAATCGCGCCAGCCACGGCTTGAGATCCGTGCAGACCAGAATATCCCAGTCTAGCGGCACAATAGGCCAGTCGGGCGCTGGTAAGTCCTTAACCGCGTCCAAGAGCACAGGCCAGCGGAATAGACCAATGCCGTTAAATCTTGGCATCCATCCTTCCGGTTGGTCGGACAGGGCCTTAAAAATGGCATCCCTTAATGACTGTAAACGCTCGGGCACTTGGTCAACAACACGCACAGGCAAGCCTGAACGCATCTGGGCGCAACGAAGCACATCAGTAAACCACACTGGCCGCGCATCGGGAATGGTAAAGTAGATGGTCATGGAATCAGGGGACGATGGCAAATCCCTCCGGCAAAGACGGCAGGTGAACCGATGCCCATTGCACGAATAGTGAGTAATTGTGTCTTTGAGACGGGGCAGAGTGTTCGTTGTCAGACCTTGCCCAGTACGATTGGTGAGTCTCATGGACCACATAGCCATTTGGAATATCAGCAGGATGGCGGCTGATGTGCAAACTTTTGTGGCTCTCTCTCAAACCATGTTGTAAATGAATCATTGCAGCAAGCGCGCTGTCGAAGTGAGATGCTCCAAGAATAAAGTCAGGGATTTCCGGGAGGTTTGATTTCCACCAGCGTTTGGTTGCAGCAAAAAGGTCTCGCCCCATGTGCGGTGTAGTATTTTGAGTATAAGCGGCTGGCGGGTCAACAGAATCCAGAATTGGCGAATGAATCTCACACCGCTTAGAGCAGCACGGGCCATACTCGGCAACGTGTGCCTTGAGCAGTTCGGGCAACTCGGGGTGAAGCCAATCGTCATCGTTAGTCCACATGATGATGTCGTTATCCCCCGCCTGGCGCATGGCGAATTCCAGCACATCTTTAAGGTAGGGCAGGGCACGCGGATCGCCGATCTCCCTAGCCGTTCGGGGATAGCGCCAGAAGTGGCAAGGCAGCACGCCCTGGAAGTAGAGCCGGTCCCAAGACGATTGCGCACGCATCTTGCGCTCGTCCATCCCCTCATGCCGCTCGACGGCATGAAATATGGTGCATGGCACCGCCAGACGGGGGCTGTTTTCACGCAATCTACCGATGCCGGCCAGCGCACGCCGGACGGCCTTGCCGTCGGCAATCAGGGCGCTCGCTGATTTCGGCTTTAAGGCCGGCTTTGGCTCGCGCTTCTCTCTCAACCGCGCAATCAGAGAGCCATCCTTGCAACCGTGGAACAAGACGCATTCCGGCGAGATTACCTTGAGGCTATCCTGATCAGGAAATGTCATCGGCGTTATCGTGACAGGGTCGGCGAACATCCGCTGGATCAGGGGCGTGTTATGGCCATGCCGCATCGTCAACTCGGGATGGTCGTTGTCGAAAGTGTAGCCCGATTCGCCAACCAGGAACGGGTTGTAACGGAGGGCACACGGAGGATAGATACAGCAACCATTGAAGTGTGGTCTAGGGTGAGGGTAGATCGTCCCCATGAACGGCTTGCCGCAAAGCTGATAGGCGGCTTCGATTTTGTCCAGCCAGTCAGGACACATCGGGACACAATCGGCCTCCAGCCAAAGAAACGGAACGGGATGGGGTTTGCTGATTTCCAGCAGGGCGATGCGGAACAGTGCCTTTGGGGCCGTGATGAGATTGCGCTCGTCAGCAACTATCTGATGGCGGCTGGTCGTCAGCGGGAAAACACTTCGGCCAAGCATGTCCATTGCCGCTTGGTCCTCAGCCTTCACCATGGACGAGGACAGCAGGACAAGCTCATGGCAAAGCGTCATCGTGGAGTCGAGTTCACCGATCCAGCGCAAGAGCCCGCCGGCGGCCTCAACGTCCCGATGCGAGAAACCAAGTACCACCATCATGCTTTCAAATGCTCAACGATAGCCGCGATGGCGTCCACGAGATGGTCGGCAACGGCACGCAGGTCGGAGACGGAAGGCGCTGTCGAAGCCGATGAGGAATAGTCCACGCGAGCGATTCGGTGCAAGCAGTTTCGCAAGGAGTCCACGTTGGGCAACGGCGGCCTGTCGGTGAATGGGGAGGGCGCTATTTGTGTTTGCAACCTCTCCGGCAACTTTCGGGCAAAGGCGTCCATCGCACTGAAAGCAACCCTGCTATGCGAGACAGGATCGGGAACCAACAACAGCGGCGCCCATTTACCCGGAACAGACAGCAGACATTTTGGCCCGTCCTCTGGTTCATGGCCCATATCCCCAGGGAGCAGAGGCTCGTCGTCTTGGACCAGCCGCCACCCCTCCGGTGGTTCGATCTTTTTGGTGCCGGTTGGCTTGGGTTTCAGGGCGAGGCACTTGGGGCAGGTGACAACATTCCAATCCCACGAACGGTCTTGATAGCTCACGGGGATAATGCCGCATTCGGATTGAATCTTGCCATGGCCGACAAAATGAACTGCCGACGACGGTTCCGACTGATGCTTCAAGCAGGCGGAACATGTGACTTCATGCCACACATCGGAGGTGTTCTGCCCACAAGTGCAGATCGGACGTTTCATCGGGCCATCGCCAAAATGAACCACACGAGGTTCGGGTCTGTGCTTGAGGCACTGAGGACAATTTATCCGTGCCCAATCACACGACCAAGCCTCATCGGTTGGCGAGAGGGGTGGTTCAAATTGCGTTCCGCACGCCGCTCTTTCTTCATATTGAGACCGCATGAAGTGAATAATGCGCCGTTCCTCGGGCTTATACTTGAGGCACGGGATGCAACTGACGGACTCCCACTCCCCACAGTGGCGGTACTCATCCCACTTCAAGCCGCAGGCCGTGTCACCTGCCAGGTTCGCCATATAATGAACGAAGCGACTTTCGGCATTAGGCTTCCGGCGGGGCGCGGCCGGTTTGATACGCCATTCAACGCCAGGCGCAGCGAAGTATGGAGATGCCGATGTGCCCGGCATACAACTGTCTCTCCAAGGATCAGAGACCGACCCTCGCCATTGCACTTCGGCTCCATCCTCCCAAGCCTCCCTAACGGCCCGGTTCTTTTTGCTAATCTCGCGTGGCATCATGGTTTTGGTTTCGTTTTGAATAGCGGTGTGTTCATGTATTTGATGGCCAGGGCCGCCGGAATGCCAATGAGCGCAAGCGGCCCCATGAGAGAAAGCGTTGCTGACAGGATAATGTCGCCCACTGTCAATTCTCCGAGAATCCGACAGCACAACACGAGAAGCAGAAAGCCACAGAGAAACCAACCTAGTATCAATAAGGCTAATCCGATTGTCATAATACCATCTAGTTCTATTATGTGCCTGAACGTCGTTTCTTGCTTCCCCTCGCCGTGCGCCCCCTGCCGCCAGCCTTGCCGTGGCCAGAAGGCTTGCCGAACGCCCGGCCCGGAAGGGGCATGTAAAACGTGCCGGGCGGCGGCGGGGCGTGGCTGAACTTCTGCTCGCAGTCCTGCATCATGCGCTCGCCTTCGGAAAGGGGTTTCTTGGGGTCGCTCATTTCTTTCGGGCGGTTGGATTTGGCGCGAAGAGTGTTGAGGCGTCAATGACGGATTTGTCCCGCTTGAGCAAACAGGCGATGGCGCTCTCGACGACAATGTTCGTAATCCGAGCCAATGATAAGCCCCGAAAGGCCGGAATGAACTTTTGCAGTTCCCGAACCGCGCTCTCAGTATCTTTTTCCAGGCGCACATGTGCCATGACCCACTTTGGCCCAAAACGCCCCAATCTGTCAACACCTATTTTCGACTATTTTCGGCCTCCTCAAGAACGGACGCGGGATCGGGAATTTCCTGATCGGTGAATTCATCGCCACCCTGCTGGGCCTTTTGGGCCTGCTCGATTGCTTCTGGAAGGGCATCCATCGAAATCTCAATCGGCAGGTCTTTGAGGGCTTCCCCGACTTCTTGGGCGTGATCGGCCATTTCCTGAATCGTGTTGCCGACGCCGACAATCCATCCGATCTTGGTGCCGTGCGGTGGTCGCGGCACGATTTGGCACAGTGGCCCGCTCTGGCACACATCCATCAATTTGACCCACTGCCGAACTTCCGCGTCAATCCGAAATTGCTTGCACAGGTCCTCGGGATGGTCGTGCCAGATGGCAATCTGCACGCCAAACTCGTACTCGAAATCAACCTTGAGCAATTCCCCCCGACTACCAGCCTCGATGAGCAAAGGGAGATTGGAGATCATCTCCATTTCGCAACCCAGTCCAGGATTGGGAGCACGGCAACAGGGATCGGTCAACTTTCCGTCCCGAAATTCCCCCGACATGAAATTCCGGTATCGGCGCTCACGCAAAGTCGGCCCCAACGCCTTCATGGCTTCGTCAATGAATTTGGGCGTTTTGGAATTCGTTTGTGCCGAAGCGAGAAGCAACTTGCCTTTAATCTCGATTCCGTTGACGGGCGTTTCGCTGAATTGGTCATCCACGCAAATCGAATCGAATCCCGCCTCATAAGGCACTTCAATCGGTTCCTCTACCATAAAGAGCACGTCATTTTTTACCGGCCCGAATTTCACAGCCAGGTAGTCTAGGATGAACTCGCTCTGCTCGCCATCCTTGGATTCCCAGGTTTCGTGTGTGCCCCGCCAGTCAGGTGAGGACTTCACAAAACATCGGCCATGATCTGCGAGAAATGCCCGCAATTTCTCCAAGCCTCTGACGGCAGTGTACTCCGGGACCGGAAGCCCAAGCTCCTCTTGAAGTTTCCTGAACCATAACCGCTTTCTTTCTAATTCATCACCTTTTCGACTGCCCCAGACTTGTTTGCCGAGACGTTCCAACGCCAACTGCATCCCTGAATTGAAGATGTCCGGGAAGCAGTACACGTCGGTCGAATCCAGCACATCAGGGTCGAGCGGATCGTCAATGCGCTCAATGTTGGGGATGCCGTCGCCAACAAGCCGGTCATTGATAAATGGGAACGCCCCCTGCCAGGGCACATAACTGCGCACCTTGCCGGTCGTTTTGCGGGCAAGATGAATAGCTAATTCTGTGAACAAGCCAAAGTCACACACGCAAAACGATTTATCCGTTATAGCATCCATGTTTTTACGGTAGCGCAGATCGGCTCAATGTAACCGTGTGGCGCTCGCGTTGTTGCTTTTCATCCCAAGCAAGGGCTTCCTTGCGTGCTTGAACCTCCTCAGACAAGTCAGCCACGGGGCCAGGTGGATCGCGCTCCAGGAAGAACGCCGCCAGGTCAGTCACCGGGCAGCCCTTCAACTGGGGCTCGGAAGATGTCGGCGGGGCCAGGGCATTGCGGCGCTCGATCATCGTCTTTGGTTTCATCGCCAGGTTCATCGTCGGGCGGTTCGCTGTCATCGGGCATAACGATTTTTACTCACTCAAGGACCGCATTTGGTTGAGCCGGATTTGGGACGCGGCAGTTGCGTCCGCAATCGCCAAAGTCTGGCCATGTTTCTCCCGTTGCATGGCCAACACGGCGTCTTGCTTCTGCTTCTTGAGCGCGATGTCGGCCTGCACTTTTCCGGCGTGGATTTGGGTATCGGTAAGGACGGCCTGGGCCTTCTGGCGTTGCGCCTGCTGTTGTTTCGCCTGCTCTTGGACCTTTTTTCGGAGTTGATCGGCGACTTTGCTAATTCTTTCCCATCGCCGCATCAGCATGTCGGCAACCTCCTTGCGCAGTGGATCGCCTTCCAGCCGGGAGATATGGGCGTGAGCCGCCGGGCCAGCCAATTCGAGGAACGCGAGTACCCCTTGCGCGTTGCCGCCTTTTTCCAATGAGGCAAGCGCATCGGCGCAGGCCCCCAGAAACACGCCAGCAAACGTGATGGCCGACTGCGAGGGGCTGAATACCGGCGGCACTCCGTCCTTCATGCCGATCACCTGCAATGTCGCCAGCACCTTCTGATCCTGGACCTGTGTTGACATTTCGGTCTTTGGGTTATACCGATCCACAGCGGAATACCCTGCCCTTGAGGCGATGTAATCGTCTGTCAGATTCCGGCGTCCATCCTCGGGCAAGTCGCGCGAAATCTGGTACAATTCGGCGGTGGCCTGAGACCTCATATAGGGGCTTCCCTGCCCCACGACGCGCACATGCTGCACGCGCTTGATTCGGCCAAAGCACTCCTCTGGCACGCCGCGATTCTTGCATCGCTCCTGAATTGCCTTAGCTCTTGGGTCTGTGGTGTTGAGATTGAAAGCGCGCCGGGCGATCTCGGTGTCAAGGAGGTCGAGTTGCTTGTAATATCGGTTGTATTGCGTGATGCTGACCGCCGCCTGTTGGCTGGCTTTCATCCGTGCCTCAGTGGCGGTGTCAGGGTTTCCCGGCTTGTCGGGGGCGACGGGCTGGCGGTACTGCGAGAGATTCGACCGCATCAGGTCCGCCGTTGTTCTGGCAAGTTGCAAGCCCTCGGTGACGAACCCGCCAATCGGGTTTTGAACCGGGTTCACGCCGGGCCGGAGAATCCCATTCTCGCTCAGTTGCGCCCCAAGCGATTTGTCGAACTGATCCTGAGTCGTGGTCGTGAACAACGTCTTAGGGGACATCGTCGCATCCGCAAGGCGGCAGTAGAACAAATTCTCAAGGTGCATCGCCCCATACATTTTCACCCCGAGGCCGGTAATGTTGTGATGCAGGCCGGCGCGGCCACGGTCGTAATACATCGGGTGCAGGCACTCCTTGAAGTTTTTGTAACGCCCGACGTGGAGGAAGCAGAATTCAGGAGTATCGGCAACGTTCGTGCGCTCGACAATAGCGTGCGTAATGCGCCCTTCTTTCTCGCCCGGCAATGGGAATTCCCGCCAAAAGACGTGCGCCATTTTGGAGACCAGGGTTTGGTTGTCCGTGTACTGAAGCGAGTTGCTCTTCAACTGGTTTGCGAACCATTCCCAGTTGTAATTCTGGTTGTCAGGCACAGCTTCATCCATCGCGTTGGCGATCACCTTTTTGGTGAAAGGCACGTTCCATCCTATGTTAGCCGCCGCCCAATCGTCAACGATGAAGCGATAGAGGTCCGGCGGATAGTAGTTGAACAGGATGAACGCGAGTTCCCAGCGGGACGGCTTCGAGGGTGCCAAATCGGGAACCTTGAAGTTTTCCGTGGCAACCGAGATGGGGAACAAAGCGTCATTGTCCTCGAAAAACAGCGGGCCGTTGCCGTGGAGGATCATCTCGTTTTGGGACAACTGCATATCGAGGTCCCAGTCGTCGTCCGTCGCATAGGCGTAGTCGAGTTCTTCCGACATGATGCGCCCCCACTTAATCTGGTCCTCAGAACTGCCGTGTGAAGTCTCCACCTGGACGAAGCCGGGCGCTTGCGAGAACAGATCATACACTGCGCCGGCCCCGCTTTCCAGGAATGACCGGGCGGTGCCAAAGTTGGTGTTTGTGGCTTTGGCAAAGCCCAAGTCTCGGAGTTTGCGCGGGTTCTGAGGCGGGTTTCCGTCCACCAGGCCGTCAACGGCGGCACGCTTGCGGCTGCGCTTGTCGTCATTCTGAATCGCCCGATCCACGGCGTCAACCACACCCTCAGCATTCTGCATCCGGCAGGTCGGCGGGATAAGGCTGTCCCGTGGCAGGGTTTTCAACCCGAGTTCATCATAGGTCCAACTCATAAAACGACTTTCCAGCAGCCTTGGGTTTCGGCGGCAAGTTTGAACTGGTTCTTCTGTTTCTCGTTGAGGACCGACCACTGCATTTCGAGCGGGACCCAAACGGCGATGCTATTGTAACAGTGGCACACGCCGCAAGAATGGAGCCGATCATCATAGGGCGTCTTGCCAGGGTGAATCAAACCCGCGACTGCCTGTTCAGCTAACCAACTCAAAAACTGGCCGCACCTTCCACCACAACCGACTTGCAAGGTTCTCTGCCAGGCGCAGTTGGCGCAGATCAACGCCCTCCGATTCGCCTCCTCCTGGCTTGGCGGCGGTGTATTTTTCGACCAGCGTGAGATACAGATTTCCGTGCCGTGGATAACGTCCTCTCCCGTCAGGCTACCCTCACGAGGGGGCACCCTTGGGTCTGTCTCAAGACAGGCATCGGGATAGCGCCCGCAGACTTCCTCCTCTAATTCATCCTCGAAGCCCAGGCCAGTCGGGATCGCGTTGGCGTGGCGATAATCCCGGACTCGGTCCAGCAACATCTCGAACGTGCCGCCGCTACCGACCATGCCCTTTTCCCTGGCGTCAACGACAAACAGGCCGCCGTATGGCGATTGCCGCTTCGTCTTGAGCCTGGGCCTAATCAGCGTCGGCATAAGCGTACTCCTCTTCATCCTGCCATTGCTCCGCCTCATTCTGAGACGAGTAATCGGCTCCCTCTTGCGCCATGTTGATCTGGTTCACACGCATGTCCGTGTCCACGGTTTCTACCATAGTCTGACCCGTGGCTGCAATAACAAAACCTTTCTGCCGAGCAACCTCAGTGAGCATTATCCCGGAGTCGGCAAAGTCACAGGACTTCTGGAACTTGAGCCGATACGCCTTTTTGCTCATCAACGTCTTACGCGGGCGCATGGTCCCGTCCGACCGCTGGTCGATCTCCTCGATGGAACACAATTCCGAGGCGGTGTCTTTATCAATGCCCTTGATCTGACCCGACATGACGCCCAGTTGGGTCAGGTAGAACATCTGGGCACGCATGTTGGCGTACACCTCAACTGCCGGGCGCGGGTCCTCGTGCGAGCAAGGAGAATCATCCGCCGAGCCTTGGTACATGATGGAGATAATCTCGGGGGACCATTCGATCTTCGCTATATCGGCCAGGCCAGCGTCCCCAGTCACGTCAATGCCAAAGTTCTTGGGTTCGCAAGTGTACTTCTGGCCTCGATACTCCACGGCGCCGCAGTGCCGCCGTATCTGGCTCAGGAGTTGATAGCGCGGCGGCTCAGGGCTTGCGGCATCAATCGAAAGCACAATCGGCTCGCACCATTCTATGCCCTTCTTGCCATCGGCCAAGTCGCCAACGGCCCCAAAGCGGAGCGCGGGACGGTCGCCCTCTGGGGTGTAGGCTGGATCGACTACGCCGATGATGAGGAAGTTGCTCCCGGCGAACTGGTGCTTTTTGTATGCCTCAAACTTTTCCAGCAAAGTCTCGGTGAACGGCGTCTTGGAAATGCCCTCCGGCGCAGGAAACCCCAGATCGTAACACCAGTGGTCTGCGTCGTTTTCCATGCCGCGATCCCGTAGGGTCTTCATCCGCATTGCTACGCGCTGGACTGTGGGCAGATGTTTGGAAACCTGTCTTTTCTCAAGGACATTGGGCGAACGATTGAAGTTGAAAATAACCACCTTGGTTGGCCTGCCGTCCAGTTGCGGTTTTCCGTTCCAATCATCGTTCTCGGGGCTGACGGAGGACCACCCAGTCGCCGGCTCGATGAACCTTCCGAAATTTGTAAGGCGAGAACGGGCATTGGCAACAGCAGCCAGCAGAAACCAACCGCCGGCCTGTTCTGGGTAACTGTAGAGATTGGCCGCCGCCTTCCAGATGGCCGGCGCAGTCGCCTCTGCCTCGTCAATAACGACCATCTGATTTTTCGTGTGATGTCCAGCAATGTCCTGCGCAGCCTTGTTCACATCGCCATCGGTAACGGCTTTCACCAACATGGCGTTCATGGAGTCGCCTTTGACGAACTCCCAGATCATTTGCGAACCGATCATGTTGCCGAACGGCTCGCCGTCCTCGGTCAACTTGCGGTGTATCTCCTGAACCTTGCCCCAGGCTTTCTGCTTCTGCGCTTTGGTTGTGGTTGAGCAGAAAATGACGCTGGTGTTATACGGATCGCAGAGCCAGGCGACAACTGCAAATCCAGCGATGTTGTACGTTTTCGCGGCGGAAGAACAGCCAGAGACTCCTACCCAGGTGTTGTTGCACAGGGCCTCGACCATGCGGAGCGTCCAAGCGTGCCACTCGAAATGACCGGGAAGTATTTGGTCGGCTACTTTGCGGAAAAGGACATGGCGAAGCGGAGCGTTGCGGGCCAACTGATAGTTCGCAAAGGCCCAGCGGTCGTAGAACTTCTGGCTGTGGCCCTTTTCGGGACAACCGTAACTCTGGATTTTCTTAATCGTTGGCATCAGCTACAGACCGCAAATCCGGGATACTTCGTGAACGATCCCTGCACCGGCCAATGACCAATCGCGCCGAGTGGCTTCACCATCAAGGTTGGCGCACCCCAGCCAAGACTGCTTTTCGGCCCATACCATCGGGCCAGGAACGGGTCGTAAGCGAAATCGCCGATCTCGCCCAGTCCGGGAGGCGGCTCTCCGGTGACAGGGTGAAGCTGGGAAACAAGAAGAGGCGCCGTGGCAATGGCCACGCGCAAGTCCTGGCGCGAGCGGGGGACGCCAACTTGCTGCTTGCCGGTCCTCGAAATCCTGCCAGCACCAGAGACAAAATAGGGCTTTCCGGGAACCAAAGATTGAGTGCCGGCAACCATGGTCCAGTCTGTGCGGGTGACAATGCCATCGGTCGTGTAGCCTACATTCGCTCCCGGTGGCCCGCCAACTGTGGCGACGGCAAAGGCGAGGTGGTTGGCATCAGCGGGCAGGAGGTTGCCGGATTCATCCTCGGCAACAGGCTGGCCGATGACGATGCCAAAGCGACCGTTATTTCGGGCTGAACCCGTCATTAGACTTGACAATATGGCCTAATGAGTCGTAAGACAAGACTGAAATGAGCAAGCGCAGCGATGAGAAGGGTTGGGCTAGGGATAGCAGCCTCTCGTTTGAGGGCGGCGTGGACATGGGGCGCCCGCCATCCCTCATAGACGCGAACCAGCTTGCCTTGCTTCTCAACGGAACCACTCGCGGCGGCAGAATCAAGCCGCGCCCCGGCTGGTTCAACTGCCCGCTCCTCTTCTCCAATGCCGATGTCCAATCGTTCTTCGGGTCCGGTTCGTCTGCCAGTGGTTTTTTCCAGGAAGCGAACTTTTACGCCGGTGCTGACATGGACGCCCTGCTCTGCTCGATCTCAGGACGACAGTTCCGAATCAGCCTGTCGCCGACGCTTGGAACCACCATCACAACCGCTCCGTTTGCGATCCCCGCCCTCGGTTCTGCTGTCCCCGTTTCCGTGCTCTCGACATTCAATATGTCCATGAGCTACCCGAATATCACGATTAACGGGAAACCGCTTACTATGCTCGGATTCACGCCCGGGGGCACGTCGATCACCGTCCGAAACGACACGGCGGCGAATGCCGGCGTGGGTGTTGCCGATTCCTCCACAGTTGCCTTTCCGCCGCTCAACAGTTTTTTCGTGGACGAAATCACGCCAACGGCGGGCGTGCCGCTCGGGGCGATCACGACAACAGCGGATTTCACCATCCCGCCAGCGAATACCCCCGCGTCGCTTTCGCTCTCTGACGCCTCTTCCCTTTCCCTTCAATTCCCGGCCATCGTGATTGGCGGCAACACGCTGACGACAACAACCACAACTCCGGCCTCGCCGGGATTCATGATCCCTGGCGTCAACGAATTTCTCACGCTGCCTGTGGTTTCGACCGTCGGCTTAAACCTAAAGTATCCTGAGTTGGGTATTGAAACCGCCACGACGGTTGCAGGAGTGAGTTTTCCGGGCTCGGCTGGCGTCCCGTTCCTGCTCACACCCGCGTCAATACACGGCATGTTAATGGAACAGCCGGGCATGAAGGTGAACGGCTACCCGATCATGCTCTTGAGCGTTGATCGCTGGTCAACTCTCACCTCCGCCGACGTGCCAATCCATGGCACTGTCGGTGTGCCGTTCTCTGTCTCAGTCGTCTCCACACTGGCTATGTCGGCAGCAAATCCCGACATCGGGATCGGTGGATGCGCCTTGCAACTCAATAGCGTTGATACGCCGACGTCGATCACTGTTCAAAACAACGATCCCGCGAACGTGGGCAAGACTCTCTATACCGGCTCCCAAGTCGCCTTTGAAATGATCACCGGGACAGTCATGGTCGAGAATAACGTGCCTGCCTATGGGGGAACGGTGATCCCGCCGAACGCCCCGCTGATTTTCAATCTCAGCGTGGCCTTGACTGCGATTGATGCCGAGAACAACACCATCGAAATCCAGAACCGATTAGCGGACAATGTGGGTGCGAGCATCCCAAGTGCCGCTAAAATCTGGTATCGGATGGGGATCACAGCCACTACACTAACCACGAACCTGAACCCCGCCGACCTCGACATTCCAGGAGTGGGTTCGAGCGTCGCCGTTCGCGTTGCGGACACAAGCCAAATCCCGCCGTCATTGATCGGAGAAACTATCCATATTGCCGGTTATCCGCTTGTTCTTAAAAGCATTGACGGCACGACCCAGATCACTGTCATCAACATGACCTCGGGCAATTACGACAAGGACATGCCGCTTGGCTCGGTGGTTTCTTTCATGGCTGGGGAGGCGACGTGGCTATCTGCTTCTGCCGGCTTCACGATGCCAGCGGTTGGTTCAACTGTCGCCGTGACGCTTGCCTCGACTGCACAGATGACGCTCAACAAACCGGCCATCATCGTTGGCGGCTATCCAGTCACCCTGACGAACATTGCGGGAACGACGATCACCATCCGTAATGACGCCAGCGACAATGTGGGGGCCTTTGTGGCCGCCGGGGCAACCGTCTCTTTCACGACGGAGACGTACACACTCTTCGTGGTTGCCCTTGTGGACAACATCACAGTCCAAGTCGTCAACATGTTGGCGTCTCAGGCGGGCATTGTGATTCGCTCTGGGGCCGATGTCGTGGTCCAGGTCCTTGACGAAAACGACCCGAATGTCCAGTTGAACTGGGGCTTGCAATTCGAGAAATGGTGGGGGCTACAGGATAATCAATCCCTGCCCGTCCTTTTTGATGGCAGTAAGAGTTTCAGGTCGAATCCGGCGAAAAACCAGATTCCGGTCGGCAACGTCATGTGCTATGCACAGGGCCGTCTCTCCGTGGCGTTGCCAGACCGGAGAAGTTACCGGGTTGGCGATGGTGTGTTTGGTCCTTCCGGTACTGCCGCCGAGAATTATCTGGACTCGATTCTGTACTTCACGGAAACCTTATTCCTGAACGAGGGCGGAGACTTCCAAGCCCGCGTCTATGGCGCCCCAAGCAACTCCGGGGACATCCTGGCCATGTTCGCCTGCGCTCAGAGCGACACCCAACTTGGCCAGGGGCCGATGATGATCGGAACGCCCAACGTCATGTTCACCGTGCAGTTGCCCTTCAATCGGGACGCGTGGAAGAACATGACGAACCCGTTGCAAACGGCCAACCCTATTGCCGGTCCAGTCGGGCAACGGTCGGTTACACTACGGAATACTGATGCCTGGTATCGAACCCTGAATGGTGTGCGATCGTACAAGATCGCCCAACGCCAGTTCAACAACGACCCTGGCAACACGTCTCTCTCAAACGAGGTTGACCCGATTTTGGATTACGACACCAAAGACCTGCTGGAATGGGGATCGGCTGTGGATTTTGATAGTCGGCGTTTGGAGACAATCAGCCCGGTGATGAGTGTCAGCGGTGTCTATCACCGGGGCCTTGCCGTTCTGGACTTCAACTTGCAGGACGGTCTCCGCAAGCGATTTTCGCCCGCCTGGGAAGGCATCTGGTCCGGCCTGCGGATTCTTAAGATCATCACCGGCATCGTGAACAAGACGAACCGCTGTTTCATGTTCGTCTTGAACAGCGCCTCACAAATCGAACTTTGGGAACTGTCCACCGACAACGAATACGACGGGGCTTGGTCGCCGAGCGGTCTTTACCCGCCTGCGCCGATCAAGTGGGTGGTCGAGACGCGGGGCTTTAACTGCAAGGATTCGGACTGGTTCAAAAAGCTCAATACGACCCGAATCTCCATGCCGTCCATTTCAGGCAAAGTCAAGGGCACTGTGACCTACAAGACCGATGAGCGGCCCTGCTGGCAACCTTGGTGCGAGTTTACCCGTTGTGCCAAGAGCGGAGATTGCGGCCCGTGGAGCGGTTGCTTCCCGACGAGTTATTTGAGCCAGCCGCGCCGGCCAATTCGGTTGCCTGAGCCGCCAGACGATGCTGACCCGGTGAGCGACCGACTGTTTCGGATCGGATACGAGTTTCAACTGCGGTTGCAACTTGAGGGCTACGGCGAGATTTCAGACATTCGGATTTTCTCGCTTGACGAGCCCGAGATGCTCGGGCCAGATCGGCCAAGCGAAGAGACTACGGTAACGCCGACTCCATCAGGCGTTCCGCCGGGCGCCATTGTCGGCGTCGGGGGGGCAATCCTGGAAACGGGCGGTGGATTCATAATTGGAACGTAAGAATCATGTTTGTTGGACAACAAGATGTTTTGTTCGGAATAGCCAGGGCCTGCTGTTGGGGTCTGGTTCTGAAACCTTCAATGGTCGGTAGGATTTGTGATGTATAACGGACCAAATAACCACCAAACTGACACCAAAACGCAAGGCCAGTTGTGTTTGAGTAGCGTTCCCTTGGCCGTAAAGATTGCGGATTTCCTCGGCTTGGTAAAACGTGAGTTTCGCCCGAGAAGAGGTTTCTCCGTTCCTCATCCTCTGCTTTTGGCAAGCGTCTCTGATATTATCGGCTTGTGTGCCCAACCACAAGTGCTCAGGACGAACACAAGCCGGACAATCGCAATGATGGAGGATACCCATGCCATTTGGAATCGGGCCAAAATGAAGCATCCAGGAAATCCTAGGCGCTTTTATCGATCCTGTCTTGCCTACTCTCATTCTGCCATATCCTCGGTCAGTCAGGCTTCCGGTCCACAACCAACACGCTCCCAAATCCGGGCGATGTGCTGGCACGGGTCCATTTTTGTCCACATTGCTCCAAAACCTGGAAATGGTTCTGAGCGAAAATCCTTGCGAGGTGAGGAAGTCAGACGTAATCTCGATCATGTTCGTTATGCGGCTCCGGTTTGGTTACTGGCCGACCGGGGCCGCTACTTCAATAAAACCACCATTTTCAGGGAATGTCCACAAAAAAGTCATAATTAAAATGAACAAAATCTTATTCTGTCTGATTGGGTTACTACTGTCCCTTGCAGCGAACGGTCAAAGCACGAATTATTGGACCAACTGGAATAGAGCCACCAGCGTCTCCCAATATGATTACGTGGCCGGGATTCACAATCTCGGCCTAAGTTCGGCGCAAGACTATCTTTGGTCTCTCAGCCTGTTTCTGGGGCAGGGCCAACCCGGCAACGGCTCCGGTCTGACGAACATCCATACGCTTATGGGGCCATTCTGGGTATTGCCGCCGCCTGCGCTCTATGGCGTTTCCGGCAAAACCATCGGCATCAACACGAACCGGGGTCCGGCGATTGACGATTGGCTTGGTTTCATGCGTATTATGGGGGACACAAACGGCTTGGCGTTTTACACTTACGACGGCGGTTTCTATGGCGCCGGATTTGACACCCTGGGTGTGTTCTCTACCGTGCCCCGCTCGGGGGGCATCGGTTTCGAGACTGCGGACAACTGGGGCAACGGCGAATACTCACTCCAAGAGACAGCCCCGCCCTACTATGGCGCACAGAAGGGCGCAGGTTGTTCCATGTTTTCTACGATGTATGGCGGCAGCGGTGCCGCACTATCTGGACTACCCCCGCACGGCCCGGAGATTTGGAAGAACTGTCCATCCCCGCTAAGTTATTTTGAGATTTTGTGGGACTTCGGAGACTACAACAATTCGACCATGGCGGACCTTTTCAGCTTCATTACCCTTTCCGACAACTCTGGTCTGACGGCTGCATTGCAGAGGCACGGCGTTACCCCGGTTCTTCACTACGATGTTTGCTGGCAGGCTCCCTGGCGAAATCTTGACGGCACTCTGGCCTGGAACACAAACAACGTGCCGCTGACTGTTGTGGGCACGCCTGGCATGAACTACGTGTCCCAAATTTGCCACGATCACGGGATGCAACTTCACCTGAGCCAGTATTACTGGGCGGTGCCAACGAACGGAGATGTGGTTTGCGAATTAAACGGCCAGCACGTCATGCCGGCAAACAAAAGCCTCGGCAATGCGGGGGCCGTAACGACCCCAAACACAATCGCTAAAGACGTGGCCACACTCTATTCTTGGGGTGTTGACGGCGTACGCGTCTCAGACATCGCTGGGCAAACGGGAGCAGGGCACATGCAACAAACGTGCCGCCAGTGGGCAGATGCTATCCTCTACCCGGACGGAAATCCTCAGAATCAAAACGAGTTGACCCTGACAAAAGGGCCAATGTTCATCGAACAAATTTTTGGCAGTCCGCGCCCGCTATATTTCGCAGATTCCGTGCCGTTCGAGTGCAACGCCATCGTCTTTGACCAAATGTTGCCAATCTCTCCAATGGGCAACGATTTGCTCACAATTACGAACGCGATGATTCTTACCCGTTATGCCTGGACGAATTTCGCTTGGACTAGTGGCAAAGGACACTGGAATTGCCCTTTCAACCTGTTCGACCCTGAGCATTATGGCACCCACCTAACGCAACCATGCTGGCAGTTTGCGCTTAGTGCCATGGCTCTGTGGCATGGGAATATACAAATCACCACGAACTGGTTTTCCGGGACGCACACTTACCACTTAAGCGACTACACAAACGACAGCTTCATGTCGATTTACTGGGATAAGGCCGGCAGGCCCGCGTGGCGAGCAAGCGACAACGGCTCCAACTCGGTATGGGTAAAATCGATCTCTGGCGGCAAGTACGCCGCGCTCCTGGTCAATGAAGGCAACTCGACAACCAATATCACCTTGGACTGGTCCATGCTCAATCCAACGAACACATGGATGCCGATTGAGAAGGTTCCCGAGTTCACGGCTGGCAGCAATTACACTTTCTCGGTGTCCGATGTGTGGGGTGGCACGAACATTGGTCCCCGTTCAAGCAGCTACACCGTGGGCCTGGCGAGTGGCGCTTTTGACTTCGTGCTACTCTCGCCAGTGCCGACCGCGTTTTTCACCGGCACTCTTACGGTCATCACAAACGGTACAGATACAGCCACGCTGCACTTCACCAATGGACTGTTGAACAGCATCACCGCCCCATGAGCGCGTGCCCCGGAGTTTCCTGTCCTTGCGATGACCCGATCTTTATGGTCACAGACCTGCCGCCGCCAGCCCCGCCACCGCCCCAACCTGCCGGGCCGGAAGGAACGGTTGTCGGCGTCGGGGGCGAGGTCATTGGCCAGGGCGGGCCTGTTGTTGGAGTAAATTGATATGAGCACACCAGTAATTTTCAGTTTAGGAACAGTCCCGGCGGGATTTTGCGCCACAGGCTCAACGGCAGAGGCGCAGTGGCAATCTGTGTTCACCATGCTGCTCCAAATTCTATCCGGCAGCGTCTCGGCGGCATCCAACATCGTTGTCAGCCAAACCACGCCTCAACCCGCCGATCAAGGCAAACTCTGGGTCAAATTGAATGCCTACGGAATGCCAATTGGGATTTTCTTTTTCGGGGACGGCCAGTGGATATGGCCAAACCCCCGCCCTTCCGGTGGTGGAGAGAGGATGATTTGGGATGGCACTGAAACGGCCCTTTGGGAGTATGATGGCGGGGAAGTTCCCGGAGTTGACCCGTCCGTAACTCCGCCAACGCCGACCACAGGCGCAATGTGGCAGGTGGACACGGTTTGGCAGTTCACCACGCCGATTGGGGCCGGCACAAACGCAAAGAGCTACAACGGGGAAGCCGCTACAGTGCTCAGCCAGGGCCAGACTGGAGGCGAGGAAAAACACGTCCTAACTATGGACGAGATTCTTCACCAGCACGCTATGGGGAATGTCTGTGTTGATGGCGCTGCAAATCCCGCGTTTGGATTTGACCAAATGGTTGTTGAAACCCGCCCCGCTGTCCCGCTCACACCGAATGTTCCCGGCTTTGTCGCCGCCGCTTGGGGTCGCATGGCCGCAACGCCAGGGGCCTTTGGCGGCGGCGGCACCGTTACAGATGCGGCATCGGCAAGTCTTATTGGCCCACCCGTTGGCGCGGTGACTGACCTTGCCATTGCCGCCGATGAGAACCACCCAAACACCATCACGAACGTGACACCGCCTGAGCCAACGGCGCACAATAATCTCCCGCCTTACCGCGTCGTGTACTTTGCAAAGCGCACGACACGCCAATTCTACCGTGGGAACTAGCCTATGCCCCTCCGCTCCACACTCGCCGACGCCCTGAGTCCAAACTGCCGTATCACGGCATCGCTTGGCTATGGGCCTAATGACCCTCGGGTTATCTCCTGGATCAACGCCGCGTCGGGCAGGCTTTTCGCTGCTGGAAATTGGATCGGGACCACCGAAAAGGCAACGATCCAAGTCACGAGCCAGTTGCTCACACTGCCGTCGGAATTCGCGACAGCAGAGCAGATCGCGCTCAACCATCACCCGCTCGACTTGAGAAACCAGTGGTTTGAGTACTCGCCTGATGGTTGGGGTGTCATTGACGACCCCGCTCCGGGCATGATGCGATTCAGTACTTCCGGCGCCTTGCGCCGCAATAGCGCCTGCACGTTTCTGGACATCCCTCGCGCCACTCCAATGAAGGTCAACTTCCGCTGCGACGTTCTCGCCGATGTCGGGGTCAAGGTTGTCTTGCTTGGGTTTGACAACGCCACGCCACCGAATTGGGTGAGGACTGAAACCGCTCTCGGCAGTGGCGTCTGGCAGGATGGTGAAGTGGTTTCGTTGACTCAAAGCCCCGGCACGACTTCTGCAACGACCTTCTCGCGCCTTACTGGGATTCAGTTCCCAGCCGGGCGAAGCGGCCAGTCGTGGCTCTCGACCTCTGACGGCACGTTGATTGGCCATTATCAGCATTGGGAGACCTACCCGAGTTATGCCCGGTATCTGCTGCCGTTTATCCCGACTCCGAGCGCGCAGGTGGACATCCTGGGCAAGCGCAACTTCCGGCCCGTGTCCAAGCCGACCGACTGGTTGCCGATTCCCAACCTGGAAGCCCTGCGCTTGGGTTGCATGGCCGTGAAGCGAGAAGAGGAAAACGACTTCAAAAGCGCCGCCGTGTTTATGAACGGCGTGCGCGATCTAAAGACCGGCCACATCATTCAGGATGGCGCCCTCACGATTCTGGACAAGGAATTGCAGCATTTCACGGGCTCTGGGGAGATTGCGGCGTTCAGGACATTCGGGGCCGTTGGTCCGGCAGGAGAACCCATTGAGGCGTTGCTGTGAACGATTAACGAAATTCGATTTATGATGCCTGGATTATTTGGCGCTGCCGGATCGGCTGTTGGGGCCGGCCTCGGCTTTCTTGGTGGTTTGCTTGCCGGCAAACCGACACTACCCCCATTTGAGGGCATCAACCTCAACACGGAACAGCAAAAAGCCATCGGCGCCAATCTGGCCGCCCTGCCCGGACTCGAAATGCTTGGCGGCGATGTCAACGAGTTCAATATCGCGCAGACCAAGAAAATGCTGGAAGCCGCCGCGCCGGGGTGGGGAGCGATGCAGACCAAGATTGGCGGTGACATTACCTCTGAGCTTTCGGGTGAACTACCAAAAGACGTGCAAGAGGCGATCCAAAGGAACGCCGCCGCCCGCTCGTTGGGAATGGGAGTTGAAGGCAGCGGCATGGCCCGTGATCTTGTCGCCCGAGACTTTGGGTTCACTGAACTGAATCTGATCGACAAGGGAATCACATCGGCAGAAAGTTGGGCTAGAACATCGGCGGCTCTTTTCCAACCCGGCCAATTCAACTTCTCTTCGATGTTCGTCACGCCCGGTATGGAGTTTGCTGCCGCCGAGAAAGAGAGAAACGCCAAACTTTCATACGACCTCGGCAAGAGCATGATTGACTGGGAAACCTCGCCTAGTTACTTGGGCGGGCAAGCACTTACCCAATTTGGCGCATCCCTCAGCGGAATGGGGATGGGCTTTATGCCCCGCGGTGGCGGCGGAGGAGGAGGCAGTGCTGGCCCTAAAGCCGAAGACTTGAAGGTTTTATGAGCGATCCCATCGGTGAAGTTTTAATGCCATCATGGCAGAGGGCGCAGGACAGCCGGTTCAGAGCGGCGGAACTTGGGCTTCGGGAGGCTGAACCCTACGTGTCGGCTTTTGCCAGAGCATACGACGCCGCTCAAGAACGCCAGACGCAGCAATACCAGTTGAAGACGCAGATCATGCAGAACCAGTTGGATTTGGGCAATGCGAATTTAAGCGCCGCTGTGGCCGCCGGGGAAGCTCAGAAAACACATACGCAGAATTGGATGAATGAGGCTTCATCTGTGGGCGCTTTTGCAGCGAAGCCGTGGAAGCAGCAAGTTGCAGACCTCGAAGCCGGCAAGGCTCCAATCGTGAAAAGCCCCCAAGGTATTACGGCTCTTGAAACCATCACCCGACACGCCGAGGACATGCAGCAAAAAACGAAGCAGGCCGAACTTATAGGCAAGACCCGAGACGCGGCCATCTTACAGCGAGAAAACGCTGTCAAATTCGGCACTGAGTTTCAGAAGCGCAAAGGCCGTTGGGAAGATGCGTATGCCGAAGCGCCAGAATCGGTGAAAACGGCTATTGACACCCTGGAGAATTACGGCAGAGACCCGGAACGCGACAACATGCTTACAGACGAGGCCCAACGGCTCATTGACCAGGACCGAGCGGCGAGAAAGGAACTGCCAGTGGGCCAGAGCAAGCCCGCCGCCGCGTCCGCCGCACTTACGCCGGAACAAAGAGAGGAGGTGGCGCAAATCCATTCTGAGATCCGCTTGATCGACCGTGAGATATTGAAAGAGACGGACGCCGAAAAGCGGCGAGAATTACGCATTGAGAGAGCAGGGTTACAGGCTCGCGCGAGAGAGGTCACCGGTGGGAAGGTTGAGACAACCGAGCAACCCCAAGTCGGTGTTGATGTGATCTCCCCGGCGTTGCGAGATGAGTTGAAAGAAAACCAGCGTGCCTATTCAGAGGCGTTGCTTGGAAACGACCCGAAGGCAATTGATGCCGCGCAAAAAAACTTGGCCCAATCTCACATGAAGGTCCGGCGAGCTGACGCGATCCAAAAAGGATTCACGGTTAATCTCAAGAAGGTAGATGGTGACAGGTTGCAGGAAATGACCACCTGGAAAGTCGGCCAGCCATTCTTTGATGAGGCAAGCAAAACCTGGCAGGTGGTGGATACTGCGATGCAGGCAAAATGGAAATCCTTACTCGGTACGAAAGCGCCGGAAGCCCGAACCATATCTCCGATTCCTGGGGTGGCTGAGTCGCTAAGCGCGCCCAAGACTTACGACCCTGTTGCGCAAGCTAAAGAGGTCGCTAAGGTCGCTCGAAAAAGGGCGCAGGATTTGCTTGAAACCTTGAAGTATGCAACAGCCCATCGTGGCACGATGTCGGCAGAAGAGTATGGGCATCAGTACGCCGAACTTCAAAAGATGCTGGGGGAAATGTCGGATGAGGACCGCAAGGCCGTCATCAGTCAATAAGACAAAAACGCCATGCCAAGCACCTTCGATTTGTCTGATACAGTTAAATCTCCACCAAAACCGGACGAGACTGGAATCCAGACTTTCGACTTGAGTGATCTATCCCTGCGCCAAACGCCGGAGGAAACCGGATTCCTGGCCGAGTTCGGACGCGGGGTCGTCGAGCCGTTGCGGGCAATGATTAAAGCGCCAACCCTCGCCACATCAAGCGATGATGAATTTGGCACGGTTTTGGCAAAGGGATACGGAATCCGCAAGAATCGGGAAGCGCCGGGGATTGGTGGTAAAGCCGGCGGTATTCTCGGAGGACTCGTCGGTTCGTTCGGTCAGTTCGCTGGAGCGGAAACCGCCGGGACTTTCATTGCTTCTGAAACCGGACCGGCTGCACCGCTTGTAGGACTTGGCGCGGCGGCGGCATCATTCGGAGCGACGGGGGCTTACGAATCATTTTTAGACGCCGGCATCAAGGCGCTGGATCAAGGCAGGCCACTGGACGAAGCTGTTAGAATCGGCAAGCAGGTTTCAAAATTCGGCGGTGCCGTAGGGGCGGCAACAGCAGTGGCGATCCCAGGAGTAACTGGCGCTGCGATAAAACAATCCCTTGCGATCAAGGGAGCGCAGGCAGCAGCAGACCGGGCACTGGCCGGGCTCGCTCCCAAAACAGCACAAGCCGTTGCCCAAGTTGCCGAGACTGCGGGATCAAGAACGCTCAAGATGGCCGCTGGCGGGGCCGCAGTCGGGGCTGGTGGCAGACTTTCAGAGAACGTCGCGGAGCAAGAGGCGGGACTGGATACCAGCACAACTGAGGGCATGGTTGAGAATGCGATCATCATGGCGGCGTTGCCCGTGCTTCTCAATGCCAGGGCGCTGTATCGGCAGGCAAGAGACTTGGAAGGCAGGGGCGATACACAGGGCGCTGCTCAAGCGCGACAACAGGCCGACCAGATCGCCAAGGCCACACTCCCGGCAACACAACCCATTTCGCCCGCGCCCGTTGCGCAGGCGGCAGTTGAACCATCAACAACAGGAGAAAAATATGCCCAAACAGTACGAAGCGATCAAGCGGCACTTGAGGCAGCAAGGATACAGCCTCAAGGCGGCCAAGACGTCGGCGGCGAAAATATACAACGCCCAACACCCCGGCCACCCGATGAGGCCGCACCGAAAGAAAAAGTAACTCCCATTGCCGACTACCGGGCTGCCGTCCGGCTCAAGCCGACGCCGGAAAATCCCGAGGGCGAACTGCTCGTTGGAAACAAGGGCGACAAACACGAGGACATCACTCCCGGCATTGATAAAAATGCCATTGACCGCACGGCGTTCGTGGACATCAACAATCCAAAGGTGGAAATCAGTCGGCAACAGATGGCCGAGATTCTCGAGGCTCAAGGCCAGCCTGCTGAAATCAAGCCGGCCACGGCGACGGCACCAGCAGAGGCGCACAGCGATGACTTGAATAAAGCGCAGGAGAAAGCCGCCGTTCCGCAGGGAACCCAGGCCGCCGCTCTTTCGCCAACAGAGCAACTTTACAAAGAAGCCGAAGAGACCAAAGCCAAAACGCAAAAGGAGTGGCCTCCCGTTTACGAGCAGATCGTAAAAGCGTCCCGGCTTTCACGTGCGGAACTTGATGCGCTGCACATCCCGCACCCGTCCGAAATTACACACCCGTCGGAAGTTGCGAGACTCTCGGATGACCTGGCAAGAAACTATCCGGGTGGTCGCTTCAATAAACTGTATGACAGGATTGCAGGCGAAGGAAAAACCGGGAAGTTTTTTTGGGGTGGAACCGCCGATCACCCTGAGATTGGTTTCGACCCCGACGTTCCAGGCGGAAGTCCTGATGCCGCCGCCGCCAGCGAGGCGTTCAACGCCGTCAATGCCATACGCAAAGTTTTTGGATACGATCCTCTGCCTGATGTTTTCGGTCTGGGCACCGCGCGGCCAGCCGTTGCAAAATCTGCAACCGTTGAACCCGCCGCCCCGCCACCCGCAGAGCCGACAGCGGGAAAGGCCCCGCATCCTGACATTAGGCTGTTTTCAGAATTGGTTGCCAATACTCGTGAGTTCAACCAGAAGCGAGTCAGTAAAGCGCGCAAGACTGAAATCATTGAGCGCCAGAAGGAACTCAGGAAAGAGCTTCTGAGAAAGGGCTATTCCTCAGATGACATCCACGGCGTTGAAATGGGAGAGCGAGAAATGCCCGCAGCGCCCGCCCCCCCCACTCCCGAGCCAAAGGCCGAGACAGAGAAGCCTGTCAATGAAATGTCTCTCGGAGAAGTGAACGAAGAGTTAGGGAAAATCAACGCGGAATTGAAGGACTTGGGTAAGGGTTTTGTGACTGGCGCAAATGCAGAGGCCATGCGTGCCCCGTTGCGCGAGAGACAGACGCGCCTTTTTGTTCGGAAGCAACTCTTGGAAAAACAAACGCCACCCGAGCCAGCGAAAGCAGGGGCGGGGGAAGGGGCCAGGATTGGAGCGATGCGCCAGCAGGTCGCCAACCTCGAAGCCGCCATCGAGAAAGACAAAGACAACCCGCGCCTGACCCAGTTGCAGGGCGAGCGAATCAAAAAGCGCGATTACTGGAAGGCCCGGATTGCAAAAGAGGAAGCTGCTCAAAAGCCCGCTCCCGCCGAACCCCAAGCGCCGGCTAAAGAAGGGGAGAAAACGGTCGCCGGGTTGACTCCGACCGAGAATGCGCGGCTCAAAGAACTATCAGCCAAAGTAGATGCCGGGACACAAAGCCCAAAAGAGGCCAAAGAATGGCAGGCGTTGGTTGCCAAAACCAAACCGCCGGAGGAATCGCCCCCGCAAATCTCCGCTGGGCCTGGCGCTCAAACTTCCGGCGAGAAACCGCCCGCCGCCATCGCGGAGTTGACACGCCGGCTTCAAGCCACCGAATCAACAGGCGTTCAGGAGAGATTATCAGCGCGCCAAAAGATCGCGGATGCTTGGGCTGAGGGTAAGAGCGCCGCTGCCCGCATCATCGGTAGCCTGCGGGCCATTTCCGAAACGGTGAAAGAAACCGCGCGCGGCGCTCGCACGCCAACCGACCTTGATCGCCGTATGGGCGAACTCGATTTCGCTCTGCAAAAATCATCAGCCCAGAGCATCATTGCGGGGCGCGAAATTCGCCGACAGCAACGAAACGTAACCGACCGCAACGCCATCGCCATTTACAACGACGCGGGCGGCAATGAACAGGCGATCCGTGACACCCTGGCCAACCTGCCCGCAAACACGAAGCCCTCAATTCGCCGCGCCCTAGAAAAGGCCGCAAACTTCACCCCAGAGCAAAAGCAATTCGCCGCTGATGTGGACAGTTTCTTTGCCGTGCGCGCCAACGACGCCATCGAGAGCGATGTGTTCGACAAGGCCCTGGAAGATTATTACACGCATATCTGGGAGAAGCCCGAGAATATGCCTGACGAAGTCCGGGCGGCAATCAGCAACGGCAAGGTGAACCAGTATTTTCGCTTTGCACGCCAGCGCCGAATCCCAACCTTTCTGGAAGGCATCCTGGCTGGCAAAACACCTGTGCTAGACCCTGCCGATGTGATTCCTTACTACAATTACATGCTGGATCGGGCCATCGCGTCGCGCAAATTCATTTATGATGTCACCGAGAATGTCACTGAAAAGGACGGCAGACCGGCCTTGGCTCCAACGGGGACAGCCAAGGTTCTTGAAGGCGATGAAGCCACGGGCAAGAAGGGCGCCCTGATTATCAAACCCCGCGCCAGGGGAGAGGGAACGCGAGATTACCGGCTGATCGATCATCCCGCGATGCGTAAGTGGGTCTGGGGTGGAACGGATGCCAACGGCAACCCAGTGCTTTACCAGAGCGATCTTGCTGTCCACCCCGATGCTTATGAGCGCCTGTCCCGAATAATGGATCGCGGGAGACTCACGCCGACACGATGGGGCCGGGCGGCGCTCCGGGCAAGCACCGAAGTCAAAGCGTTCAAGCTGAGCGCCATTCCCTCGCTCTTTCACATTGTCCACACCGGGTCGCATGAAGTTTGGCATTGGAGCAACCCCATCAAGGCCGTGATGACCCCGATTGACTGGGAATCCCCGGAGGTAAAATTCGCCGTCGAGAAGGGGCACCTGAAATTAGCGCCGGACCCCGCCGAATTGCAGATTGCCGCCGAGGGCATCCTGGGCCAAGGCTTGGTCAATAAAGTGCCGTTCATTGGCCCCCTGAGCAAAGCGTTCTCGGAGTACATGTTTGGCGAGGCCATCCCACGCATGAAGATGCAGACTTTCCGGGATGCCCTGCCGCGCAATTTGAAATGGGATGCCGGAAAACTCGCGCCGGAAGAAACAGCGGCCCGCGTTGGCGATGCCGTCAACAACGCCTTCGGCGAGTTGAACCACATGTTCCTTGGCAAGTATGGCCGAGACCCGCGCTTTGCCCGACTCCTGCGCGGCATCTTCCTGGCCCCGGATTTCGGCGAGGCCCGGCTGCGATTCGCGGAAAAAGCCTTCACCCGCTTCGGCAACGAGGAACGGCTCGCCCTGGCAACTATGTTTGTCGGCATGTACAGCACCGCCCGCGTGGCCAATATGCTCGCCAACGGCGATCCGCAGTGGGATTGGAAAAATATGTTCCGCGTAAAGTACGGCAACGAATGGTTTTCGATGAGGAGCGTGCTTGGAGACGTTGTGAACCTGGCCAGCAATTCGGGTCGCTTCATGTATGCCCGTCTCAACCCCCTCTATTCAAGGACGATTGCGGATTGGGTTTTTAAGCGGGATATTTCTGGCCGCAAATTGAGCGGCGCGGATATTGTCCTCAAGCGCCCGCTGCAACAGCTTGTCCCGATTCAGTTTGGGGCGCTTACCAGAGACGATCAAAGGCTCTGGGAAAGTTTCATCACCTCGATGGGCGTGCAAGCGCGCGAAGAGCGCCCCGAGCAGGAGGTCCACCAACTTGCCCGCGATTGGATGAAGGCCGGCAAAGACCCCGCAACCAAGGCCGAATACGAACGCCGCCGGCAGGAATTGTTCTCGCCGTCGGATTACGAGCCGATGCGCCGTGCCCTGCGAGAAAACAATATGGACAAAGCGCGTGCGGCGTATGATGAACTTCTACAAAAGGGCAAAAAACCGAGCGCGATCTCAACTGCCATGCACACGCTTCGCCCGTTCACCGGGCAAAACGCCAGGGAACTGAAGTTCAAAGCAGACCTGACTCCATCGGGCCGCAAGGTCTATGACGCCGCCGTCGCCGAGCGCCGTGAATTGTTCGTTCGCTTCCAGAAGATGCTGGCCGAAAGGGCCAAGAAAAAGACCGCGCCATGACAAAGGCACTCGCCATTTTCGCCTTCTTGCTGCTCCTCTGGATTATCGCCCAAATTCAAGGATGGATTCCCAGTGCCGCCGATGGAGTAATGGACTTGCCCTGACCCTCTATGGCCGTTACCTCGGGCTGTAAATCGCCCGGCCGGAAAAATCTTCATTCGGGGTCTTGACAAATTCACCGACTTGACGTAAAAGTCGCTCATGGACCGGCAGTCCTCCACATTGGCCTTTGAAGATTTCCGCTCGAAAGAGCGGGAGGCTGGATGTGGAAATCCATCTCGCCCGCCTGGTCTGCCGGCCCGGCGGGCTTTTTCTTTGCCGAGTCTGGCGAGCATGGCCTCGGGGTCGCTACCCGGCCCTTTCCCGGCGGCATGCTGCGCGGGGAGATCCCGCGAGCGCCCTTCGGCCTTTTTGGCCAGTTTTACGGCGCATGAATCACCGCCGGGGATACAACTCCACTGATCCTTATGTTGACGAAAGAACAAGCCCTTGGAATTGCCGATCAGATTGCCGACGCCTTTAACAAAAGGCCCCCAAAAGTCTCAGGGCTTGCCCTCAATCTAATTATCATCGCCGCCTGGTGGCTTGCAATCGCTTTCCTGGCCTTTTACCTGTTCAAGCCATGAGCCGCCGCTGGAAATCAGCCAAACCATGACAGCCGATCTTATAGTCTCAAGGCTTGATAAGGCCAGGATGCTCCTCGCCGAAGCCAAAGACGCCAATGGCGCCAAGCGCGTTGCCGACATGGCTCACGCCGCCGAGATTTACGCCAGGCGCCAGCGCCTTTCTCAAGACTCGATTGATTACGCTCACGCCGTCAAAATTGACGCGATGACGCTCTTGGGCGATTTCTTGCGAGCGCAACCCAAAGCAACCGGCAGTAGAAATCTGGCGATACCCGAGAGGAATCGCCCAAAATGCCCGACTTTGCGCGACTCCAACATTACCCTCAAGGAAAGCGCCCTCAGCCAAAAACTCAGCCGGCTTGCCGAAGAAAAGCCACAGCAGCACGCCGCCATCCGATCAGCCAAGACAGCCCTCGCCTCGGTTTTTTCATCCGCCCACGTGTCACACAACTCCGGCAACAACGAGTGGTACACTCCCAAGCCCTACATTGCCGCCGCACTCGAAGTTCTCGGCGCAATCGATCTCGATCCCGCCTCATCCAAAGAGGCCAATTCAGTAATCGGCGCCGGAAAGTTCTTCTCGGCGCAAAATGACGGACTCAAACAGAATTGGACCGGCCGCGTATGGATGAATCCGCCCTATAGTTCGGAATTGATCGGCCTTTTCTGCGACAAACTCTCCCAATCGTTTGCCTCGCGAGAGATTAAAGAGGCCGTCGCCCTCGTGAACAACGCCACCGAGACCCTTTGGTTCCAGTCTCTTTGCGAGCATGCATCCGCCCTCTGTTTCCCAAAAGGAAGAGTCAAATTCTGGAACACAAATAAAGAATCCACCGCCCCGCTCCAAGGCCAGGCCCTTGTCTATCTCGGCCCCAAACCAAAAGCCTTTGCCGCCGCCTTCCATGATTTCGGCATCTGCGCCATCCTTTAACGCCCAGCTTAAAACAGGGCTGCTCGGCGAAAGCCAAATCTCGCGCTGGCTTATCGGCAGAGGATTCCAAGTCATGCCCGCCTATGAAGTCGAACTCAGCCACGGCAAAGGACCGCGCCTCTTTACCGCCGAAGGCCGGTTTATTTCCCCCGATCTCCTCGCCTTTAATGCCGCCAAAATCCTCTGGATTGAAGCCAAAACCAAGTCGGCTTTCACCTGGCACCGCGCCTCTCAAACCTGGCAAACCGGCATCGACCGCCGCCATTGGACCCATTATCTCGAAGTCGAAAAACTCACGCCGTTTCCCGTCTGGATTCTCTTCCTGCACCGCGCCGGAAATCAGGCCAAAGACACCCCCGCAGGAATGCAGTGCCCATCCGGCCTCTTTGGCAACACCATCCGCAAACTTGCCGCCTCTATCCACCATGAACACGATAATCACGGCCCGTCCGGCATGGTTTATTGGACTTTAACAGCCCTCATCAAAATCGCGCCCATAGAACACTTTGAATCCCCTGCGCCAGAAATGGCCAACAGTTAGCCCGTGCCGCAGGCCAAAAGCCGCGTGCCCGCATCGGCGGATAAGAAAACGGAACTGCCCAACAACACGAAGAGGGGGACGCGCCCCGGCCTTACAGCCTGACCTTCCCCGGCGCGCCCAATGCCCCACCAGAAGCCACGACGCGAGCGCCCCCCAGCCCCCGGCCCGCCAGACCCACCATACTTGAAGGGGGAGGCTCATTCTCCACGCAAGCCAGCCAATGCCTACCAGCCAGGCCAACACCCCACACCATCACGCCCACCCAACCCAAAATCACACCGCCAACCGATTACCAGGAAAAGTTGGCTGAAACCTGGGCAATTTTTTAAGATACCCTACGCATTCCGAGGCCCCCGTCGAGGGAGGGTGCCCCGGCCCGTCCCTGGCCCCGGCGGGCAAAAAGAATGCTTTGACGCCCCCCGTCACCTTGCCCTGGCGCTACCTGTTGCTCCAGCGGGCAGGGCAACGCAAGGGGTGGGTGATGTTGGGCGAAGTGGAATTCAAACAGTTGTTTTGAATATAACTGTTATATGACGCAAACCTGCAACGCGGAAGTGGTTTCGCCGCAACGACTTGCACGCTTGTGGTGTCGCGGACTGGATTATACGCTCGGGTATACCACCTGTTGGGGTGTGTTTGGGGCCAGAAACCACAAGCCGCTCAGTCCCCAAGCACCTGCTCCACCTTGGGCTTGCGCGTCCGGGGCGCCTCGGGCCGGAATGAGCCGGGGTCCGGGCGGCCGGCCAGGCGGCGCTCCCAGTCGGCCAGGGCAGCCAACGCACGGGACAGCCGCTCCACGTCGAGCGGGTCGGCCAGTGGGACCTGGCCGCAGTGCTCGCAGGCTTCGCGGGGCGTCAGCGTGTCGGCCAGAGCGGTGGATACGCTATCAATCCGGGCGCGCACCTCCGCGAGCTTATCGGCTATCCAGCGGTCTGGTGGTGCTTCCGGTATGATTGCGGCCGGTTGATGGTTTGGCTGGGCTGCTCGTTTGCGACGCTTCAGTTCTCGCATGTGGGCGGCCCTTGCGGCGTCCCCTGGTGGTTGGATTGCTCCACCATGCGCTTGGGGGATGAGCGGCAGGGCTGTCGGCGGGGCATCCAGGACATCCGGCATAGGGCAAATTATTCCCACTTCCGGCGGGTTGTCAAGCCGCGTGTCGGCTACGTGCAATGGCCCTGGGCGCTCGGGACCATGTCCAGGTAGCGGGCAGGTGCTTCCGACGCGTCCTGGGGCATCTGGTGGCGTCGGGATTGGCACATTTGACGGCAATGGGCAATGTTGGCGGCATCGGCGGCGATAGTGGCGTTGGCGGCTTGATAGTCCAAAACCGTCCAGTTGTCCGGCGGCGACGCTCGCGACATTTTGGGGCCGCTCTTTGTCCAGGGGCGACAAAAGATAGTCTGGCGGCGACATTCTCTTGACGAAAAGGGGTATTGCGGAGTAGAGTGGGGGCGATGAAAACAACACAGATTGACGAGGCGATGGCGCTGGCCGGCGCGCGGTTTTTCGGCGCGCGTGGCGGGGCGATTGGCGGCTTGAGTCGGAGTCGGCGGAAGCTGCGAGCGGTCAGGGCGAACTTGGCCTTGGCGAACGCTGCGCGTGAGCGGCGCAAAGCGGCCACAGCAACCAGCGTGCCCGTGTCGCTTTGAGACTATCTTTCCATCGGCCTTTATTTGCGCGGAATCGCAAATAATTCTCGACATCCAAAAGGGCTTTTGCTAAATTGTGAGCATGAAAAAGCAAGCCAACCAGCGAGCAATTCGCGCCGTGCCA
>Ga0187858_10001125_pt1:0-12500 | contig 30893 bp, 23 predicted proteins | sample June2016WEW_8_15_FD_133015 | JGI IMG/M metagenome (GOLD analysis project Ga0187858, IMG submission 133015) | Peatland microbial communities from SPRUCE experiment site at the Marcell Experimental Forest, Minnesota, USA - June2016WEW_8_150 | ecosystem: Environmental > Terrestrial > Soil...
CGACGTCCCCAATCAATAATCGATCGCAATAAAGGAGAGGAGTATCTCGGCTGTTAGGGCCTCTGCCCTCCGTACCTTTATCCGACCCGCGCCCCCTTGACGGGGGATTTCTCGCCTTCTAGAGTATCATAAAAAGCCGCGCACGTAAAATAAAAAAAACGGACGGCCCAACCCGGGCATCCGCCCTGGCCCGCGAACCATGGAGATATTCAGACATCTTCCCCTGGCCAATTGGTGATATACTCCACAAGATGAGTCCCTTAGAAATGGAACCTATCATCATTGTTGAGAACTTAACCAAACATTTTGGTGATTTAAAGGCGGTGGATCATATTTCTTTTTCTGTCCATCGGGGGGACGTCTTTGCTCTTCTTGGCCCGAACGGGGCAGGGAAAACCACAACGATCAAAATGCTCATCACCCTGCTCAAACCCACGAGCGGCGATGGGATCATCGCCGGCCACAATTTTGTCGCCCACCCTGCCGAGGTGCGGCGGTCCATCGGCTATGTGCCGCAGCTGATTTCCGTGGATGGCACCCTGACGGCTTATGAGAACCTGATGCTCATGGCCCGTCTTTACGACGTTCCGGCTGCTGAAAGGAAGGTCAGAGTCGAGGCGGCCCTGTCGTTCCTGAAATTGGAAAAATTCGCCCATTCGTTGGTGCGGACGTTCTCAGGCGGGATGATCAGGAAGCTCGAGGTCGGGCAGGCTATCCTCCATCGGCCCCAGGTGCTGTTCCTGGACGAACCCACCTCGGGGCTCGATCCCGTGGCCAAACAGGATGTCTGGGAAAACCTCACGGAGCTGAAGCGTGAATACGGGACGACGGTCTTCTTCACCACCCATAACATGGAAGAGGCCGACGAAGTCTCCAGCCGGGTGGCGATCATGAATCGCGGCCGCCTGGCCGTCATCGGCACCGCCACGGAACTCAAAGAGAAAGCCGGCGAGGGCAAGACTCTGGAGGAAGCCTTCATCTTTTTCACGGGTGACGCGCTCGAGGACAACACGCCCGCCCGTTTTGGAGAGATCCGTCGGCAACGGCGGAATGAACAGAAGTTAGGATAAAGATCATGATCAAATATGTTCTTGAAAGCATCAAAAAAGCGGCGGTCATCGCCGGGACGGAAACACGGAAGCTTCTCCATGACCCGACGGAGCTCATTTCCCGCGCCGTTCAGCCCATCCTCTGGCTCGGCATCTTCGGCGAGGCCTTGAGCAAGGTCAGGGCCATCCCGACCGGAGGCGTCACGTATCTCCAGTTCATCACTCCGGGAATCCTGACGCAGTCGGTGACCTTCGTGGCGATCTTCTACGGACTTTATATCATCATGGACCGGGACGCCGGCATTCTCCAGAAATTCCTGGTGACACCCACGCCCCGGTTGGCCCTGGTTTGGGGCAAGATGCTCTCGGCGACGGTGCGGGGACTCAGCCAGGCCCTCATCGTCTTCATCTTCGCTTTCATCTTGCGGATCCAGCTCCATATCGGTTTATGGACGATCCCCGGAGTCATGGTGATCGTCCTTCTCGGGGCGAGCTTTTTCACCGGCCTCTCGATGATCGTGGCGTCCATCGTGAAAACCCGGGAAAGGTTCATGGGCATCGGTCAGGTCATCACCCTGCCGCTCTTCTTTGCCTCGAACGCCATTTATCCCATTCATATCATGCCCCAGTGGCTCCAGGTGGTGGCCAAGATCAATCCCTTGAGCTATATGGTCGAAGGCCTTCGGTCCTTATTGGTCAGCGGCGTGACGACCGGGGTCCTGGCCGATATCGGTATTCTGCTGGGGGCCACGTTGATCATTTCTTCCATCAGCGCTTACATGTATCCCAAGGTCGTGATTTAAAACACTTTAGGGTCCGGTCTTGCGCCCCGAGTCAGGACCCTTGCTTGCGGGCGCTGAACGTCAAAATGGAGCCGGATACTTCGGGTTGGAAGTCCTTAAAGCCCGAAGCGGTCAAGTGCTGCTCCATCTCAGAAAGGCCGAAGACATGAAGGCCGTGATTCCTGAGGCTCCGCTCACGCACACGGCGAAACTTCAGGATACCGCCGCTGCCTGCGGTGAAGGTGAAGACCGCGAGAATTGCTCCCGGCTTCATGACGCGCGCCATCTCGCGCAGAGCCATCACGGTATCCCCAAAGAGATGGAGTGAGCCGCAACAGAGGGTGGCGTCGAAAAGGCCGTCTTCGAAGGGAAGGGCCTCCACTCTTGCCCGGGCGAAATGCACGTTGGAAATGCCTTCCTTTGCGGCGTAGGCTGCGCCCTGCCGAAGCATCCCCCTGGATACGTCTATTCCGAACACCTCCTTCGACGGTGACGCGATCCGCCGGCCAAAGGTGCCGGGGCCGCAAGCGATATCCAGCACCCGGCCTTTGGCCGATTGGACTTTCTGAGACACCGTGCTGATCAGTTGCGCGAGAGATGGGCTGTGAAACCCGCCGTAGACGTTGAGAACGATCGGATACCATAACCTCGTTTCGTAAATGCCTGCCATCCGATCGATGAAGCGCATTCTCCTCAGCACAGGATCCTGACTTTGGGATAGTTCCTCAAGAATGAATTCGGGGATACCCTCCCTGATGGGGTAGGCTTGGGAACAGGCGGGGCAGCGGAGCAGACCCTCTTCTTGGCGCAAGGGACGCTTGCATACGGGACACGCGTAGATTCCAACTTCGCTGGCTACGGATGTGTCAGTGGTCATCTTCAGCCTCATGGATTGATAAGAATTCTCTTTTCCGGGCCGCACGAAGTTCCGGCCCTTGAGGCTCGAAACCCATCCCTCCCAACACGAAATGATGATATCGCCGGCTACGAATCAGTGTCAAACTCCCCCGAAAATAAAAAAAAGGGCGGACTGCCCAACCCGGGCATCTGCCCTTTGCGTAAGAACAAAGGTGGAATTCCCATCCACGCCTTGACTGGAATTCTCCTGCCATAATAAGATGGCGGCGGCGCCGAAAATCGGGGAGGGCAGAAACATGGCCAAGATCCAAGCCTACTGTGGCCTTGATTGCGGAGAGTGCGAAGCTTATATCGCTACCCAAAAGAACGACCGGGCCGGACTTGAAGCGGCGGCGAAAAAATGGACCGAACAGTTCGGCGCCAAGAACATCAGCGTGGAGATGTGCATTTGCGACGGCTGCCCGGCGGGGAAAAGGACGTCCACGGCCCATGCTGCGACCTGCGCGATCAGGCTCTGCGCGTCCGCGCGCAGGGTCACGACCTGCGCCCATTGCCAGGACTACGGCTGCGCGACGTTGCAGGGATTTTTCGCCTTCGCCCCGGTCCTCAAGGAGAAGCTGGAGGCGATCCGGAAAGATATCGGAAAATAGCCCGAGCCTGCCATCCTCTTGTGATGAGAGAAAAATTGAAAATCCCATCCTTGATCCGCGTGCTCCTTCCAGTTTGTCTCCTGATGTCTCTCGGCGGTCAGTCGCGCCGGCCCGTCGACGTTTACGATGGATTCGAATCACCCGCGCTGAGCAAGGCCTGGAGCACGGAGCGATTCCTTCCCGGCGCCGTGAAGATCCAATCCGAGGCCGTCCGGTCGGGCCGAAGCGCCGCCATGATCACGCTTCATCCAGGGGATCAGCTCGCGGATGAGAAGGGGACGGACCTTGAACGGGCCGAGTTGATGGAGGCCCGCGAACTGACCTCACGCGAAGGCTCAACCTATTCGTATTCGTTCAGCATGTTCGTGCCGCGGGATTTCCCTATTGTGCCGACCCGGTTGGTCATCGCCCAGTGGAAGCAATACTGCCCGTCCGGCAAGTGCGGCCAGGACAATCCCGTCATCGCCCTGCGTTATCAGGCGGGCGAGTTCCGCGTGACGTTACACGCCGAGCCCAAGACGCGGACGCTCTTCAGCACGAAAGATGAGATCCGAGGCAAGTGGCTGGACTTCATCTTCCTGATCCGGTTCTCCCGGGGGCAGGACGGACGGGTCAAAGCATCGCTCGACGGTCGCCCGATCGTCGATTACACGGGCGTGACGGCCTATTCGGAGACCTTTGGCTATCCACCCTCAGGCCGGTTCTTTTTCAAGATGGGGCTTTACCGGGACCGGATGGCGGAAACGATGAAGATCTACGTTGACGAGTACAGGAAAAAAGAGCTGCCGGCTCACCCTTCCCGAGGTCCCGGCTGACCGCAGGTTTTCTTATGCATATACCGGACGGTTTCCTGGACACGAAGACGATCGTGGCCACGTCGGCATTATCACTGCTGGGGGTGGGGCGTGCCCTCCGCGTTCTCAAGACGCAAATGTCACCCAGGAAAGTGCCGTTGATGGGGCTGGCCGCGGCCTTTATATTTGTCGCCCAGATGATCAATTTTCCGGTGGCGGGCGGGACTTCGGGGCACCTCCTGGGTGCCGTTCTCGTTGCCGTTCTGCTGGGCCCCAGCGAGGCCATCCTGGTGATGTCGGTCGTCCTGATCGTCCAATGCTTTCTGTTTGCCGATGGCGGGGTCCTCGCCCTGGGCGCGAACATTTTCAACATGGGCATCCTGGCCACGCTCGGAGGATACTATCTTTATCGGCTGGTCGCCCTGCCGATCAAAAGCGAGCGCGGGAAATTCGTGGCGGTGGCCTTCGCGGCGTGGTTTTCGACGGTCCTGGCCGCCGTCTGCTGCACCGGGGAACTGGCCTGGTCGGGGACCGTTCCATGGTCCGTCGGTTTCCCGGCCATGACGGGGATCCATATTTTGATCGGCGTCGGCGAAGCGTTGATCACGGCGCTCGTCCTGGCCGCCATCTACGCGACGAGGCCCGACCTGCTCTCAATCGGAGCGGCTTCGGGGGCCGAAGGAGAGGCCCGGCCGCTCGGAGGAGTGCTGATCAACGGTTCCTTGATCATCATCGGCCTGGTCCTGTTCGTGCTGCCCTTTGCCTCCCGCTGGCCCGATGGCCTGGAAAAGGTCGCCTCGGCCATCGGGTTCAATTCGAAAGTCCTGGCCAGGCCCTTGATCCCGTCACCCCTGGCCGATTATCATGTCCCGGGCGTCGGCTCGCTCTCCAGGGCCACGGCTCTGGCCGGGATCGTCGGCGCCATCCTTGTCTTCGGGATTTCATTCGTCCTGGCCAGAATCGTGATTTCCAAGCCGAAGGACCGGATCTCGTAGCTTCCCCAGGGAGGCGAGCGCACCATGCATCATGATTTCTTAGACCGGTTCAGCAGGCTCGACAGCCCGGTCCACCGCCTGCCCGCGGCGCTGAAGATGGCGGCGGCGCTCGTTTGCATCTTGATCGTCGTCATCACCCCGCTCAGAACCGTTTATCCTTTCCCCGTCGTGGCGTTTCTCCTCATCCTCGTCATTGCCCTGAGCAGGGTCCCGGCCCTTTTCTTTTTGAAGAGGCTCCTGGTCTTTGAGCCGTTCGTGATCGTCGTCGCCGCGGCCTCGCTCCTGCAGCCCGGGGGAGGCATGACCTGCGCTTCCATCATCATCAAGAGCACGCTCAGCCTGACAACCGTCCTCCTCGTGTCGAACACCACTCCGTTCACGGAGCTGCTGGGTGTTCTCCGCCGGATCCATACGCCTCCCGCTTTCCTGACGTTGATCGCCCTGATGTACCGCTATGTTTTCGTCCTGATCGACGAGATGCAGCGGATGAAGCGCGCCAGGCTCAGCCGGACGTTCGTGACGCGGGGCATGGGGTCCTGGCGTTCCATCTCCGTGATCATTGGCCAGTTATTTTTGCGCTCGACGGAACGGGCGGAACGGATTTTCGCGGCCATGTCGGCCAGAGGGTGGAGATGACGATGGCGGCCATCGAGCTCCAAAGCCTCTGCTTTTCGTATCCGGACAACCGCAGGGCGCTCCACGATGTCTCTCTGAGGATAGAAGCCGGAGAGAGCGTCGGGCTGATCGGACCCAACGGGGCCGGCAAATCGACCCTGCTCATGCACCTGAACGGCATCCTGCCGGAAGCTCCCTCCGGGCAGCCCTCGGTCTTCATCCAGGGCGTGCCGATCACCAAGTCAAGCCTGCGGCAGGTCCGGCGGGAAGTGGGATTGCTGTTCCAAGACCCCGACGACCAGATCTTCTGTCCGACCGTCTATGAAGACGTGGCCTTCGGTCCCAGACAATTCGGCCTGCTGGAGAAAGACGTGAACGACCTCGTTCGGGAGGCCCTGATTAAAGTCGGTCTTCGGGGTTCCGACGCGAGATCCCCCCATCATCTCAGCGCCGGGGAGAAGCAGCGCGTTTGTCTGGCCGGGATCCTTGTCTGCCGGCCGAAGATTCTCGCCCTTGATGAGCCGACCCGGGGTCTCGACCCGAGAGGGAAACGCCAGCTCCTGTCCCTTCTTCGATCCATCCCGGCGACAAAGATCATCGCGACCCACGACCTGGAACTCGTCGTGGGGTTATGCCGGAGGGCCATCGTTCTGGATGAAGGCCAGATTGTTGCCGACGGGCCGGCCATGACCATCCTTTCGAATGAAGAGCTCATGCTGGCCCACGGTCTGGAAAAACCCCATATCCTGAAACACGCCCATCCTCACGGAAATATTCCCTGAGGATCGGGGCGCGGCCGCTCCCCGCAGCCTCCGGATGCCGTTGAAAGAAATAAAAAAAGGTCGGAGCGCTCACTCCGGACATCCGCCCTTCCGGTCTCGTCAAATTAAATGGGCCGGCCGGAAGAAAAGGCATCCCTCTCCCTTTTCGCCGGTGGCCTTATCGGTGAGTGAGATCGTGATCGGAAAATATTCCGTCGCCGGCTTCTTTTCCGGCAGCGGGACCTGGATGAGGTAGCCGAAAAGATACTGGCTCGGGCCCGACGCCTCGCGGACCTTGTCCATCTGGAGAACCTTGACCGGCTGCCCGTCGATGGCGACCTGGATGTCATCGACGGTAAGCTCCGGGGCGATATCGATGACCGGGAGCTTTCCAAGGTTTTCCATGCCGCCCGCTTCCATGACCGCGTTCATGGTCCTTGTCAGGCTCATGGGACGGAAGTAAATCTGGTAGGATGCGTAGCCACCTTGGGGTCGCCAGGCGTTGATCCCGTACACTTCGAGCCGGTCAAAGCGCGGGTTGATTTCGATGTCTCGCTCCGCCGGAACGGTCCAGGCCCAGTACTCGAGAGATTTCACGCGATAATCCTTGACTGCAGCCAGAGCCATGTACGTTCCCTTCGGCACGGTGAGGGAATAGCGGCCGTCTTTGTCCGAGACGCCTTCGGCGGCGTTGTCGAAGCGGGAATTCTTGACCTCGATCGTGGCCCCGCCGATCGGACGCCCTTCGAAATCGGTCACCCGGCCCGAAATCTTGACCGTGGCCTGGACCTTCACTTGCGCGGCCTGGGGCCGGGCCTGGGTCAGCTCTGCCGTGAGCACCAAGGCCCCCGAGATAATGACGATGGCCAGTTTTTTCATTCTTAAACTCCTGGAAAATATTCCGGTCCCGAGGATATAGGGGGGCGTTGAGCGTGAGGCTATTGATGCGTCATCCTTTCCTGTTGATCTCTCTCATTCTATACTTAACAATCCTCTTCACCAAACCAATAGGGATAGGTTTATCCAAGGGAAATCTGATCGTCCCCTTGGCCGTTTCAAATGGCGACAGCTCCCCTCTGAATGCTCTGATAGCGGAGGACGTCGGATAAAACCCGATATGATTTTTATAAGCTGCGAAATGAACCAAGTCGCCATGCCATTGAAAGGTCGGGATCCGATACTTTATTGTTTCTCCCGCTTCAGGTGCCGTCAGTCTGATGGCTTTCCTTATCCTTTTCAACAAGATCTGGACATCTTGAGGATACGAGGAGATGTACTCGTCAATGGCATTGGATTTCTTTCTTTGGTTCATCGGCTTAGAAATCTCATGACAATATCCCGGAGCGGGTCATTTCAGACGCGTCGGCTCCATTTGGATGTCAATCAATCTTGTACTTGCTCCGGATCTTTGCGCCAGAGAGCGGGCCACCCAGCACGGCGCTGATGTAGCAAATGTCAAGCGCTCCGGCGCTCAAAGGGAGAGCACTCCACGCCATCGATAGCACACCGAGCGCGTGGGCCCGATACACATACCCGACCACGAGGAATCCCGCGCCGGCGACCAAACGAAAGATGCGGCCCGCCGGACTGTTGAGGAATTTCGAGAAACCCGATCCGTTGAAAGCTTCGTGCGCGCTCATAAAAAATCTCCTTTTAGAGAGATGATACCGCGGGCTCAGAATCAACCCTTCCCCTCATGAAATAAGGATAGCCCGACCAGGGGCAGTGGTCAAGAACTCAAATTCCGGCGATTTCTTGGCGGCGAACATGGATTCCAGGGGGTGGTCTTTGTAAGAATAAAAAAAAGGGCGGATTGCCCACCCCGGGCATCCGCCCTTGCTTGCGAATAAAGGCTGAAGCTCCACAGACCTGCGTCCGTGGGGTCCAACTTCCTCAGGCTTTGGAGCGCCTGTCCCCGAAGCGGGGATTTAATCCCGCGGAGGGGGTTGGCCGCTCAGTGAAGCGATCAGAACCGGCCGCCGCCGCTCGTCCGAGGACGATCGGTCCCCGGATGAAATATCCTGCCTTATTGATTGCGTTTAATATGGTGTATTTTGGCAATCAATCGCCAAAAGCACCTTTCAAGCGGGCAGCGGTACGGTCGAGGGCGTCTTGATAGGATTGCGGATTGTAGTTGCTACCCCCCACAATAAAATCGTGCCCGGTTTTGGGATAGGTGACAAGTTCGAACGGCACTTTGGCGGCGGCCGCGGCGGCGGCGATGGCGCGCGCCGTCGAGATCAGGCAGCAGTCGCGATAAGTGTCCGACTCTCCGGCAAACATCAACACCGGGACCCTGATGCGCCTGGCGAATCCGGGAAACCTCGAGAAGAAACCCGTGGCCGGATACCAGACGATGTCGACCGCGACTTCATTGGGCATCAGGGAGCCATAAGCCAGCGCGATCCCGCCGCCGAGAGAGAGACCGATCAACGCGACTTTTCCGGGAACGGCGTGAGGCATCTGCCTCGCCCGCTCGATGGCGGACCTGATCCCTTCGAAGCCTTTCCCTTCCATCTTGTTGCCGTCGAAGAGCACGACATCGTAGCCAAGTGCGGCAATGGCCTGGGCAAATTCCCTGTCGTGTTTGGGGCCTGCGGTTCCCGAGACGAGGACGACGAGGCGACCATTGCCCTGTGGCGGCGGAAACTCCTGTTGCGCCAGAGCGTATGGGGCGCAGGCGGCAGCTGCCAGCAGAATAGCGATAAGAGAACGACGGGATGAAGGAATGACCATGGAACTCCTCTCCTCAATCAGAGTAAAGATAAGAATTTCCTTTTTTGCCCGGCTTGGAATCGCGGGGTTCAGGCTCAGAATCGGGCCTTCGCATCACAAAAAGACCATATCATGGCCCCTGGCAGGGGTCAAGAAATCGAAAATACCCGGATTTCTTCTCGAAGCGCTTCTCGTATTCGACCAGGAACCGGTCGAAGTGATAGAACAGCACCCGGTAGAGGACCGTGCGCTCCGGATGGCGAGGGCGAAAGACTCCCGGCCCATCGGGAAAGCCGATTCAAGAAGCGTGCCGGAAGACCCCCTGAAAATAAAAAAGGGCGGATTGCCCAACCCGGGCATCCGCCCTTGCGTTCGAAAAAGAAAGGATCGCTCAGTTTCCGATTCTGGTGACACGCACTGACATTTCAGGTGACACGCACCAAATTCAAGTAATTTGGATCATGTCACCGAAATGCCCCGTCACCGAATCGCCCAGCGATCAGAACCGGCTGCGGCCGCCGCCGCCGCCGAAGCCGCCTCTGCTGCCGCCGCCGCTCGTCCGGGGACGATCGGTGCGGGGCCGGGCTTCGTTGACCGTCAGGCTGCGACCCTTGAGGTCCTTGCCGTTCAGTCCGGAGATGGCCTTGTCGGCCTCTTCCTTGTTCGGCATCTCGACGAAGCCGAAGCCGCGCGACTCACCAGAGAACTTGTCCTTGATGATGGACGCGGTCTGAACCGCACCGAAGGCCTCGAAGGCTTCCTTCAGGTCCTGCTCGGTGGCGGTCCGGGAAATGTTTCCAACGTAGATGTTCATACATCTCTCCTTATAGATTTTGCTCCGTAATAAAGGAGAGGAGTATGACCGACCGACTGATGGGGCCCGTGCCCCTCCGACCTTTATCCGATGAGCTTTTAAGTAACAAAATAAACCCGGCAACGACCTACTCTCCCACCAGGCTGCCCTGGCAGTACCATCGGCACTGGCGAGCTTAACTTCCGTGTTCGGAATGGGAACGGGTGTTTCCCCGCCGTTATGATCACCGGGATTCTTATGCGTTTTTTTGTCTTGATAAACTTTATGGTCAAGCCTCACGGTCTATTAGTACTGGTTAGCTGAATCCATCACTGGACTTACACACCCAGCCTATCAAACAGGTAGTCTACCTGTGACCTTTAGCCCTTGCGGGAGGGAGATCTTATCTCGGGGCGTGCTTCCCGCTTATATGCTTTCAGCGGTTATCACTTCCAAACGTGGCTACCCAGCGCTGCGCCTGGCGGCACAACTGGTACACTAGAGGTTCGTTCACCCAGGTCCTTTCGTACTATGGGCAACCCCCCTCAAATCTCCTGCGCCTACCGTGGATAGGGACCGAACTGTCTCGCGACGTTCTAAACCCAGCTCACGTACCGCTTTAACCGGCGAACAGCCGGACCCTTGGGACCCGCTTCAGCCCCAGGATGCGATGAGCCGACATCGAGGTGCCAAACAGTCTCGTCGATGTGAGCTCTTGGAGACTATTAGCCTGTTATCCCCGGCGTACCTTTTATCCGTTGAGCGATGGCCCTTCCATACAGGACCACCGGATCACTAAGCCCTGGTTTCCCATCTGCTCGACCCGTCGGTCTCACAGTCAAGCTCCCTTATGCCTTTGCACTCTACGGTTGATTTCCAAACAACCTGAGGGAACCTTAGGGCGCCTCCGTTACACTTTGGGAGGCGACCGCCCCAGTCAAACTACCCGCCTAACACTGTTCCTCTCCCCGATCAGGGGAGGAGGTTAGAATCTCAGACCAGGAAGAGTGGTATTTCACCGTTGGCTCCACCCGTCCCGGAGGACGAGCTTCAAAGCCTCCCACCTATCCTACGCATCATGGACCGAAATCCAATGCTAGGTTGCAGTTAAGGTGCCGGGGTCTTTCCGTCCAGCGGCAGGTAACCGGCGTCTTCACCGGTACCACAATTTCGCCGAGCCCCTCTTTGAGACAGCGCTCAAGTCGTTACGCCTTTCGTGCGGGTCGGAACTTACCCGACAAGGAATTTCGCTACCTTAGGACCGTTATAGTTACGGCCGCCGTTTACTGGGGCTTCGGTTCACAGCTTCGCCTTGCGGCTAACCGCTCCCCTTAACCTTCCAGCACCGGGCAGGCGTCAGACCCTATACATCGATTTTATGTCTTTGCAGAGTCCTGTGTTTTTATTAAACAGTCGCTAGAGCCATTTCTCTGCGGCCTCCTCGGGCTTCCCGAGCGCAGGCTCGGTACAACCCTACTGAGGCGCCCCTTTTCCCTAAGTTACGGGGCTAACTTGCCTAGTTCCTAAAAGAGGGCTCACTCGTGCGCCTTAGGATACTCTCCTTATCTACCTGTGTCGGTTTACGGTACGGTCACCCGAACGACTCCTTAGAGGATTTTCTTGGCAGCGTGGAATCGACAAGTTCGGAAGCCCGAAGGCAACCTTCCCCGCCGTGCTCGAGGTTAAGAGCTTCCGGATTTGCCTGGAAGCTCCCTCTACCTGGCGGCCGCACATTTCCAATCGTGCGTATGCCTATCCTCCTGCGTCTCCCCATCGTGATAACGTCCCTCGGGTGGTGCAGGAATGTTGACCTGCTGTCCATCGGCTACGCCATTCGGCCTCGCCTTAGGGACCGACTAACCCTGGGCGGACTGACCTTCCCCAGGAAACCTTAGATTTTAGGCGTTGAGGGTTTCTACCCCAATTATCGCTACTCATGCCGGCAGGGTCTCTTCTCAGCCGTCCACCATGGCTCACGCCACGGCTTCGCCCGAGTGAGAATGCTCTCCTACCAAAGGCCGGATCCGAAGACCCGACCATTCCGTAGCTTCGGTAACAGGCTTGAGCCCCGTTACATTGTCGGCGCAAGAACGCTTGACCAGTGAGCTGTTACGCTTTCTTTAAATGATGGCTGCTTCTAAGCCAACATCCTGGTTGTCTGAGTATCCTCACATCCTTGCCCACTTAGCCTGCATTTAGGGACCTTAGCTGACGGTCTGGGCTGTTTCCCTTTTGACTACGGACCTTAGTGCTCGCAGTCTGACTCCCGCATATTGCTCAAGGGAATTCGGAGTTTGGTTGGATTTGGTAGAACTTTCGAACCCCTAGGCCATCCAGTGCTCTACCGCCCTTGGCATTCGTGCGAGGCTAGCCCTAAAGCTATTTCGGAGAGAACGAGCTATTCCTGAGTTTGATTAGCCTTTCACCCCTACCCTCAGCTCATCCAAGCCGTTTTCAACCGACAATGGTTCGGACCTCCTTCAGGTGT
>Ga0187858_10001125_pt1:17500-30893 | contig 30893 bp, 23 predicted proteins | sample June2016WEW_8_15_FD_133015 | JGI IMG/M metagenome (GOLD analysis project Ga0187858, IMG submission 133015) | Peatland microbial communities from SPRUCE experiment site at the Marcell Experimental Forest, Minnesota, USA - June2016WEW_8_150 | ecosystem: Environmental > Terrestrial >...
CCCAGGACCTCTCCCCCGCGCTATTAAGGGCGGCTCTCGGCCTCGAGCCGTCGGAGGACCCGGTCCCGGACGGCGTCTATCTGATCAAGAATGACCTGGGGCTGGGCGGGATCTTCGTCCAGGGCGACGCGGAGGAGATGGTCCTGGCCATTGACGGCGATGCCCAGGCGATCGCCATTAGGATGGAAGACAGAGAATGGTCGCTGAGGTACAGCCCGGCCCGGAGCCGCACGGACTTCCGGACGCCGGACGCCGTCTATTCTTACGACCTCGTGCCGCTGGGGATCATCATCGTCAACGGCAGGATCGAGGCCCTGGGCGGCGGGATCGTCAAAAGCGACGGAACGGTTACGATGGTCAAGGACCGGGAGATCCCTGCCATCCTCGCCGGCGTCAGCTTGACCATCGTCTCGTCGGACAGGATCACGCTCGCCTCGCACCTGATCCTCCAGGGCGCCCGCTGGCAGGAGGGCATCCCCTACGTCAAGGAATCCCAGTCCCAGCTGGTCATCTTTTCCACCGGACGGGATTTTATCTCGCAGGCGGAGCTGGATGGAAAGATCGATGTGGACGGGGGCGCTCCTGACGAGCTCAAGGTCCAGGCCTCGCTGACCGCCGGGAACGGCGACTTCGAGATCGCCGGGAGCGGAAAAACGGTCGAGGTCCTCGGCGCCCTTCACGCGGCCGGCTACAAGGGAAACGGGAATTCGCTCCGGATCGCGCCCGACGAACGGCTCGCCGGCGGCGGGCCGAGCGACGATGTCCCTCTCACGGCCGAACCCCGGCTTTCCGTCTATTCCCTCAAGGTCCTCGCTTGGAAGGAGCACGAATGAAGGAACAGGGATTCACGCTCGCCGAAACGGTCCTGGCCATCGCCCTGGCCGGCTTCCTTGTTTACGGCGGGGCGGTTTCGTTTAAGCAGCTCATCCCCAAGTTCCAGCTTCAGACCGGCCTCTGGGAGATCCAGAGCTCGCTCAACCAGGCCCGGTTCAAGTCCGCTTGGGAAGGCCGGAAATACAGGGTCCGGTTCGAAGGGCCGGGGTGCGAACTCGAGAGCTATGATGAGGGGTCCGGCACCTGGCGCCTGGACAGGTCCGCCCGGCTCGAAGGAGTCGAGGTCAGGGCCAACAACAACCCCACCTTTTTTCCCGAGGGCACGGTCTCGGACCTGGCGACGATCAACGTGTCCAACTCCAGGGGAGCTTATAAAATCACCGTCGCGATCACCGGGAGGGTCAGGGCGGCGAAGGTCGGCTGACGGCAAATCCGGCCTGGGAACATTCGCCACTTGACCACGCCGTCGACGTTGATCGTCGGTACGGTCAGAAGGTCCTTCGGTCCGTGTTGACTTTGGGGCGCCTCTGGAATTATAAGAAGGCAAGGGAATTCAAGGGACCCAGGCATGGTCGGCCAGAGCTTTCTCCATTATCGGATCACCGCAAAGATCGGCGAGGGCGGCATGGGCACCGTCTACAGGGCCATCGACACCCACCTCGACCGGCCCGTCGCCATCAAGGTCCTGCCTCCGGACAAGGTCGCCGATCCCGAACGCAAGCAGCGCTTCGTCCTGGAGGCCAAGGCCGCGTCCGCCCTCCGCCATCCGAACATCGTCGTCATCCATGACATCGCCTCCGACCAGGGCCGCGATTTCATCGTCATGGAGCTCGTCGAGGGGCAGTCCCTCGACCTCCTGATCGGGCGGAAAGGCCTGAAACTCGGCGAAGCGCTCGGCTACGGCGTCCAGGTAGCCGACGGCCTGGCCAAGGCCCATGCCGCGGGGATCGTCCACCGCGACCTCAAGCCGACGAATATCATGGTGACGGACGACGGCCTGGTCAAGATCCTCGACTTCGGCCTGGCCAAACTCATGGAGGACATCCCCGATTCCGGGGCCGGGGGCACGTTGACTCTGGGCCGGGACGGGAAACCGCGGACGGAGGAAGGCTTCATCGTCGGCACCGCGGCCTACATGTCCCCGGAGCAGGCCGAGGGGAAAAAGGTCGACGCCCGGTCGGATGTTTTTTCCTTCGGAGCGGTTCTCTACGAGATGCTCACCGGCCGCAGGGCCTTCGGCCGCGAGAACGGCATCAAAACGCTCGCCGCCGTCCTCAACGAAGAGCCGAAGCCGCCCTCCGCCGTGAACGAGGCCGTCCCTGCCGAGCTCGAGCGCGTCCTCGTCCGTTGCCTCCGCAAGGACCCCCAGAGGCGCTGGCAGACGATGTCCGACCTCAAGGTTGCGCTCCAAGAGCTTAAGGAGGATTCCGAATCGGGCAAGCTCATGGTTGGGGCAGCCCCCGCCGGCCGCGGAAAGAAAAAAACGGCGTTTTTCGTGGCGGCCGCATCCATCCTCGTCCTCGCCGCCGCGGCCGTCGTCCTGAAACTTTTCATCCTCAGGCCGCCGGGGCCCATCGACTATGAGATCACTCCCCTGACCTATGATTCCGGCATGACGATCTCTCCGACGCTCTCCCCCGACGGCAACCTCATGGCTTATGCCTCCGACCGGGGGGAAAGCGGGAATCTCGACATCTGGGTCCAGCAGGTTTCCGGGGGGAAGCCTCTCCGGCTGACAAGTCACCCGGCCGAAGATTGGTTCCCCTCGTTCTCGCCCGATGGATCCCAAATCGCCTTCCGCTCCGAGCGTGACGGCGGCGGGATCTACCTCATCGACGCCCTGGCCGCGGGCGGGGAGCCACGGCGGATCGCGGACAACGGCTTCAATCCCAAGTTCTCGCCCGACGGCCGCTTCATCGCCTTCGTCGTGGTCCCTGCTTCCCTGGAAGCCCGGCTATGCAAGATGTACCTGGTCTCGCCCAGGGGTGGGGATCCCCAGCCCTTTCATCCCGAGCTTTATCCAAATTTTGTCGAAGAGGGCGGCATGCTGGTCTGGTCCCCTGACGGGAAACGCCTGCTCTTCCGCGGCCGGCGCGTCGACGACCCGAAGTCCGTGGACTGGTGGGTCGCCCCGGTCGACGGGGGCGAAGCAATCAAGACACACGCCATCCAAAACCTCGGATTGACCACCATCGTTCAGTACCCCGTCGGCTGGTCCGGGAACAGCATCTATTTCATTTCGGGAACGACGATCGAAGGCATCAACCTCTTCCGGGCGTCCATTGACCCGAAGGATTGGACGGTCCGGGGGCCTATCGAGACCATCACCACCGGGCCGGGCATGAAGATGTTTCCGGCCGTCATGCGCGATGGCCGGATCTTCTTCACGGAGATGACGGTCGCGATGAACGCGTGGAGCGTTGCGGCCCGGCCCGACGAGGCGGTAGTATCGGCCAAGCCCCAGAAGCTCACCCAGGACCTGATGCAGAATTTCAATCCGTCTATATCTCGCGACGGAACGAAGGCCGCGTTCAGCGCTTTCGGCGGGGCCCAGGCGGCCAGGATCGAGGTCCGGGTCAAGGACACCAAGACCGGCGCTGAGAAGACGGTTCCCGTTCAGGAAATCAATATCGGCCAGGTCCCTCGGTTGAGCCCCGACGGATCGCTCCTCGCCTACCGCGACGTCGTCGATGGAAAAGCGGGGGCCTACATCATCGCGCCGGGCGCCTCGGCCGGCCGGGAGCTCTGCGAAGGCTGCACCGTCCTCGGCTTTCTCCCCGATAATGATTACGCCCTGGTTCGGAGCAAGCCCGGCGAGCTCGAAAAGATGGACCTCCGAACGAAGGAAAGGACGAGCGTCCTGAGCTCCGGGGAGGACGTCATCGAGGACGCGAGCCTCTCGCCGGATGGGAAATGGCTCGCCTGGCTCGCCGGTGAGCCGGACGGACGGGTGGCGATCCGGATCACACCGTTCGAGGCACGCCAGGGCAGGCCGCCAAGAACGATCACGGTCGCCGAGGCCGGCTATTATCTCGGCTCGCCTGCCTGGTCCCCCAACGGCCGCTTTCTCTATTATCTCTCCGAGAAGAACGGCGGTTGTTCACTCTTCGTCAGAGAGCTCGATCCCCGGATGAAGGAGCCGGCCGGCGACGAGCGCAAGATCGATATGTCCCCAGAGCGGCCGCTCAACCTGAACTTCCCCAAGGGCAACGGCGCAATCGGCGTGGCAGCGGACAGGATCGTCTTCGAGGCGACCGACATGATCGGGAACATTTACCTGGCCAAGCCGAAAAAACGCTGAACCAGGGGGCACGATACGCTGTCCGCCCAGCGCGTGAAATAAGGGACAGAGGATTGTCTCCCCTTTTTGCGCAGCTTCAACGGAGCCGCCGGATCCTCATGATCTCCCTCAGCATCTGCCACGAGCCCCGGACGAGCCGGACCCGGCTGGGGCGCGAGTTGCACCATACGACCGGGACCTCGGCGATCCGGTAGCCCGCCTTCCTGGCCAGCAGAAGGAGCTCGACGTCGAAGCTGAACCCTTTTGTCCGGAGCCTCGGGAAAAGATCCATCGCGGCAGCGCGGCGGAAGGCCTTGAAGCCGCACTGTGTGTCCGGGCAGCCTTTCATCACGGACAGGCCGACGAGGCGGTTAAAAAGCTTGCCCATGGCCTCGCGGGGCGCGGCCTGGCGGACCCGGATATCGCATCCGGGGAGCGCCCTCGAACCGATGACCACGTCGTATCCCTCGTCGAGACGTGGAAGAAATTTATCAAGCTCATCGATGGGCGTCGAAAGGTCGGCGTCGGTGAATAGGATGACCTGCCCGGCCGAAGCGAGGACGCCGGCCTTGACCGCGTATCCCTTCCCTTGATTCGCGTCCAACCGGACGATCCGGAACGGAACGCGGCCCTCGAGCGCGGCCGCCGCGACTTCCGCCGTCCTGTCCCGGCTCCCGTCGTCGACGACGATGACCTCTGAAGCGAAGGGTTTCATCTTCAGGTATCCGAGGATCTTTTCCAGGCTCGGCCCGATGCGCTGTTTTTCGTTATAGGCGGGAATCACGATCGAGAGATAAACCTGGGGTTCGATTCGATCGCTCATGGCGGAGTCGTGAGTCCGAGGCCATTATAAGAGAAGTCCCGGCCAATCGACAACCCGGGAAAGAGGTCGAGGGGCCAACGTCACGCTTTACCCTGATGCCGCTTCCCTCTGGTTATTTTAAGAAAAGTATAAAGTGCAGGTTTGACCCCTAACCTTGCTGTTGAATTTCGGGACCGTGGCGGGATAAAATGTCCCCTCTTGAACATGACGCCCGAACCGGGAAAGGGGACCCGCATGAAAAAGACCTGTGCTTTATTGACCCTGGCCCTCGCCCTCTGGCTGGCCGCCGCGCCCATCCTTCTCGCCCAGGAGCCCTACAAGCTCCCGCCGAAGGAGGTCATCGCTATCGTCGACGCGAAGCCCACGCCGCGCGTCTCCATGAGCCCGGCCCGCGACATCATGGCCCTCATCGAATACGAGGCCATGCCGACCATCGCCTATATCTCCCAGCCCCTGCTGAGGATCGCCGGGATCCGCATCACGCCGGCCAACAACAGCCGCCAGGTCCTGAGCTTCAACACGGGCCTCAGCCTCAAGGACGTCAGGACCGGCACGGTCCGCCGGATCGCCCTCCCCGACGGGGTCAAGTTTACCTCGCTCTCCTGGGCGCCCGACGGCAGGGCCATCGCCTTCCTGCGTTACGCCGATAACGGCGTCGAGCTCTGGTCGCTCGACATCGCCGCCGGCACCGCCAGGGCCCTGACCGGGCCGGCCGTCAACGCCGTCACGGCGGGCTTCGGCTGGATGCCCGACGGCAAGGGGCTTCTCGTCTCCTTCGTCCCCGACGGCCGCGGCCCGGCCCCCGAGGCGCCCCGCGTCCCCAAGGGCCCCGACGTCCAGGAGACCTCGGGCCAGTCCACCAAGGTCGCCACGTACGAGGACCTGCTCAAGAACGCGTTCGATGAGGTCCTCTTCGACTACTACGCGACGTCCCAGCTCGCGATCGTCGATGCCGCGACGGGCGCGGTCAAGAAGATCGGAACCCCGGGGGTCTTTTCCGAGTTCTCCCCGTCCCCTTCCATGAGCCACATCCTCGTCGACCGGGTCAAACGCCCATATTCCTACTCCGTTCCTTATTCCGAATTCGCCCACGCGTACGAGATCTGGGACATGGACGGCCGGACGGTCAAGGTCCTCGCCGACCTGCCCGCGGCAGAAAACGTCCCGATCAACGGCGTCCCCACCGGCCCCCGCAACGCCGAGTGGATGGCCCTGAAGCCCGCGACACTGGTCTGGACCGAGGCCCTGGACGGGGGCAACCCGGAGAAGGACGCGGCCTTCCGCGACCGGCTGATGGCCCTGGCCGCGCCGTTCACCGCCGAACCCGGGGAGGTCCTGAAGCTCAAGGAGCGGGCCCAGGGGCTGAATTTCTTCGACAAGCCGGGCCTGGCCCTCGCCTCCGAATTCAGCTGGAAGAAGAGGTGGCGCACGACCTGGCTCGCGGACCTCGACCACCCCCAGGCGGCGCCGCGCAAGCTCTTCGACCTCAACATCCAGGACCAATACGGCAATCCCGGCTTCCCCGTCACGGCCGTGCTCAAAACGGGCGAGCGGGTCATCCTGCTCGAAAAGGACTGCATCTATCTCAGCGGCGCCGGCGCCTCGCCCCGGGGCGACCACCCCTTCCTCGACCGGATGAACCTGAAGACGATGAAGAAGGAGCGGCTCTTCCAGTGCCAGGACCCCGGCTACGAGACGTTCGTGGCCTTCAACGGCCCTTCCCGCAGCCAGATCATCACCAGCCGCGAGTCCAGGACCGAGCCGCCCAACTATTTCCTGCTCGACCTCAAGACCGGAAAGCGGAAGGCCCTGACCGACTTCAAGGATCCCGCCCCGGAGCTCACGGCGGTCAAGAAAGAGCTCGTCAAGTACAAGCGCGATGACGGGGTCGAACTCTCCGGCACGCTCTATCTGCCTGCGGACCACAAGCCCGGCACCCGGCTGCCCGTCGTCATCTGGGCCTATCCCCTGGAATACAACGACCGCGGCACGGCCGGCCAGGTCCGGGGGTCGGTCAACCGGTTCACGTTCTATCGCGGCATCTCTGAGCTTTTCTTCGTCACCCAGGGCTATGCGGTCCTTGACGACGCCACCATGCCGGTCGTCGGAGACCCCAAAACCGTGAACGACACCTTCGTCCAGCAGATCGTGGCCAACGCCAAGGCGGCCATCCAGAAGCTCGATGAGATGGGCGTCGGCGACCCCAAGCGGGTCGGGGTCGGCGGCCACAGCTACGGCGCTTTCATGACGGCCAACCTGCTCGCCCACTGCGACCTTTTCGCGGCCGGGATCGCCAGAAGTGGTGCATACAATCGTACACTGACCCCCTTCGGCTTCCAGAGCGAGCGCCGGACCTTGTGGGAGGCCCCGGACACCTACATCAAGATGTCGCCGTTCATGCACGCCGACAAGATCAAGACACCGCTCCTCATGATCCACGGCGAGGCCGACAATAACTCCGGCACGTTCCCGATCCAGTCCGAGCGGCTCTTCGCCGCCCTGAAGGGCTTCGGGGCCACCGCCCGGCTTGTCATGCTCCCTTACGAGAGCCACGGGTACTCGGCCCGGGAATCCGTCCTCGACGTCCTCGCCGAAATGTTCGAATGGTTCGACCGCTATGTCAAAAATAAAAAATAGCGGCCCCGATTTCCACAGAAATTGTGAATAAGTCTGTGGAAAAACAGGCTGGGAGATTTTCTAAAGACTTGAAGGGCGCGCACTTTTCATAAACTGCACAAACTTTGTGCAGAGCGCTCCGTGAACGACAAGGAGACCGACATGAGGACAAACCGACAGACCGTGATCATTATCGGGCTGGTCTTTCTGCTGGCGGCCGTTGTCCGCGGCGCCGCCGTCGAGCCCGTTCCCCCCAAGATCCTGCTCTCCAACGACGACGGGATCGAGGCGCCGGGGCTCGCGGCCCTCTGCGATGCCATGCAGAAGGTCGGGACCGTCACGGTCGCCGCCCCCCTCCAGGACCAGAGCGGAGTCAGCCACGGGATGACGACGCGAAAGCTCATCCCGGTCCGGAAAAGCGAGCGGAAGGGCGCCCAGTGGTTCGGGATCGAGGCCACCCCGGCCTCCTGCGTCCGCCTGGCCCTGGAATCCCTTCTCGCGGAGAAGCCGGACATCGTCGTCACCGGGACCAACAGGGGGGAGAACGTCGGCCTCGTGACTTTCTACTCGGCGACCGTGGCCGCGGCCAGGGAGGCGGCCTTCCTCCGGATCCCGGCGGTCTCCGTCAATCTCCAGAGTGGGCCGGACATGGACTACAAGACCGCCGCGGACTTCACGGCCGCCCTCGTCCGGGAGCTGGCCCGGAAGGGCTTCAAGAAGGGGATGCTTCTCAACATCAACATCCCTGCCCTGCCGAAGGACAAGATCAAAGGGATCATGATCACCAGGCAGGACGTCCGCCCGACCATGGAATTCTTTGAGAAGAGGGAGACGAGCGACGGGCAGGATTTTTACTGGCCGTCGTACAAGACCCTGGACGCGGGCCCCGAGAACACGGACACCTGGGCCGTGAGGAATGGCTACATCTCGATCACGCCGCTCACCCTGGACCAGACCGACGCGGCCGCGCGCAAGACGCTCAAGGGCCTGGAAAAGCTCGCCTGGAAATAGCCCCGGGCCCGGGGATTCGCCAGGCCGGCGGGCGCAATAAAATGGGCCCGCCAGGGCCTGAAGGCATGGGAAGGTGACCGATGAAAAAGAATCTTTTTATCCTTTGGCTCGCGCTAGCGGGCGCAGGACTGGTGCTGGCAGGGACTCCGCTCATTTCGCTGGCCCGCCCCGGCGGCCCCACTCCCCGACAATCCCAAGAGCCTTTCGCCTCCATGAAGGAGACCGCGCCGTTCACCTATTGCTCGATCGCCCACAAGGGGCCCCTGACGGACATATCGGCCGTCATCGGCCAGCTCATGCAGGCCATGCAGGGCCAAAGCCTATTCGCCTCGGTCCGCGGGCCCATGATCGGCATCTATGACAACACCCCCGGCAAGGTCAAGCCGGAGGACCTTTCCTGGGAGGTCGGATTCCAGGTCGCTGAGCAGGCCTCGCCCCAGGCCCCGCTCACGAAAAAAACCTGGAATTACCCGGCCGTCGCCGCCGCAGTGCACACTGGTCCGTACGCGAAGACGGGCGAGACGATCCAGCGCCTCATGGACTGGATCAAGGCCCAGGGCCTCACCGCGGCCGGGCCCATCCTCGAGCGCTACCTGAACAACCCCATGCAGGTCAAGCCCGAGGAGTTGCGCACGGAGATCTGGATCCCGGTCCGGAAGAAATAGGCCGGCCGGCTTTTATTTCTGGAACTTGTACCCTGACCAGGGCACCGTGATCAGGTGGACCGGGTTAGCGGGGTCGTCCTCAATCTTCTTCCTGAGGTTGTGCATGAAGGTGTCGATCGTCCGGGTCGTCGGGAACCGGTCGTATTCCCAGACCTCGTTGAGGATCTTTTCCCTGGTCACGACCTCGCCCGCGTGCGAGATGAGCAAGCCGAGCAGGCCGAATTCCTTGGCCGTCAGGTGAACGACCTTGCCCGCCTTCGAGGCCGTCTTCTTCTTGAAATTGAGGCGGACCCCGTCGAACGAGAACTCCTCGGGGGCGGCCGGCCGCGGCTCCCCCCTCCTCAGGACGGCGTGGACCCGGGCGACGAACTCGCTTGTCCCGAACGGCTTGATCATGTAATCGTCGGCGCCGAGCTCGAGCCCGAGGACCTTGTCGACCTCCTCCTTCTTCTTCCCCGTGAGCATGATGATCGGTGTCTGGACACCGGCCTCCCTCAGCTTGCGGCAGACCTCGACCCCGCCGAGCTCGGGCATGACGAGGTCCAGGCTGATGAGATCGTAGCCCCCCTCCAGGGCCTTGGCCAGCCCCTCCCGCCCGTCCGCCGCCCGCGAGACCTTGTAGCCTTCGGCCTCGAGAACGGTGGCAAGCGATTCCCGCATGACGTGGTCATCGTCGACGATCAGGATCTTTTTCATGACGGCCGCCTTAACGGAAAGATGAGGCTGAAGGTCGTTCCCCTCCCCGGCTCGCTCTGAAGGACGATCCGCCCGCCATGGGCGTCCATGATGTGCTTGACGATCTTCAGGCCGAGTCCTACACCCTCGGGGTTGTGATGGGCCGTCCGGGGTGAACGGAAGAACGCCTCGAAGACCCTCTCCCTGTCCCGCGGTTCGATCCCGATCCCCCTGTCCTCCACCTGGATTTCCGCGCTGTCGCTCGCGGGAACGAGCCGGATGGTCACTTCCTTCCGGCCTCCGCTGTACTTTATAGCATTATCCACCAGGTTCAACAAGGCCTGACGCACGGCGTCCTGGTCCGCTTCGAGAAGGACGGGCTCGTCGGGCATTTCGGCCCGGATGACGGGGCCGTCGCCCGCCGCTCCCGGCCTGAAAAGGTCGATCACTTCCCGGATGAGCGGCTGGAGGGGCGCCGTCCGCGGATCGTAGAGCTTGGCCTCCTGCTCGATCTTCCCGAAGTCGAGGACGTTATGGATGAACCTCGACAGGCGGCCGCATTCGCCGGACATGAGCTCGAGGAGCCGCTCCCTTTGGGATTCGTCCGGGACCTTGCCCGACCGGAGGAGCTCGGACAGGCTCTGGATCGAGGTCATCGGGGTCCGGAGCTCGTGGGAGACGGAAGAGATGAATTCGGTCTTCAGGCGGTTGAGCTCGTCGGCCTTCTCCCGGGAGGCCCGTTCGTAGGAGACCTCCTCCTGCAGCCGGATCTTCTCGAGCCCCGCGGCCAGCTCCGCGGCTAGGGTCTCGAGGAGCTCCAGGTCGTCCGCCGTGAACCGGAGGCCCGATCTCTTACGGCCGAGCGCCAGCCAGCCCGTGAGCGGCCCGGCCCCGAACGGCAGGGGCGTCACGAGCTCCAGGCCGAGCGTCTTGAGCAGGCCCCTCTTCGAGAAGTCCATCCCCTGCGAGGTCCGGACGGCCTCTTCCCTGGCCCACGCCCCCGCGGGCGGCGCCGGAAGGGAGAGGAGCGTCCGGGCGGTCGTCTCATCCAGCCCGTCGCTGAGGACGGGCCGTTGCGCCCCCCCGGCCGCCCCCCCGACCAGGACCCCGATCCTCTCCAAGGGGAGCGACTCGGCGACCGTCCGGACGAATTCGGAGACGAGGTCGCCCGGGCTCATGATCTTCTGGGCCCGCGTGCTGAAATTCAGGACGGCCTTCCGGTAATCGTAGGTCCGGCGGAAAAACGTCCTGTCGACGAGGAGCTGGATCCGCTTTCTGCCGGGCTGAAAAAGCACCGCGGCGACGGCAGCGGCGCCCAGGGTCACCCAGTCCGACCGGACCATTGAATCCCGGGCGAACACGTGCCCCAGGATTTCGGCAGACACAAGATAAACACCGACCGTCAGCATGGTCAGCAGCGAATACACCAGGCCCCTGTTGATGACCAGGTTGACGTGCATCAGCCGGAAGTTCAGGATGGCGATGGCCATGGCCACGGGGATGATGACGAAGAACGCGCTCGAGATGTCCTCGGACAGGAGCTCCCTGAACCCGAAGACCTGGGGGACCTGGTAGAACAGGATGAACGGGCCGAGTCCCGCCGCGGTCCCCAGGAAGACCCATTTGACCTGGGCCCTGACCTCTTCGGAAACCGACTTTCGGAAGGCACGAATGAGCTCGACGGCGGCGGCGATGCAGACGAAGGCGATATACGCCCGGAAAACGGGAAAAAAGCGGATCGAAAGCCGGAAGGCGCCGATGGACGGCTTGAGCTGGGAATACAGGAACCCGGCATTGAGCAGCCCGCTGAAGCCGATGGGAACCGCCCAGAAAAAATAGAACCAGGCTTTTTCCCGGAAAACAGAGAACGTCCGGGTGAAGCGCCAGAGGATTGCGGGGGCAAGGGGGTAGGTCAGGTTGAAGAGGGCCCCCGGGATCAGGCTCAGCCCCCTGTCATGGACGCCGTACACGTCCCCGCTGACCATCACGGCCGAGGCGAAGGCCAGGGACAGCCAGTAAAACAGCTGGGCGGCCGGGTCCCCGGACCGGAGCCAGAACACGCCCAGGCCGATCAGGAACCCGAAGACCCCGATCACCAGGAAGATGACGGGGAACGGCTCCTGGGAGTAGTAGGGCACGAGCTTCGTCTCGACCGTCTCCTCCCGGCCGTTCCTGATCAGGCCGACGGCGACCGGTTCGCCGATCTTCTTCTGGCTCAGGATGAATTCGAGATCGCGCGGGGTTTGGACCTCCAGCGGGCCGACGCGGACGACCTTTGTTCCGGCGCCCGCCGTCAGCCCCGCCGGGATCCCGGGCCGCAGCTTCAGATTGATGAAGCCGGCGACGCTGAAAAAAATGATGAGCGCCCCGGCAGCGACCCAGAGGATAAAGAGCGCTCTTTTCATTCCCGCATCCGGCCCCCGATAACCGGACTATACTATACTCCGCCCCGCTTTTTCAAACCGGCCCTTGAAGGCCATGGCGCGGGCTTGAACGGCATCCGGAACCGTGTTAACCTAATTTCCCAAGGGGAGCCAAAGGAGGAAAAGCCATGGCGGACAATCTAACCAACCATCCCAACATCATCACCATCGAGCGCCATATCCTCGAGGGGCAGCTCTTCCATCCCGAGGCCACGGGCGCCCTGACGAACCTGCTCTACGACCTCGCCCTGGCCGGCAAGGTCATCGCCAGCAAGACGACCCGCGCGGGCCTCGCCGAGATCCTGGGCCGGACCGGGGACATCAACGTCCAGGGCGAGCAGGTCATGAAGCTCGACAGCTTCGCCGACATCACGATCCGCCGGCTGACCGACCACACGGGACGCCTGGCCGGCCTCGCCTCCGAGGAAAACGCCGAGTTCATGCCGATCCCGGACAGGTATCCGAAGGGCAAGTACCTCCTGCTTTACGACCCCCTGGACGGCTCCTCCAACGTGGACTTCAACATGCCCATCGGCACGATCTTCGCAATCTACAAGCGGACGCGCGAGGACGGCGCGGCGACGCTGGACGAGTTTCTCCAGCCCGGCCGGAACCTGGTCGCCGCGGGATACATCGCCTACGGGACGAGCACGATGCTGGTCTACACGACCGGGAACGGCGTCCACGGCTTCACCCTCGACCCGGCGGTGGGCGAGTTCCTCCTCTCCCATCCCAACATCCGGATCCCTTCCCCGGCCAAGTATTTCAGCGTCAACCTCGGCTACCTGCTGCATTGGAGCCGCGGCGTCCAGAGCTACACGGAGTACCTCCAGGGGCGGGAAGGAGGGGTCACGGCATTGTCGCTCCGGTATATCGGAACGCTCGTCTCCGATTTCCACCGGAACCTGCTCGCGGGAGGCGTGTTTTACTACCCGGCCGACAATAGGGACCCGAAAGCGACATCGGGAAAGCTGCGCCTGCTCTACGAGGCCGCGCCGCTGGCCTTCATCGCCGAGCAGGCCGGCGGCTGGGCCTCGGACGGCCGCCAGCGGATCCTGGACATCCA
>Ga0187858_10001136_pt1 | contig 30663 bp, 26 predicted proteins | sample June2016WEW_8_15_FD_133015 | JGI IMG/M metagenome (GOLD analysis project Ga0187858, IMG submission 133015) | Peatland microbial communities from SPRUCE experiment site at the Marcell Experimental Forest, Minnesota, USA - June2016WEW_8_150 | ecosystem: Environmental > Terrestrial > Soil >...
CTCGAGCTCAGCCGTCAGCTCTTCGTACTTCGCCTTGAGCCGCTCCAGGGTCTCCTTCGGGATCTTCTTCTCCTTGACCAGCTCCTCGATTTTATTGAACGGGATGGCCTGCCCCTCGATGACCGGGATGAGGTCCGGCCGGGTGAAGAGGCCCATCTGGACCTGGATCACGGAGAAGCCTTCCTGGGCCACTTGCTCTTCGAAGCGCTGGAGGATCTCCCGCTGCTTCTTCTGCTGGGCCTCGACCAGGGCGTCCCGTTTGTCGGTATAATACGGGCTCTTGAGGAGGTTCGGGATGCTCTTGCGGAGCATGTCGATCAGCTTTCCCATGGCCTCACTGAAGACCTTGCCCTGGCCCGCCGGGAGGGTGATGAGGAGGGGCTCGTCGGGGGACTTGAAGTTGTTGACGTAAAGGATGTCGTCCGGCGTCTTATCGCCCTCCTCGAGCCGTTCCAGAAGCTGCTTGATCGTCGTCGTCCGGCCCGTGCCGACCAGGCCCGTAATGAAGATGTTGTAGCCGAGGCTCTTGATGTCCAGGCCCGTCTGAATGGCCTTGAGGGCCCTCTCCTGCCCGATGATGTCCTCGCACGCCGGGGCCTCGTCGCTTGAAGAGAAGGGGATGCCTTCAGGGCAGCAGGTCCAGCGCAGGCGGTCGGGAGGGAGCTCCTCGAATCGCGTCTTCGTTTTCATGATCCTCTCCTCGTCGGGGATTGGCGGCGCTCCGAATAGGGCCAAGTTATCATAAACCCTTCCGTTGCTCAAGCCGCGGCTCTCGGCGCGACCGTCCGTCCTTCGTCCCCATCATCAAGGCCTTTCGGCGGGCCTTCTTTTTGGTGCAAAACGCGCCGACATCTGCTAGAATAAGGCCCGTCCGGACCCGGGAAGGAGAGGTCATGAACGGGATTGAAGTCAGGAAGGTCCACACGAAGCTCGACCTGAAGAAGTTCATCCGTTTTCCCTGGAAAGTCTACAAGGGCGATCCTTTTTGGGTCCCGCCGCTCCTCATGGAGATGAAGGACAGGCTCGACCGCCGGAAGCATCCCTTTTTCGAGCACGCGGAGGCCGATTATTTCCTGGCCTATCGCGGGCCCGATGTCGTCGGCCGCATCGCCGCGATCCTCGACCGGAACCACAACGAGTGCCACCACGAGAGGGTCGCCTTTTTCGGGCTCTATGAGAGTTTCGACGACCCCGAGACGGCCCGGGAGCTCATCGACGCCGCAGCGGCCTGGGGCCGGGACCGGGGCATGGACATCCTCCGCGGTCCGGTGAACCTATCGCTGAACGACGAGTGCGCCTTCCTCCTCGAGGGCTTCGAGGCCCCGCCGGTCGTCATGATGCCCTACAACCCGCGGTACTACCTCGAGCTCATGGCTGCGTGCGGCCTGGCCAAGGCCAAGGACCTCCACGCGTTCCATATGACCCGGGACCGCCAGCGCTCAGCCAAGGCCGAAGAGCTCATGGAGCGGCTCCGGAGCTTGCAACAGTTCACCTTCCGGACCGTGACCAAAGCCCGGCTCCAGCAGGACGCCATGGACATCGCCAGGATCTACAACGACGGCTGGCGGAACAACTGGGGCTTCGTCCCCTGGACGGAAAACGAGATGAAGCACATGGCCAAGAACCTGGCCCAGTTGGCCGACCTGGACCTCGTCCTCTTCGCCGAGCATCGGGGGCGGACGGTCGGTTTCGCCTGCGCCCTCCCCGATTTCAACCAGGTCTTCATCAAGATGAACGGCCGGTTGGTGCCCTTTGGGATCTTCAAGTTCCTGGCCGGGCGGCGCAAGATCACGGGCGTCCGGGCGCTCGTCTTCGGAGTCATCCCCGAGTACATGCACACGGGCCTGGCCTATCTCCTCTACGACGAGTTCGAAAAGGCGATCATCGCCAAGGGCTACGGATGGTGCGAACTGTCCTGGCAGCTCGAGGATAACGAGGCCATCAACCGCTTCGCGGCCTCGATCGGGGCGGCGCCCTATCGCAAGTACCGCATCTATGAAAAACGGATCACACCGGGAGGAGCATGAAGGAGATGAAAACCTACCAAGGAAAGCTTCAGGCCAAAGGATTCAAGATCGGGATCGTTGTCAGCCGGTTCAACAGCTTCATTTCCGAGCGGCTGCTCGAAGGGGCGCTAGAGGCTCTGGAAAAAATGGGCGCCCAGGACGCCGACCTCACGGTTTACAAGGTTCCGGGGTCGTTCGAGGTCCCCTTGGTCGCGAAGAAGATCGCCAAGGCCGGGAAGGCCGACGGCATCCTCTGCATCGGGGCCCTCATCCGCGGCGACACGCCCCATTTCGATTTCCTCGGCGCCGAGGTCACCAAGGGCCTCGCCCAGATCGCAATGGAGGAGGGCGTCCCGATCGCCTTCGGGATCCTGACCGTGGACACGGTCGAGCAGGGGATCGAGCGGGCCGGCACCAAGGCCGGGAACAAGGGCTACGATTCCGCCTTCTCCCTGGTCGAGACGCTGAATCTGCTCAAGGAGTCGGGGCTCCGCTGACCGGATCCTGAGGGGCCCGCCATGGGGAAACGACGGAAAGCGCGGGAGTGCGCGCTCCAGATCCTCTTCCAGCTCGAGTTCAATACGGCCGACCCGCGGACCCTCATCCGCCAGTACTGGGAATACCAAAAAACGACGGGCGACGTCCGGGAATACGGCGGCTGGCTCGTCGACAGGATCATGGACCGCCGCGACGAGATCGACCTTTCCATCCAGTCGGCCTCGAAGAACTGGCGCCTGGCGCGCATGGGCGTCGTCGACAGGAACATCCTGAGGATCGCCGTCTGCGAGCTCCTCTATGCGCCGGCCCTGGCCCCGGCCATCGTCATCAACGAAGCGATCGAGATCGCCAAGCGATACAGCGGACAGGAGTCCGCGACGTTCGTCAACGGGATCCTCGACGCCATCAAGAAGCGGCTCAAGCCGCGCCCCGCCCCCCCCGGCCGGAGCGGGCCAAGAAGGACACCATGAGCAAGAGAGAGGACATCCAGGAAAAAGGACAGGAACCGCCCCGGCCCGACGAGCGGGACACTGACCAGGAACTCGCCCGCCGGGAGAAGCTCCGCCGCCTCGCCGAGGAGGGGGTCGATCTTTTCCCGTACAAGGCCGGCAGGACCCACTCCGTCCACGAGATCGTCGGCGCCTTCGCCTCGCTCACCAAGGAGGAGCTCGAGGAGAAGAAGATGCCCGTCGAGGTCCCGGGGCGGATCCTCTCGATCCGGAAAATGGGCCGGGCGACGTTCTTCCACATCTCGGACGGCCGGGCCCGGCTCCAGGCCTATATCCGGGAGGACGTCGCGGGGGCCCGGACCTACGAGCTCTTTTCCCTGCTCGACATCGGCGACGTCCTTTCGGTCCGCGGGACCCTGTTCAAGACGCGGACGGGCGAGCTGACCGTCCTCTGCGAGTCCTTCACGTTCCTGGCCAAGGCCCTCCACCCGCTCCCGGAGAAGTGGCACGGCCTCCAGGACATCGAACTCCGCTACCGGAGGCGGTACCTCGACCTCGTCATGAACCCCGAGGTGGGCGACGTCTTCCGCCTCCGGAGCTCCATCGTGGCCTACATCCGCCGCTTCTTCGACGCCCGGGGCTACATTGAGGTCGAGACGCCCATGATGCACACCATCCCCGGCGGCGCCCTGGCTCGGCCCTTCAGGACGTCCCACAACGCCCTCGGCCTGGACCTCTACCTCCGGATCGCGCCCGAGCTCTACCTGAAAAGGCTCGTCGTCGGCGGGCTCGACAAGGTCTACGAGATCAACAGGAGCTTCCGGAACGAAGGGATCGACGCCCAGCACAACCCGGAGTTCACCATGCTCGAGTTCTATGAAGCGTACAAGGACTATTACGACATGATGGACCTCACCGAAGAGCTCCTGACCGGGATGGCCCTCAGCCTCCTCGGGACCGACGAGGTCCCCTTTGGCGAGCAGACGATCTCTTTCAAAAGGCCGTATCCGAGATTGAAGTTCATGGACGCCTGCGTCCGATACAGCGGCCTGGCCCCCAGCCGGTTCTCCGACCGAAAGGACCTCGTGGAGTTCGCGGCGACCCTGGCCCCGGACAAAAAGCCCCTGACCTACGGGAAGGCCCTCGACATCATCTTTGACCGGTTCGTCAAGGACAACATCGTCCAGCCGACGTTCATCATGAACCCGCCCAAGGAGATCTCGCCGCTGGCCAAGACCTCTCGGGACGATCCCGAGGAGGCCGAGAGGTTCGAGCTCCTCGCGGGGGGGATGGAGATCGCCAACGCGTTTTCCGAGCTCACCGACCCCGCCGAACAGCGGGCCCGCTTCGAGGAGCAGGCGGAGGAGAAGAAGAAGGGGGACGAGGAGTCCCACGCCGTGGACATGGACTACGTGGAGGCCCTCGAGTACGGACTGCCGCCGACGGGAGGGGAGGGCATAGGCATCGACCGGCTGACCATGATCCTGGCCAACCGGAGGTCCATCCGGGAGGTCATCCTGTTCCCGCTCCTCAGGCCGAGATGAGCGAACGCACGGCGGCGGGGTCGCGGGGCCGGAGTTGAGACGCCGATGACATTCGAGCTGTTCGTCGCGCGCCGTTACCTGACGGCCCGGAGAAAGCAGGCCTTCATCTCCGTCATCACCTTGATCTCCATCCTCGGGATCATGATCGGGGTCGCGGCCCTGGTCATCGCCATCGCCCTCATCACGGGCTTCCAGGAGGACGTCCAGGCCAAGATCCTGGGGGCCACGTCGCACATCATGGTCCAGGACCTCTCGAGCGAGGGCCTGCCGCGCTACCTCGAAGTCGCGGACAAGGTCCAGGCAGAGAAGGGGGTGCTGTCCGTGACGCCGGTCGTTTATAACGAGGTCATCATCACCGGGCTGGCCAAGACCAAGGGGGCCCTGCTCAAAGGGCTTGATTTCGGCCGGGAGCTCCCCGGCGCCGCCTGGCTCCAGAAGCTCGAGGCCGGCAAGGTCCCGGCGCCGGGCGGCGAGCGCGAAGGCATCCTCCTCGGCCGGCAGCTCGCCTTCGAGATCGGTGCCCAGCCGGGGGACATCGTGGACGTCGTCACGGCCTCCTCGAACCTGTCGCCGATGGGGCTCCTGCCGAAGCGCAAGAGGTTCCTGGTCACGGGGATCTTCAACACGGGCCTGTACGAGTTCGACGCCACGACGGCCCTGGTCTCCCTGCCCACGGCCCAGAAGCTTTTCAACCTCGAAGGGCGGGTGAGCTTCCTCCAGGTCAAGATCCGGAACATCTTCGAGGCGCCGGCCATCGCCGGGCGGATCAAGGCGGGGCTGCCGCCCACGGTTTATGTGACGACCTGGATGGAACTCAACCGGAACCTTTTCTCGGCCCTGAAGCTCGAGAAGAACATCATGTTCCTGACCATCGCGCTGATCGTCATCGTGGCCGCCCTTAACATCATCGCAACCCTGATCCTGATGGTCATGGAGAAAACGAGGGACATCGGGATCCTCATGGCCATGGGGGCGACGCCCCTGAACATCAGGCGGGTGTTCTTTTACCAGGGCGCCCTTATCGGCGTCCTGGGAACGGGCCTCGGCGTCCTCCTCGGGCTCGCCTGGTGCTGGCTGGCCAACACGTTCCAGCTCATCCGGGTCCCCGTGGACGTCTACCAGATCTCCTACGTCCCGTTCCGGCTCAGCACCGTCGACCTCCTGGCCATCGTCGGCGTCACCCTCGCCATCAGCTTCGTCTCGACCCTCTTCCCGGCCTGGCGCGCCTCCAAGGTCGACCCGGTCGTGGCTTTGAAATATGAATGACATCCTGTTGAAGGCCGAAAACCTGGGGAAATTCTATCCCCTTCCCAAGGGGGTCCTCCGCGTCTTCGAGGGCCTGGACTTCGAGCTCCAAAGGGGGGACCTGGCGGCCATCATGGGAGCCTCCGGGGTCGGGAAGACGACGCTCCTCAACCTCCTCGGCGCCCTGGACCGGCCCTCGGAGGGCCGGGTAATCCTCGACGGCGAGGACCTGTTCGCCGGAACAGAACGGGACGTCGCCGCCGTCAGGAACCGGAAGATCGGCTTCGTTTTCCAGTTCTTTCATCTCCTCCCCGAATTTTCGGCCCTGGAGAACGTCAGCTTCCCCCTGATGATCCAGGGGCTCGGGAGGAAAGAGGCCTTCGACCGGGCCCGCGCCCTGCTCGTAGATGTCTCGCTCGAGGAGAAGGCCGATGCCCGTCCGGGCCGGCTCTCGGGCGGCGAGCAGCAGCGGGTGGCCATCGCCCGGGCCCTGGTCAGCGAACCCCGGCTGCTCCTGGCCGACGAGCCCACGGGAAACCTCGACTGGAAATCGGGCGAGATGATCCTCCGCCTGATCCTCGACATCCACGCGAGGAAAGACCTGTCCTCGATCATCGTCACCCACAACGAGAAGATCGCCCGGTATTGCCATAAGCTCTACCTCATGGAGGCCGGGGAGCTGAAACTTTTATCCGAACCCCTGAGTTAAGGACAATGTGACAGGCAGGCCGGCCCGTCCATCTATGCCTCGTCATCCCCGGTGCGGACAGCGCTCCAGGAAGGGCCGGGCCCCCGGCCGATTTTTGATAAAACGGGGAGAATATGGTATAAGGATTGCTCAATGAGAAAGATCATCCTGGCGCTGTTCCTGGCCGTCCTCCCCGGACTGCTCTCCGCCCAAGAGATCCTGGAGAAGATCGAGGTCGCCGGGAACGACCGGGTGACACGGGAGACCATCCTCTATTATATCTCGGTGAGGGAAGGCGATTACTTCAGCGAAGACCAGGTCAAAAGGGACTTCCGGGTCCTCTGGTCCACCGGCTTTTTCGCCAATCTCAGGATCGAGGACCTCCCCGGGACGCGGGGAAAGATCATCCGGATCACGGTCGAGGAGAACCCCATCATCAAGGCCTTGACCTTCAAGACCGGGAAAAAGCTCAAGGAAAGCGACATCGTCAGCAAGCTCAAGGAAAAAGACCAGTTCATTCTTCCTTATTCCTATTACAGCCCCGCCAAGGTCCAGAAGGTGAAGCAGACGATCATGGACCTTCTCAGCGAAAAGGGCCTCCTGGCGGCCAAGATCGACATCGAGGCCAGGAAGCAGGGCAAGAACGAGGTCGAGGTCCTGATCAAGATCGACGAGGGTCCCAAGGTCCGGGTCGGCGACGTCGTCTTCGTGGGCGACACGAAGATGCCCGCCAGCGCCCTCCGCTGGGCCATGAGTGAAAACCGGCCCCACACCCTTTTCAACTGGGCCGCCGGCAAAGACGTGTACAAGCAGAACAAGCTCAAGGAAGGCACCGACCAGATCAAGAAGATGTATCAGGAGAACGGGTACATGGAGGCCACGGTCGGGGAGCCCCGGGTCGAGGAATACGAAAAACAGAATGTTTTCTTCAAGAAGCAGAAGATGATGCGCGTCATCATCCCCGTCAACCCCGGCTACCTCTACCGGACCGGCGAGATCAGGATCGAGGGGAACAAGGCCTTCGCCGCCAAGGGGCTCCGGAACCTGGTCAAGCTCCAGCCGGGCGAGGTCTACAACATCAAGCTCCGGGAGAAAACGGTCGAGGACATCGCGGAGCTTTACCGTAACTTCGGGCACCTCTACATCCAGGTCGCGCCCGTGGAGAACCTCGACCCCAAGAGAAAGGTCGTCAACGTCACCTTTTCCGTCTACGAGGGCGAGATCGTCTATCTCAACCGCCTGGAGTTCAAGGGCAATAATTACACCAAGGACAAGGTCATCCGCCGGGAGATGCTGGTCCGGGAAGGCGACCGGTTCAGCCTGGCGATGTTCAAGGACAGCCTGCTCCGCATCAAGCAGCTCGGTCTCGTGGACCTCGAGAAGGACCCCGACATGAAGCCGAACCCCGACGACCCGACCAAGATGGACGTTGTCGTGCCGGTCAAGGAGCTCCAGCGGAACAACATCCAGTTCTCGGCCGGCTACAGCGGGTACGACGGGACCTTCGTGGCCTTTGGCTACTCCACGGTCAACTTCCTGGGGTCCGGAGAGAACGTGGACCTCCAGCTCCAGCAGGGCAAGCGGGTCAAGAACTACTCGGTGGGGTTCTCCGAGCCCTACCTGTTCGACCAGCCGATGACGGCCGGCGTCAATCTCTACGATCGGTATGCCGACTACAGCTCCCTCGGTCTCTACACCCAGAAATCGATCGGCGTTGACCTGACCCTGGGGGCCCGGCTCCTCGGCTACTGGCGGGCGAACGCGACGTACACGATCCAGAGGGTCAACGTTTCCTATCCTGCGGACTCGCTGATGTCGTCGATCTACGGCTCCGGCGAGTATTATGAGAGCTCCATCACCCCGATGATCTACCGGTCGACGATCGACAGCCCCCTGACGCCCACCCGGGGGACCATGTACTCGGCCTCGGTCAAGTTCGCCGGGTCGTTCCTCGGCGGCGATATCAACATCATCAAGCCCCAGCTCGAGTTCGCCCACTACCAGCCGTTCATCGCCAAGCACACGATCGGCTTCCATGTCGAATACGTTTACATCAGGGCCTACGACAACTCCCTGGTGCCCTACTGGGAAAAGTCATTCCTCGGCGGGGAACGCTCCATCCGGGGCTACGAAGTCTACACGATCGGCCCCCGGGACGTGAACGGCTACAACATGGGCGGCAACAAGTCCATCGTCATCAACGCGGAGTACATCATCCCCGTCGGCGGGCCCCTGTATGCGATCTTATTCTATGATGTCGGGAACTCGCTCGCGCCGGCCCAAAACTTCAGCTTGTCGGACATGTACACGTCGACCGGCGTCGAAGCCCGGATCTTCATCCCGGCGCTCCGGGTCCCCTTCAGGCTGATCTTCGCGTACAACAACCGCACAACCATCAACAGCAATTCGAACTTCGCCTTCCGTTTCGCCGTCGGCACGACGTTTTAGCGGCCCGGAGGCCGGACAAGGCATCATGGGAGGTCGCGTCATGATTTCGGTCGAAGACATCTCCAGGCTTCTTCCGCACCGGTTCCCTTTCTTGCTCATCGACAGGGTCATCGATTTCACCCCGGAAAAGTCCATCGTGGCCCTGAAGAACGTGACCTGCAACGAGCAGTTCTTCCAAGGGCATTTCCCCGACTGGAAGATCATGCCGGGCGTCCTGATCATCGAGGCCATCGCCCAGGCCGGGGCCGTCCTTTTCTTCAACTCGATCCCGGACCCCGACCGCAAGTTCATTCTCCTGAGCAAGCTCGACAAGGCCAAGTTCAAGAGGATGGTCACCCCCGGAGACCAGATCCGGATCGAGGTCCAGTGGATCCGGCGGAAAGGGCGGATCTTTCAGATGAAGGGGAAAGCCCTCGTCGAGGGCGAGGTCGCCGCCGAGGGGGAGATGCTGGCCACGGTCCTGGACATCGAAGAGTTGGCGGACAAGAAAAAGGGGAACGCGTCGTCCCGGCCTTCCCCTGCCGCGGGATCCTGACCGGCCCGCCCTTCGTCGCTGGCCCGGCCCGGTCTCCTTCCCCAAGGCCCGGCGAACCGGGTCCGTCCCCTCAATGAGGGTCCCGATCTTTCAAAAAAGAGCCCTCCGGCTTCCGGCCCAGCCGGTCGTCATCCGGAGAGAGCGAAGATCACTTGTTCATCGAGAAGAGGGAATCCTCGAGGTTGTTGTTGTACGTGACCTTGGTAATGGTCATTTTCACGAACTCAGCGCCGTCCTGGAGAATCTTGACCGTGTGCGGCACGAGGGATTGGCCGACCTTCTGGTAGTCGGACGGATACGCCTCCGTTTTGACATCCACCCCCCCCTGGCCGAGTCCCATGGTTTCCGTCTTATAAGGGAGGTATGTCGCCGGATCGATGTAGATCGTGGTCACGTGGGCGTCGGCGGTCTTCTGCTCGAGGACCAGGTACTCCTTGTTCTCGATCTTGGCTTTCGGCTTGACGGCATAGGTGATGCCGTATTTCTGCGGATTGAGAAGGTAATCGTTGCCCATGGCTTGACGGGCGAATTCCTTGGCCTGGGCTTCCGGCATCTCCTCGGTCGCCCCCGTCTGGGGGTTGGTGAACCAGGCTTTCTGGCCGTCATAGGCCTGGGTGATGGCCATGTTCATGATGTCCATGTCCATCCGGTACTTGTTCGGCTCTTTCTGGTAGAGCGTGAAAGTCCCGTTCATGCCCATCGATACGAGCTCCATAGTTCCCGAGCTCGTGGTGTCCTTGACCGTTTCCAGGTACTTGCGTCCGCCCTGGGCGTCGATCATCTTTTTCAGGACATCCTGGGCGTTCTGCCCGTATCCCGGCAGCGCGGCGACAGAAACCAGGATCAAGGCCGCCATGGTCCAAGAGAAGAGTTTCTTCATGAAAGCCTCCTTAAAGATTTACCGTGAGGGGTCATGCCTTCGAAATAAATCATGACCTAGATATTCTAGAGGAAAGTCCGGGTTTTGCCAACCTAAAAAAAATGGGCGGAGAGACGTTGCCGGCAACGTCTTCGAAAGACCGAAGAACTCCAAACCCGGAGGCGGCGGATCGGCTGGCGATAACCGAAGGGGGCTACCTAGCTCCAAGCCGGCACAAGAAGCCAAAAAATTAGTTTTTTTCTATAAAGAACAACATTATTATAACTTATATATAAATAAATAGGTTAGACATAAGGTCTCTTAAATATATGTAAGTAATATGAACATTCGAATATCTTCATTTTAATATTTATCTTGATTTTCGACAAATATTTTAGTTATAATCTATATGTCCTAATATAGGACACATTTATCGAAATCAGGAAGACCGGAATGAACGCCGGACGGACGGAGTGAAATGGCTCATCGGCTTAGCCTGATCATCTGTTCCAACCTTGAGCGCGAGGTGAGGGCCATGTCCGGACTCCCTGAGTTCAGGGATGTCGATTTCCTGCCCCTTCAGGTGGAATGCGATGAGGCCGAAGCCCGGTGGGAGGGCCTCGACGAAGCGGTCCGCTCCCGCGCGACGGACGGACATCCTGTTTTGCTGGTCGGGAGCTTTTGCCTCACCCAGGCGAAGGGACAGCCCGGTTTCAAGAACGCCTGCCAGGTCGACCAGAAAAGTCAGTGCTTTGAATGGATCGCGGACAAGGACGTCCTGGACCGCTTCCTCCAGGGCGAGGCCCTCCTTCTCCTCCCCGGATGGCTGAAGAGCTGGGAGCACCATGTCGGGCGGCTCTGGCCCTCGGACCGGAAGAAGGCCCAGGAGTTCTTCCGGGAATCGGCGAAAAGGATCGTCCTCCTCGACACGGGCGTGTACCCCAAGATCGAGAACGACCTCAGGGCCTTCGCCCGGTTCCTGCGCCTGCCCTCCGAAATCTATTTCGCGGGGCTGGGTCACTTCAGGATGAGCCTCGTCCGGGCCCTGCATTCCTGGCAGTCGGAGAAAGAGCGGGAGGGCCTCGAGGACCGGGTGGCGGCGCTGCGGCAGCAGATCTCCGACTACAGCCGGATCGGCCATCTCCTCGGGACCTTGACGAGGACTCAAACTGAGGAGGAAACCCGGAACGACATCCTCGAGATCTTCCGCGTTCTTCTCTCTCCGCAAAAGATCGCATATCATCCCGTCCGGTCCCTCTCTCAGGGAACGCCGGCCGAAGATACGCCCCAGGACCGGATCATGTCCCTCAACGCCGATTACGCCTGGACCGAAGGACGCGGCGGGCTCCTTCTCAAGATCGCCAGCGGCGGGGAGATCCTGGGCATCCTCGAGCTCGAAGGGCTGGCCTTTCCCGAAAGGAGGGACCACGATCTGAACCTGGCCCTGACCCTGGCCAAGATCGCGGCCCTGGCGTTCGTCAAGGCCGGCGCTCAGCAGGCCATGAAGGATGAACAGGAAAAGGCCCGGGCCGCCCAGGCCCTGATGATGGACAACGAAGAGAAGATCAGGTCGTTCGAAGGCGTCCCCGTGGGACTTTATCGGACCACCCCTTCGGGTCAGATCCTCGACGCCAACGCGGCCATGGCCCGCATCCTCGGCTATGCGGACACGGCCTCCCTCAGGAAAGTCAACGCCTGGGACCTTCACCTCAACCAGAGCGACCGCGAGAACTGGCAGTCCCTCCTCGAGGCGAGCAATTTCGTCGGGAACTTCGAGACCCAGCTCCGGCAGCGCGACGGGACGATCATCTGGGTCCGGGATTCGGTCCGGGCGGTCAAGGACCGGCGTGGGCAGGTCCTCTTTTATGATGGCTCCATCGAAGACATCAGCCGGCAGAAACAAGCGGACAAGGCAGCCGCCTGGAACTTGCAGATCAAGACCTCCCTGGCCAACGTTTCGCGACAACTGCTCCTGCCGACGCCGATCGAAGAGATGTCCGGCCTGATCCTCGAACACGCCCGCCGGTTGACCTCCAGCCGGACCTGCTTCGTCGGCTACGTCGAACGCCAGTCGGCGAAGCTCGTCCCCGCGGCCATGACGGAGGATGCCCAGGAGATGGCCGCCAGGCACCCGGAAGCCAACGCGGCGGCCCACGAGTCTTCGGGCATCTGGCGCTCGGTCATCAACGACAAGAAGGCCATCCTGGCGAACTTGCCCACCCTCGACCCGCGGTACACGGACCTGCCGAAATGGCACTTCCCGGTCGCCCAGCTGCTGGCGGTTCCCGCCCTCATGGACGGCCACCTCGTCGGCCTCATCGTCGTGGCCAATTCCGAGAACCTCTATTCCGAGAGGGACCTCGAGGCCGTGGAACAAATGGCGGCCCTCTATGCCATCGCCGTCGACCGGAAAAGAAAGGAAGACGAGCTCCGGGAGATGTCCTTGACCGACGAGCTGACCGGGCTCCATAACCGTCGCGGCTTCTTCACCCTGGCCGACCAGCAGTTGAAGATCGCCAACCGCTCCAAGAAAACAATGTCCCTTCTCTACGCCGACCTCGACGGCCTCAAGATCATCAACGACACCTTCGGGCATGATCTGGGAGACCGGGCCCTGGTCGAAACGGCCGCTCTCCTCCGCGACGCCTTCCGCGAGTCCGACATCATCGCCCGGATCGGCGGCGATGAATTCGTCGTCCTGACCATCGATATCGGGGACGTGAAACCGGATTCCCTGATCTGGCGGGTCCAGGAAAAATTCGACGCCCGGAACGCGGCCGGCCACGGGAAGTTTGTCCTGTCGATCAGCCAGGGGATCGCCTGCTACGACCCCGGGGATCCCTGCTCCGTTCTGGACCTCGTCAACCAGGCCGACAAGAGGATGTACGACGAGAAGATCGCCAAGAAGGCCGGCCGGCTTGACGTTTCCGTCGCCCGGACGGGCCTGTCCTTCCCGAAGCCTTCATGAGACCGGGGAGTCCGGGAGCCGGCGCCGGGCATCAGTCCTCGATCTTGTATCTGGCGAGCTTGTTGTAGAGGGTCGTCCGCGAGATCCCCAGGATCTTGGCCGTTTGGCGGAGGTTCCTCTTCGTCACCTTCAGGAGGTACGTGATGTAGTCCTTCTCCAGGTCGTCGAGGGAGGACAGGTGCTCGCGGCCGACGAAAGCCATCGCTCCCTGGGGAGGGATGAAATCGCGGAGGTACTTCGGCAGATTGGCGAGCTCGATGAAATCCTTCTTGCAGAGCATGGCCGCGCTCTCCAGGACGTTCTCGAGCTCCCGGATGTTGCCCGGCCAGCCGTACTTGAGGAAAAGCTTCTGGACCTCGCGGGAGACGCCCTTCAAGTCCTTGGAGAATTTCTTGTTGGATCCCTGGAGGAAGTGCCGAACGAGGAGCACGATGTCCTCCAGCCGCTCGCGGAGAGGGGGGAGCTCGATGACGACCTTATTCAACCGGTGGAACAGGTCCTCCCGGAAAGCCCCGGACCGGACCCTCTCGGGGAGGTTGCGGTTCGTGGCGGCGATGACCCGGACCTCGACCTGGGTGTTTTCGTTGGCGCCGAGCGGCCGGAATTGGTGGCTTTCGAGGACCCGGAGCAGCTTGGCCTGGACGGCGACCGGGATCTCGGCGATCTCATCGAGGAAGATGATGCCTCCATCGGCCTCCTCGAAGAGGCCGCGCTTATCCTTGTCGGCGCCCGTGAAAGCCCCCTTTTTGTAGCCGAAAAGCTCGGATTCAAAGAGGTTCTCCGGGATCGAGGCGCAGTCGCAGATGACGAGGGGTTTCGCTCGGTAAGGGCTCAGGCCGTGGATGGCCCGCGCCACGACCTCCTTCCCCGTCCCGGTTTCGCCGGTGATGAGGACGCTCGTGAAGTACTTGGCGATGTTCTCGATGAGCCCGAAGATCTCGAGCATATAGGGGTTCCGGCTGGCCAGGCCCTGGAACGCGTATTTCCTCTCGAGCTTCCTTTCGAGCTGGAACGTCTCGCGGCGGAGTTCCCGCTTCACCGAGATCTTCCGGAGGATCTCCTGGAGGATGTCGTTCCGGTAAGGCCGGGGGATGAAGTCGGTCGCGCCCGCGTGGATGACGTCCAGGATGGCGTCCCGGTCGAGCGGCTCGCCCCCGATGAGGACGTCGATCAGGGCGTCGAACTTCTTGAGCTTCTTGAGAGCCACGAGGGCGTCGGCGATCGAATCGCCCGAGTCGACGAGGGCGACCCGGATGCCGTTCCCCCGGGCGATGGCCAGATAGTCGTCGTTGGTCTGGGAGAAAAAGAGGTTGAAGTCGCCGGTCACGGAAGCCCTCTTGATGGTCTCGTAGAGGGCGAAATCGTCGGAAATGATCAGGAGGTTGGTCTGCGCGTCCATCCCGTTTCGGCCCTTCCCTTGGCGCCCCTTATCTTAACAATTTTGCCGGCCTTTGACAACCGGTTTATCCTTTCTGCTTCTTGACCTCGGCGGTCGGGCCGAGGACAGAGGGGGAGCTTTTTCATGGCCCTTTCTCCCCGATAAAAAGGAATCCCCTGCATTTTAGCCCAAAATCCCTTATTGAATTCCCGCCCGATGTGCATTATATTCGAGAGGCCTTCCGATCGTCCGGGCAAAGGAGTCCCCATGAAAACGGTGATCGTCCTGGCCATGCACGGCGCCCCGCCCCTGGATTTCCCGGAGCAGGAGCTTGCCGAATTCACCAACCTCCGGGCCCGGCTGGCCCACACGTTCGGGACCAGTGAGACGGCGGCCCACCGCCGCTGCGCCGAGCTCGAGGCAAAGCTCCGGACCTGGCCCCGCACCTCGCGGAACGACCCCTTCTACGCGGGCTCCCTGGACCTGGCGGTCCAGCTCCGGCGGGCCAGCGGCCGCAAGGTCGTCCTGGGGTTCAACGAGTTCTGCGGGCCGAGTCTGGACGAGGCCCTCGACCAGGCCGCCGGGCAGAGCGCGGAGAAGATCATCATCGTGACGGCCATGATGACCCGGGGCGGCGAGCACGCCGAACAGGACATCCCCGAGGCCGTCGAGCGGGCCCGCCAGCGCCATCCCAAGGAAACCTTTGTCTACGCTTGGCCTTTCCCCTTGTCGGAGGTGGCCGAGTTCCTGACGGCTCAAGTCGGCCGGGCGATCAGCTGAGCCGGTTTGCGCAGTTGTCTTTCCCGCGCCGGGGCCGTACAATAACCCCCTCATGGAGTCATGATGGACGACATCCGGGTGGAACAGCTGACGCGGAAATTCGACGATTTCACGGCCGTGGACCGCATTTCTTTCGCGGTCCCGGCCGGTGAGCTCTTCGGGCTGCTCGGGCCGAACGGCGCCGGGAAGACGACGACCATCAACATGCTCTCCACGCTCCTCCGGCCGACCTCCGGGCTGGCCGAGGTCGCGGGCTTCGATGTCATCCGGAACCGGGACCAGGTCCGGCGAAACATCGGCATCGTGTTCCAGGAGCCCGCCCTGGACAGCCAGCTGACCGGCCGGGAGAACCTCGACTTCCACGCGATGATGTACGGCATGGGCCGGGAGGAGCGCCGCAGGAAGATCGACGAGGTCCTGGACCTGGTGGAGCTCACCGAGAAGGCCCGCGTCCAGGTCCGGAACTATTCGGGCGGGATGAAGCGGCGTCTCGAGATCGCCCGCGGGCTGATCCATCACCCCAGGATCCTGTTCCTGGACGAGCCGACCCTCGGCCTCGATACCCAGACTCGTCGCCATATCTGGGACTACATCAAGAAGCTCAACCGGGAACGGGGCGTGACCATCATCCTGACGACCCATTACATGGAGGAAGCCGACTTTCTCTGCGGCCGCGTGGCCATCATGGACCACGGCACCTTCGCCGCCCTGGACGTGCCGGAAAAGCTGAAGGACGGGCTGGGCGGAGACGTCATCTCCCTGGAACTCGAGGGCAACGGCGAAGCTTTGGAAACGGAATTCCTGGCCCTCGACTGGATCAGGAAGATCAAGGTCCACGATAACGTTTTCAGCTTGACCATGGAGAAGGGCGAGCGCCGGATCCCGGAGCTCATCGGGCTTGCCCAGAAGGCCGGCGTAGCGGTCAACTGCGTGGAGCTCCGAAAGCCGAGCCTCGAGGACGTCTTCCTCTATTTCACGGGCAAGACCATCCGCGAGGCCGAGGCGAGCCAGGCCGACCGCAACAGGGCCGTCATGATGGCCCACCGCCCGAGGGGGGGAAGGTGATCGACCTGACCGCCGTCTACGTTCTCTGGCTGCGGGAGATGAAGCGGTATTTCCGGGCCAAGTCAAGAATCCTGGGCTCCCTGGCCATCCCTTTTTTCTTCATGGCCTTCCTCGGCCTGGGCTTCAGCCGGATGGCCGTGCCCGGGGTCACGGGGGGCGTCAATTACATCCGCTATCTCGTCCCGGGCATCATCGGCATGAGCCTCCTGTTCCAGAGCATCTTCGCCGGGCTGTCCGTCCTCTGGGACCGCGAGTTCGGCTTCCTCAAGGAGATCATGGTCGCCCCGGTCAGCCGGGTCTCGATCGTCCTCGGGCGGATCGCCGGCGGCATGACCACGGCCCTTGTCCAGGGGCTGCTCGTGATGGCGGTCTCCCTTCTTGTGGGATTCCGGATCAAGGGCGTCCCGGAGCTCCTGATAGCTCTGCTTTTCATGATCCTTATCTCGACCTCGTTCATCGGTCTCGGCCTCGTCTTCGCCTCCAAGATCAAGGACATGCAGGGCTACAGCGTCATTATGAACTTCGTCGTTTTCCCGCTGTTTTTCCTTTCGGGGGCCCTCTATCCGCTCGACAACCTGCCGGCCTGGCTCCGGGCCTTGTCCTATTTCGATCCGCTGACCTACGGGGTGGACGGGCTCAGAGGCGCCCTGATCGGTGTTTCGGTCAGGGGGGTCGCCATCGACCTCCTGATCATGGGCGCGATCTCCGTCCTCATGGTTTTTCTAGGGGCCTGGACGTTCGAGCAAAGCGAGAGCGCCTGATCGCGCCCCGCCAGGAAGGGATAGCCCGGCCGTCCGCGGAGGCTGGCTCCTCGGGAGCTTCACTGGGGGGTGCGGACCGGGGCCGCTGGACCCTGTCTTCAGATCCCAGGCCCGCATCATCTGGAAACGCAAGCCGCGTCCGCAGGTCCTTTCGACGAGCCGGCACGTGACCGGCGGCGGAGAGCGGGGAGATCGGCTGGACGGCGAGATTCAGAAGCCGGTGACCCCCGGACAAGGGACGGGAACTGATCCTAGCCGTCAAGCCGTCAGGCCTATCTAAAAATATTTTTATCAATAAGTTAACTCTCTCGTTTGCCTCCGGCGCCCGGCCGGCATTTGACAGGGGGGGCGATTTCCTGTAGGTTGGGAGGTAAGCGGGCGCCTCAGGAAGGTGGGAATACAAGGGCTAGTGGAGAAATAGAAAAATGATAGCATATATTGAATATCAACTTGACAAGTCCCGGGAGACTCGTCTAGAATAAATCCGTCCCAATAGTCAGCATAAAGACCCATGCGTTTTCGCAAGATAAACTACGTTATTATTTTATTCCTCGGGTTCTCGTTCTTCGGGGGCATCCCCGTCGAATTCGGGAACGAGGGGGCGTTCTTCCACGGGTTCATGATCCCCAAGCCTGTGATCAGCATCGGCCTCGGCACGAACCTCAAGGACCTCCAGATCCGCTCGTCTTCGGGGATGAAGATCTACCAGGTCGGTACGGGCTACAAGCTCATCTCGGATGACGCCGTCGAGGCCCAGGTCAAGGGCGATAGCCAGAAGATCACCGAAAAATTCGTCCTCCTCGTGGCCCACGCCAAGGAACGGAAGGAGGCTGACCTCCTGGTGGCCGGCCTTCAACGGAAGATCTCCGGCAAGATCTATATCGAAGAGAACCGGGAGAACACGGCCGGCGGCGTCTTTGAGGTCAAGGTCGGGGACTTTTTGACCCGCGGCGACGCCCTGGCGGCGATCAAGGTCCTGAACGGACTGGGCCGGAAGGACGTCTGGATCCTCCGCGAGGACATCACCGAACGGGAATCCAAACCGACTTGGATGCTCCTCGACAACCACCTCCTGCCCCTCGACCGCGAATCCGTCCTCTACTTCATCCCGGCCAATCCGCAGAGCTTCCTGTCCTTCAACGGCCGGAGCTACCGGGGATTCTTCATCCTGAAGGGAACGGCCAAGGGGGTCGTTCTCGTCAACGTCCTGAACCTCGAGGATTACCTGAAGAGCGTGGTCGCCGGCGAGCTCAACCCCGACCAGTTCAACGCCATCGAGGCCCTCAAGGCCCAGGCTGTGGCCGCGCGGACCTATGCCATCAAGAACATGGGCCTGTACAAGGATTACGGTTACGACCTGATCGATACGCCCCGCTCCCAGTTCTATTCCGGGATGGATTCCGAGCGTCCGCTGAGCACGCGGGCCGTCGATGAGACGCGGGGCGAGGTCATGCGTTACAAGGGCGATCTCATCAACGCCCTCTACATGAGCACCTGCGGGGGCAGGACGGAGAACGTCGAGAACGTGTTTCCCGGCACTCCGTCCCCGTACCTCAGGAGCGTCGAATGCACGTACGAGAAGCAGCCGGAGTGGCACCTCGAAGTCAAGAACCCCGTCATCCCCGTCATGGTCGCCGGGCATAACGCGAGCTTGGATGCCGCTTTTCTGGCCGGCCTGGGCATCATTCCGCTGGGCGTCGAGCCCTTGGATTTCCGGCAGGATGGATCCTTCGAGGAGGCGATGGAATGGATCGGCTCCACGCGACGTCTCCTGGGCGTCATGCCCAGGGATTTCGCCCCTGAGCCCGCGCCTCTCGATTACGCCAACCTGTCCAGGATCCTGGTCCAGGCGTTCGGCTGGGAGGAGAGGGTTGCCCGTCTCATGGTCCCGTCCGAGGCCGATTTCCAGCTGAAGGACCTGCCGCAGATCCAGGGAAAGGACCGGGGACCGCTGGCCTATTGCCTTCAATCGCAGATCTTCCCGGCTTCCCTGAGAGCGGGGGACCCGCGCCGCCCCGTCAGCCGGGCCGAGCTGGCCATGGCCCTGGGCAGGATCCTCGCGGCCGAGAAGAATTTCTACCAATCGGGGATCTTCCGTTCGGCCGGGAAGAACACCATCGAAGTGGGCCAGGACTTCGAGCGCAAGACCCTTCGCCTCTGCCCACACTTCTTCCTGCTCCGGAAGCTGAATGATACGGAGCCGGATTCCTTCGCCTCCCACCTGACGCTCCTCGGAGGAGAGAAGGTCCAGTGGATCGAGCGCGAGGGCGAAATCACCTGGCTCGAGGTCCTCTACCCGCCGAACTCCAACGTCCTCGACCGGTCCTCGCGGTTCAACCGCTGGCAGGTCCAGAAGTCGGCGAACGAGCTCGACGCCATGATCGGACCGTCTTTCCCCGTCGGGCGTGTCGTCGACATGGCCGTCAAGGCCCGGGGGGCCTCGGGACGCGTGACCGAGCTCCTCATCACGGGCACGGACAGCAAGGTGACCGTGCGCGGCTTCCAGATCCGTGAGGTGCTGGGGCTCCGGGACACCCTCTTCGTCATCGACAAGTCTTACGACGAAGCGGGCCGCGTGAGCGGCTACACGTTCTCCGGCCGCGGCTGGGGACACGGTGTCGGCCTCTGTCAGGTGGGGGCGTATGGGATGGCCCTGGCGGGCGCGAGATACACGGAGATCCTGAAGAAGTATTACGTCGGGATCAAGATCGATAAGCTGGGGTGACCATGAAGACGACGAGGGCCCTCAACGCCGCGAGGACCGAAGCCAGAGAGTATCAGACCCCGGCCTCGGGGATTTTCTTCTCCGTCAAGGACGTCCTGTACAGCGGGAAATCGCGCTTCCAGACGATCGAGATCATCCGCAACGAGGATTACGGCCGGGTCCTGCTCCTCGACGGCCTGGTCCAGACGACCGAGCGGGACGAGTTCTATTACCACGAGATGCTCGTCCACCCGGCGATGGCCTCCCACCCGGGGCCCGAGCACGTCCTGATCATCGGCGGCGGGGACGGCGGGGCCCTCCGCGAGGTCCTCAAATACGGGGTGAAACAGGCCTGGGTGGTGGAGATCGACGGCCAGGTCGTCGAGGCCTGCCGCGAGCATTTCCCGTGGCTGAGGCGCGCCTTCCGGGATGAGAGGGCGGAGCTCGTCGTCGCCGACGGGAACGTTTTCGTCGACAGGACGGTCCAGAAATTCGACGTCATCATCGTCGATTCGTCGGACCCCGTCGGGCCGTCGACGGTCCTCCACGAAGAGAGTTTTTACCGGAAGCTCAAATCCAGGCTCAAGGCCGGCGGTGTCATCGCCGCCCAGGCCGGCTCCCTCATGCTCCATCAGGATTCGCACGTCCGAAAGAGCGCTTTCCTCAGGCGGATTTTCCGCCATTCGGATCTCTATCTCGGCCCCGTCCCCACCTACCCGGTCGGAATGTGGTGCTACAATTTCCTCTCGGACAGGATCGACCCGCGGGCCGTCAGGAAGCTGCGCTTCCCGAAGGGACTCAGGTACATCAACGGGGACGTGCTCCGGGCGTCCTTCGCCCTGCCGAATTTCCTCAAAGAGAAGCTCTAGGCGGCGAAGCGCTTGCCGAGCGCGGTGAGCATGTCGTCTGTCATCCGGGCCAGGTCGTAATCAGGACGCCAGCCCCACTCGCGGCGGGCCGCGGAATCGTCGATCGAGGCGGGCCATGAATCGGCGATGGCCTGCCGGAAGTCGGGCTCATAGTCACAGACAAAAGTGGGGATCCGCTTGATGATCTCGGCGGCCAGCTCTCCCGCCGTGAAGCTCATAGCGGAGACGTTGAAGTTGGAGTGGTGCCGGAGCTTGGCGAAGTCCGCTTCCATCAGGTCGATCGTGCACTTCAGGCAGTCGGGCATGTACATCATGGGCAGGCGCGTGTCCTCCCGGAGAAAACAGGTGTAGCGGCCGCGTTTCACGGCCTCGAAAAAGATGGCGACCGCATAATCGGTCGTGCCGCCGCCGGGCAGGGTCTGGTGGCTGATGATCCCCGGATAGCGGCACCCCCGGACGTCGAGCCCGTATTTCTGGACATAGTAATCGCAGAGGAGCTCGCCCGCGACCTTGGTCACTCCATAAATCGTCTTCGGGTCGAGGACGGTGTCTTGGGGAGTATCCTGCCGGGGCGTCGCCGGGCCGAAGACGGCGATCGAGCTCGGCGAGAAGACCCGGACGAGGCCCAGCCCGCGGGCAGCCTCGAGCACGTTGTACAGCCCGTTGAGATTGACCTCCCAGGCCTTCTGGGGGTTCTTTTCCCCCGTGGCCGAAAGGAGAGCGGCCAGGTGGTAGACGGTGTCGATCCTGTATTTCCGGATGAGCCCCTCGAGGGCCGGCCGGTCCATGACGTTGAGCAGCTCGAAGGGCCCGGATTCCACGAGCGGCCCCTCGGGCCTGACGACGTCCGTGACGAGGACGTTCCCGGCGCCGTATTTCGACCGGAGAGCGTTGGCCAGCTCCGAGCCGATCTGGCCGGCCGCGCCCGTCATCAAGACCCGTTTCATCTCTTTCGCCATGGAACGTTCTCCGTTCGCGGGACCATCCGTCCCGCAAAGCGTACCTTATAGCACAGGCCGCAAGCGGGGTCAAACCTACAGTCTGACATTCCCCCTCTCTATTTTGCTCAACATGACCTTGTCTCAACCCTCTTGCCTTGCGCGGCGTCTTCCGCTAAAGTGATAAGCCTCAGTCATGACGAAGCCGAAGATCAATCCAGAGGAGACATGACCATGCCCATCGTCCTCAACGGAGAGGGACTGACCATCGAAAAAGTCGTCCAGATCGCCCGCGGCGGTGAACCCATCGCCCTCGCCCCTGAGGCCAAAAAGCGGATCGAGAAATGCCGGGCCCTGCTCGAGGACAAGATCCAGAAGCGGGAGATCATGTACGGGGTCAACACCGGCATCGGCGAGCTGGCCAACGTCGTTCTCACCCAGGAACAGGTCGAAAAATACCAGCGCTACCTCGTTTACAGCCACGCCGCCGGCTACGGAAAGCCCATGCCCGAGGAGGTCGTCCGGGCCTCCGTCCTCAGCCGGATCAACTGCCATTGCCATGGCCACTCCGGACTCCGCCTCGCCGTCGTCGAGACCCTCGTCGACCTCCTCAATAAGGGCGTGACGCCCGTCATGTGCGAGAAGGGGTCGGTCGGCGCCTGCGGCGACCTCTCGCCCATGGCCCAGATGGCCCTCGTCCCCATGGGCGAAGGCGAAGCCTTCTATCGCGGCGAGCGCCTCCCCGGCGCCGAGGCCCTCCGGCGGGCCGGCATCAAGCCTATCGTCCTCCACGCCCGGGACGGGCTGGCCATGATCAACGGCTCGAACGTCATCACCGGCATGTCGGCCCTCGTCGTCCAGGACGTCCACCGCTGGCTCAAGATGTCCGAGATCGCCGCGGCCATGACCCTCGAAGTGCTCAACGCCAACATGAAGGCCTATGACGAGCGCCTGCATAAGACACGCGGCTATCCGGGCGCCCTCGAATCGGCCGAGAACGTCCGCCGGGTCACTGAAGGGAGCGTTCTTCTCGCCCAGCCCGGCAAGAAGGTCCAGGACGCCTATAGCCTCCGGAGCACGCCCCAGGTCGTCGGAGCGGCCCGCGACGCCCTCAAATGGGCCCGCTACATGATCGAGATCGAGCTCAACGGGGCCGCCGACAACCCCGTCTTTTTCCCCGATGAACAGCTCGTCCTGACCGGCGCGAACTTCCAAGGGGTGCCCATGGCCTTCGCCCTCGAGCTCCTGGGCACGGCCGTGACCACGGTCGCGGTCCTTTCCGAGCGGCGCCACAACCGCCTCATGAATCCCCACCTCAACGCCGGCCTTCCCGCCTTCCTCACCAAGGGCGCCGGGATGTTCTCGGGACTCATGCTGACCCAGTACACCGCCGGAGCCCTCATCTGCGAGAACCGCGTCCTCTGCCACCCGGCGGCGACGGGCTCCATCCCGGCCGCGGCCGACCAGGAGGACTTCGTCAGCATGGGCATGACCACCGCCCTCAAGACGCGCCAGATCATCGACAACGCCCAGGCCGTCCTGGCCATCGAGCTCATCGCCGGCGCCCAGGCCGTCGATTTCCGCAAGCCCGCCAAGCCCGGGAAGGGCGTTCAGGCCGCCTACGAGGTCATCCGCAAGCACGTCGCGTTCCTCGAGGAGGACAGGCCGCTCTTCGACGACATCAACAGGCTGAAGGAGGTCGTCCAATCCGGCGAGATCCTCGAGGCGGTCGAGGCGGCGGTCGGGACGCTGAGCTAAATGAGCCTGCGCATCGCCCTCGTGACCGGAGCCAGCCGGGGCATGGGCCGCGAGATCGCCCTCCGTCTGGCCGACGATGTCTCCGGAGTCGCCGTCCACTACTTCAGTCGGCGGGACGAGGCCCAGGCGCTGGCCGCCGCCATCCGGGAAAAGGGCAAGCTCGGCGCTGTCTTCCGGGCCGACCTCACCAAGAAGGCCCAGGCCGCCGGCCTCATCAAGAAGGTCGAGGAGAAGTTCGCCCGGATCGATATCCTGGTCAACAACGTCGGGCCCTTCCTCGTCAAGCCCTGGGACCAGCTCGAGGTCTCCGACTGGGAGCGCGTCCTGCGTGGCAACCTTCTCGGCTCCTACTTCTGCATCAAGGCAGCCCTGGCGGGGATGAGGAAGCGCCAGTGGGGGAGGATCATCAATATCGGGTACAGCCGGGCCGAGCAGTTGACCTCCTTCCCGACGATCGCGCCCTACGCCGCCGCCAAGACGGGCCTTCTCATCCTGACCCGGACGGCCGCCGTTTCCGAGGCCCCGAACAGGATCACGGTCAACATGGTTTCGCCCGGGCTGATCAAGGGCGGCGTCCTTCCCCAGGCCCGGGACCTCTCCGAGTCCCAGCTGGGCACTTTCGCGGACGTGGCCGAGGCCGTGGCTTTCCTGGCCTCCGACAGGGCCGCCTCCATCACGGGCGCCAACCTCATCGTCGCCGGCACCTGGAAAATGTGAGCCGCCCCTGAAGGGGGGCGCTCCGCCGGGGAGAAAGGGGAGCTTCGTCCCCGCGGGTTCGTTGACTTCCCCGGGGGCCCGCGCTAACATTGAGGAAATCGAGAATCGTCCCAAGGAGGGTTCATATGACTGTTCTGTTTTGGATCGCCATCGCCGTTATCGTTATTTTTCTCTCGGGCATCCGGATCATCCGTCCCACGCACCGCGGCCTGGTCGAGCGCCTCGGCCGGTACAACCGGTTCGTCAAGGCCGGCTTCCAGTGGATCATCCCGGCCATCGAAACCCTGCACAGCGTCAACATCACGGAGCAGATGGTGGACGCGGCGCCCCAGGAGATCATCACCTACGACAACCTCAACGCCCGTGTCGACGCCCAGGTCTATTTCAAGGTCAAGGACGACGAGGAAAGAGTCAAGGCCTCCCAATACAACGTCAACAACTACCAGTGGCAGATCGTCAACCTGGCCCGGACGACCCTCCGCAACATCATCGGCACGCTGACCCTCAAGTCGGCCAACAGCGAGCGCGGCAAGATCAACGAGGAGCTGCTCAAGACCCTGTCCACCGAGACGGCCCGCTGGGGGATCGACATCGTCCGGACCGAGCTCAAGGAGATCGACCCGCCCAAGGACGTCCAGGAGACCATGAACAAAGTCGTCAAGGCCGAGAACGAGAAGGTCGCGGCCGTCGATTTTGCCACGGCCCGCGAGACGGTCGCCGACGGCGAGCGCCGGGCGGAGATCAAGAAGGCCGACGGCATCCGGCAGGCCAAGATCCTCGAGGCCCAGGGCGAGGCCGAGGCCATCCGCCTGGTCAACGAAGCGGCCGAGAAGTATTTCGTGGGGAACGCCCAGGTCCTGCGCCGCCTTCAGGCGCTCGAAACGGCCCTCCAGAACAACGCGAAGATCATCGTGCCGTCCGATAAGGACATCGTCAACGTCATCGGCGAGATGGCCGGCATCCTGCCGATCAAGAAACCGTAGGAGGCTGTCCTTCTTACAAGAAAAACGGGACAGATCTACTTCTTTCCAGTTTTCTTAACAGAAAGCAGACCCGACCCCTTCTTGTAAAGGCGGGGCTCAATCGGTCCCGACGAGCCGGATCTGGACCTTGCGCGATTTTCCGTCACGCTCCACGGTCAAGGTCACCGTTTCCCCGATCTTGAAGTTGTCGAGCGCGCTGAAGAAGTCGTCGTACGATTTAACCTTCGTCCCCTCGATGGCCGTGATCACGTCGCGGATGTAGAGGCGCCCGTAGCTGTCTCGGCCGAGGCCGCGGAGCCCGAGTCCGTAGGCCTGGGTGTCCCGCGGCACGTCCCGGATGATGGCGCCCTCGGTACCCGCCCGGCTCGCATATTCGTCCGGCACGAACGTGATCCCTCCGACCCCCGGCCGCGTGACCTTCCCGAACTGGATGATCTCCGGCACGATCTTCTTGATCAAGTCCACGGGGACGGCGAAGCCAAGGCCGCTCGAGGTCCCCGACGGGCTGATGATCAACGTGTTCATGCCGACGAGCGCGCCCGACGAATCGAGGAGCGGCCCGCCCGAGTTCCCGGGGTTGATCGAGGCGTCCGTCTGGATCATGTCGCGGATGGTGACGCCGCCTGCCCCGGGCATGTTCCGCCCGATGGCGCTGACGATCCCCTTGGTCACCGTGTGGTCGAAGCCGAACGGGTTGCCGATGGCGATGACCTTCTGTCCCACCTGCAGGTCTTTGGAGGTCCCGATCTGGACGGGCTGCAGGTCCGGCACATTCTCCTGGAGCTGGAGAACGGCGATGTCCTTGGCCGGCTCCCGGCCGATGAGCTTGGCCTCGACTTGCTTCTGGTTGGGCAGGCTGACCATGAACTTGACCCCGTCCTCGATGACGTGGAAGTTGGTCACGATGTGCCCCCTGTCGTCCCAGACGAAGCCCGAGCCGCTGCCGCGGGCCACGGGCTGGTCCGAGGTGAAAAAGAAGTCCTGGACGTACTGCATGTTGGTGATGAACACGACGGAGTTCCGGGTCTTCTTGACGATGTCGATCGTGTTCTGCTCGTCCTCGGTGAGGGCCTTCGGCGACGGCCGCTGGGCCTGGGACGATGACATCGCCGGCTGGGTCGATCCCGGCTGGGGCTGCAATTGCTGCCGGGCTTCGTCCGTGATATTCGCTGGTTGCCCCCGGGGGGGATCCGGCCGGGTCTGTCTGTCCGGAGTGTCGGCGCACGCGGAGAGGGCCCAACCCATGACCAGGGCCAGAAGCAGCGATCCTTTTTTTCTCATGGCGCTCATCCTTTATTCAATGCATGACGGGAGAAGAACTCCCAGATGATATCGTTGGCGTCGATGTTCGCCGTGGCTTTGCCGAGGAGGCGCTCCGCCCGGCCCCGTCCCGGCCAGGTGTGGCCGCCGCCCCGGATCTCGTAGAGGACGACCTCGGATCCGCCCGGCTTCGGGGCGTAACGGTGCCGGATGACCACGGTCCCGTCCTTCGCCTTGTCGGGGAGCGTGACGGTTTCCGGCTGAGGGCCGGCCCCGTCGACGCGAACCCAGGTCGCGATCGTTTCAGGCACGGACCGGTGCTCGTTGCCGGGGGAGGTTTTCGGGCCCTTCCCGCCGTTCCACGGCACGAATTCGTCCTCGGTCCCGTGGAAATGGAGGACCGGCTTAGGGGTCTTGACGAGGGCGGGGTCGATGTCGAGAGTGCCCGCCACGGCCGCGACCGCGGCGATGAGATCGGGCGCTTCGACGGCCATCCGGTAGGCCATCATGGCGCCGTTCGAAATGCCGGTCGCATAAACGCGGGCCGGGTCCCCGTTGCACGTCTTGAGGACGAAGGCGATGACCTCGCGGAGGAAGCCGATGTCGTCGATCCCCAGGGCCTGGGCGTATCCGCAGCAGGCGCCCGAGTTCCAGGTCAGGACGCGCGGCAGACGGCCCGACCCGTCGGGATAGACGACGATGAATCCGGCTTTGGCGGCCTTCTCGTTGAGCCCGGAGTATCGGGCCATCATTTCGCCGTCTGTCGCCCCGCCGTGGAGGGCCAGGACGACCGGAGGGGGCGGGCCGGCGACGGCTGTGGCCTCGGGGACGAAGACCCGAAAGATCCGCTCCATCCCCTTGAATTTGATGGAGTGGACTTTCTCGGCGGCCGCGAGGAACGGGGCAGCGGCCGAAAGAAGCACGAAGAGGGTGAGCAACGAAGGGATCTTCATGGTCCTCCTCTGACTTCCCCCATTATACAGGACCGTCCGGAAAATGGAATGCGTCCGGGACGGTTTGGCGGAGCGGAAAGAACGTGATATAGTTGAGCGGAAACGGATTCGAGGATGCCATGAAGATTGAACTGACGAAAGAACAACTGGGGAGCCTGACCAAGCTCGTCTTTCTCGGCAATTGGCTGGCCAACAGCTGGCGCAACGAGGACGTCATCGAGGAGTACGATGAGGTCGAGAGCCTCGTCCTGGCGGAAGCCGCGAAGCACGGCTTCGAGGATTACGTGGAGTTCGACGAGGAGGAGAAAAAAGCCCTCCCGTCCCATGAGCTCGAGGAGAAACTGACCGAGACCGTCGATTTCTACAACGACAACACCTTCTGGGACCAGCTCATCTACCGCATGGCCGACCGCGACTACGTCCGGAAATACGGCGAAGAGGCCTTCGACGACCTGACCACGGACAAGGGCATGGACAAGGAACGGCCGCTCGTCGAAAAATACGAGAAGGAATTCAACGAGCACGGCCTGGAGCGGTTCGAGATCCGCCGCGACAACTGACCTCTTATTTGGTCTTCTCGCGCCACGTCCAGTCGTCGTCCTTGTCCATGACAATCTTCGTGATTTGGTATGTCATGCGGCCGCCGTCGTCCTTCTGGTTCGAGCCCAAGCTATAGATGAGGAGCTCGCCGTTCTGCATTTTGTAGACTATCGGTTTTCCGGTGAACGGGTCGATGGGGACCTCGGGCAGGATATCCGGCACAAGGGCTTCGAGATTCTCCGGATAGTGTCCCGTACGGTTCTTGTAGATCTTGCAGGCGAGCCCTGAACGCGTCGCGAGCATCATGGCTTCAACGGTTGCTTCTTTCATAAATAAGCTCCCCAGTTGAGGGTAGAGGCCTCCGAGCAGCCTTTCGTCCCAGGGAACAGAGCCGTCCTTCCGGACGTGTTTCCCAAACCACTCCCGCTGCTCATAGTACGGCCTTAGAGAAGTCTTTTCGAGGTCCGGATAGTGGGACATCGTCCAGAGCACTTGAGACTTGAACAGAGGTCTCAGCAGCCAGCCAATGGCCCGATGAAAGGCGCCGGGGCCATAAAAATCTTTAACGACTTCCGGGCTTCCCTTCATCACTTCCAACCAGACTTCGATACCTAGAGCTCTCTCTCCGGGAATACAACGGATGAACCGCGAACGCCACTGATTGGGATCCATTTCGTTGATCCAAGCAGCCAAGGTCACGGCGTCGAGGTCTTTTCCAATGGCGATGCGATCAAAGGAAATCTGAAGGATTTTCCTTAGGCTTATGGCGATCAGGGAATCCAAGAGAACGGGCTCGTCGAGGGTCTTTTGAATAAACCGCATCCCCGATTGGCATTCGTCCAGAGCTTGCTTGATCTCTCCTTTGTCCGCCCGGAGGACGGCATCGATGGCGAGAATCCGTGTGGCCTGAATCATATTAATGGCATTAGGGATGTCTGGTTCGTAGACAGGATTCTTCCATTCCCTGTATCGAAAGCACGGACGCGTGGCGGCCTCGATAACGAGATCGATCGCCCTCCTGTTTCTTTCGGCCAGCCGGCTCAATTGTTGCCTCGAGGTAGAATCGAGAGGTTGGCCGTCGAAAAAAACTTCTATGGTTTTGCCCATAAGGGATTTATCTTGATTTTCCAGCAAGAGCAAAGCTTCGGCGGCTCTCCAGAGACGCGCACCGTTGTCTTGGTTTGGACAATCGGGGATCATATCCTTCACCCTTAGGGGGACTCCATCAACTTTGGCCTGGGCCATGCACTTTTCCAGCCTCTTCCCCGTCGTGTAATTCAAAATCGCTCTGACCGTGAGGGCTACGGTTATCATGACCAGCAGGCCGGCCAGAACCCTAATCGAGATCTTTCGCAATTTCACTCCCATTGTGATCCTCCCTAAAGAATTCCCCAATAAAAGCTGATCGGCGATTGCCGTTCGCTTCTCTTTGATGAGCCAGCGCCCATCTCTCCAAAGGCGGTTGCTTGGAGCCGAAGAAATCGTTCAAATCCTTTATTAGCGCTTGCCCTTCCTTGGCAAAATTCGATTGCGACCCTCGATATCCATTAAAGACGGATCGCAGACGCTCCTGCTGTCTGCGACTGAGCCCTGCGTCCATGACGAAAATGACAGCGAGGACGACCGCGCAACCGGCGAGGCACCATCTCAGCAGGGGAGTCGTCCAAGCCGTTTCTTCTTTGTGTTTGGCGGCCGCATCGAGGACTTTCTCCCTCAACCCAGGACGCGCGGGTTTCAGCCTGGTCGACCGGAGCAGTCCTTCGACGTCCTGATCCTCGGCTTTCTTCATACTTTCCCCTCCAAAGACGACCGGAGCTTTTCGATCCCGTAACGGTACCGGCTGGCGGCCGTGTTGATCGACAGCCCGCAGATCGAGGCGATTTCCTTGAACGAGAAGTCCTGGAATATTTTGAGAATGATCATTTCCTTCTGCTCATCAGGAAGCTGAGCGAGGGCTCCGGCGACGAGGGAAGCGGCATTCTCGTTTTGCCGCTCGATAACGGAAGCCGGGCCATTCACCTCTCCCGGATTTGTGCGCTCGCCCGCGCGTTCGTTGATGCGTCGCCTGAGAAACCGGTTGGCCTCGTTCCTCAGGACCCTAAAGACAAACGCCTTCGGATTCCTGACGAGCGCCCAGCGCACGGAGTACCTTGCCAGGCGGCAAAACGCCTCCTGGAGGACGTCTTCGGCGTCCTCCGAAGAGCCGAGCCTGAGGGCCAAATAATGATACATTTTCTCCCCGTAGCGGTCGTACAGCTCGTCGAGCTTCATCGCATCCTGGCTATCGTCCGCTCCACTTCTATAGACCCGTCCCCCCGGCCATTTTGTCTACTTATCTTCAATTCTAGAGAAGACCAAAGCTCCCGGCAATCGAATTATATCCGGCCCGTTGGTCGTCCCCCAGGCCGTTCCGTCCAAGGATTGCGACAAGCGCCTGAAAAGGACCGCCGCGGATCCCGCGTTCAAACGCGGCCGCGGGCCGGCTATTTCCAGAAGATGATCTCCGGGGGATTCCGCTCCATCGTTGCGAACCCAATGGCGGGATAACCGACGGCGATCGGCGCGACGACCGCATGGTCATCAGGGATGCCGAAGCGCTTCTTTCCCTCGGGGGTCTCGAGATACATTGCTACGAAGCCCATCCAGCAGGTGCCCAGGCCGAGGCCGCGTGCCGTGAGCATCAGGTTTTCGGCAGCCAGCGTACAATCGGTCTCGGC